>Ga0310786_10004576_pt1 | contig 19224 bp, 15 predicted proteins | sample AusTroGonzalo_MG_FD_203881 | JGI IMG/M metagenome (GOLD analysis project Ga0310786, IMG submission 203881) | Bovine rumen microbial communities from tropical cattle in Woodstock, Queensland, Australia - Gonzalo_03 (v2) (version 2) | ecosystem: Host-associated > Mammals > Digestive system >... | reverse complement strand
AGCCCCAGGGAAGGTCAAGCCCTTCCAGCATGGGGAACATTCCCCGCGAGTAGGAGAAGCAACTCATGCCGAGGTCGGAGACGCCGTTGACCACACACTCGTAGTTGTCGCCGGCGGCGCTGAGCAGACTGCCACAGTAGATGTCGATGGTCACGCGTCCTCCAGTGCGCGCCTCGATTTCGTCCGCCCATTGCCTGGCCAGCTTGGAATGAATGTGCGTGGAGGGGAAGAAAATGCTGTACAGCAGTCGGTAATGCTGCGAACGGTCGTCCTGTCGCGAGCAGCTGGAGGCCAGCAGAAGAATCCCGCAGAGCAGAACGACGGACAAATGATGGAGGCGCTTTTTCATGGTTAGGCTTCCTGGTCGGCAAATAAGGCCTGCACGAAGGTCTGGGCGTCAAAGGGCTGCAAGTCGCCTAGTTGCTCGCCCAGGCCTACGAATTGCACGGGATAACCCAGTTCCTGCTTGATGGCGACGACTACGCCGCCCTTGCCGGTTCCGTCAAGCTTGGTAAGGACGAGGCCGGACAGCGGGAAGACCTTGCCGAACTCTCGCGCCTGGACGATGGCATTGGTGCCGATGGAGGCGTCAACGGTGAGCCAGGTCTCATGGGGGGCCGTGGGCAGGGCCTTGGCGATGATGCGCTTGACCTTGCCGAGCTCGGCCATGAGGTCGTCGCGCGTGTGCTGGCGGCCGGCGGTGTCTATGATGACGTAATCGGCCTTTCTGGCGATGCCGGTTTTGATGGCGTCGAAGGCCACGGCGGCGGAATCGCCCCCGAGTTTGCCGCCGACCACAGGGCAGTTCAGTCTTTCGGCCCAGAGCTGGAGTTGGGTTACGCCCGCCGCGCGGAAGGTGTCGCCGGCTCCGAGTACGACTGATTTGCCTTGTTCCTGGAAATAGTGCGCGAGTTTGGCGATGGATGTCGTCTTGCCGCTGCCATTGACGCCGACGAAAAGGATGACGGTGGGGCCGTCGGGATTCTCGTTGATGCCCGCCTGCCTGCCGTCCAGGAGGATTTTGAGGATTTCTTCCTGGGAGACCTGCATGATGTCGGAGGCGGTCGCGATTTGGCCGTGCTCGTATTTGTCCTTGATGCTGGCAACCAGGGCGCTGGTCACTGTCACGCCAAGGTCGGTGCCGATGAGGACGGCCTCCAGGCGGCGGTATGTTTCGTCATCCCAAACCTTCTGGTCGGTGAACAGGGTCTGGAAACCGTGCTTGATGGAGGTTGTGGTCTTCTTCAGACCATCTTTGAAAAGCTGGAAAAGTCCCATGTGCGTCTATGCCTGCTGGGCGGCGGTGAAATTGTGGATTTGCTGAAGCACTCCGTTGATGAACTTGTGCGAATCGTCCGACTGGCCGTAGATTTTGGCGAGTTCAACCGCCTCGTTGATGGCGATGGCAACGGAAATCCCCTTGACATAGAGGAACTCAAAGGCACCCAGTCGCAGGATGCTCAAGTCCATCCGGCCCATGCGCCGCAGGGACCAGTTGTCAGAGGCCTTGACGATAAGCTCGTCGAGCTGGGGAACTAGTTCGCAGAGTTGGGGCAGCAGTTTGCGCGCCCGCTTGACACCGCCTTTCATGGCGGCCTCGGAAATCTGCTCATCGGCCTCTGCCGTCAGTGCGAAGAAGGAGTCAAGTTCCTCTGGGGTCGCCGACCAGGTTTGTCGGCAGTCGCAGCCATACAAGTACTGGAGCATCAGGACACGAGAGGCCAGGCGCTCTTGCTGGAAGAGGTTCTTGTGCTCAGTCTTGGCGGATTCTCTTTTGGCGTCGTCCATGGCGGTAGGTGTGGAAAACAAGTTTGCTTGTTGTGGATTATTTGCGTTTGGTTGCTTGTGGCAGCACTTTCATCAGGTTGGCCATTTCAATGGCCGTTTCCGCTGCGGACGCGCCGCGGTTACCGGCCTTGCTGCCGGATCGCTCGATGGCCTGTTCGATGTTTTCGGTGGTTACGACGCCGTAAATCACAGGGAGGTTTCGGCTAAGGGAAATCTGCGCGAGGCCCTTCGAGACCTCGGCGTTGATGAAACTGGCATGGGCCGTGGAGCCTTGGATGACAACGCCAAGAGCGATGATGGCATCATATTTGCCGCTGTCGGCCAGCCGTTGCGCGACCAGGGGAATCTCGAAGGAGCCGGGAACCCAGGCCGTCGCGATGTCGCTTTCGGCCGCCCCGTGCCTGACAAGGCAGTCAATGGCGCCGTTGCGGAGCTGGGAGACGAAGATGTCGTTGAAGCGGGCGCAGACGAGGGCAAAGCGCAGACCTTTGGCCTGGAGGTTGCCGACAAATTTCACTGTTTCTTCCATGAGCTTCTTGTCCTTGCTGGGGTTGTCAGAGCAGATGCTCCATTTTCTCTTTCTTGGTCTGAAGATATTGTTCATCGTAAGGCGTCGGAGGGATTATGAGCGGCTCACGCCCGGTGATGCGGAGCCCATGGCCTTCCAGGCCGACGAGCTTCTGGGGGTTGTTGGTCAGCAGGCGGATGCTGTGGACCCCCAGGGTGGCGAGAATCTGCGCACCGATGCCATACTCTCTGAGGTCTGGCGCGAAACCCAGGCGCGTGTTGGCGTCCACCGTGTCAAGCCCACGCTCCTGAAGATGGTAGGCATGCAGTTTGTTGGCCAGCCCAATCCCCCGGCCTTCCTGACGCATGTAGACGATGATGCCCGCGCCCTCGGCGACGATGCGCTTCATCGCCGTTTCCAACTGGCGTCCGCAGTCGCAACGCAGGGAGTGGAAGACGTCGCCGGTCAGACATTCGCTGTGCACCCTGACCAGCACGTCATCTTTGCCAGCGATGTCGCCATAGACGAGGGCGAGGTGCTCCTGGTGGTCTATTTTCGCCTGGAAGCAATGCAGCTCGAACATTCCGTAGTCGGTCGGCAGTTTGACCGTCTCGACTTTCTCCACCAGACTTTCAGTCCGCCTCCGGAACTCAATCAGGTCGGCGATGCAGCTGAATTTGAGATTGTATTTCTTGACGAATTTCTCGAGTTCTGGCATGCGGGCCATTGTCCCGTCCTCGTTGAGGATTTCGCAGATGACGGCAATCTGGGACAGTCCGGCAATCTTGAGCAGGTCTGTCGTACCTTCGGTATGTCCCGCCCTGACGAGCACGCCTCCAGTGCGAGCAATGAGGGGGAATACATGGCCTGGCGAGTGGAAGTCGGAGGCGAGGCACTTGGGGTCGGCGAGCTTGGCGATGGTTCTGGCTCGGTCGAAGGCGGAGATTCCCGTGGTTGTGCCCTCGTTGGCATCGACGCTGACGGTGAAGCGCGTCCCCAGGGGATCCGTGTTGCGCGTCATTTCGTGCAGGTCGAGTTCCTGTGCGCGCTGCTGGGTCATCGGCACGCAGACAAGCCCCCGCCCATGCGTGACCATGAAATTGATGGCCTCGGGCGTGACTTTCTCTGCGGCAATGACGAGATCGCCTTCGTTCTCCCGGTTCGCGTCATCGGTGAGAACAATCATCTCGCCAGCCGCCAAGGCCGCTGCAGTCTCTTCTATCGTGTTGAACATATTGGCAAAATTCCTCACAGAATGTTATAATTGTAAATTATATAATATATCTCACCAACACAGTTTTCCCAATGCCTAAATGCATGAATTTGTAGAAGGGGGTAGATTATACGAAAAATCTGCCAATCTCGGCCTTGCAACAGTCGATGGAGAGCGCGGATGCGAACCATCCCGCATGATTCCCATTCTCAAGATTAATCACTGGAGCATTATGACAGGCTTTCTTGATTAGCAATTCATTACTTTCATTATTGCTGGTGTTGCTTTTGTTGCTTGTTTTTCCAGATTCGCGGATTATAATAAATAAATCGTCCAGTCTTAGACAATCTTGTAACTTCCAGAATATGAAAAACCAGACAAAAGAACACGCAGATTCATTAGTTGATTCCCAACGCGACCAGACCAAGGTTTTATTGGCCAAACTGTTCGAGACTTGGCGCAATTGCGACAGCGCCTATCTGAAACTGGTCAGACAATGGGGAATTTCCTTAAATACAGTCTGGGCCCTGGAATATATTTCCAAGCATCCAGAGGGTGTTGAACCCGCAGTGCTCGCGGACGATACGCACATGCTGCGGCAGACCATCACAGTCGTGCTCAATGACCTCGAGGGCAGGGGCTACTTGACGAGAGGCTTCCATGCCACTGACCGCCGGCGGAAAATCATCCGCTTGACCCCGGTCGGCGTGACCTTTGCCCGCCGGGTCCTGGACACTATCAGCAAGGCCGAAATAGAAGCGTCGGCCAACCTGAACCAGAAGGAACAGGAAATGCTGCTGGCATTGTCTACGCGCTTCTGCTCGGCCTTTGCCAGCCATGTCGATAATATTTGCGAAGGCAAGGCTGAGGAGTAAGATATTGGCGACTCTGCGGGAAAGTGCGCGGAAGGGCGCGGTACGCACTACTGTTCGAACATTTTGAGCAGGGTTTCGCGGGTGAGGGAGCCGTCACCCGCATTTTCGAGAATATTGTTGGCCAGCTGCCGCTTGGAATCCTGAAGGACGCGGATTTTCTCCTCGACGGTACCATTGAGAATCAGGCGATAGACGGTGACGGGATTCTTCTGGCCTATGCGGTACACTCTGTCCGCAGCCTGGCTTTCCACGGCAGGATTCCACCAGGGGTCGAGCAGTACGACATAGCTGGCTGCTGTCAGCGTGAGGCCTGTGCCGCCGGCCTTGAGGCTGATGAGGAAGAAATCCGAGCCGCCTTGCTGGAATTTGTCGATTGCCTGCTGCCGTGCCGTGGGGGACAGCGAGCCGTCCAGATAGCAGAGGGAATATCCTTGCTGCAGGAGCCTGTCGCGCACGAGTTGGAGGAAATCGGTGTATTGGCTGAAGACGAGGGCTGGGTGCCCGGCAGACTTGAGGTCGGCGGCCAGTTCAAGGAACGCTTGGAGCTTAGAACCGGGCAGTTGCAGTTCCGGATTGACAAGCGAGGGATGGCAGCAGAAGCGGCGCAGCCTGGTCAGGGCGGCGAGAATCTGCATTTGCTTGCCGCCGGAAGCATCCAGGTTTTCCAGAGCCTGGCGGCGATACTGGTCGTACAACAGGCGCTCGTCATCGTCCATGTCGATGTCGCGCACAGTTTCGGTTTTCGGCGGCAATTCGGTCAGGACCTCGGTTTTTAGGCGGCGCAACAGAAGCGGCTGGAGCAGACGCCGCAAGTCTCCCGAGGTGTTTCGGGAATACCGCTGCTGGAAATCCTGCGCCGTCCCCAGCAGGCCGGGGTTGAGAAAATCAAAGATGTTCCAGAACTCTTGGAGGTGATTCTCCACGGGCGTACCCGTCAGTGCGAAGCGCGCCCGGGCCGGCAGACGCTTGACGGCCTGGGAGGTCCTTGTGCTTTGGTTCTTGATGGCCTGCGCCTCGTCCAGAATGAGGCAATTCCAGTTCTGGGCAGACAGTTCGTCCTCCAGACTGCGCAGCAGGCCGTAACTGCCGATGAGGATCTGACGCGGGCCAGCCTGGGCGATGGCTGCCTTGCGGTCGCCGGCGGCCAGCAACTGTGGCTGGAGGGAAGGGGCGAAGCGGAGGATTTCCCGCTGCCAGTTGGCGCAGACCGAGGATGGAGCCAGCACCAGCGACGGCCCCTGGTCGGCGCGGGAGAGCAGGAGGGTCAGGGTCTGCATGGTCTTGCCCAGGCCCATGTCGTCGGCGAGGCAGCCGCCGAGGCCGCAGTCGGCGAGCCGTGCGAGCCAGCGGAAGCCAACGAGTTGGTAGTCGCGCAAGGTACACTGAAGGCCTGGCGGTACGGGAGGTTCGCTGGCGAAGATTTCCTGCTGCTCCTGGAGGTGTTTCTTGATGTCTTCAGGAAGACTCTCCAGAGCCGTTTCGCGACTGGAATGCTCCAGGGAGGGCAGGGCGGCGTTGGGAAGCAGGATTTCGCCTTGCCTGTCATGCGTGGCGTTGCGCAGAGACTGCAACTGGGCCTTCAGGTCGTCGGTCAGTTTCAAGAACTCGCCGTCGTCCAGAGGCAGGAAATCGCCCTCGCGCCTGGGGAGATTACGGAGAAGTTCGGCCAGGCTGGCAGTGCGTTCGTCGTTGAGAGGCTGGTCGCCGTCAAGAAACCAGCCGCCTGCTGTTTGCCGCGAGGAAATCTGCATTTGCCCGCCAGGCTTGCGAATGGCGACTGGTTTTGTCTCTTGCCACTCTAGGACAGGGGCGGGCGTGGCCTCGTGGACTTCGTCGAGGGTTTGCAGGACATCTTCCAGTTCCGTGAGCAACCACTGGTTTGGCGATTTATCTGACTGGAGTCGCTTCAGCGTAGGACATTGCTCCAGGAGGGTTTCGACAGCCTGCGCTTCGGCGTCCAGGTCGCGACGGAGCAGGCAGTCCTGCCCGTCGCAGGTGACTACGGACAGGGGTTCGCCTTGGGCGGGAAACTGTAGCAGGTTCCGTCCAGGCAAGGGGGCATTGCGGAGTTTGAGGCTGTATTCGTCTCCGCGCTTGTGGATGAGGATGTGCAACTCGACCGTGCCATCGGCGGAGGTCAGGCCGTCAAGGGTTTCGGGAAGTCCGCTGCCGCGCAACTGGAAGGAATGTCGCAAGGAGGGCAGAAGGCTGCGGAGTTTTGCTTCGGCGGAGGCAGGCAGGCATAGTTGCTGGCCGTCTCCGTATTGACGGAAAAGTTTTTTGACGGCGATGAACTTGTCGTCCAGGTGGTAGAATATCCAGTTATCGGTGTCGCGCCTGACGAGAATAAATTTGTCAGCAAGTGAGAGATTCTGGAAGGGCATCTGTAGCCGCAGTTTGCCATCCTCGGCGAGGTTGCAGAGCAGGGGCAGGCGTCCAGGGGACAGGTGTCCCGGCGAACATTCGCCGTCGTACTGGAAATAAAGAGAAGTCAAAGCGCAGAGATTTGGCCAGAAGTCACGTGGCAGGCACACACTGCCGGAATCGACGGTCAGGCGGTTGAGAAACGGCCTGTCGTTTTCGGGGAAGCAGGAGGGTATGCTCGGGTCGTGAAGTTGGTTTGATTTCAGGCGTTGCGGTGGCTTGCTGGTTGATGCGGGGGAAATCAGGCGCGGCTCTACGTTTTGGAGGGAAAAGGCCTGTTCCGGCAGCAGCGGTTCTTCAATCTTCTTGAGCGAAACGAGAAAAAAGCCTGAAGTCTGGCCTGAGGGAGCGGAACTGCTGGTTTCTGACCCGGCAAACAGGTCGTGACAGTGGCGGAAAAACTCATCCACTCTGGATGGCGCAATGTCCTGGGACCAGAGTTGCTGGCAGACTGGCTGTTGCTGCACCGTCTCCAGAAGATTCTTGTACAGGTGATTGTCGTTGGGCGGCAGAGTACGGACAAGCCAGGCGGCGGCCAGCACATAAGTATTTTCATGCAGGAAATTGGCGAGGTCAAGCAAACGCTGGTCGAAGCCAGCCGGCAGGGGAGCCATGTTTTCCAGTCTGTAGCGTTGGGCAAGCAGGAGGTATTCACACCAGGCGAATTTGTCCTTTTCCTGGGCAAGGTCGCCATTAATTCGGGTGGGCATCGACAGCGGACGGAGATATTCCTGTATGGGCTTCAGGGCAAAGCGGGCGAAAACGCTCGTTTGGTCAGGGAGCACTGTGATATCGTCAAGCTTGTGTGGCTCCCAGTCGAGCCGGATGCCCAGCAGAAGTTGAAGAAACAGCAAGGGGACGAGGGCAATCCGCTGATGCTCGTCGGGGAGTGCGCGCAGTTGCTTCAGCAAGGGGGCTAGGGAATCGCTGGCCGCCTGCCAGTCGCCCGCGCTGATGGCGGTTTGGACTTGCAAGGCCTTTTGGCTGTCCTCATTCGCTTGTGCCAATTGCTCCAGTATTGCGTCAAAGCGGGTGGCGCCGCGCCAGAGTTTCTGGCCGAGCATGGTCGAGAATAGGGCGACATTATTTGACTCCTTCCCGGCACGTTCCAAGGCAACCAGGAGTTCGGCGGGCGGTTCCTCGGCGCAAAACCAATGGCGCACAAGCAGGCAGGGGGCGATTTCCGCCACTATGTCTGACTGGCTGAGACCAGGCCAGTCTGCGGGCAATCCTCGCCCGAAAAGTCCCCAGTAGAGGGAGACAAGGCTCCAGCCACCATGCCCGGATTTGACTTTGGCGACATAGCGCTGGCGCTCACTGTCCAGGAAGGCGGGGGGAATTGCCTCGAGGATTTTTTGGGGGATTGGCATTTTTATTTTGCGCGGGGCAGAGCCCGCGCATCTCCATGCTCATTTTGCGTGGGGCAGAATTGGAATTGCGCGGGGCAGAGCCCGCGCATCTCCACGTACTTTAGCCCGCACCTCTCCAGCACGCTATAGGCTGAGCAGTTCTTGGGTTTGGGCGAGGAAGGGGGCGGAGCCGAGCTTGATGGTCTCGAGGTGCATTTTCGCTTCGGGGAGGTGTTCGGCGAGGAATCTCTGGAGGGCGGGCAGGCGGGCCGGGTCGAGGTCGGTTCCGCGGAGGAGGAGGGCGCCGAGCAGGGCGATGGTCTGCATCCGCACCAAGCGGCGGGAAGTCAGTTCGGCGAACTCGGTAGAGCCGTCGGCCTCGACGGCGGCAAGTCCCTGTTCGAGCCAGTCGGCGGCCTGCTGGATTTGGGCCTTGATTCCAGGGGCGGGTTCGGCGGTGCTTGCCAGAATCTCTGCAATCAGGGGTACGAGGGCCCGCTTGCGGACGCCGGCGATGGCGGCGATGACTTGCATCTGGGAGGTTCCCTCGTAGATGTTAGTGATACGGGCATCGCGGTAGTATCGTTCTGGCAGTTTGTCTCGCATGTAGCCTTTGCCGCCGTGGCATTGGATGGCATCATAGCAGACCTGGTTGCACATTTCCGTGCAGAAGTACTTGCTGACGGGGGTCAGGGCATCGGCGAGAGCGGCGAATTTCTTTTCGTTAGCGATGGCTTCAGGCGAGGCGTCAGGGGCTTCGGCGCGCCTGGCCCAGATGTTGCGCAAGTCCACATAGCGGCAGGTCTCGTAAACGAGGGTACGGCCGGCCAAGATTTCCGTCTTGATGCGTGTGAGCATTTCGCGGACAGGTATGATTTCGGCCAGGCATTTGCCGAACTGCTGGCGTTCCTGCGTGTATTCCCAGGCGGCGCGGAAGGCGGCCTCCGCGATGCCGACGGCCTGGGAACTGATGGCCAGGCGCGCGCCGTTCATCAACGACATCACATAGCGCGTCAGACCGCGACGGCGCTGTCCGACGAGTTCGGCGGGGGCGTTCTGGAAAATCAACTCACAGGTGGGGGAGCCGTGGATACCCATCTTGTCCTCAATGGAATTGATGGTGACTTCAGGGCCGGGCTCCAGAATGAACATGGACAGTCCCCGCCCGTCTCTGGTGCCCTCTTCGCTGCGGGCGAGAACGAGCATCACCTTGGCGCAACCGTTGGTGATGAAGCGCTTCTTGCCATTGAGCAGCCAGCGGTCATGCTCGGCATCGTAGGTGGCCGTGGTCTGGACGGATTGCAGGTCGCTGCCGGCTTCGGGTTCCGTCAGGGCCATGGCGCCATCAACCTCGCCAGTGGCAAATTTCGGGAGCAGGCGCTGCTTCTGCTCGTCGGAGGCGAAACGACAGATGGTTTCGGCGATGGCCTGGAGGCCAATGAGATTCTGGAGGCTGGCATCGGCGCGGGAGACCATTTCGGTCATCATCGAATACGCCGTGCAGGGGAGCTCCAGTCCGCCGTACTGGCGGGGCAGGGTTACGCCCATCAGGCCGAGGTCGCGGAGATCCCGAAGGTTTTCGGAAGTGCCGGGAGCATAGGTAACCTTGCCGTCTGCAAAGGTGGCGCCCAGGCGGTCAACCTCGATGGCGCGGGGAGCGATTTTCTCCCCGCAGAGGGCACCTAGTTTCTCTAGTAGTTGGCGGCATTGCTCAAGCGTGTCCTCGGTGCGCCCGCTTTCCGTCAGCAGGGAGGCTAGCCAGCCGGTGCGGAAATGAAATTGCAGGTCTTGGTTGTCCAGGAAGAAATTGTCGGCCATGATGCTTCCTTTGGATGATTGGTGTTAGGTGAATGAAACGTTCAAATGATGCAGATGGGGCGGGGAAGGTCCTCGAGGACATTGCCGTCCGGGAAGAAGGCTCCAGTGGAGGGCTGGTAGTCGAAGAAAAAGGCGTTGCGGGAGTTTTCGCAACCGGCGAGGAATTTGCTTACGCCAGGCAGGAAATTGACATCGCGCGGGCTGGAGCCGCCGCAGAAGCCAGAGAAAGCCTGCTGGAGGCTTCCATCTTCGCAGATGCGGAAGGTGATTAGCGTATCGTAGCCTCGGTTGGAACAGAGCAGAAAACGCTTGTCGGGAGAGAGCCGGATGGCCGAGGCCTTGGAAAAGACTGCCGTGGCTGACGGAAGCAGGGCATAAGTCTGCTGCTGAATGAAAGCGCCGTCGCTATATGCTAGGACAGTTACGGTGTTGGCCAGTTCGTTGAGCAGGTACGCGTGGCAGCCGTCGGCGGCGAAGACGAAATGCCTGGGGCCGGAACCGGCGGGAGAGATTTGCGAAGTGTGCGCTGGTTCTGGCTCGAGGCCGTCAGGCGTCAGGCGGTAGGCGTCGATGGCATCTAGCCCCAGATCGGCAGTGCAAAGATACCGCTGGTCAGGCGAGACGATGGCGTAGTGGACGTGCGGGGCTTCCTGCCGGTCGGGGTTCACGCCGTGCCCAGTGTGCTTGATGAGGAGTCGGCGCGGGCCGATGTGCCCTCCGTCAAGCGGATACCCGAGTAGCTGGCCGCGGCGGTAGTTGGCGGCGTAGAGGAAACGACCGTCCGGCGACTGCGCGAGATGGCAGCAGCGGTTGCCGTCTTCCAGCTGCGAGGATGCCGGGAGAAGCGAGCCGTCTGCCTTGATGGCGAAGGCGGCCAGCCCGCCGGGATTGCCCTCGATGGCGGCGTACAGGAAACGCCGGTCTGGCGAGTACAGCAGATAACTGACGCCGGTGAAGGGCAGGAAAGCGACTTCGCGGTATCTGCCCTTCTCCATTGTGCCAGTGTAGATTCCGGCCTTGGCTTCCTCGCCGCAGGCGGCTATGTAGAACAGGTTGTTTGGCATGGTTTTGGAATGTATGGTTAGAACAAGGTGACGATTGTGCATCCAGCCCCGCCGGGGTCGGAGTAGTCCTTTCCCAGGCGGAAGGACTTGATGTGTTGCTGCTGGCGCAGCCAGTCGTGAATGCCCTGACGCAGCCGTCCCGTGCCGAAACCATGGACGATTCTCACTTCCTGCAAACGGGCGAGCAGGCAATCGTTGAGATAGGCGTCCAGCCTGGCGATGGCATCTTCGACGCGCATGCCGACGAGGACGAGTTCGTGCGAGGTATTTCCCGTGAAGCGTGGCTGGCGGGCAATGACTTGCGGCTTCTTGTCGGCGGTGTCAGGCTCTCGCGTCTTTTCCAGTTCCTTGGTTTTCAGCGTGAAAGCGATGCCGTTGACCAAAACCGTAGCCTGCTTGCCGTCGGTGTCGAGGCCAGTAATGCGGCCATGCGATTCCAGGCGCGGAACCCAGACCTTCAGCCCGAGGCGCAGGTCCTGGGGAGACAGAGGCGCGGCGGGGCGCTCCGTCGTCCGTTTCTCCTGTTTTTCCAGCATGGCCAGACGCAGGGCCATCTGTTCGCGGACAGCCTTGGTCTTGGCGTCAAGTTCCTGTGGCTGGGCGGAGGCTTCCTTCAGCGAGCGCAGGAGATTTTCCATTTCGCGGCGGGTCTCCAGGACAATATCCTTTGCCTCCGTGAAGGCGGCGTTCAGGCGCTCACGTCTCTGCTTGTGGAACTCCTTCTTCTCCTGCTCCAAGGCCGTTCGCAACTGCTCCGCCTCCTGACGCGCCGCCGCCGCCGCTTCCGCGCTGGAGGCCAGACGATGCTGTTCATTCTCCATCCGAGACAGCATGTCCTCCAGGCGCAGATGCTCGCCGGATAGCATGCCCTCCGCCGTGCTGAGCACGGAACTTGGCAGGCCCAGTTTGCGGGCGATGTGCAGGGCATGGCTGGCACCGGGCCGCCCGATGTCCAAAACGTATTCCGGCTGTAGGCTGTCGATATTGAAGCGCACGGCGGCGTTCAGCATGTCTTTGCGGCTATGGACATAGTTTTTGACCATGCCCAGATGCGTGGTGGCGATGGTCAGTGTGTTCATGGTGGCGAGGGCGTCGAGAATCCCGCAGGCGAGGGCGCCGCCCTCCAGAGGGTCTGTGCCCGAGCCGAGTTCGTCGAGCAGGACGAGGCAGTTGCCTTCCGGGGCTTCTTCGAGGATGTCAGCGATGTTGTGGAGATGGCCGCTGAAGGTGCTCAGGTTGGTCTGCAGCGACTGCTCGTCGCCGATGTCGGCGAGCACATTGTCGAAGATGGTGAAGACGCTATTCTCACCTACGGGGACGGGCAGGCCGCTCTGGGCGCAGAGGGCGAGCAGGCCAATCGTCTTCAACGCGACTGTTTTGCCGCCGGTATTGGAGCCGGTGATGGCGAGGCAGGAGATGCCTTTGGGCAGGTCAAAGTCCAGGGGGACGACTTTCCGCCCCTGTCCTTCCTGCCGGAAATGCGCCTGCAAGAGCGGATGCCGCGCCTGCTCCAGTCGAAGCCGACCGCCAAAGGCCGGCAGCAGGCAGTGATAATCGACCGCCCAATGGCCGACGCCGTTGGCGGCGTCAAGTTCGGCCAGTATCTGCTGGTTTTGGCGCAGGGCATCGGCCTGAGCGCGGACACCCGAACTGAGGCTGGCCAGAATACGGCGGACTTCATCACGCTCCTCCAGCCGCAGGCTGGCCAGGTTGTTGCCCATTTCCAGAGTCGCCGACGGTTCGAGGAACAGAGTCTGCCCGCTGTTCGACAAGTCATGCACGAAACCTGGCATCTGGCTGCGCGCTTCCCGCTTGACGGGAATCACATAGCGCCCGTTGCGGACGGTTACGAAATTATCTTGCAAAATGTCGGTTTCGGCGTAAGATTTGAGGATGTCGTCGAGGCTACGCTGGATTTGGCGGTCTGTGTAGGCGATATCGCGTCGGATGGCGCGCAGTTTCTCGCTGGCGCTGTCGAGTACGGTTCCGTCGGCATCGAGGCTGCGGTCGAGTTTCTGGCGCAGGTCTGCGCAGGGGTCGAGACGGGAGGCTAGACGACAGAGCGTGGGGAGGGTTACGACTTCCTTTTCTGCGAGGAACTCGGTGACTTCGGCGGTGACGGCAAGTAGTGAGCGGCAGCGTAGAAGATCCTCGCCAGAAAGGACGGCACCGCTGGGGGATACGCGCAGGAGGATTTCGGTGAGGTCTTCCAGGAACAGGCCGGGTAGCGTGCAGGTCATCTCCTGCAAATGCAGGATATCGGCATAGAGATTGCGGCGACGCTGGAAAATCTGGACATCGTTGTCCGGGCGTAGCGACAGCAACAGGTTTCGTCCGAGATCGCTCTGACAGTAGCCGCCGAGCATCTCCAGCAGTTTGGGAAAGTCCAGCAGTTGTAGCGAGTGCTGGTTCATATCCGGATTTCGTCCTCTGTCAACTTGCGCCATTTGCCGACTGGGAGGTTTCCCAGGGAGACATTGCCGAAGGACGTGCGCTTCAGCAATGTGACCTGAAGGCCGACGGCCTGACACAACCTGCGGACTTCCCGGTTCTTGCCTTCCGCCAAACGGAACTCCAGTTGCGCGTGACCGACAAAATGCCGGAGTTGCGTGACTTCCAAGGGTTTCAGCAGTTCCCCGTTGTCCCAAACGCCATCCAGCAGGCGGCGCCGCAGTTCCGTGGTGAAATTGCCCTCGCATTCGACGTAATAGCAGCGTTCGATACGTCGCGAAGGGTGCGACAGGCGTTGCGCCCAGTCGCCATCATTGGTCAGCAGGATGAGCCCTTCGCTGTCCCGGTCGAGGCGACCGACAGTGAACAGGCGTCCGAATTGTTTCGGTATCAGCTCGTATATGAGGCGTTCGGCGTGCGGATCCTGCGCCGTGCAGGTGTATCCGGAGGGCTTGTTGAGCAGGAGATAGATTTTCTGGTCGGGAAGCGTTACCTGCTGCCCGTTGAGGCGTATGTCGCTGTCGGCGGGTACGACATTGAACGCCGGTGTCAGGATGGCTTCGCCGTTGACTGTAACCTGACCGTTGAGGATGAGTTCTTCGCTGTGGCGGCGCGAGGCCACGCCCGCCATGGCTAGGAATTTGGCCAGGCGCATCGGGGCCTTGAGGTCGAAATCCGGCGGGGCGGTGCCTTTGTCTTCTGTGCGTGCGGGGCGGCGCGGGGCGGGCGGTTGCGAAGGGCGGAAATTGAATGGTCTAGTCATATTGCAAACTATTCGGCTATTGGAGGATTTCGCGGATTTTGGCCGAGAGTTCGGTCATGCGGTATGGTTTTTGCAGGAAACCGGCGGCTCCGGCGTTGAGCACGTCCTGCACGTCGCCGCCGGAAACATAGCCGCTGGACAGCAGGACCTTGACCTCGGGGTTTATTTCCTTCAGGCGCAGGAAAGTCTCCCGTCCGCTCAATTCCGGCATGAGCATGTCCAGGAGCACGAGGTCGATGCCACCAGGATTGCTGCGGTAAGTCTCGATTGCTTCAAGGCCGTTGCCGGCCAGCAGAACATTGTATCCCAGGTCCTGAAGCATGGCCGTGATGACATCCCAAATCATGTCCTCGTCATCGACCAGGAGAATAGTCTTGCCATCGAGGGGGGCTGCGGCGGGCAGTTGCTCGTCCTGGTCGTCTGCCAGGGGCAGGAGGATTATGAGGCCGGAATCCAGGGACTGGACGGGCACAAGGATGTCGCCGCCTTGTCCCAGGAGACTGCCTTGCCAGTACAGGCTGTTCATCTGGGAGTATGGCAGGGGCAGGCGCTTGCCGATGGCTCCCAGCAACGAGAGGAAGCCGCCCAGGTCGTCCGCGCCGAGTCCGGGACGCAGCAGGGAGAGCAGGACGTATTCTCCAGGCGGGCAGCAAGCCATTTGCAGCGACACGGCATCGGTTTCGCTGAAATTCCGGATTTCGCCGTTGATGTTCCAGGCGGGTTTGCTGTCCTTGTGGAGACTGTCTAAGCAGTCGATGATGTCGAAAATCAGTTGCTGGAGTTGATAGGCGTTGCCTTTGACGAAAATATCCTGGGGAATGTTTATTTTCAGGTCCTCGTCGCAACCGGTGATGCGGGCATACTGACCGATGACTCCCTCGGCGACGGCAGCGAGGTTGAGCTTTTCCGTCCAGTCGGACAGCGGGATGTCGGCTTCGGCGTCCTGGCAGTCGGAGACGATGTTGGCGAGGGTTTCGCGGCAGGTGTTGAGGTGGCGCATGCCGACCTTGCCTGCCGAACTGGCCTCCACGTCGTCTTCCAGCAGGTCCAGATAACGCTGCAAGGCGTCCAGGCGGAACAACAGGCTCCGAAACATGCCTGCGGTGGTTGCGCGCAGGATTTCAAAACGTTCCAGGTAATTGGATTCGCAAGTCAGATTTTCCTGAAGGTTCATGGCTGCTTCCTCTGTCGGTTGTTCGTTGGGCGGCGCGGGAGATAGAACTCCTTTCGAACGTTGTTAATCCGTGAAGGCGAATTTGCCAAGGGTTGCGGGCAGGCGGGCGGAAACTGGCATGCCCAGGCCGTCGTTGCGGCCTTGACGCAGGTAATGCCAGCCAAGCCCCGCGACCATGGCCGCATTGTCGGTACAGAATTTCGGAGGGGTCAGGACGAGCCTCAGGCGCCGCCGGTCGCACTCTTCCTGCAGGCGTCGCCGCAAGTAGCTGTTGCAGGCGACTCCACCGCAGAGGCAGACGAGGCGGCAGCCCTTGTCCCGCGCGGCCAGCATGGCCTTGGCGACAAGCACTTCCATGACCGCAGCCTGGTAACTGGCCACGAGGTCGGCCAGTTCCTGCCCTTCCGGGTGCTTGTCCTTGACGGCGTAGAGCAGGGCGGTTTTGACGCCGCTGAAACTGAAATCGTAGCGATGTTCAGGCGGTACCGGCTTGCCGGCGGTGCCTGTCAGCCCTCGGGGAAAATCGTAGGCGCGGGGATTGCCGCCGGTGGCGAGGCGGTCGATGACGGGGCCGCCGGGATAGCCGAGTTCCAGGATTTTGGCGGCCTTGTCGAGAGCCTCGCCGGCGGCATCGTCGAGGGTGGCGCCGAGGATGGTTGCCTGGCCTGACTTTTCGGCGAGGACGAGGGCGGTATGGCCGCCGGAAATGACGGCGAAGAGCATGGGATAGTTGTCGGCGTTGGCGAGCAGTTCCGGATGTTCCAGAAAGCCGCCGTAGGCATGGGCTTCGAAATGGTTGATGCCGACGAGCGGCAGCCCAGTCGCGGTGGCAAGGCCTTTGGCGTAGGCGTTGCCGACGAGCAGGGCGGGGATCAGCCCGGGATGGCTGGTGACGGCGAGGCCTCCCAGGTCGCGGACAGTGACTTTCGCCTCCTGCAAGGCGGTGTTGACAACCCAGGTGATGTTGCGCAGGTGCTCGCGGGCGGCGAGTTCGGGGATGACACCTCCGTAGGCGGAATGTTTGGCTATCTGGGAGGAAATGACGCCTCCGAGATATTCGTGCCCGTCTTTGACGAGCGCAGCCGCAGTTTCGTCACAACTGCTTTCTATGCCAAGTACTATCATATAGGATTTCCGGTTTGTTCGCCGAAAGCCCGTCCCAGGCTGGCCAGGTCGGGCGATTGCAGGATTGAGGCCAGGCCAGGGGTTGTGGCGACGGCGCAGGGAGCGTCCGTGCGTCCGTGAGTTCCCCGGGGCAGACCGCAATCGGTGGCGGTGGAGAGGAAGGGAAATTTCCAGAACAGTTCGCAGGGGTCGAAGCCGATCTTGCTGTGGATGTCAACATGCGTGGCGTAGTCTGGTGCCTCGGACGGTTTTTGCCACCACTGGTAGGAGAACCAGTAGCCGGGCTTGGCCTCCAGCACGAGGTCACCGGCGGTCGTGGTGGACAGATGGCGGTCGTGAGGAATGCAGACCTGGTCGACCCCTTCGACGCCGGTGAACAGGCGGAGGACGGCCTCCCGGTCGTCCTGGCTTTTGAGGAAGATGTGCGCAACTTGATGGTCGCTCATGGCGAAGGCGCGGCTGTCGTAAAGGTTGGGGTAGGTCAGACCTCCGGCAACTGTCCGGGTGGTGAAAAAGCCCGCCTCGCGGAGGATTCGGTTGGGATAGATGACGCCCGTTGCCGAGGTTATTGCGTAGTCGCCCCAGATAAGCACTTCGTAGCCTAGCCCGGAGGCGGCCGTCAGCAGTTGACGCAGGCAATCCGCGAGGAAGGAGCATTCCCGGCGCAGGGCGGGCGTGTTTTCGCAGCCCGTTTTCTGCTGGCAGTAGTCCAGGTGCGGCAGATAGGTGAGCAGCATGTCGGGCGTGTGGTTGCGCATGACCTGGATGGTCGCCTCGGTTATCCAGGCCGTCGATTTGCTGTTGGACAGAGGCCCCCAGTAGCTTGACAGGCTGAACTGTCGCCCCAGGGCGGCGGTCAGGTTGGCGCCGAGGTCGTCAGGACGGCAGAGAAAACCTTGAATCATGCCACCGTGGTGCTTGTGGACGGGAGCGGGGCTCAGCACGATGTCCACGTTTTCCCCCAGGCTCTGCTGGTGGAAGAGCATGGCCGCCTGCCCACCGTGTTTCCGCAGGTTGTCCCAGATGCGCGGACCTTGGACTAGTCCCGCAGACTGGTTCCAGAAATCGACGCGGAATTTGCGGCGGTCGTAGTCGCCGTTGCAACAGACCGTGTGCGTTTCAGGCAGGCAGCCTGTGCGGAAAGAGGCCTGGCTGACGCAGGTCACGGCGGGAAAGACCGCCGTGGTCGTGCCGTAGGACACTCCGGGCAGTCCGGCCAGTTCAGGGCTTGTCTGGAGCAGGTTGGCACCCAGTCCAGCACATTCGATGCTGAGAAGTCTGGACATCGTTCAGGAGGCAGCGATTCGTTTGCGGAGGAAATGCGTCAGGGGAATGGCGAGAAGCAGGAGCAAGCCCCAGGCATGCGCCCAGGGGAAAGCGGTCAGCAGGAGCCAGGAAGCCTGCCAAGGCAGGAGGCAGCCGAGGTAGGCGCCGATGGCGTGTCGCATGGTCTGCGGGGCAACCTGCCCGCTTTGGCGCAGGCGCAAGGCGGTCAGCCAAGAGATGACGACAGCACAGCAAAAGGCGAGAATCCCCAGGGCGAGGAAAAACGCCTGGTTTCGGCGCAGGGCGGGAAACAGGAACAACAGTTGCAGGAGGCCACCTGCTGTCAGGAAAAGCGCTGGCAACATTGTGGCGCGGCTGGGCGTGGTTGTTCGGTTTTCGTCCTCGGCCAGCCAGGTGACGGCGGCGATGAAGCCCGTGGTCCCCAGCAGGGCGGGCAGCAGGCGGAAATCCCAGCCAGCAACGGCAACGCCTGCCAGAAAACTTAACCCACGGCAAGAGCCCATGGCCAGGCTGCCGCGCAGGCGGTTTTTCTTCAGCAGGGAATTGTAGTTGTGGATGAGGAAGGCCAGCACGAGGAATGTCAGCAGGGCGGGCTGGGGACAGAGCAGGGCCAGCAGAAGTGCGGCAACCAGGCAACTGATGGCGACGGTTTTCGCCTGGGAAGGGGTTATCCTGTGGCTGGGCAATGGGCGCTCGGGGCGGAGGCGGCTGTCTTCCTGGAGGTCGCAGATGTCGTTGTCGGCGAGGCCGTAGGCGTAGAGCAGGATGGTGCAGACGGCTAGGAGAAGACCGCCCGCACTATGGTTGCTCTGAGGCTGGAAGGTCAGGGCCAGGGCGAGGCCCGCCAGAGCGTCACCAGGAGCTGTGAAAAGGTTTGGCAGACGGAACAGTTCCAGCCAGGGACGCCAGGCCGCGCCATAGCGCTGAAAAAGCGGAAATATGCGTTTTGTTCCAAGCATGGCTAGAAATGGTCGAACCCCTGTTCGACGGTTGTTAGTCTGGTTAAAAGTGTGTCGTGGCGGGTGGTGGCAGTGGTGTCGCTTGTCCACGAACGATGGCGGAGCGCACGGAGATGCCCTCCCGGACCACTAATCATTACCAAACAAGGAGAGGTTTTGTCGGTCGAGAAGGACTTTGCCCGTGATCCAGGCACCGTCATCTTGGAGTTGCCCAGTCTCCAGATGGAGGATTTCCACGGCGCCTTGCAGTTCCAGTTCGGCGAGATTGCTGAGGAGGTTGAAATCTGTGTGGAAGACCGTCTGCGGTTCGGGATTGTCACGTGTCTGGTATGTCAGGCGATAGGCGTTTTCCTGCGGCGGTTCCAGTTTGCGCAACCAGCCTAAGTGCGTGATGCCTGGGGAGGCCTCCTGCGGTTTCTTCTTGAC
>Ga0310786_10004575_pt1 | contig 19226 bp, 17 predicted proteins | sample AusTroGonzalo_MG_FD_203881 | JGI IMG/M metagenome (GOLD analysis project Ga0310786, IMG submission 203881) | Bovine rumen microbial communities from tropical cattle in Woodstock, Queensland, Australia - Gonzalo_03 (v2) (version 2) | ecosystem: Host-associated > Mammals > Digestive system >... | reverse complement strand
GGTGAAGAACTCTTGGGGAACTGACTACAAATACAATGGCGTATGGTACGCTTCCAAGGCATTCGTTGCCTACAAGACCTTGAACATCCTCGTGCACAAGGATGCCATCCCCAAGAACATCGCCAAGAAGTTGGGCATCAAGTAACAGCACCTATACACTTTCTAACTATAACTAACAACACATGAGACTAATTAACTTACTACTGACTTGGGCAATCTGCCTATGTGCGAACGCTCAGACAACTTCTTGGACTGCCGACAACGGCAATGGAACATTCACGAATCCGCTGTTCTATGATGAGTTCAGCGACCCCGACGTGATTCGCGTGGGGGATGATTACTACTTGGCTGGCACCACGATGCACACGGTGCCAGGCCTTGTTATTCTCCATTCGAAAGACTTGGTGAACTGGGAGAACATCTCCTATTGCTTCGACCGCTTCGACTTCGACGACGACCAGTTCTCGCTGAAGAATCACAAGGAAATTTACGGACAAGGCATCTGGGCACCAGCTATCCGCTATGCCAACGGACAGTTCTATGTCTTCTCGAACATCAACGGCAAGGGCTTGCAATGCTACACGGCGAAGGACATTCGTGGCCCGTGGGAGCATCACAACATGCAGGGCAACATCTACGACCTTTCGGTGCTCTTCGACGATGACGGCAAGATTTATGCCATCCACAAGTACGGCGAGGTGCACTGCACGGAACTGAAGCCCGACATGAGCGGTCCCATCGAGGGCACAGACCGTGTCATCATCCCGGAGGGGAATGGTGTGGGCGAAGGACATCACATGTATAAGATTGACGGGATGTACTACCTCATCTCGACGGATTACAGTCCCAACGGCCGCACGCTCTGTTCGCGTTCGAAGAGCATCTGGGGACCTTACGAAACCCGCGTCATCTCAGCCGACGAGACCTACGGATATAATGGTGTAGGACGTACGACAGTACCACGCGGTGAGAAATACCGCATTGGAAGCGACGGCGCAAAGTTTGGTGTGTCGCCAGCCAGTCCTGATGCCACGGGATGCGACAACGCCCATCAGGGAGGCATCGTTCAGGCAAAAGACGGCACTTGGTGGGCACTGCTCATGCAGGATTTCCACTCGATTGGACGTACCGTCTGCCTCATGCCCATCACTTGGGAGGATGGCTGGCCTATGATTGGTTTCAAGGGCAATTACGGTCGTGCACCAAGAACATGGTTCAAGCCTGACACGAAACTGGGATGTTATGCCATCGGCAAAGAACCACAGCCCATGCGTGCTCCTTACGACCGCAACGAGAATTTCGATGGCAAGCAACTGGGACGCGTTTGGCAATGGAACCACAACCCTGACAACAAGATGTGGAGTCTGACTGGCGGACGTCTGCGCTTGAACGCTATGCCAGCCGAACAACTGATGTGGGCAAGGAACACCCTCACCCAACGTGTGATTGGTCCTAAGAGCATCGCCACCGTCGAGCTTTACACAAAGGGGATGAAGGACGGCGACGTATGTGGCTTGGGCAACATCAACGTGCCTTGTTCTTGGATTGGTATCGTGAAGGACGGCAAGAGCCAGACCCTCCGTGCCTTTGATCAGATGACCAACACCACCGTCTCCGAGCCGCTTGATGCTTTCAGCGGGAAGATATGGCTCCGCTGCATCGGTGACTACGACAACAACAAGGCGCAGTATGCCTATAGCGTGGATGGAAAGGAATTCAAGACACTGGGAGCAGAAATGCCGCTGACCTATCAGCTCATCACCTTCCAGGGTTCACGCCACGCCCTCTTCGCATATAATATAAAGGAAAAGAACGGTGGCTATGCCGAATTCGACAACTTCACGGTGGAAGAGCCTATGGCTGACCGCTCGAAGAACATCCCATACGGCAAGACCATCCGCATCATCAACAAGGCTACGGGTCAGCCTGCCATCGCACTCAAGCACGGAATGCTCTACGACTCTCGTCCTGACGACAAGAGCGAACTGACCCAATTCCGCGTTATCGATCGCGGTCAGGGAACAGTCTCTCTGCAATGTGCCGACGGCCGATACCTGAAAGTCTATGGCGATGGTCTCCCCGGCGACGTCCGCTTCACCACAGAACTCTCGGATGCCGAGCGATTCCTCTGGCAGGACTACCTCGACCACGACTTCATGCTTCTCTCGCTGAAGACCCACCGCTACATGGGTAAGAGTCCCACGACCGGAAGCCCCTACTCGATGGACTTCGTAGGTCCAGACCCTGCAAGAAGAAACGGCAGTGTGTTCCGCTGGGAAGAGTGAAGTGAACCCATGGATCAACGTGGTCAAAAGTGAGCAATTTGCCACTTTTTATACAAAATATATTAAAAGACAAGTCATTTTCCCCGTGGCTTGTCTTTCTTTTTTCATTTTTTCCGTACCTTTGTCGATTGAAAGCAGCCGGACGGTCTGCCGCTGGCGACTCTTCGGAGTCGAAAGAGGAAAGTCCGGGCAGCACAGGGCATCCCACTTCCTAATGTAGAAGCAGTCCGCGAGGGTTGAGTAATGCAGAAGAAAATAACAACTGCCTTCGGGCAGAAATGGTGAGAAGGTGAGGTAAGAGCTCACCAGCGGCGCGGTGACGTGTCGGCTGTGCATCTTGGGAGCTGCAAGTTCATGTAAACCACCCGACAGAGGGTAGCCCGTCCGAGTTGACGAAGGTCTGAGCAGCAATGCAACAGGGCCGAGGCTCATGCGGTGGAGGGTAGAACGCTTGAGCCATGGGGCGACTCATGGAGTAGATAAATGGCAGACGCGCGCTTCGGTGCGTACAGAACCCGGCTTACAGACCGACTGCTTTCCTTTTCAGATAATAAAGTATGTTAAACTATAGATAGGAATATTAAACTTTGCAGATTTGACGAGTTCAAAGAACTCGGATAACTCAGACAAACGACAAACAATGAAGAAGAAACATTTATTGGCGACGCTATCCATTGTGCTGACAGGCTCTGCAGCCTGGGGGCAGAAGGTTTGGACGCTACAGGAGTGTTTGGACTACGCCCTGGCGAACAACATCCAGCTGCAGCAGAAGCGGATAACGGCGGCTTCAAATCATGAGGACGTGCTGCAGAGCAAGGCGGCACTGTTCCCCTCTGTGTCGTTCAGTACGAACCAGAACGCTTCGTGGCGACCTTTCGCCGAGACAACCATCAACCTTGCAGGCGGTACGATGACGACGAACAGTAATTCGGTATCTTACAACGGCTCGTATGGCATCAACGCAAACTGGACAGTGTGGAACGGCAATCGCAACATCAACACGATCAAGCAGAACAAACTGACAGAGAAAATCGCCGAACTGGGCATCAACCAGCAGGCGAACACGATTCAGGAGCAGATTGCGCAGCTGTATGTGCAGATACTGTATGAGGACGAGGCGGTGAAGGTGTGCCGCGAGATCATCAAGTCAAGCATGATGCAGCGCGACCGTGCGAAGACGATGGTAGAGGTGGGAAGCCTCGCTCGTGTGGAGCTGGTGCAGCTGGAGGCTCAGGTGAGTCAGGACGAACTGGCGCTGGTACAAGCTCAGTCGCAGTTGGCGAACTACAAGCTGCAGTTGAAGCAACTCTTAGAGATTCATGACGATGAGGCTTTTGAGATTGCCGTGCCCGAAGTGACTGACGCCCAGGTGCTGGCAATGATTCCGAACGAGCAGGCTGTGTATAACTCTGCGCTCGAAAGTCGTCCGGAAATCCAATCGAGCAAGCTGAGCATCGAATCATCGGAAATCGCCATCCATACAGCCCGTGCAGGATATAAGCCTACGGTGTCGATGACTGCCGGCATCGGTTCGAACAACTCGTCGGGTCAGCATACGGACTTCTTCAAGCAGGTGAAGACGAACATGAACAACTCGCTGGGTTTGTCTGTGTCGGTGCCAATCCTCGACAATCATCAGACCCGCACGAACATCCGCAAGGCGAAATATGCTTTGCAGACCAGCGAACTGAATCTGCAGGAACAGCAGAAGCAACTCTACTCGACCATTGAGAACTATTGGCTGAACGCCACGACGTCGCAACAGCAGTTCATCTCTGCACGCAAAAACGTGAAGAGCATGCAGGAGAGCTACGACCTGGTGAACGAGCAGTTCAACGTCGGACTCAAGAACGTCGTGGATCTGACCACTGGCAAGAATAACCTGCTGCAAGCCGAACAGCAACTGCTGCAAACCAAATATACGGCATTGCTCAATGCGGCGATGTTGAACTTCTATGCAGGAGAAAGAATCAGACTATAATTTATAATAATGATAATAGATAATCCATATATAGCAATGAAAACAAGCAATATATTCGCAGCGCTCATCATCGCAACAGCCTTTGCCGCATGTAGCGAAGGAACCAAGGTGAACTATTCCACCGCTCCTGTAGAGAAGCAGAACATCACCACCAGCATCACCGCCACAGGTACCATCGAGCCGGTGACTGAGGTGGAGGTCGGTACACAGGTTTCTGGTATCATCGACCGTATCTACGTGGACTACAATTCAGAGGTGCATCGCGGTCAGGTCATTGCCGAACTTGACAAGACCAACCTGCTTTCCAAACTGGCATCAGCGCAGAGCAATCTCTCTAATGCACAGTCATCACTGAACTATCAATCAGCTAATTATAAGCGTTACAAAACACTCTATGAAAAGGGACTCGTCTCTGCCAACGACTACGAGAATGCCAAGCTGAGCTACGAACAGGCTTTGCAGCAGGTGAAGGTGCAGCAGCAGAACGTGACGGAGGCACAGACTAACCTCGGCTATGCAACCATCACTTCACCCATCGACGGCGTGGTGCTCTCGAAGGAAGTGGAGGAAGGTCAGACGGTGGCTTCTGCTATGACGACCCCTACCCTCTTCATCATCGCTCAGGACTTGACCGACATGCGTGTGATTGCCGACATCGACGAGGCTGACATCGGTGGTGTGAAGGAAGGACAGCGCGTCACATTCACAGTGGATGCCTTTCCTGACGACATCTTCGAGGGTGCTGTCACTCAGGTTCGTCAGCAGGCTACAACGGAGAGCAACGTGGTCACTTACGAGGTGGTCATCTCTGCTCCTAACGACCAGCTGAAACTGAAGCCCGGACTCACTGCCAACGTGACCATCTACACGATGGAGAAGAACGGTGTGCTGGCTGTTCCTGCCCGTGCATTGCGCTTCACTCCTAACGAAGCCCTCCTGCAGGACGGCGAGACGGTGGAGGATGTACAGGCTCCTGCCAAGCTGTGGACGAAGGAAGGTAATGTTTTCAAGGCGCACAAGGTGGAAGTGGGACTCAGCAACGGTATGCTCACCGAGATTATCTCGGGCGTGAAGGCAGGTACGGAAGTGCTCACCGACTTCGAGATCATTGGCGGTGAGGAAGAGTCTGAAGAGCCTGCAACTTCCAACCCATTCATGCCACGTCCAGGTAACAGAAACCGAAACGGCGCTAATGGCGCAGCTGGTGCCCGTGGTGGTGCTCCTGGTGCAGGTGGTGCTCCAAGTGGTGCAGCAGGCGGCGGTGCCGGAATGGGCGGCAACAGACCAGCCGGTGGTGGTAATTTCTCCAGATAATCAACGAACAGAAGATTGAAGATGAACGAACAGAAAGATAATCGTAAAGTTGTCATCGAACTCGACAACGTGAAGCGCTATTTTCAGGTCGGATCTGAGACCGTGAAAGCCCTGCGTGGCGTGAGCTTCAAGATTTACGAGGGAGAGTTCGTGACCATACAAGGAACGTCAGGTTCGGGTAAATCGACCCTGCTGAATCAGCTGGGATGTCTCGACACGCCCACCTCTGGCGAATACTATCTGGATGGCACTCCCGTCCGCAAGATGTCCAAGAACCAGCGCGCCAAACTGCGCAACAGGAAGATTGGCTTCGTGTTCCAGAACTACAACCTCTTGGCAAAGACCACAGCAGTGGAGAACGTGGAGTTGCCGCTGATGTATAATAATAAGTATAGTGCCAAGCAACGTCGCGAGGCTGCCATCAAGGCATTGCAGGAAGTGGGACTCGGTGACCGTCTCGACCACAAGAGCAACCAGATGTCGGGTGGTCAGATGCAGCGCGTCGCCATTGCCCGTGCATTGGTCAACAACCCCGCCGTGCTCCTAGCCGACGAGGCAACGGGTAACCTCGACACCCGCACGTCGTTCGAGATGCTGGTGCTCTTCCAGAAACTCCACCAGGAGGGACACACCATCATCTTCGTGACTCACAACCCTGAAATTGCTTCCTTCGCCTCACGCAACATCAACCTGCGCGACGGCAAGATTCGCGAGGACACGATCAACACCAACATCAAGTCGGCAGCCGAAGCACTTGCAGCACTGCCCAAACCAGTAGACGATTAACCAGCCCACGCGCTGCCAGCCCACACGCTGGGCGAATGGCATAATGACGTGATAACGATATAACGACTGAAATTCAAATGAACATACTTAACTTATTTAAGGTCAGCATCAACGCTGTGGCGAACAACAAAATGCGTTCGTTCCTCTCCATGCTCGGTATCATCATCGGTGTGGCAGCTGTCATCATCATGATGTCCATCGGACAGGGTTCGAAGGAGAGCATCCGCAAGGAACTCTCCACGATGGGTACCAACCTGCTCACCATCCGTCCTGGCGCTGATAGACGTGGTGGTGTGCGTCAAGACCCCTCTGCCATGCAGACCCTCAAGATGGCTGACTACCAGCGCATCCTTGACGAGAAGAAATTCGTCAGCTATGTGTCTCCAGAAGTCACATCCGGCGGTCAGGTCATCTATGGCAACAACAATACGAACAGCACCGTCTATGGCGAATCGACCGAATACCTCGACATCAAGCAGTGGAATTTGGAAGAAGGCGTCAACTTCACAGAGGAAGACATCCGCAAGGCATCCAAAGTCTGCGTGGTTGGCACCACCATCGTCAAGGAACTCTTTGGTGAGGGCAAGGAGGCTGAAGCCATCGGCAAGAACATCCGCTTCAAGTCCATTCCCCTGCGCATCATCGGCGTCTTGGAGAGCAAGGGCTACAACTCTTGGGGTATGGACCAGGACAACGTCATCATCGCCCCCTACACCTGTGTGATGAAGCGTATCGCAGCCCAGACCTACTTCTCTTCCATCGTCTGCTCAGCACTCACCGAGGAACTCTCCGATGCAGCCATCGAGGAACTCACCCAGATTCTGCGCAGCAACCACAAACTCAAGGCTGAGGCTGAGGATGATTTCACCATCCGTTCACAGGCTGAGATGATGGAAACCATGTCATCGACTATGGACACCGTCACCATCATCCTCGTTGTGGCAGCTGCATTCTCCCTGCTTGTGGCAGGTATTGGCATCATGAACATCATGCTCGTGTCCGTCACCGAACGCACCAAGGAAATCGGTCTGCGCATGGCAGTCGGCGCCACAGGCATGGTCATCTCCCTCCAGTTCCTCATCGAATCAGTGCTCATCTCACTCACCGGCGGACTATTGGGGGTACTCTTAGGGTGTCTCGTCGGGCAATTCGTCATACCGATGATGGGAATGCCTTCCAGCATCCCGGCATGGTCCATCTACGTGTCCTTCGCCGTCTGCACCTTCATCGGCATCATCTTCGGATACATCCCTGCCCGCAAGGCTGCCAACATGGATCCAATCGAAGCCATACGTCATGAATAACCAACCCACGCACTTGGCGCCAGCCCATGCGCTGGGCGATTGTCATTTTCAATAGTATGAGAACAGTACTTACACTTATAGCTTTCAGTTTTTCACTTTTAGCTCTTCAGGCACAGTCCCTGAAAGACCTCTTCCTCAAGATGCCGCAGGAGGTGTGTCCCGTGCTGTCTGAGTACAACCGCCTGGAGATTGTCGATAACCAGAAGAACGACAAGACCATGCAGACGCGCAATCTCTTCCGCACCTTCTCCGAGATGAAGGAACTGACAGATGACTACGCGCATCTGGTCATCTCCAAGAACTCCGAAAAAGAGATGAAGCTCCTCACGAAGAACGACGGCACGCGAATCATCATGGTCATCAGCACCATCTTCTGCGACGACACGCCCGACTCCTCCGTCGCCTTCTACTCCACCGACTGGAAGCCTCTTCGCACACTCGACTACTATACCCTGCCGCCCATCGACAACTTCCGTAGGGTCACCGTCGACAAGGCCACTAGCCAACTCACCGTGACCACCACCAACGCCCCCTTCCTCATCAGCACCGACGGCAGCGACAAACCCAAGGAACCATACACAGCCACCAACACTTTCCGTTGGTCAACAGAAGAAAACCGATTCATCCTGAACGACTAACGAAAATGCTGGTGGGCGGTACGGTAAACGACAATATAAAATAAACAATAAGCAAGCAGTAAAGGAATCAATTCCCTTACTGCTTTTTTACGGCCTCTGCCACGATTTCGGCGATGCGGCGCACGCCTTTCTCGTCAGGATGGATGCCATCCTCTTGCATCTTGTCACCATCGTTGGCGAAGAGAGAGTGAAGGTCGATGACCTGCAGACCATATTGTTTGGCTACGTCCTGCTGGATGGGGATGATTTCGTTGGCGATGACTCCATCGTTGATGTTCCATGATGACTTGAAGGCTGGGATGGGTGTGCAGAGGAAGATCTGAGGTTTGACAGGCGCTGCATTCTTTGCCTTCTTACCCTTCTTCGCAGCGGTCGCCAGACTCGGACAGAGCGTGGTGATCATCTGCTGGAGGTCTTGCTTGAACTCAGAGGCATATTTCCAGTTCTGGGGTTTGGAGTCGTTGGTGCCCAACTTGATGATGACGATGTCGGGATTGAACGCCTGTGCATCTTGCCAAGCCGTCTCCTTCATGTAAGGCATATCGCCATGATTGAGCAGCGTGCGACCGCTCACGCCAAAATTCTTCACCCAATAGCCCTTGCCGAGCATCTGCTGGAGGAGCGCAGGATAACCACTGACGGGTGCCATTTCGATGCCATGACCATCGGTGATGCTGTTGCCAATGCAAGCCACACGGACAGCATCAGGATTGGGAGCAGGATGTGCATCGAGCCAGTTGCCCAATTCGGTGAGCATCTGGTCGTGGTATTTGAACCAAGGACCGAAACCCCATCCATGACCACCTGTAGGATAGATGTACATGGTGCATTCATTGCCAGCATTGCGCATGGCTCTGTAGTATTCCACACCATTCGTCACTGGAGGAACGACACGGTCATCACTCGACATGAGGATGATAGCTGGAGGAGTGAGGTGACGCTTCACGGCATTCTGGGTAGAGAAGTCGCGCACCAAATCAGGGTTCTTCTGATCCTCACCCATGAAATTGCGACAAGAATAGACATGCGACACACGTTCATCCATTGAAATGACAGGATAGAAGAGAATGGAGAAATCGGGACGCACCTCGTAAGGGGAATGGGTGGAAATGACAGATGCCAAGTGTCCACCAGCGGAGAATCCCATAATGCCCACATCACGAGGCTGGATGCCCCATACAGCGGCAGAATCACGCACGATGCGGAAACCCTTCTCGACATCACCCATCGGAATGGTGCGGTCGCCATTCGGCAGACGATAATTCACCACACACAGGGCGATGCCACGTTCATTGAGCCAACTCGACCAATTGGTACCTTCATGGGTGTTGGACAACATCGAATAACCTCCACCTGGTACACCCACAATCGCTCTGCCAGAGGGCTTTTCAGGAAGGAACACCACCATGTTGGCTTTACCGTCTTCCGTGAGGTTAATCGTAAAATTCCTTGCAGTTTGTGCCTGTAACGTCATGATGCCTGTCAGCAAGAACATCATGACCGTAAAAAAATGATTCTTTTTCATTTGATATAAGTTTTAGGTTGTTTAATATTCAGTTCTAAACACTCATCCCTCAACATGAAACCCTACAAAGCTGCAGCTTGGAGAATCTCAGAGAGTGTGGGATGAATGTGGACGATATGTGCCAACTGTTCCACCGTTGTCTGACGACACATCAGAGCACTCACCTCTTGAATGAGGTCAGCAGCATGGGCACCATAAGCGTGACAACCCAAGATAGCACCCTGTGGAGACACCATGAGTTTGAGCAAACCGTCAGACTCGTTCATCGCAAGTGCCTTACCATTGGCACGCCAGAAAGACTTCTTGCAGACATAGTCGATGCCCTGTTCCTTGCAAAGGTCTTCCGACATACCCACACAAGCAGCTTCTGGCTGGGTGAAGATGGCAGCAGGCATGATGTCGAGACGGATGTCATCGGACTTTCCAAGTATCTGATTGACCACATGAACTGCTTGCATCTCAGCAGCATGTGCCAGCATCTGACGACCATTCACATCACCAATGGCATAGATATGTGGAACGATGGTCTGGAGGTGTTCGTTGACGACAATGCCTGTACGTTCTGAGAACTCAAAACCTGCATGGTTGAAGTGCGCAAACACACGAGGTGCACGACCTACAGCCATCAGCACTTCATCAGCTGCGATAGTGACGGCATTTCCCTTCTTGTCGGTAAACATCACCCCATCCTCCGTAATGGCTGTAACGCCACTTTGCATGTGGAACGTGACGCCCTGCTTCTCCAAGGTCTTACGAAGACGTTTAGCAATGTCGGCATCCAATACAGGCAAACACTCCTTGAGGAACTCCACCACGGTCACTTCTGTACCAAAGCCATTGAAGATGCTGGCGAACTCCATACCAATAACACCTGCACCAATGATACAAAGGCGCTCTGGCAGATGGTCGAGAGAGAGCAAGTCGGAGGAGTCGAGCACACGACGAGAAACAGGTTGTTCCAAACGCAATGTCTTGGGCACAGACCCTGTGGCAACAATGATGTGAGCAGCTTCATACTCCTGCCCATCAGCCTTGACAGTATGGGCATCCACGAACTGCGCCTCTGCCTTAACAAAGGTGATGTTCGGATGAGCAAGCAGCGTTTCTATGCCAGAACGGAGCGATGAAAGCACCTCGTTTTTACGCTGAACAACCTTTTGGAAATCAAACTCATAATCCAGCCCATTTAAACCAAAGTCTTCAGCATTATTCAAGGTTCGTATAATCTCCGCATCGCGAGCAAACGACTTGGTGGGGATGCACCCGACATTGAGACAAGTGCCACCCACTTGGTCGGCCTCGAAGATAACGACAGTCAGTCCTTGCTTGGCAGCATATTCGGCAGCACGGTACCCTCCAGGTCCAGCGCCAATGATGATGAGGTCAGTCTTGGTCATTGAGCATTTGTTGATAAGTGACAATCGGATGCTTGGCAGCCAGCACATCATCCACACGTCCAATCGGCGTGTTGTGCGGTGCCGACTTCACTTCGTCTGGATTCGTCTTTGCCTCCTCTGCAATCTGCCGCATCACAGCGATGAACGCATCCAGTGTTTCCTTCGATTCGTTCTCAGTAGGCTCTATCATCAGCGATTCATGGAACAGCAGCGGGAAATAAATCGTGGGTGCATGATAACCATAATCCAGCAGTCGCTTAGCCACATCCATCGTGGTGACACCGGTGGATTTGTCTTTGAGACCATCAAACACAAACTCATGACAACAAAGTCCGTCGATTGGCAATTCATAGACATCCTTCAGACTCTCCTTGATATAGTTGGCATTGAGCGTCGCCAATGGACCAACATTCTTGATCTGTTCACCTCCCAACGAGAGGATATAGGCACAAGCACGCATCATCACAGCAAAATTGCCTTGATAAGGTGACACATTGGGGAAGAAATCCTGCAAACCCTCACGTACACCCACTGGCCCTGCACCAGGTCCACCACCTCCATGAGGCGTGGAGAAAGTCTTGTGCAGATTGATGTGCATCACATCGAAACCCATATCACCAGGACGGCACACACCCAACATCGGATTCAGATTGGCACCATCGTAGTACATCAATCCGCCACAATCATGAATGAGCTTCGCAATCTCTGGGATGCTGGTCTCAAAAAGGCCGAGGGTGTTGGGATTGGTCATCATCATGGCAGCGATGTTAGGGCCTTCCTGAGCAACCAGTCTCTCCAAATCATCCAAATCGACGAGACCATCCGCAGTAGATTTCACCTCCAAGATTTCCAAGCCGCACACAGCAGCAGAGGCAGGATTGGTGCCATGAGCAGAATCAGGTACAATCACCTTCTTGCGAGCCATATCGCCACGAGAGCGGTGATAGTTGTCGATGGTCATCAGACCCGTCAATTCACCATGTGCTCCTGCGTAAGGCTTAAAGATGAAGTGAGCCAGTCCTGTAAGGGCACAGAGCGCCTTTTCCAAAAAGAGGACAAGCGCCTTGGCACCCATCACCGTTTCCTCTGGCTGGAGGGGATGCAAGTTCTGGAATTGTGGCATAGCAGCCATCTCCTCGTTCAGTTTCGGATTGTACTTCATCGTACATGAACCAAGGGGATAGAAACCAGTATCGACACCAAAATTATTCGTAGAGAGATTCGTATAGTGGCGCACCACCGTCAGCTCGTCACATGCAGGCAACGCAGCCTCTTTGGCACGACACATCGAAGACGGAATCTCGTAATCGCCAAAATAGCTCCTTGGCAGACTGTAGCCTTTGCGGCCTTCCTTCGAGAGTTCAAAGATCAAATTTCCATAAAGTCGGTTATTCATAAGGCAACAATCTTTACAAGGTTATCGATTTCTTTCTTGGTACGCTTCTCGGTGACAGCGAAGAGGAAGCCCTCTTCCAGTCTCACGCCACCCATAATGCCTGCGTCAATCAGACGATTATACAAGGCATTGGCATCTCCATCGTACTTCACATAAAACTCATTGAAGAAAGGCTTGTCGAACGCCAGCGTGAAATGTCCTGTCTTCAGCAGCTCATCACAAAGGTAATGGGCACCGGCATAGGACAGCTGAGCAACCTCCTTCAGTCCCTCCTTACCCATCAGCGAAAGGTAAACAGTCACCCACAGTGCCATCAAACTCTGGTTGGAGCAAATGTTAGACGTAGCCTTCTGACGACGGATATGCTGTTCACGAGCCTGCAACGTCAGCACAAAAGCACGTTGACCCCGATTGTCTTGGGTCATGCCGACGATACGTCCAGGCATCTTGCGGATCAGTTTCTCCGTACAGCACATATACCCTACATACGGACCACCAAACTGCATGGGGATACCCAAACTCTGGCCATCGCCCACAGCAATGTCAGCACCCCATTCACCAGGTGTTTTCAGTACGGCGAGATCTGCTGCAACACTGTCCATGATGAAGAGCGCCTTCTGTTCGTGGCAAGCCTCAGCAAAGCCCGTGAAATCCTCCACGATGCCATACACATTAGGTTGCTGGACAATGACACCAGCCACACCACCCTGAGCAAGGGCTGCCTTCACATCGTCAAGGCTGGTAATGCCATCGCGGATGGGCAGCACCTCAATCTCGATATTCCGATGCAAGGCATAAGTCTTCAGCACCTCATAGGTCAGGGGATTCATACAGCCTGTCACCAGCACCTTATTCACTTTCTTGCCGGCAGCCACAGCCATCATCATCGCCTCAGCACAAGCAGTAGTGCCGTCGTACATCGAGGCATTGGAGATGTCCATACCCGTCAGTTGGGTCATCATGCTCTGATATTCGAAAATGTAGTGCAAGGTGCCCTGCGAAATTTCTGCCTGATAAGGCGTGTAGGAAGTCAGGAACTCCGAACGTTGCAACAGATTGGGGATGACAGAGGGGGTATAGTGATCATACACGCCCATACCTGCAAAGCAGGTCAGCTGTTTGTTCTTGTTGCCGAGTTCTTCGAAGACCTGTCTCACCTCCAGTTCACTGGCAGCTCGTGGCAACTCATAGTCGCCCTTGAAACGGATGTGCTCTGGAATCTGGGCATAGAGTTCGTCGAGGTTCTTGACCCCAATCTTCTCCATCATTGCCTGCAGGTCATCCTCCGTATGCGGGAAATATTTGTACATTCTTATTAGTTGAGGGTTTAGGGGTTAGAGTTAATGCGCTTCTTTCTCGCAGAATGCCTCGTAGGCAGCTGCGTCCATCAGGTTCTCCAATTCTGACTCATCGCTCATCTCCACCTTGATGATCCAGTTCTCATAGGCATCCTGATTGATGAGTTCGGGCGCATCTTCCAATGCCTCGTTCACTTCCACCACAGTACCGCTGACAGGGGAGTTCAGGTCGCTGGCAGCCTTCACACTTTCCACAGCACCAAACTCTGCACCAGCCTCCACTTCATCATCCACTTCAGGCATATCCACATAGACCACATTACCCAGGGCTTTCTGTGCATAGTCGGTGATGCCGATGATACCGATGTTGCCCTCTACTTTCACATACTCGTGTGACTCAGAATAATAGAGTCCTTCAATTACTTTTGCCATAATTCAATATTGTTTGATTGTTTTTATTTCTTGTAACGCTTCTCATAGAACAGTTTCTTCACCACTTTGCCTGCAAAGGTCTTCTTGCGAATCTGAATCTCCACCTCTGTGTCCAATGCCGCATATTGACTGTCTATCAACGCCATGCAGACACTCTTATCCGTTGACAAGGTGTGGTAACCAGTAGTAACCTCACCAATCGGCAGTCCATCTTTCAGTACGGTGTAACCATGACGTGGAATCGCCTTGTCAGCCAGTTCGATGCCCACCAACTTTTTCGACACACCGTCGGTATTCTGTTTCAAGAGCGCATCACGACCGATGAATTCCTTGTCCAACTTCACAAACATCGACAGTCCTGCCATGATGGGAGAAATCTCTTCGGTCAATTCATCACCATAGAGTGGAAGCCCAGCCTCGAAACGCAAGGTGTCGCGACATCCCAATCCACAAGGCTGCACACCAGCGGCAATGAGTTTGTCCCAACACGCACGGATATACTCAGGCGTGGCATACACCTCGAAACCATCCTCACCTGTATAACCCGTTCTGGAAACAATCACATCACCCACCATCTTCACGGTATAGAACGTCAACTCGCTGCAAGGGATGCCCAAGACCTGCTCCATCACCTGCTCTGATTCAGGGCCCTGCACAGCAATCTGTCCATAGTCGTCGGAACAGTTTTGCAAATCCATATCAAAGCCCTCAGCATGTTGCTGCATCCATGCACAGTCCTTGTCGATGTTGGAAGCATTGATGACGAGGAAGAAGTCATTCTCACCCATCTTATACACCAGCAGGTCATCCACCGTACCACCATTTTCGTAGCACATCATTCCATAATAGATCTTCCCCACAGGAGCACCTGCGATGTCGTTCGTGAAAATGTGCTGCACATATCGTTCTGCATCCTTGCCACGTACGGTCACCTCACCCATGTGGGAAACATCGAAGAGACCCACCTTCTCACGCACCGCCTGATGCTCCACTGCGATGCCAGCATATTGGATAGGCATCTCAAAACCACCAAAGGGAGACATCAATGCCCCCAATGCCACATGTTTGTCGTACAGACACGTACGTTTGTCCTTTTGTTCCATAGTCCTTGTCAACTTACTATTTGTATGAAATCCTCTTTCAGATAATTGGCCTCCACCAGTTCAATCTCCGCAACTTCCTGAGACGTGAGCATCCTCTCCCCTTCACAAAGCGTCTGCCTGATGAGCGTCTTCACCTCCTCCAGACCCATGTCCGTATAGTCCTTCAGCAGCGTGATGCGCTGACGCACACTCTCCACGCCCTTCCTTTGCAACTTCTCCCTGCTTGGGGTGATGGCATGCAACATGTTCTCCATGTCCGTGTCATATAGGAAAGTACTATGCACAATATTCCGTCCGGGCAGATGATAAAATGCTGTGCCACTCACCTTCTTGTCACCAATCATCACATCATTATGGCTCGTACTGGTTGCCTCCACACCCAATCGTCTGAGCATCAACAGCAACATGTTGATAAACTTGTTGAACGTGAAACCCACATTGTCGCCATCACAGACATACGACAGCATCACATTCCCCTTGTCTGCATAGACACATCCTCCCCCACTCTTCCTGCGATACATCTGGATGTTCTTCTCACGGCAATACGCCACATTCACCTCATTCTCCACCACCTGATTACGACCAAAGATGACTGTTGGTGCCACCTGCCACATGAAGAAACATTCCGGCTCGTCCAGATGACGTGCCACCCACTCCTCCATCGCCAAATAGAATGACAAGCGACGCTCCTTCTCCTCCGGCAACGAAATATACCTCATCTCTAAAACCTCATAAATTTCGCCCAGCGCGTGGGCTGGTTTTCTTCTTTCCCACAACACCTTTCACCCATCCACCGACAGCCTTCGCACCCCGCTTGGTCTTCCACACAGCCACAGTCTTCTGGTATTTCGCCTTCAGGTTGTAGTATTTCTCCAGCTGAATCTGCGTCATCTGCTTCTTCACCCCCTTGTACTCCACCGTCAGCGCCTTGCACACCTGCTTGATGGAATCAGCCGTTTCGGGCAGCACCTCCTTGCCGTCAAGGGCAGCCACCCCATCCACAAAGAGTTCGTATTTGTTGATGAAATCGCTGGCACGGTCGGCCATCATCACCGACACCCCCATCAGGGCAGCCACGCAACATGTCAATAGTCTTTTAGCAATCATATTCTCGAATAAAAAAACGCTCCATAATTTCGTTGCAAAGATAACAATAAAACAAATACCAAACAAACAAACGCCACTTTTTTTCTCAAATCTTTTGGTGTTATTAAAATAATCCTTACCTTTGCATCGCAAAACGAAAGGACAGGGGCGTAGCCCAGCTGGTTTAGAGCGCTGCAGTCACATTGCAGAGGTCATCGGTTCGAACCCGATCGTCCCTACCAACGCAAAAAAGCAAGAAGGATGCTGACAATGAAGTCGGTGTCCTTCTTTTGTGTACATTATATATATAGAAATGGATGGAATCTGTCTAAGTGAAAAGGAACGGTGCGAAAGAAAATTGTGCATTAATTTTGATGAACAGAATAAACTTTTGGGCAGCAAGGTGGTCATATTAAACGAAAGCTCGACGGCAGAGACGCCCGAAGAACTAAAGAGACAACCATTTTTATTTAACCAAAAACTTTTCACAAAAAAACAACAACAGTATGAAGAAAATTATCCTAACTATGATGGTGGCGATGATTTCGCTCACATCATTCGCACAGTTCGGCGGCGGACAGGGACAGCGTCGCGAGATGAAACCAGAAGATCAGGCAACTCGCCGTGCAGACCAGATCAAGGAAGCTGCCAAGATTTCTGACGAACAGTACAAGAAGGTTTATGACCTCTTCCTGAAGCAAGCCCAGGAGCAGCAGGCTCGCATGAAGGAGGCTCAGGAAAAGGGTGAACGCCCACAGTTCAACCGCGAAGACATGCAGAAGCAGCAGGAAGCTACCACAGCAGCCCTGAAGGAGATTCTGACTGAGGAGCAGTATGCAGCTTACGAGAAAGCTCAGCAGGAGCGTCGCCAGCGCATGGGTCAAGGTGGCGGCTTCGGCGGAGGTCAAGGTGGCGGTCGTCCACGTGGCCAGGGTGGTCCTGGTGGCCAGCGTCCACAGGGTCAGAACATGTAATCCCCCATCGACCGACAAGACAAACAGAGGAGTGCATCAAGAAAAAAAATGAGGCATTCCTCTTTTTTTCTGCATTTTCTTTTAAACCTTTCATTTTCCATGTAGTCTTACCCATCGAAAAGAGACTTTCCTAAACAAATCTTTTAACTAAACTTTTATTAAAAAAACTTATTCAATTATGAAAAAAATCATTCTTACGCTGATGATGGCTGTTGTATCGCTTTCATCTTTCGCACAGTTTGGTGGCGGACAGTTCCAAATGCCAAAACCTGAGGAAATGGCAACTCGCCGTGCAGATCAAATCAAAGAACAAGTGAAGGACGCTGGTCAGCTTACCGACGAGCAGTACAAGAAGGTTTATGACCTTTATCTAAAGCAGTCCAAGGACATGCAAGCTAAAATGAGTGAAGGTGGCGGCGGTTTCGGCGGTTTCAACATGGAAGAAATGCAGAAGCAACAGGAAGCTACAAACAAGGCCCTGAAGGAGATTCTCACTGAGGAGCAGTTCAAGGCTTACCAAAAAGCTCAAGAAGAAATGATGAAACGCTTCCAGCAAGGTGGAGGCTTCGGCGGATAGCATTCCACCATCAACAAGCATAAAAAAAGGCTCGCATCAAAATGGTGCGAGTCTCTTTTTATATATATACGTATTGAATTACTTGTTGAGTGCAAGTGCTACGTTCACAGCACATGCAACTGTGCAACCTACCATTGGGTTGTTACCAATGCCGAGGAAGCCCATCATCTCAACGTGAGCAGGAACAGAAGAAGAACCTGCGAACTGAGCGTCAGAGTGCATACGGCCAAGGGTATCTGTCATACCGTAAGATGCTGGACCTGCTGCCATGTTGTCTGGGTGCAACGTACGACCAGTACCACCACCAGAAGCTACTGAGAAGTATGGCTTGCCTGCGAGCACGCGCTCCTTCTTGTAAGTACCAGCTACTGGGTGCTGGAAACGAGTTGGGTTGGTAGAGTTACCAGTGATGGAAACGTCCACGTTCTCCTTCCAGAGGATGGCAACACCCTCACGAACGTCGTCAGCGCCGTAGCAGTTCACCTTGGCACGAGGACCATCTGAGTAAGCCTTCTCCTTCACCACCTTGAGTTCGCCAGTGAAGTAGTCGAACTTGGTCTGAACGTATGTGAAGCCATTGATACGAGATATGATCATGGCAGCGTCCTTACCAAGACCGTTGAGGATGCAACGGAGTGGCTTTTTACGTACCTTGTTGGCCATCTCAGCAATCTTGATGGCGCCCTCAGCAGCAGCGAATGACTCGTGACCTGCGAGGAATGCGAAACACTCAGTCTCTTCGCGGAGCAGACGAGCAGCGAGGTTACCGTGACCGATACCCACCTTACGGTCGTCAGCCACAGAACCAGGAATGCAGAATGCCTGCAGACCGATACCGATAGCCTCGGCAGCGTCAGCAGCGTTCTTGCAGCCTTTCTTCAGAGCGATAGCAGAACCTACCACGTAAGCCCACTTTGCGTTCTCGAAGCAGATGCGCTGAGTTTCTTCACATGTCATGTATGGATCGAGACCTGCCTTTTCGCAGATTTCGTTAGCCTCTTCGATAGAGGAAATGCCGTTCTCGTTCAAAGCAGCCAAAATCTGCTTCATGCGACGGTCTTGTGATTCGAATTTCACTTCTCTAATCATAGTCTGTTTCCTCCTTTATTATTCTTTACGTGGGTCAATAG
>Ga0310786_10004574_pt1 | contig 19232 bp, 18 predicted proteins | sample AusTroGonzalo_MG_FD_203881 | JGI IMG/M metagenome (GOLD analysis project Ga0310786, IMG submission 203881) | Bovine rumen microbial communities from tropical cattle in Woodstock, Queensland, Australia - Gonzalo_03 (v2) (version 2) | ecosystem: Host-associated > Mammals > Digestive system >... | reverse complement strand
TACGGTGCCACTTCGGCGAACTGTTCATGGCAGGCCGTGCGGGCGAGCGCTTCGCCGTCCGTAATTCCGGTGCCGTCGCCGTCGTGGAAGGGGCCGGAGACCATTGCTGCGAGTATATGACCGGCGGCCGCGTCGTCGTGCTCGGCCCTACCGGCAGGAACTTCGCCGCAGGTATGTCGGGCGGTCTGGCTTATGTCTGGGATCCTGACCACAACTTCGACTATTACTGCAATATGTCGATGATCGAACTGGGCCTGATCGAAGAGAAAGCCCGCATGAAAGAACTGAAGGGCCTCATCGAGCGCCACTTCCAGTTGACGGGTTCAGCCCTGGCCGGCCGTATGCTCCAGGATTGGAAAACCTATGCGGAAGACTTCATCCAGGTCACGCCGGTCGAGTACAAGCGGGTACTGCACGAGGAGCAACTGAAGATGCTCAATGAAAAGATAGGTAACGTACAAAGGGATTATTGATATGGGCACTCCCAATGCATTTTTGACGATTCCCCGGCAGGAAGCCGGGCATCGTCCGGTACACGAAAGGATTTCCGACTTCGGGGAGGTGGAACAGACGCTCAACGAGAGCGGACGTATGCTGCAGGCCTCCCGCTGCATGGATTGCGGCGTGCCATTCTGCCACTGGGCCTGTCCCCTCGGGAACCGCCAGAGCGAATGGCAGGATGCCCTCTGCAAGGGAAAGTGGGAACTGGCCTACAAACTGCTTTCGCAGACCAACGATTTTCCGGAGTTCACGGGACGCATCTGTCCTGCGCTCTGCGAGAAGAGTTGCGTCCTGAATCACAGCATGGATGCGCCGGTCACCGTCCGGGAGAACGAATGTTCCATCATCGAACGGGCCTTCCGCGAGGGTTACATCCGTCCGCGTTCCTTTGACCGGAACGGAAAGAAGGTCGCGGTCATCGGCGCCGGCCCTGCCGGCCTGTCCGCCGCCGTCCAGCTCAATGTCCGTGGCTATGAGGTGACGGTATTCGAAAAACGTGCGGCCGCAGGCGGCCTGGTCCGTTACGGAATCCCCAACTTCAAACTGGACAAGTATGTGATAGACAGGCGTGTTTCCATCCTGGAGCAGGAGGGGATCAGTTTCCGTTATGGCGTGGAGGTCGATACGGCCAAACTGCCGGAAGGCTTCGATGCCTATGTCATCTCGACCGGTACGCCCGTGGCCCGCGATCTTCCCATCCCGGGAAGGGAACTGAAAGGGGTTTATTTCGCGCTGGAACTGCTGTCCCAGCAGAACCGCTCTCTGACGGGGGAGGATGTCTCCGCCGAGGAGCCCGTTTCCGCCAAGGGACGCAAGGTCCTGGTCATCGGCGGCGGGGATACCGGTAGCGACTGCATCGGTACCTGCCACCGTCAGGGCTGCCTGAGCGTAACGCAGATCGAGATTCTGCCCAAACCGCCCGAGGGACACAACCCGGCCACGCCCTGGCCCCTGTGGCCTCAGATCCTGAAGACCAGCACCAGCCACGAAGAAGGCTGCGAGCGGCGCTGGAGCCTCTCTTCCTGCCGTTTTATCGATGACGGGAAGGGGCGCGTCTGCGGCGTGGAGATCGAGGAAGTGGAGTGGCTTCCCGCTCCCGACGGAGGCCGTCCCCAGATGAAGCCTACGGGCAAGAAGGAAGTGATCGACTGCGATATGGTGCTGCTGGCCATGGGATTCCTGAGGCCCGAGCATCCGCAGTTCGGCGCGAATGTGTTCCTTGCGGGGGATGCCAAGACCGGTGCCAGCCTTGTCGTGCGGGCACTGGCCGGCGGACGTGAGGCGGCACGGGAGGTAGACGCCTTCCTGAAAAAGGCGGAGGCGTAAAGATGGGCGTCCTGATTCCGTTCACCAAGATGCATGGCCTGGGGAACGACTATGTGTATGTCAATACGATGGAGCATCCCCTTGAGGACCCTTCGTCGCTCTCCATCCGGTGGAGCGACCGTCACAAGGGGATAGGCTCCGACGGACTGATCCTCATCGGCAGTTCCTCCAAGGCCGATTTCAGCATGCGCATCTTCAATGCGGACGGCTCGGAAGCCCTGATGTGCGGCAACGGCTCCCGCTGTGTGGGGCGCTATATCCACGACAAGGGCCTTTCGGACAAGTTGGAACTGACGCTGGAGACCTTGTCCGGCATCAAGCGCCTGACGCTGCATCCCGGTCCGGACGGAGAAATTGATAGCGTCAGCGTCCAGATGGGCAAGGGCGTTCCCCTTCCCGTACTGCGCACGCTGGGGAAACCCCAGCCCCTCGTCTGCGAAAACCTGAATGTCTGCGGGCAGACCTACCGCGCGACGTCGGTCGATGTGGGAAATCCGCATCTGGTGCTCTTCGTTCCCGATGCCCTGGCCGCTCCGGTCGCCGAAGTGGGCCCGATACTGGAAAACAGTCCGATGTTTCCGCATAAGGCGAACATCGAGTTTGCCCAGGTGCTCGACCAGGGGCACATCCGTATGCGGGTATGGGAGCGGGGGAGCGGCATTACCCAGGCCTGCGGCACCGGTGCCTGTGCCACGGCGGTCGCAGCGGCGATGGCGGGCTTCGTGAACCCCGCCGGCTGCACCGTCATTATGGACGGCGGCAGCCTGGACATCTCCTGGAATCCCGTCAGCAAAGAAATCAGTATGACCGGCCCGGCTACCACGGTCTATGAGGGCGTTATTGACAGCCGCGTAGGATAAAATTGGCTGTGCAGCTTTCATCGCCCGTGCCACCCTCGGCACCGTATGAGGGAGGGGCCCACGAAGTGGGAGGGGTCGCGTCAGCGACGGCAGGGAAAGCGTACAGACAATTTTATCCTACGCGGCTGTAAAGTTGAGTATTATGATAGAAATTAAAGAGGGATTCAGCAAACTGGAACATCGGTATTTGTTTCAGGAGATTGCAAGAAAGGTGGCGGACTTCCAGAAGGAGTCGCCCGGGACGGACATTATCCGGATGGGCATCGGGGATGTGACGCTGCCCATCGTCCCGGCTGTCGTCCGTGCGATGCACGCGGCCGTGGAGGATATGGCGTCCAAAGAAAGTTTCCACGGCTACGGACCGGAACAGGGTTACGACTGGCTGCGCGAAGCTATCGTGCGCGGGGACTATGCGCCCCGCGGCATCGACGTCTCTGCGGATGAAATCTTCATCAGCGACGGGGCCAAAAGCGACCTGGGCAATATCCTGGACCTCTTCTCCCGGAACAACAGCGTAGGCATCACCAATCCGGTATATCCGGTCTATGTGGACACCAATGTCATCGATGGCCGGGAAATCCATTTCATCGACTGCAGCGCCGCGAACGGCTTTACCGGTGCGATTCCCGACAGGCCGCTGGATATCATCTATCTCTGCTACCCGAACAATCCCACGGGGGCGGTGATTACCCGCGAAAAACTGGAGAAGTGGGTGGCGTACGCCCGCGATTGCGGGGCCCTCATCCTCTATGATTCCGCCTACGAGGCCTACATCCGCGATCCGGAAATCCCTCATTCCATCTATGAGATTCCGGGAGCGAAAGACTGTGCCCTGGAGTTCCGCAGTTTCTCCAAGACGGCGGGCTTTACGGGCATCCGTTGCGGCTATACCGTCATCCCCAGGGGGCTGATGGGGCTGAATGCGCTGTGGGACCGCCGTCAGGGCTGCAAGTTCAACGGCGCTTCCTACATTTCCCAGCGCGGAGCCCTGGCCGTCTATACCCCGGAGGGAAGGGCCCAGATTCAGGAAAACATCGACTATTACCTCGGCAACGCCGCCATCCTCCGGGAAGGCCTGGAGCGGGCGGGACTCGAAGCCTCGGGCGGAGAGAATGCCCCCTATGTCTGGGCGCGCACGCCGGAGGGTGCCGATGACTGGGCTTTCTTCGACCTTCTGCTCCGCAAGGCCGGTATCGTCGTAACCCCGGGTTCGGGCTTCGGTACGGCCGGCCGCGGCTTTTTCCGGCTGACCGCCTTTGCGGACCGTGCCCGGACGAAGGAAGCGATGGAAAGACTGGTGGCGCTGTGTGCGGGATAGTCGGCATCTTCGGGCTTGAAAACGCCTCCCGGGCGGCCTTTACCGCCTTGCAGTTCCTCCAACACCGGGGACAGCAGGGCTGCGGTATCGCCGCTTACTCTCCGGAGGGCGGAATCCAGGTCCGCAAAGGTGCCGGACTGGTCCGGGAAGTCTTCGGCGAAGCGGAACTCGCCGCCCTTCGCGGCAGCAGTTGCATCGGCCACGTCCGCTATCCGACGACGGAGGTCGGCGGCACGGAGAATATCCAGCCCTTCCGGCTCAACTGCCACTCCGGCGTTTTCGCCCTCGCCCACAACGGGAACATCGTCAACGCCGGCATCCTGAAGGCCCGTCTGGAAAGCCTGGGCCATCTGTTCCACTCGACCTCCGACAGCGAACTGTTCGCCCACCTGGTGGGTATGGGGAGGGGCGATATGGCGGGACGTATCCTCTCGGCAGCAAAACTCCTCGACGGCGCTTTCTCCACGGTCATCCTTTCCGACGGCGCCCTCTATGCCTGCCGGGACAAGTACGGCTTCCGCCCCCTGTCCCTCGGGCGACTCGGCGACGCTTATGTCGTAGCCAGCGAGACCTGTGCGCTGGAGGCCCTGAACGCCGTTTTCGTCCGGGACGTCGAACCCGGGGAACTGATCCGCATCGACGGGGAGGGACTGAAAAGTTTCCGCATTTCCGCCCGCAGGGGCCGCTGTATGTGCGCGATGGAATTCATCTACTTCGCGCGTCCGGACAGCGATATCGACGGTAGCGGCGTCCACGCTTTCCGCAAGGAGACGGGCCGGCTGCTCTACGAAGAGCATCCCGCCCCGGCGGACCTCGTAATCTGCATTCCGGAATCCAGTTTCAGTGCAGCCATCGGCTTCTCGGAAGCCGGGCATATCCCCCTGGAGACCGGACTGGTCAAGAACGCCTACGTCGCCCGGACATTCATCGAACCGACGCAGGCCCTGCGGGATATCGGGGTCCGCAAGAAACTCTCCCCGGTAAAAAGCCTGCTGAAGGGGAAGCGCGTCGCCGTGATCGATGACTCCATCGTCCGCGGAACGACCTCCTGGCAGATCGTGCGGATGCTCAGGGAAGCCGGCGCGACCCAGGTCCATATGCGCATCGCCAGCCCTCCCTATGCCTGGCCCTGCTTTTACGGCATCGACACGGGCTCTCCGGAGCAGCTGATCGCCGCCGGGCACAGCCTTGCGCAGATTCGCGCCTACATCGGCGCCGATTCCCTCGAATACCTTTCCGTGGACGCCCTTTCCAGGGCCTGCGGCCACCCCGGCCTCTGCACCGCCTGTTTCACCGGGGATTATCCCACGGAATTATACGACTGCCAAAGCGGATAGCAATCACTATTTTTCTTATCTTTGCGCTATGCTGTTCGATCCGCTGCGTCGCAAAGAAGTTGCCGACACCCCCGAGGAGAGGGTGCGTCAGTGGTTTATCTCCCTCCTGCGGGACAGCGCCGCCGTGCCTGCGGGCCTGATGATGAGCGAAGCCGCCCTCGACTATGGAGGAAAGCCCTATCGGGCCGATATCGTGGTCTATGACCGCAGCGCCGCCCCGCTGGCCATCGTGGAATGCAAGCGGCCGGAGGTGAAGATCGACGCTTCGGTGGCGGAACAGGCGATGCGCTACAATATCGTGCTCGGCGTGGCGTTTTTATTCCTGACAAACGGAAAAAACACTTATCTTTACCAGCGCGAAGGCGATGTGTTCCGTGCGATGGACCATCTGCCTTCCTACGAGGAAATGCTGCAATGCCGACGATAGTGCCCCAATACCTTGACCGTCCGGTCTTCAGGATCGTGAGCGAAGTGGCCCGCGAGACGGGCGTGCGCGCCTTCGCCATCGGCGGCTATGTGCGCGACTGCTTCCTCGGCCGCCCCTGCAGCGACATCGACATCGTGGTGGAGGGCAGCGGCATCGACTTCGCGCGCGAAGTGGGAAAGAAAACCCGTTCGAAGGTCTCCTATTTCAAGAATTTCGGTACGGCGATGCTGCATTTCGCGGGCGACGAGGTCGAATTCGTCGGCGCGCGCAAGGAATCCTACCGGAGGGAATCGCGCAAACCCATCGTCGAGAACGGTACGCTGGAGGATGACCAACTCCGCAGGGACTTCACCATCAATGCGATGGCTTTCAGCCTGCAGGAAGACAGTTTCGGCGAACTGGTCGATCCCTTCGGCGGCATCCGCGACCTTTCGGCGGGCATCATCCGCACGCCGCTGGATCCCGATACCACCTATTCCGACGATCCGCTCCGGATGCTGCGGGCCGTGCGCTTCGCCGCGAAACTCTCCACCCCGGAAATGGCTTTCCGCATCGTGCCGGAGTCCATCGCTTCGATGCAGCGCAATGCGGGACGCCTCGAAATCCTTTCCGCCGAGCGCGTCGCCGAGGAACTGAACAAAATGCTGCTGACCGCCGCGCCGTCGATGGCTTTCCGCCTGCTGGACCTCGCGGGGCTGCTGCCCGCCCTGCTGCCGGAGATTGCTGCGCTGAAGGGCGTGGAGACGGTCGATGGCAAAGGACATAAGGACAATTTCGAACATTCCCTCGCGGTGCTCGACCACGTGGCGGAGGCTACCGCCGGATGGCCGCCGGAAAAGGCGCTCTGGCTGCGCTGGGCGGCGCTGCTGCACGATATCGGCAAGCCCGCGAGCAAACGCTTCGCCGCCGGGCAGGGCTGGACCTTCCACGGTCACGAGGTGATCGGCGGAAGGATGGTGCCTCAGATTTTCGAGCGCCTGCGCCTGCCGCTGGATGCGATGAAATATGTACGGAAACTGGTGCAGTTGCATCTGCGTCCCATCGCCCTGGCCGACGAGGGGGTGACGGACAGTGCGGTGCGCCGCCTGCTTTTCGATGCCGGCGACGATACCGACGACCTGATGATCCTCTGCCGGGCCGACGTGACTTCCAAGAATCCCGTGAAGGTGGCGCGCATCCAGGCGAATTTCTCGCTGGTGGAAAAGAAACTGGTGGAAGTGGAGGAGAAAGACGCCATCCGCAATTTCAAGAACCCCATCAACGGGGAGTATGTGATGCAGACCTACGGCCTGCCGCCCTGCAACCTGATCGGGGAACTCAAGGAATATGTCAAAGAGGCCATCCTGGACGGCAGGATAGGCAATAATTTCGAGGAGGCGGATGCGCTGATGCGTGTCCGTGCCGCAGAGATGGGCCTGAAGGAGGCCTGATCCGCCATGTCCGCCCTGACTGACAAATACCTGGACTTTCTTACCGGCATCCGGCGCTACTCTCCGCGGACCGTAGCCATCTACCGTGACGTGCTGGACCGCTACGAGGCGTATTGCGGGGAATTCCCGGCCTCGGTCGATATCCGTTCCCTGCGCAATTACGAAATGTACCTGATGGACGAATGCCGGGAATCGCCCCGGACGGTGGACCTGCACCTGAGCGTGCTCAGCGGTTTTGCGCGTTTCCTGATGCGGGAGGGGCTGCTGGCCTCGAACCCCGTGCGGCTCGTGCCCCGTCCAAAGAAGGAGAAGCGGCTGCCGGATTTCTTCCGCGAAGAAAGTCTCAAGGAATATCTGGCTTCCACGGAAGCCGATGCGGGGGAGGATACCCTGGCGCTGCAATTGGCGCTCGCTCCGGGAGACAAGACCGGACTGCATCTCTATCAGCGCCGCCTGTCCCGGCTGATTATCAGTCTCTTGTATTCGACCGGCCTGCGCCGCGCCGAACTGGTGGGGCTGAACCGGGGGAATCTGGACTTCCGCCGCGCTGCCCTGAATGTACTGGGAAAGGGAAATAAAATGCGCGAAATTCCGCTCGTCCCTTCGCTTTGTAAAGAAATTTCACTATATTTGAAATCGGTAGACAAGAGAGTCGGAGAACCCATAGGCGCTGACGGACCGCTCCTTGTCACTGAAAACGGCAGGAGGCTGTATCCGGTCTATGTGGACCGGGTCGTGAAGCGGGAACTCGGTGGCGTTGCCGGCATTTCCGGGCGGAAATCGCCGCACGTCCTGAGGCACACGCTCGCTACGGAGCTCCTGGATGGCGGGGCCGACCTCAATTCCATCAAGGAACTGTTGGGACACTCCTCCCTTGCTGCCACGCAGGTTTATACCCATAATACCGTGGAGCGCCTGAAAAACGTGTATGACCACGCCCACCCCAGGGCAAAAAACACCGAAAAGCATGGAAGTAAAGATTAAAGCCCTCAAATTCGACGCCGATGAGAAGCTCATCGCCCTTGTCGAGAAGAAAGTCGCCCGTATCGAAAAGTTCTTCGACAACACCGGAGACGCCGAGGTGACCCTTACCCAACTCAACGAGCCGGTAGGGAAGCAAGTGAAGATCATGGTTCACGTACCGGGGGAGGAACTCGTCATCGAGCGCAACGCCAAATCTTTCGAAGATGCGCTCACCGAGGCGGTGGACGCCATGAAGGAGCGCATCACCCGCAACAAGGAAAAGAAGTACGCAAAATAAGTGGCTGCGCCCAAAACAGACGTCGGCGCACAGTGCCGTCAATTGCTTGAAGATGTCGCTCGCGGCATCTTCAAGCCTGTCTATCTGTTGATGGGCGACGAACCCTATTATCCGGACCTGGTCTGCAATGCCATCGTCGAGCATTGCATCGACCCTTCCGAAAAAGACTTTAACGAACTCATCTGCTACGGTGCCGACGTGACCGCGGACCAGATCATCACCACGGCGCGGCAGTTCCCGATGATGGCGGAGCGCCAGCTGGTCGTGGTCAAGGACGCGAACCAGATGAAAGGCTTCGAGGACCTGGCCATCTACTGTGCCGAGCCGCTGGAGAGCACCGTCCTGGTCCTGCTCCTGCGCGGAGCCTCCGCGGACAAGCGGAAAGCCCTGTACAAGACCGTCCAGAAGACCGGCGTGGTGGTGGAGTCCCCGCTACTGCGTGACTATCAGGTCAGCGGCTGGATTTCCTCGTACTATGCTTCCCGCGGCCTGGAGATCGAGCCGGAGGCGGCGGCGCTGCTTGCGGAGTCGGTGGGAACGGACCTGAGCACCATCGCCGTAGAGACGGATAAACTCATCCAGGCGCTGCCGGAAGGCTGCCGGAAGGTGAGCGTGGAGGATATCGAAAGGAACGTGGGCGTTTCACGCCGATACAGCGTGTTCGAACTGACGAAGGAACTTTCCCTGCGCAATGCGCCCCGGGCACTGTCCATCGTCACCCGCATGGGCTCGGCGGCCAAATTCAATATGCCCGGCGCCGTCAGTATGCTCGCCACCCACTTCATCCGCATCCTCCGCTACGGGGTGCTCCTCTCGCGAGAGCGCTACCCCTCGCCGGAAGAAAAGGCGGAAGCCCTTTCCGGCGTCAACCCTTACTTCTACCGCGAATACGACACGGCCGTCCGGAATTATCCGCCCCCCAAGGCCCTGCAGGTCATTTCGCTGCTTTGCGAATACGACTACCTGGGCAAAGGCGGCGACGGCGGTCTCTCTACGCCTCCGGAAGGCCTTATGGTGGAACTGGTTGCTAAAATTTTAACGATTTGATATGGGATTGATTGAATGCAGGGGAGTCTGCAAGTCGTTCGGGCCGAAGGTCGCCCTCGACCACGTCTCGCTCGACATCCCCGAAGGCAAAATCTTCGGCCTGCTCGGCCCCAACGGCGCGGGTAAGACCACCCTCATCCGGATTATCAACCGGATTACCGTTCCCGCATCGGGCGAAGTCCTCTTCAAGGGTGCCCCCATCACCCAGCGCGATGTGGAAAAGATTGGCTATATGCCCGAAGAACGCGGCCTCTATCGGAAAATGAAGGTAGGGGAGCAGGCGGTCTATCTGGCCCAGCTGAAAGGAATGAGCGCCCGCGACGCCCAAAGGGAACTGAAGCAGTGGTTCGTCCGCTTCGGCATCCAGGACTGGTGGGACAAGAAGGTCGAGGAACTCTCCAAAGGCATGGCCCAGAAACTCCAGTTCATCACCACGGTGGTCCACAAGCCCTCGCTGATGATCCTGGACGAGCCCTTCTCCGGCTTCGATCCGGTGAACGCCGAACTGATCCGCAATGAAATCCTGCGCCTGAAGGACGAAGGCGCGACCATCATCCTTTCCACGCACAACATGGAGTCCGTGGAAGAACTCTGCGACAACATCGCCCTCATCAATGCCGCCCAGGTCGTCCTGAGCGGCGGCGTGGAGGATATCCGCCGCAAATACGGCAACAACCGCGTCGAAGTGACCTATACCGATGCGGACGGAACGCACACCGACATCCTGCCCGCAGAAGCAGGCGGCAACGCCGTCCTGTCGGAACTGATGGGGAAGGGCGCCGTCATCAACTCCTTCCGGGAACTGATGCCCCGGATGAACGACATTTTCATTAAACTGGTTACCGGGGAGGACAAGATATGAAGTTGCATACCATAGGCATCATCATCCGGCGCGAATACCTGAACCGCGTCAAGAAAAAAAGTTTTCTGCTGATCACCTTCCTTGCGCCCGTGCTCTTCGCGGCCCTCTGCATGCTGCCCACCATCATCATGCTCAAAGCCAAGGAGGAGGCCAAGAAAATCGCCGTCGTGGATGCATCCGGCATCGTGATGCCCCTGCTCAAGGACAGCGAAACCCTCCATTATACGGACCTGAGCGGCACGCCTGCCGATTCGCTCAAGCATACGATGAAAGAACTCGGCTACGACGCGGTGCTCGACATCTCCGCCCTCGACCCGGAGGAAAAGGCGCTCAGCGCTTCCATCTACTCGCTCAAGCCGCTCGGCCTGGATATGACGGAAAACATCAATGCCCGCATCAACGACGCCGTGGAGGCCTATCGCATTGATTCCTACCAGATCGAGGACCTGGGCTCCATTATGAAGGAAGTGAAGTCCGATGTGCGCCTGCGCTCCTATACCATCAGCGAGGACGGCAGCGAGACCATTTCCGAATCCGGCGTATATATGATCGTGTCGATGCTGCTGGGTATGGCCATCTATATGTTCATCGCGCTTTTCAGCGGCATGGTCATGTCTTCGGTCATCGAAGAAAAGGCCAGCCGCGTGGTGGAAGTGCTCGTCTCTTCCGTCAAGGCGACGGAACTGATGTTCGGCAAGATCATCGGCGTGGCGCTGGTGGCGATAACGCAGTTCGTGCTCTGGATTGCGCTGACGGGTGCCCTTGTCGGCGTTGCCGGCGGCCTGATGGGGCAGGACCTGCTCTCTTCGCTGGGCTCCGACCCCGCGGCCCTGATGGCGGCCGGCGATATGGGCAACCTGCCCTCCGGTATGCTGGATACCGCTGCTTCGGAAGACGGTCCTGCGGTGATCCTCAGCACGATCCGCAATCTTCCCGTCGGTACCATCGTCCTGAGTTTCCTGCTCTACTTCCTCTTCGGCTATATGCTCTATGCCTCGATTTTCGCGGCCATCGGCTCCGGTGCCGAGAACGAAGGCGATACGCAGCAACTCCAGTTGCCGGTGACGGTGCCGCTGCTCATCGGTTTCTTCATTGCAATCTATGCCTTTAAGGCTCCGGACAGCGCGATTGTGTTCTGGGGTTCGATGATCCCCTTCACTTCCCCCATCGTGATGCTGGCGCGCCTGCCCTTCGGCGTTCCCTTCTGGGAACTGGCGCTTTCGGTGGCGCTGCTGGCCCTCACCTTTGTGCTCTGTGCCTGGGCGTCGGCGAAAATCTATCGCGTCGGCATCCTTATGTTTGGAAAGAAAACCACTTGGAAAGACCTTTGGAAATGGTTCAGACAAAATTAATTGCGCTTTCGGCTATGGCCCTGTTGCTCGTCTCCTGCGCAGGGACGGTGCAGTGGCGCCGTTATGCGATGGACGCTTCGCGCACCGGTGTGCATGCGGTGGAGGGGGACAACGCCCCTCAGGCGCTCGGTCGCTTCGACGGCGGTGTCTATACCGCGCCGGACGGAAAAGTTTTTGATTGCGGCGTCACTCCCGCCGTCGCCAAGATCATGCTGGATGCACAGGAGAAGATGGCCCCGCTCCGCGAAGTGGTGGCCTATGCTCCGGTGGCTATTCCAAAAGCCAAGCCGGAGAGTCCCCTGAGCAACCTGGCGGTGGATGTGCTGATGGCGCAGACCGAGGCAGCGACAGGCAAGAAAGTGGATGTAGGCCTGATGAACTTCGGCGGCATCCGGCTGAATGAAATTCCCCAGGGTAATGTACTGCTGGACGATTTCGTATCGATGTTCCCGTTCAAGAACCACCTCTGCTGGGTGCAGTTGAGCGGCGCCGACCTGCGGCGGCTTTTCGAGCAGATAGCCCGGGAGAACATCCAGGTAATCGGTGGTGCGCGGCTGGTGATAGACGGCACCAAACTGGTCAGTGCGGAGATTGCCGGCCAGCCTTTGGACGATGCGAAGGACTATGGCGTGGCGACCGTCGACTTCCTGCTTGACGGCGGGGATAAACTGTATGTGGCGCGCAATGCGAAGGACCTGGTCATCACGAAAATGATGATCTATGACGCTATGATGAACTACGTGCGTGCCGAGACGGCTGCCGGCCGCCCGCTGACCTATCAGACGGACGGACGGGTCCAGATTCAAAACAGGGAGGGAAAATGATGAAACGCAGCCTATTTGTAATCGGGATTTTGCTGGCCTGTTGCGCCTGCTCGCCCCGGCTGGTGATTGTCCATACCAACGACACCCACAGTCATCTGGAACCCCTGCGCGCCGAGCCCCGTGGCGGCGTCATCGAGCGCGCGGCCTTCGTGGACCGGCAGCGTCAGAAGGCGGGGGAGGGCCGTACCCTGCTCCTTCACGCCGGAGATTTCAACCAGGGCAGTTCCTACTATACCACCTTCGGCGGACAGTTGGAAGTGGAACTGGTCAACGCGATGCGCTATGACTGCATCACGCTCGGCAATCACGAATTCGACAACGGCATCGAGGACCTGACCGCCCGGGCCGCGCAGATCCGCTGCCCCATCGTCTGCGCCTCACTGGACCTGAGCAGCTTCGAACTGGGAAAATACGTCAAGCCCTATACCGTCATCGAGCGCGGCGGGATGCGTATCGGCATCGTCGGCCTGCTGTGCGACATTACCCCGAACGTCAGCCGTACTGTCTCTGCGCGTCTTCCGCAGCTGAACAATGTGGAAATGCTGAACAAGTACGCCCAGCTGCTTCGCAACGAGGAAAAATGTGATTATGTCATCGCCCTGACGCACATCGGCTTCAATGAAGACCAGAAACTGGCCGCCGCGACGCGCGGTGTGGACCTCATCATCGGCGGACACTCCCACACCTTCCTCAAAGGCGTGAAAAAGGTGAAGAACCTGGACGGCAAACGCGTCCCCATCGTCACTGACGGCTGCTGGGGACTCGAAATGGGGGTACTGAAAGTCTATTAAGACGCTAAATAATTACCGCCTATGCCTTTCATTGAAAATCCTCCTGTAAAAGTTTATCCCGAGGGAATCGGGAAACTGGTTTATGTCGATTCCACGACTTCCGAAGCGGAACCCCCGTCGAAGTGGACGTATGTCCGCCGCAAGTTTATCGTCGTGTTCCTGACCATCCTGGCCATCGTGCTGTCCTGGCTCTTGTTTTTCAATGAGGTGATCTGGGCCATCCTGGGCTCGCTGACGGCCTTCGGTTTCGGCTGGTACTATTTCAAGGGGCAGCGCTTTCTGGGCCGGGACTTTTTCATCGGCACGGAGGGTTTTGCCGTCTATCAGTTCTCCGGCAATCGGGAGAATGTCGACTGGAAAAACGAGCGCCGTTTTGATGAAAAGCTGTTGCTGCTCCACCGGGAGGAGGTGGTTTTCAATAACGGTTACGACAAGACCAACTATGCGTTCATGCTGATGCAAGAGCCTGTGGAAGGAAGTGAGCTGGGGATTATCGACGAGGATACCTCTTATCATCAGTGCCCTGACGGTGGTGACAATACCGGCGACCCGATTTATGACTTCTGGGTCCGCGTGGAGGCCCGCCTGACCGAGAAGGGCGTCCGGGACGCGAAGGCCCGCTGGGCAGCCGGGGAGTCGCAGCCCTTCTATATTTTCAAGAAGGAGGATGACGGCAGTTGGAAACTGAGCGCCGTCCTGCAACTCTTCAGTGACAGTATCCAGTTGGAGGGCAAGACGTTCTCTCGTGAGGAAACCCGCCTGGACGGCAATGTCCTCTACCTGCAGAAGTCCGGCGAAGAAGAAAAATTCACCGTCTTCCTCCAGACCACCGGCAACGCCCCCACCCTCCGTGCCCTACTCGCGGCGTAGTTGGCGCAGTCCCTCGCTAAGGCACCCCATCCCCAGTGGGGTGCTTATTTTATAGTCGCGGCGGCCTGCGACCGGTCAGGGACTGCACCCGTCGGAACTCCGGAGCGACGAAAGCGTCCGCGGGAGCGCCCCTCCGTTGCGGCTGCCTGTGGCCGAAAGGGTTCGGGGCGGTACGCCCCTGCGGGGCTATCCCTCCCACTTCGTGGGCCCCTCCCGCTCACGAGTCGCGGGCGACTACGCCGCCCGAACCCTTCCTGCCCTCCGGCTGAACGCCGCATCCGGGGCATCTCCCGCTCCCGCATTTTTCCCCGCCGAGCCTGGTTGTGCGAGGCGGTGGTGCCACCGTTTGCGTAAAAACGTGTATAAAACGTAAAAATCTGCCCCCAGTTGGCGCCACACCCCTTGTATTCGTCTCTTGATTGTATAGTTTTGCGGCAGCGAAATATATACAGGGCCATTGCAAATAATAGAAAAATATCTATTTTTGCAAAGCCTTCCAATGATTGGTTGGTATGAAAATGACAGAACTGCACCGAATCATTCTCCAGAGTGGTTGGGTAGAAATTCCGGGACGGGGCAAAGGAAGCCATAAGCGGTACAAGAAGGATGGGAAGATTTATACCGTCCCGTATCACAAAGGAAAAGAAATCGGGAACGACTTTGCAAAACGGCTATTAAAAGAATTGGGCATCGAGTTATGAAGAAGGTAGCGATTACAATGAGTATCGGGACGGATGGATTTTATTCCGTCTATTGTAACGAGCATCCGTCGATATTTGGCAGCGGGGATACCCCTTCCGCCGCGATAGACTCTCTCCGGGAAACCCTGCAACTTGTGAAGGAAGACGGGAAAGAGGCTGCTTTGTTCTATCCCGACTGGCTGGATGACGAATATGAGTTTCAGGTACAGTGGAACGTGAAGGATCTGATGGAATATTATTCCGGTATTATTACGCCCTCCGCCCTCGGCCGTCTTGCCGGCATTCATCCCAAACAAGTCTGGGCCTATATGCACGGAAAGTCCAAACCCCGCAAGCCCCAACTCCTCAAAATGGAATCCGCCCTGCACCGCCTTGGCCAGGAACTGATCCACACTTCGTTCTGCTGACGGCAGGCCTATGGTTTTTCCCCGTTGCGGCTGCCTGCGGCCGGTCAGGGACTGCACCCGTCGGAACTTCGCTCACTTCGTTCGCTCCGGACCCTCCCACAATCTCCTGCGTCCCGCTGACGCGGAACTTGTATCTTGCGGGCCCCATCCCGCTCCCCGTGGCCGCGGGTGGCCCGTCCTCCGGATGCAGCCCCCCTCCCGCCGCTGCGGCAGCCGTCTCACGTCGCCCGAACCCCTCCGGCCCTCCGGCTGAACGCCGCGACGGGAAAGTTACACGGTCGTGCAAATTTCTACGGCAATTCTTGCATTTCCGCGTACCTGCAACATCCACGATAAACTATTTGTCACATACGGGCCGAACGGATAGCCCAGCGCAGCGGTTCATATAATTCCAACTTGCTGAAAAGAAATCGAAATAAACAAACATTGCGTCGCGTGGACGTGTAACATTAAGGGATGAAGTCCAAAAATATCCCGAGGAGCCACGGTCCCAGCTCATGCTTGTGCCAATCCAGCCGGCAGCAGGAAGGAATATCCATTTTTCCGTGTAACCTTCCTTATTACTAGTGACCTTTCTACCAGATACCCCATTAAGTGTTGTCATTGTCCAGGTGCACTGCGTCCTCAATTCGTTCATTTCACTATAGGTAGGCATACGCCAATTATCACCCCAATTGGCCGCCGCGGCATCATCTTCTAACATAAGCTTGTTTTTGTTGTCGGTGAAGCCATTAAAACCGTAACTGGAATTGGTGCAGTACTTGGTCATCGATGAGTCTGTCCCTTTGCACCATTTGTATGTAGACCAGTAATAGTCAATTACCCATGATACTTTTGGTGCTGTTTCTCCCCAAGCGAAAAATGCCCCGTATTCTTCTGGAGCGGACGCGCCCACATTCCAGGATGCCCATTGTACGCTAAGTCCCAAATCTACAGGCTCACCGACAGTCCCTTTGTCCCAATCTTCATGGCTTTCTACAGGGTAATCCTCCATCTGATGAATCCTATTTGCATAATCACTCCAATTTGTACGGAACTTATACATTTCTATCTTGCTGGCAGGAACATACAGGTAGGTGCAGTAGATTGAAGGATCTCCGAATGCTTTGCTGGATATTGATACACTAGAGGTTGAAGGTATCAATATGTGGCGGAGACCAACAAAGGCACCGGTACCGATAGATATGACACTTGCTGGCAATTCCAGTGTATACTCATTGTTTTCGAAATAGCAATCACTGAACGCATAGTTTCCGATAGACTGAAGGTTCGAGGGCCAGGTGATTGTCGTCAGAGCAGTACATCCCTCGAAAAGCCCCGATGGGAGGGTTTTCATATTGGTCGGTAGGGTCATCTTGATTAAGCTCTTGCAATTCTGGAAGGCGAATTCACCGATACTGGTGACTGTCGCCGGTATCACCAGCGAAGATAGAGCCTTGCAATCCTTGAAACATTCGTCCTCGATATATGCTAATCCCGCAGGAAGCTCTACCTGCGTGAGGACGCCGCATCCGTTGAAGCATTCACGTGGAAGGGTTCTTAGGCCGTTAGGAAGCATGACTTTTTGCAGGGTAGAACATCCAGAAAAGCAATTAGCTGGAAGTGAATATAGGGTATCTGGAAGGATCACTTTTTTAAGTGCCTTGCAGTTCCTGAACGTTCCAAGCTGGGAGATATTCACAGGGATGGTGATGCTGTCAAGCTGGGCAAGGCCATCAAAGACATTCATGGTGGAACTTGCGCCGGTGAAGAAGCGAATTTCCTCGAAACTCGTCACTGTATTCCAATCGGTGAACAGGCCGCTAAGCGTTGTTGCTGCTGCTGCCTCAGCGTAGGAGACTTCTCCGTCTCCGTTGGTATCGAATTTATCTATGCAAGCGTATTTGGCGATGGGGTCCGCGAAGGAGATAACGTCTTCAGGGTCGGGGGCATCCCCGCCTCCGCCCGTGGGCTTGAAGATCAGTCCCTCATCCACATTGTTGAGGGAACCGAACACCCCGCGCTTGAAACTGATGGCGCTATTGGAAGTTAATTGTGCAGATTCATCTTCTTTGTAGAAAGTCATCGTATAGCCGCGAGAAAGTGAGCTTGGAACTGCCTCGATGTAATAATAGACGCCCGTCTGGAACGTACCGTTCGCGGGAGCGTTAAGTGTGAGCTTCGTATGAGGATTGGTGACTTCCTGGATGGCAGGGAGTCCGTCTACAAAAGCCATCTTGATTGTTCCGGCAATGGCCTCTTCATTGTTTCCTTCGAAGGTCACTTTCTTGATGCCTTCCTGAGTGAGAGAGAAGCGGAGTCCGCCGCAAACATTGTAGAAGGCCAGGTCTAATCCGCTGGAACATGCAAGGGTTATATGGGTATTTTTTGCAAAGCCTCCTGCCCTAGCGGTCTGGTTGTCCGGAAGGACTGTCGTCACGGCGGTAGCCTCCAGAACGGCATCCGACCTGTATGGATAGAGGCCCCACAGCTTGCTTGAGGACGATGCCCCCTCATTGGCCCCGACCAAGGCATTCAATGTGCCGGAAAAGTCTGCCACTTCAGCGAGCCCGTCATTTTGGGAAATAAACCGTCCGCTCGCATTCTTGAAGAACACCTTGATCTCATCGGCGAGTTCCCAATAAACTTGTGCTCCGCCATCCTGTAAGGTTGTCCGCGAGATGTTTTCTATCGAGGCGGTAATCGTTATTTCCTCCCCAAAGCTGATATCGTCCGAAACTTTTGCTTCTCGGGTACAGGAAAGTACGAGAGCTGTCATTGCAAGGGCGGAGAGAATTTTCTTCGTTGTTTTCATATTTGTCGTATAGGGTTTACCATTCTTCATAGACCAGGCTTTCATTGCCTCCGGGTTTGGGGCTTTCGCACAGGATGGCGGCATCGTCAATAGGTACGACGGATACCTCCGGCGCGGCGTAACGCGTCAGTTGTTCATTCATGGGTAAGCGGTTATTTCTTCCAGAGTTTATTTTTGCTCTTTTTCCCCATAATGTCCTTAATGCTTTTTTCTCCAACCTGCTTGTAATGGGAGTTTAGATACCATCGGGCAATCCAGCTATTAAGACCGCGATAATTGGTCTGTCTTAGGACAGAGGTGAATTCATCGCCACAATAATCCTTTGCTGCCTGAATAAACTGATCGGATGAAAATTCAGTGGGGAGAGAAGATTCAATGCGCTCTTTATGCGCATCAAGAATACCAGCAAAAGTTCTATAAGACATATCGTCATACTTTTCCCAGATGGCTCCTGCTCTGGTATTAGTATAAACAAAAGTGTGGAGCCGCAATCGCACCACCCTAATGAGGTTCTGGGAAAACCGTTGAGCGTAGATATGACCGAGACTCCACACTCGACAACATATCGCCTAACCAAAGACGGTTGAAAGATAGCATTGCCGAGCGGAGTGTCCTGCCGTTGTCGCTCAATTGAAATTTCCCAGATTCCATTAGGAACAACGCGAAACACTTTCGCTATATGTAAGCCGTTCTCTTATGAACGACGATGCTAAGATAATCAATATTTTGGAAATCCCGTATCTGGTCGCTTGTCGGAGGACAGCAACCTAAGCGAAAATAGCTCAAAACGCAGAGGTTACTGACCCCCAGGGACAGCAATCTCTTCAAAATCGGCCAATAATACACAGTTTGCTGTCCCAGTAGCACGCGAGAACTGCGAAATTGCCCTAAAAATCGCATTCCGGAGTACTACCAGCACGCGGGACCAGCGAAATTAAGCCAAAAACCGTGGTCACGAATGCCGGGCAGATTAAAAGGGCCCTCTCATCGTTCAATTATGGGTGATATCGTACGGAGCCAGGTCCTTCGGGGCTCTGGCGCCGAACAACGTCCTGGGTTTTTGTTTGACGGGAGGGCCCTTTAATGGTGATGGGTGCTAGACTCCGTACCGGCAGATGGCAACG
>Ga0310786_10004573_pt1 | contig 19232 bp, 17 predicted proteins | sample AusTroGonzalo_MG_FD_203881 | JGI IMG/M metagenome (GOLD analysis project Ga0310786, IMG submission 203881) | Bovine rumen microbial communities from tropical cattle in Woodstock, Queensland, Australia - Gonzalo_03 (v2) (version 2) | ecosystem: Host-associated > Mammals > Digestive system >... | reverse complement strand
GGAATGCAAAGGTACGGATATTATTTTATATATGCAAGCTTTTTGTGTATAAAATCAAGAAATTCCAGAAGATTAAAATATAACGACAATTATATTACGTAAGAATTAGGGAACTTATGGATTAGTTATGAAGAAAAATTCACTTTTTATTTTGAGTTTCCTGCCCCTATTTACATTTGCGCAGCACAACTTTTCGTGGACTTTGGAGAAAGAACTTCAGGAACCATTGCTCTCTGAGGACAAGTGTTGGACTATGAACTATAAATTGGCGGTGCCAAATGGCTCAACGATAATTGAAGAGACGGTTCTGAGAGGTGATTCTATCATTAACGGCATCCACTGTATGAAAAGATACGTGCGGGAGTGTCGGCAAGGTGAGGAGCTGCCTGAGACCTGGAAGGAATGGTCGTATATCGGACAGGAGGGCTCGAAGATTTATCTCTATGACAGTAGCACGAAGGAACTAAAGCCAATCATGGACTTTGGCCTGAACGTAGGGGATGTGTTTACGTTATATACAGATGAAATAGATCTTCGGGTAACAGCCGTCACGGACACCATCATCGCCAGCTCGTCCGACAAGCGAGCCAGAAAGTGTTTATATTTGGAGATGGAATTGTTTGGTGTTTGTTCGGAGGCTGACATCTGGGTTGAGGGTATCGGCTCCCTGTTTTACGGCATTACTGGAATGAATGTCTTGTATACCGGCAGTGATTCTTATCTGGAGAAGTGTGTTGAGGAAGACCGCATACTTTATAGTCGGAGTGGTGGTGCAACAGGCATTGGCGAAGCAGGACGTCTAAATAATAAAGAACAAATAATAAATGGTTCGACAGGCTCACCACAAGATAAACGTGGCGGAGTGTATGACCTTCAGGGCCGTCGGATTGGCGCTTCGCTAAATGATAAAGGACAAATGGCAAATGAGAGAATGAAGAAGGGAGTGTACATCAATGACGGACGTAAAATTGTAGTGAAATAACGGCATCGGACTATACGGACGGACACGGACGATACGTACAGACATGCTGTCATATTGAAATTATGAAGAAGGAATGAGTCCATAAAAAACAGAACGAAAATTTGGGTATTCCAAAAATTATTACTAAAATCAAGGGACGGGTCTCCGATCCGCTTGAGAAACGAATCAAAGAACCGTCTGATCCTTCAGGACACCAGCATCAAGTAAGGCGCACTCGGCGCAAAGAAAGGGGATATGTGTTGTCACAGAAGGTTTGCAACGCCAGTAAATAGCAGTATTGCACAGAACTCGATAAAGACAGGTGGATGCAGAGGCAGATAACAGCTGCACAAAACCACCATACAGCAGCAAATCCGACAGCTGGATTTTAAATTCCAGCCGTCGGATTTGCCGTGAAACCATATTAATCGAATCATTTCTGACCGCTGGAAAAATGGCGGCAGGGCGTCCTGACTTCGGCGATGCGTCACCCTTTTACCACTTTTTCTACATAGAATAATATGCAAATAGGGTGTCAGGGTGTACAAATGCCGATAAACACTGGGGCTGACACCCTGTTTTGTAGGGTGTCAGGGTGACAGGAGGGTGTACGGCTGTGTGCGCAAACATATACTAAAATGGCATGAGCGGGTTGGTTTGCCTATGCCCCTTATTCTACCAAAGCCATGCTGTCGAGGCAGGAAAAGTGGCACGTGCCGTTGAATTCTCGAGAGAATTGAAGGCTATCCCAAGGGGTTAGTGGCACTAATCTACGGGCAAACACCTAAATTCTCTCGAGAATTCGGCTGTGTGAAGGCGGGTGCCAGTTGTCAGGCGGCAGGTGTAGGGTGTCCTTCACCCTTCACCTTTCACCCTGTACACCCTCCTGTCACCCTGACACCCTACAAAACAGGGTGTCAGCCCCAGTGTTTATCGGCATTTGTACACCCTGACACCCTCAAACGCAAAAATCATAGTATTTGCTTCAAGCATGGGAACATGGCGCAAAGCGTATTAGCTGGATACTGTAAACTGATGAAGCGGATGACGTTTAATCAGCAGAACCACTGGCAGGCGGTGTACCGCATACTGGTGGATAAGGGCTACTGTCGTGACTCGGACTTCGACGGCTTCGATACCTTCATCCGTACTGTGATGCCGGAGGAGGTGAACAAACCGTATAAAAAAGACTCGGTGAGGAACATCAATAAGACTGACTTCAACAAGCCTTTTGACCGATGGCACTACGACCCTGCAAAATTATCCATGAATTTCTCATGAATTATTAATGAAAATTTGTGTTCAATTAGTGACAATTTGTGTTCAAAACAAAAACAACGGAAACTAAACTAGATTACTTTTTGACCACTTCACGCTTGAAGAAATCAAGGAAGAAGGGCCAGTTGGGACCGGCTTCATGGCCGCCATGGTGCTGACGGTAGGTGAGGCGACCGTCCATCAGACCGTTGTCCATGCCGGGGAAGAGTTCTGTGCCTACGCCCTTATAGCCCAGCAGTTCATAGACGGGCGATGCCTTTGAGGCCGATATGAACGACCCCACCACGTCCTGCCATTTGTCGCCGTTCCAACTGCCAGTAGAGATGAAGCAGGCGCGTGGGGCGCAGAGTGCTATCAGTTCGTGCTGATCAACGGGTAGGTCGTTTTCCGTCATCGGGTCAGTACCGTATTTGATGAGGTTGCCACACACCCAGTGGTATTCCCCGTCTGCGACAATGTTGCCGATACTCTCGCCGCAGTCGCGACGCCATCCTGCTGCGCCTGCCTTGCCTGACGAGGCGATGAATCCGGCTGCGACGCGCTCATCGAATGCCATTGCCACAAGTGAAGCCTTGCCATAACGTGAAACGCCCTCGATGGCGCACTTGGTGGCATCGAAGGTCTTGTCGGTCTCAAAGTAGTCTATCAGGCGCGAAAGCCCCCAGCCCCAGGCGCGGAGTGAACCCCAGTCGGTGGGCTGGCGATGCTCTCCCTTATTGCAGAGACCAATGATGCCGTTCGTCAGGCCTGACCCTGAGTCGGCCTGGATGGAGGATGGGTTGATGGTGGCGGCAGCCCAGCCGCGTTCTATCACCATCTGTTTCCATGACACGCCTCCACCAAAACTGCGGAGTGGGTCACCGCCTCCGAATCCGAATTCTACGATGACGGGCAGGTTCTGCTTGCCGTCAGGATAAACCACGTTGGCTTGAATTTCAACCTTGATGGAGGAATAGATAGAGTTATCGACCACCCCTTTCAGATAGCGCACCACCACCGGCTTTCCTGCAAAATCCTTCTTTTCCTCGTTGGTGACTTCCCACTTCACGCTGGGCACATTGGCGGGAATACGGCCATAGACGTTGTCCTCAAACAGGCGTACAATCTCCGGACGGCGTACCTTATACCACATCTTGGCACTGGTGACCTTCTTGCCGCTTTCAGTTACCAACGGATCAGGATAGAAAGGGTAGGGGTTTGCCGTCAGCTCATCATAGTTGGGGTGCTTGCTCTCGTCCTGACTGTTGGGCTGGCGGCCTTCACGGGGCTGGCCTACTCCGACTTTAGCCAGCATGTCGGCGTAATCAGCTGCCGTAATCCTGCGCAGACTGTCCTGGTTTGGGCGGTTTCCGCCGCCGAACATCATAAACTGTGCGTTTGCAGTAAAAGGGATGCAAGCTATAAGCATTGTCCCCCAAAAGTATTTCAAAGATTTCATATCGTTACATTTTTATCAGTATATATTTCCTGAATAATATCTGTTTCTGTTTAGGTACATCTTAAGTAAGAAGGTGTTGTAGGGGAACGGCGGCGGATAGTAACCTATCCCAGCAGTTCCTTCAGTTTGTTGACATTGCTGCGCGATACGGGAATGGCATCGTGGCTGTAACGCATCACGAGCTGCATGGCTCGAGAATTGGAGGAGATTTGTTCCACTTGGCCGAGATTAACCATGAAGGCACGATGGCAGCGAACTATCATAGGATAAGCCTGCAGCGTGTCATCCATCTGTTTCATCGTGGCGCGAAGCATAGTAGTATGCACGTCATGGTCTTGCTTACTCATCGCTCGACCTTTGCTCGCTTGCAAGGCAAGAATCTTCACATAGTTGCCCACAGCTTCAATATATAATAGGTTTGATAGCTCGAAGGTTACAGATTCATTAGTGTTACCTGTAAGGGTGAGAGTAACCTCTGACTCAACTGAGGGAACCTTTTCTCCCTTACTCTCAGAGGGGGTGGGGGAGGCTTCTGCTTGCAATTTCTTCAGCTGCTCGTTCAACTGTCTGGTTTCCTCAAGCTCTGCGGCCAAATAACGGCTACGGAACTTGAATCGCCAGTAGAGTCCGATGGCGAAGGAGAGGAAGGCGATAATCGCCAACGTTTCAAGATAATTGGTCAAGGACAGTTTGTTGCCTTCTACAAGATTGCTCATCGCAATGTGGCGATAGAGGCAGATGAGTAGCGCCACCAACGGTGTGTTGATGCATTGGAAGCGGAGATTGCGGCTAATGATATAGCTGACGCCACGATCGTAGGAACGGGGCATGCGGATAATGAATTTCAGAATGACTTCCGTCAAGAAACAGCTGATCAAGCCCAACGCAAATATGCTCAGCAAGTGAATATAGGCCTGCCATTGCCACACCTCGAGTCCGAAGGGTTTGAAGATGGCAATAGCCAGCACCATGAAGGCACTACTGACGACACGGATATTTATGGTTTCTTTGTGACCTTTATCCATACGGTCGGCAAAGGTAATAAAATTCTGCAAAACCACCAAACCATTCGTCACATTTCAGCCATTTTATCACACATTCTCTTCTTCAGTCAAGTCCTCTTCCTCTGGGTTACTCAAATCCTTGAACTTGTCGAGATAGGCACTGAGTTTATCAAACACACGCTGGCGCATCTCTTCCCGCTTGTTGTCTTTTGAGAAGCGTGAGACAGCAGGAAGAATCTGTGCAAAGGCAATGCCTGAAATGGAGATGAAACCATTGCGGAAGGCCATTGCCATAAAGTTCCTCGTTTCAATGGGCTTCAGTTTCTCTTCTTCAATAATCTTGTTGAGTTCCTCTTCCTTCTGTTGCTTGATATACGCAGACCATGACGTCCCGGCATCACCACCAGGTGTCATGCTGTTAATGAACATCTCTATGAGGTCTTTCTTGTTTCGCAGGTCTGGGCTTGCATTGACAAAGTTCCTGATAGTTGCTATAATCTCCATGTCACATAAATGACCATCGGCATATTCCTGAACCAGATGAAGGATGCGGTCAATGCTCATCTCGTCCTGTTTCACAAGTTCTATCTCGAAGACAATGTCATCGTTCACATTCTCGCCAGGCCCTTTGGCCCCGTTTTTAATCTCATGGTATAGGTCGAGATAGGCTCCTTTGTAATGCTGCATTTCCTGCTCACCAAATAGTTCCTTGCCCTCAAATTCGTCAAAAGTACTGAGGATGTTGTATAGCTTCAGAATGTAGGAAAATATCTTGATGAAATTCTTCTTTGCATCATCTGCCATTACTTCTGAACCAACAGGCAGGGGATATAGTTCTCGCAATTTCTCAACCATTTCCTTGTATCCTTCATGTTCTTCCCCTTCGCCATCGGTATATCCATGGTAGTATTCATTGAAGGTCTTCAGCAGTACCACACCACGTGCATCTGCGTTGCCAAACAGACCAAGGGCATCGTTAGTAGCCTGTTCCAGATTGCGGAAGCACACGATGTTTCCGCAGTTCTTCACGCTGTTCAGGATGCGGTTGGTGCGACTATATGCCTGCAACAGTCCGTGCATCTTCAGGTTTTTGTCCACCCACAGTGTGTTCAGCGTCTTGGCATCAAAACCTGTCAGAAACATGTTTACCACAATCAGCAAGTCCAGTTGTCGGTTCTTCATCCGCTTGCTGACATCCTTATAAAAGTTCTGGAAGTCATTTGAAGAAAGGTCGAAACCACAGCCAAACATCTGGTTATAGTCATCAATACACTCCTGCAATGCATCCTTGTCTGTCTGGGAGAGCGTTGAGGTGTCCTCCGGGTTCTCATCTATCAGCTCTCCGTCCATCGGGTCTTCCTCATTGGCACCATAGCTGTATATCATCGCCACTTTCAGCCTTTCACTCTCAGGCGCATCTGCCATCTGTCGCTTGAACTCGCTGTAATAGAGCTTGGCAGCATCGATGCTGGCTGTGGCAAAGATAGAGTTGAAGCCATGCAATCGCTGGTCCTTCATCTGATAGGTGCTGTTACGCTTGGTCTTCTTGCCGAAGTTCTTGATGATATACGTGACGATGTTGCTGATATACTTCGGGTCGCGCATGATGCGTTCTCTGTCGATGTCCTCCACGGCAGCATCCTCCACATCGTCCTTCTCGCGCATCGTGCGCACATACTCCAAGTGGAATGGCAACACGTTCTGGTCGCTGATGGCATTGATGATGGTATAAGTGTGCAGTCTCTTGCCAAATACCTGCTGGGTTGTCGTCTTGTCTGCCCTTCCAGTCATAATGGCATTGTCTGAGAAGATAGGCGTACCCGTAAAGCCGAAGATGTAGTACTTCTTGAACTTCTTCGTGATGGCCGTGTGCATCTCGTCAAACTGGCTGCGGTGGCACTCGTCGAAGATCATCACCACATGCTGGTTGTACACCTCCATCTCCTTATTGCGCTTCACCAGTATGGCGAGTTTTTGGATGGTGGTGATGATGATGTGGCAGGTGGGGTCATTCAGCTGACGCTCCAGTATGGCTACGTTGGTATTGCTGTTCGCGGCATCTTTCTGGAAGTTGTCATACTCGCGCATGGTCTGATAGTCCAGGTCTTTCCTATCCACCACAAACAACACCTTATTTATGTAGGAAAGCTTGCTGGCCAACAGCGAGGTCTTGAACGATGTCAGCGTCTTGCCACTTCCCGTAGTGTGCCAGATATATCCTCCAGCATCAATGCTTCCATACAGTTTGTTGTTATAGGCCACCTTTATCTGCTTCAGGATGCTCTCCGTTGCCGCAATCTGGTAGGGACGCATCACCATCAACTGGTTATCCACGGTGAATACACAGAAACGGGTCAGAATGTTCAGCAGCGTATGCTTGGCAAAGAAGGTCTTGGTGAAGTCGTCCAACATCATGATTCGCTTATTTTTGGCATCCGTCCACCAAGAGGTAAACTCAAACGAGTTGCTCACCACCTGGCCTTTCTTGGCCCGCTCGTCCTCTTCGTTGAAATGGAGGTCGCGCGTGGTGTTGCTGTAATACTTCGTATAGGTACCGTTGCTGATGACATATATCTGCACATATTCGAACAAACCACTGTCAGCCCACATCGACTCACGGTTATAGCGTTTGATCTGATTGAACGCCTCACGAATATCTACGCCAGGCCTCTTCAGCTCCACATGTACCAACGGCAGACCATTCACCAGGATAGTCACGTCGTAGCGGTTCTTGGCTTTACCACCCGTTGGCGTATATTGGCGCATCACCTGCAGCTGATTCTGATGAATATCGTGCTTGTCTATCAGCATGATGTTCTTCATGTCGCCATTATCGAAAGTAAAGTTGAAGCGCGGGTCTTCCTGAATCACGCGCGTCTTATCAATAATACCGCTATTGGGCTTGGCTATGTTTGTTGAGAAGAACCGTTTCCATTCGCTGTCACTGAAGGTCACGCCGTTCAGCTGCTCCAATTGTTTCCGCAGATTGGCAATCAGTTCTTCTTCAGTATTGACAGGCAGAAAGTCGTATTCCTGCATGCCCAACTGAGCCACGAATTGGTCCTCCAGATTGCGTTCACTCATATAAGGTGCCTCTGAAGCGAAGATTCCCTGTTCAAACTCAGCAACAACAGTGCTCTCGTCGTTCTCGGATATAAGGTCGTAGTATGCCATAATGATATTTTTTTAGTTTGTTTTCTTGTTATTTCAAATATAATTCGTAAATTTGCAGCGTCAAATGTAAGTAAGAAGTAATATGGAAGTAAAGAAGGTAACATACGAAGAGGCATTGGCCCGTTTTAAGCACTCATTAGAAATCAAACATGCAGCACAAAAACGCATGGAAGATGAGTGGAGAGCCATGGGACTGACAGCATTTACTGCAGGCAAACCTTAGTGGGGCTCCGTTTTCTGTCATCCTATTCAAACGTCAACAGTTTGTTCCTGTAATATTCGTACTGTTTCTTGCGCAGTTCCAGCTGGGCATCTAAGTTAGCAATGCTTGCCTCGAAGGTGTCGAGGATAGAGACTATGCGGGATTGCTCAGAGAAAGAAGGAACAGGTATCTCCGTATTCTTCAAATTGTAATTATATAATCTCCTTATAGTTCCTCCATCTGTTTTCCAAGCCGCTATCTGATAAAAAAAGTAAAGGTATCTGTTGGTAACAAGCGTTTCGTCATTTGCTATCCAAACAATATTCGAGTCTTGGAAATAAGCATCTTCTCCATCAAAAACAACAGAACGTCCTATTGTTCCTGCTGCTGATATAAGAATATTTCCTTTCTTTGGATATGAGAACTTATTCTTGTATTCTTCAAATAGACTTCTTGTAATGTAAGCGTCTGCCTTACCTCCAAATGTACCTATCTTAAAGAAGGGAATATCGCCTTTATCCGATGTTTGGTCTTTCATTATTCGCTTACACATGCATATTTCACCAACATCCCCCAAAGTTTTCTTCTCCACTCCATCTTTCCCTTCAAGGTCAAGGAGTTGGTCACGATAATGTTCATACTGCTTGCGACGCTCAGCGAGTTGCTGTTTCAGGTTATCTATGGAAGAAGTAAACGTATCGAGTATATTCACAATGCGTATTTGCTCAGAGAGAGAAGGAACAGGAATCTCTAATTGAGAGAACTTTGCAATCCAATGCCTTTGATGTCCGCTTGGAATAAAGTTTATTCCTAACATTGCATAATAAACATATCTAAAGTTCACATTATCTTTGGGACGCAACATCTTCATGGCTGAACTTTTGACTTTGAAATCAAAGTCAATCCAATGAAAAGAAGTTGTAAAATCATCGAATATAATACAAGGATTCTCTTTGCTTGCCTTATAAACGCCATCTTTTTCATTTGTATATCCCAACAAAAGAGATTGACCTGCTGTTAATACAGGCACTTTATAAGAATCATCATATTCAGTTGATTGTACCAGATATGGCGTTGGTTGCTCATAATCAAGGCAAATATCCAGTTTCTTCCACTCCACCATAATTACTCTCCTCCCAAATCTTGAATAATGGCATCAATTTTCAAGTTCAATTCATTACCTTCAGCTATCAGCAATGAGAGTTTGGTATTGACCTCAGAGATATTGATAACCTCTCGTGTATCCTCCTGCTCCACATAACTCGAAACGGAGAGATTGCTGTCATTGACAAGGATGTCCTTGTTATTCACTAACTTTGACTTGTAGTCAACATCGACCCTGCCAATATAGTGCTGGAATATCGTTTCAATGTTACCATCCGCGAGTTTGTTCTTATTACCATCTTTGATACATTCCGCAGTCGCATCAATAAAGAGCACATTGTTATCTGCTTTACTTTTCTTCAACACGATGATACACGTAGCGATGCCAACACCAAAAAATAGATTGGCGGGTAACTGGATGACACAATCCACGTAGTTGTTCTCGATGAGATACTGACGAATCTTCTGCTCTGCACCACCACGATATAGCACACCAGGGAACTCTACGATGGCTGCAATGCCCGTGGTAGAAAGATGGTGGAGAATATGCATCGTAAAAGCAAGGTCGGCTTTTGTCTTGGGAGCCAATACCCCCGCAGGACTATAGCGGTCGTCGTTAATCAGAAGGGGATTGCTGTCACCTGCCCAATGTGTGGAATAAGGTGGATTGCTGACGATGGCATCGAACGGCTGGTCGGCCAGATGTTTGGGGTCGGTCAGCGTATCGCCCAACTGGATATCGAACTTGTCGAACGGCACATGGTGCAGGAACATGTTGATGCGGCAGAGGTTGTATGTCGTGATATTGATCTCCTGACCAAAGAAAGATACCATCTTTGCTTTCTCAGAACCCAGCACCTTGACGAACTTCAGCAGCAAAGAGCCGGAACCACAGGCAGGGTCATACACTCTTGTGATGCGGCTTTTACTGGTACAAGCAATGCGAGCCAAGAGTTCTGCTACCTCCTGCGGCGTGAAGAACTCACCGCCACTCTTGCCTGCATTGCTGGCATACATGGTCATCAGGAACTCGTAAGCATCGCCAAAGGCATCAATTCTTGCATCCTGCAAGTCCCCACCAAGATTCATCGACCCAATCTTCTGCATCAGCTTTGTCAGCAACTCATTGCGCTTGCTGACAGTTGCGCCCAGTTTGGGACTGTTTACATCAATGTCGCTAAACAGGCCTTTCATGTCTGGCTCGCTCTCCGTCCCCATCGCACTCCCTTCGATGTTCTTGAAGATACGGGCCAGCGTCTCGTTCAAGTTGTCGTCTGCTTCGGCTCGTGCCGCTACATTCTTGAACAGTTCTGAAGGATATATGAAGTAACCCTTCTCACTGATGGTTTGGTTACGGGCATCATCGTCCACGTCTTCATCAGCAATAGTGGTATAATCGAACTCTTCGTTACCAGCCTCCACCTCAAATGCTTTCAGGTAGGCAGCCAAGTCTTCAGATATAAAGCGATAGAACAGGAATCCAAGCACATAGTTCTTGAAGTCCCAGCCATCCACACTGCCACGCAGGTCGTTGGCAATCTGCCAGATAGTTTTGTGCAGTTCCGCACGTTCGTTTAGGTTTGCCATATTGATATAGTTTTAGTTCGCACCAAAGCTATATCTTCAGGCTTGCTTACAGGTAACACCAAGAGACCTCAGGACACAAAAGAAGCGCGCGCAATGGCTCTTCTCTTGAATCGTGAGGTCGTAGGAATTACCTGTGTTGCTAAGATACAAGTCATGCCCGCGCTATCGCGCAGGCATCGGCTGACTTGTTCACGAGCAACACATTTGTGAAATTTCCTACGTTTCACGATTCTCTGAACAAATAGCTGATGCTATTGTTTGTTCCACGAAAATCATACCGCCACCCTGCACTCAGGGAATCATGCGGGCTGGCACAGGGCCTGCCCTACCTTGCACCGTTTACGGCGCGTCGGCGATACTTGTTTGCAAAGTTACGAAATAATATCCATATCCGAAAGCTTTTTCCCCAAAAAGTTACATTTTTGTGCGCGTCACCGCATCGACGCGGTGACGCGCCTAAAAACGTTGGTTATTGATTGTTGCGCTGTTTATTGTTTCTTTTTCGAAGAGTTTGCCCTTGGTGAAAGGCTGTTATATTTATCAACACCGCCTGTATCGGAGGGATAGATGATAGTATCAATGAAAAACATATTTCCCTCATCATCTATCAGTACATTACCATCAACGGCATCAAAAATATCGTGCCGCCCGTTGGTGTAGTATTCACCATTGTCCTCTGGGTGGAAACCAAGACGTATAAATTCGTCATGAATTTCCTCTTTTGTTGCAAGACGAGCATCTGCAATAAATGGCTGCACAAGTACCGCACAAACTTTGCCATCTTGATTTTCTGCAAAGCCAATCATACTATATGGACAAGCATCAAAGTACTTGTTATGTGCTATTATGCGTTCGAAAAAAGAGGTGAGGTTGTCGTCAGAATATCGAAAATCATTCAGCTTGAAAATTTCCTTTTGGTCAAGCGACAAATAAGTCTCATTCTCTGAACCACGGTCAAAGAAATCACCAAACTGGCTATGGTCATCAAACCAACAACCTTGTTCTTGTGCCCACTTTTTAAGTCTTACCAGTTGGACTGACTTGCAAGCCGTTGTTCCCGCAAGAGCCTCAACCTCCTCAAGGACTCTGTACGCGAAAGCGGATGCGCTTTCCAGTATGCAACTTTCTGCCTCATTTTGGCATTTGCTTTCTTGTGGTAATCGTTCAATACTATCTCCATTCATTATCAGTTTTTATTATTCTGCTGCAAAGGTAGACTTTTTTTTCTTAACTTCCAAATCTTTTGCTACTTTTTCGCTGCATATATACAAACGGCAATCTATTGGATAGGTTACGGCTATCTGCTTCGAAGGTCCTGATAATCCGTCGCCCGATTACCAGTGTGGCGTGATGATGCCAATATAGTGAGGCAATATGAGGGGTTCTTACTCTCCAATGATGGTTACTACCAGTTTTCTTGCGCCACCAAAATTGCGGTACTCACAGAAGTAGATGCCTTGCCAGGTTCCCATGTTCAAGCGTCCGTTGGTGATGGGAATGGTCAGGCTAACGCCACTCAGCGTAGACTTGGCATGGGCAGGCATGTCGTCAGCACCCTCCAAAGTGTGCTCATATTCAGGGCGGTTTTCTGGAACCAGACGGTTGAAGATGGTCTCCATGTCTGTGCGGACATCTGGGTCTGCGTTCTCGTTGATGCTCAGTCCGCAGCTTGTATGCTTGCAGAAGATGTTGATGATGCCTGTCTTTGGCAGTTTGGGCAACTGTCGCACGACTTCGCTGGTCACCAGATGGAAGCCGCGCGACTTGGGCTGAAGCGTTATTTCTATTTGCTGTATCATCTTAGTTCCTGTTTATAAAGCCTTTGGCTTTCAGCCATTGAATCATCTGGGTGCTCCATGTCTCAGTCGTCGTTTCGCCCGTTTGCGGAATCAGTTCGTATGGGCCTTTGCCGTCGCCATACATGTGCAATTCGGCATTGGCGCCAGCCTTCTTCCATTCCATGAAAAGGGCCACGAGGCCTGCAGCCACATTCGGATGGTCGACACGGGTCATGATAAGCAACGGGGGGGCATCTTTTGGAACTGTTACAGGCATCAGCGATGGGCCGAAGTTGGTGCAGAGGAAGTCAGGGCGTTCGATGGCTTCTGCCGACATGGTGGCAGCTATGGCCACGCCGCCGCCAGCCGAGAAGCCCAAGTAGCCGATCTTGTCTTTACTGATATGCCACTCGTCAGCATGCTCCCTCACCATGCGGATAGCAGCGTTGGCATCCTGGGCAGCCAGGCCGATAATGGAGTCGCCGTATGCAAAATGCATCGGGTTGGCATCGGCCTGGGGGAACTGGTCGGGATGCGTCACGTCCACCATCGGCGCCCGCTGCATGCCCTGTGGCATCTGACCACCGCCCTTGTTCAGGTGATAGCGCAGGCCAACGGCGGCAATGCCACGTTCGTTCAGAAACGAGGCCATCTTCACCACATCGCTCTCCCACGACAGCCACCTCATGGCACCGCCAGGACACAATACGATGGCACAGCCGTTGGCTAATTCCTGTTTGGGCAGATAGACCTCGATGAGAGGCCTCTCTTTCTCGTCCATAGAACTGTCGCCAGTAGGAAGGTAGAACTGTTTCTGTGCTGACATGGTCATGGGCAGGAACAGTAAACTGAAAAGTACAAGTTGTTTCATAAAGTTTCTGGAATTTAGTCTGCGTTTTCACTTAGATAGTTGTGCATCGACTCCATAAAGCTGAATGACGACTCTTTGCCGTCAGGGTCATCGTAGAATCGGATGATGTCGTGTACGCGCCAGTCACCGTCCTCACGGCAGAATTTGAACTTCATGTGAACGGTCTGAACAGAACTGTGGAGGATGAAGCTGACAGTTGCCGTGCCCTTCTCGACGTCCAACTGCTCAAACTGGATGTCGCGAGCCTCCAGGTCTTCAGGATTGTTGTCCTGCATCTCAGTCCAATAGTCATCGTTGAAGAAGCCGATCTCCAGCAGTTCTGAGTCCTTGTCATTTACCGCAGCCACCGTGTCACGCCATGCCTGACAGGCAAAACGCTCGTCAATGTCTCCTGCGTTCTGGGCAGCGGCTGCATACAGTTCATTGATTAGGCTGATAATTTCATCCTTGGTCTTCACATCCGTTGAGTCGGCAACGGCTGTGTCCACACTTACTGTCTGGGTATTCTTTCCTCCGCAGGCGGAGAAGAAAACGAGTAATAGTGAAATTGAGAAGATGAGATAATACTTTTGTTTCATAATCGTGTAATTAGTTTAATTAATTATTGATGTTCAGTTGTTATTCTTGTAGCTCTTGACTGCCAGGATTTTCAATTCCACTGCAAAGGTACGAAGTTTATTTGAAACTTCCGCAACCCATACAACGAAAAAATCGGGTTTTCATTCGTTTTTTTTGTTTTTAAATGCCAAAAGAAGTTATTTCTGAAGGGTGTTAGCCGCTTCTTCGGATTTTAGTTGTACTTTTGTAGCCGTGAAACTGGAAAAAAGGGCGACCCAATGTCACCTTTTGTCATTCTGACTTGTTATATATATGACCAAGGTCGAATGAAACAGAAGTTTAACCATAAAAAAGAAAAAGAAAAAATGAGTGATTTAATTCCTATTTTAGTTCCCATCGCATGTGGATGCGTGCTGCCTATTATGATTGTCTGGTTCTCCGTTCGAGAAAAGATGAACGAGACCAACCAACGCACACAGATTGTGCTGGCTGCCATCGAGAAGAATCCGGAAATGGACCTCGAAGAGCTGATGGCGAAGATTTCGCCCAAGAAAAAGCTGCTGAAGGAGAAACTGCTCTCAAGGCTGTTGTGGGGATGCATTACTGCCTTCCTGGGTATTGCCTCTATAGGATTCTGCACATGGGGTGGTTTTATTGGCGGAATGAATACAAGAGACCTCTTATTGCATAGTCTCATCGGGGCTGTCCTTCTTGCCATTGGCGTCGCCTTCCTTGTTAATTACTATATAGGCAAGAAGATGCTGGCCAAGGAGATGGAGGCAGAGCAAATGAAAGTGATGAGTGAAAAGTGATAAGTGAAAAGCTGTGACTCGCGAAGTTTTCATAGCATACGTGGAGCGTGAGCAGGAGGCACTACGAGGCTTCTTGCTCGCCCTCTGCTGTGGCAAGAAAGACGATGCCGACGACCTGGCACAGGATGCGCTGGTGAAGGCTTATCTTTCCTGCGCGGGCTATCAGGACAAGGGGAAGTTCCGTTCGTGGCTCTTCAAGATTGCCTACAACACGTTTCTCAACCACAAGGCGAGCCAGCGCTCGACAGAGAGTATCGACGAGGCACGGACACTCGTCAGTAGTACTACGGCTGATTCGGAGTTCGAGCACCAAGACCTCTACTTGGCCATGCGCACCTTGCCCCCAAAGGAACGCTCAGCCATCACGCTGTTCTATCTCAACGGCTATAACGTCAAGGAGATAGCCGTGATAACCGAGACCTCGGAGGATGCCGTCAAGAAGCAGCTCTCACGAGGACGGGACAGGCTCAGGGAGCAATTGATAATTGATAATTGATAATGGATAATTGAAAATTGATAATGGATAATGGATAATTGACAATGGATATGAAGAAAGACAAAGCCCTTGAGGAATTGTTCCTCTCACAAAAACCCCATTTCTCGGACAAAGCCGATTTCATGGCAGCGCTCACCAAGCGACTGGATGCCGTGGAGTTCATCAAACAGCATCAGGAAGCAGCTATCCGTCGCTATAAGATGTTGATGGTGGTAGCCTTCGTGGTGGGTATTGTCAGCGGTGCCCTCGCCATTGGCTATGTGCTGTCCACGCCTGTCGATGTGCCCCTTTTCACCTTCCATGTCCAGACGGGCCTCCTGCTGTGGCTGGTCGAGAATTCCCGCATGATAGCAGCTACGGGTCTTTCCCTGCTGATGACACTGGGCATTATCAGCATCATCAGCAATGTTCAGGACATCCTGCGTATGCGTGTCAGCCTGAAAGCGTAGCGCAGGGCGTACAGAACGCAGCCACAAGTTAAACCAAACCCTTTTAAAAGATACAATTATGATATTATCAACAACCCCACAAATTGAAGGTCACACCATCCGCGAGTACAAGGGAGTGGTGACAGGTGAAACCATCATCGGAGCCAACATGTTCAAGGACATTTTTGCTGGCATCCGCGACATTGTAGGCGGTCGCGCCGGCAGTTACGAGAAAGTGCTAATCGAGGCTAAGGACACCTCCATGATGGAGATGATGCAACGCGCTCAGGCACTTGGAGCCAACGCCGTAGTAGGCATCGACATCGACTACGAGACCATCGGCGCCAACGGCTCCATGCTTATGGTTGCCACCAGCGGAACCGCCGTGGTGATCTGAAGCACTCGCCGCAGGCTGGGAGTTAGGGCGTGAGGGGCTTTTCAATCGTCAGCACTCCTGCTGAGAGGGCTGGGACTGAGAGCACGACGTCGCAGCCGTCAGTCTTCGGCGTTGCTTTTTGGAGCGCGACGGCGTTCTTGTTCTCCATGCTGTTGGCCACGGTCAGCGAGCCAGGAGCGTAATACTCGAAGGCAGCCTCCTTCACGCCTTTCCAGTCGCCCTTGATGCGCAGGGTGGCAGGCTCGTCGGTGGGGTTCACCACCTTCACAATTACGCCCGAACCGTTCTCCATCATGGTGGTGCTCACGCTCAGGTTGCCCGTTTCGCCCGTGTAGGCCAGACGGTACTTCGAGAAATGGTCGTACCAAAGCTCAGTCACCTGACAGTTGGGCGCCTTGAACAGGTCCCTATAGTCGAAGTTGATGAAGGCGTTGTTCCAGTCGGGAGCGTCGGTGCGTCGGAGGAACAGGGCTGCAGCACCCATCGCCACCACGTCACGAGCCTCGCACATGTTGAGGAAGCCGCCTGCAAACAGACCTGTGCGCCAGTCAATGCTGTTCAGGTTCCACTCGGAGATAAAGAGTTTGATGTTCGGATTAGGCCCGTTGGCTATCATCTCGGCATAGCGGTCGTACTGCTGTCCCAAGCGTACAGGCCCCGTTGCATAGCCGCCCTGCTGCTCGTAGTGGTGCAGGCTGAGGTAGTCGAAGAAGTTGCCGCTGCGCTGGATGAACTGCTCGTCCTCGCGGAATCCGCCGCAGGCAATAATCTTGATTGTCGGGTCAATCTTGCGCATCGCCGTGCTGAAGTCGCGCACACACTTCTCATAGCGCTCGATACCCATCTCCCACATCTCGTTGTCAATCTCCCAGTATTTCACATTATAGGGTTCCGGATGGCCATTGGCAGCACGCTTCGCACCCCATTCGTCAGTCGCGGGTGCATTGCAGTAGCGCAGCCAGTTGACGGCATCCTGCAGAATTTGGTCGTACTCCTCGGCAGGACGTTCAAACTTGACGCTCACCACGATGATTGGCTCGGAGTTGATCTCGCGGCAGAAGCGGATGAACTCGTCGGTGCCGAAGCAGTTCTGGTCGTAATCCATCCACATCCAGTGTGCCCAGCGCTCACGTTTCTCCTGTGGGCCGATACCCCACTTCCAGTCGTACTGCGCCACATAGCCGCCGCCCGGCCAGCGCAGACACGTCGGGTGCAGTTCCTTCACAGCCTTTAGGATGTCGGGACGGAATCCGCCCAGATTCCTACCCGTCTGCGTGGTCATGGTCGCCATATCAACCTGTACTGTACCGTTCTTGACCATGATGACGAAATCGGCATCGCAGCTAAACTTGGTGATCCTCTTGGTGACCTTTACGCCCAGGGAATCGGCGAGTCCTTCAAGGGAACTGGGTGTCGGGATGCTATCCAGGCAGATTCTGCAATGACCTTCGGTACCTCCGATTATCTGGGGATGGAGGGTAAATTCATATTTCTTCCAACTCTTGCTTACCTTAAATGACTGATGGGCGATAAGATCGTCTTTTGTATTGCGCAGTCCGACAATCAGCTCTCCCTCCCCTTTTGCATAGATAGAGCCTACAAGGTCTTCGCCATCAACGTCTAATGGACCTTGGAAAATGCCGGCCTCGGTCTTGCCTGCCGTGATTTCCTGCGAATAGCGCATGTTGACGGCATCGTCCTTAATGAGACGGTATTTGCCACCCTCGCCAAAGGCCGTCCATTGCTGAGCTACAGCCGGAATCTGCACGTCGCCAGGAGTGCCCTCAAAGAGCACCTTGCCATCAGCGGCTGTCAGACGAATATTGCGGTAAGTAGCCTCGGTATAATTCACCCAGAAGGTCACGAAGTTGCGGTCGGCGCGCTCCAGCCCGTCGTAGGTCAGCACCTCTTTACCGTCCCAGAACACCGTCACCTTGCTGCCTCGGCTCTCTATGCGCAGCTTATGCCATTGCTGACTCTCGTTCACCTGCTCCTTCGTGGCTGGAGCCGATACGATAGGTGTCAGCATGTTCATGCGGCGACCTGGATGTCCTCCGAAGCCCTGCATCTCGCGCACCTCCATCTGGCAGATGGAGAAGTCGGCTGTGCTGTTCTGCTGCTGCAGTGCGGCTCGTGCAGCCGCCTCGTTGGCCGCGTCAATCTGCGACTGTGTCTGTGCGGGTGTAAAGGTGCGGCTCTCGTAGTACGGGTCGTGTATGCGGACGAAATAAGGTGTGCCGTCGGCTTTGTTGCGCACAGCGAAACGGATATCCATCAGTCCGCCGCTCCAACTACGCCGTGCCAGCTTGTAGGCACGCCAGTTCACGTCCATCGTCAGGTCGAAGTCGCAGGTGTCAATGCTGTCAATCTTCAGCGGCTGCTCGTATCGGGTAGGGGAGTGCAGCACGAGGTCGTCGTCCATGAACCACCCGTCGAAGTAGCCATCGCGCGGATGAATGCCCGGATACTGCTCTGGCTCGAACGAGCGCTCCTGAATCAGTTCCTGCCACACGCCGTTGTTGGCTGAGAAGTAGATGTGCTCAAAGAGCTGTCCGTAGAGCATTTCGTCGATGATTCCTGAGGGCTGTCGGCTCTCCACTGTGATAACATACTCGCTTTGGTCTCCTTGCTGTTCCGTCGCTTGGGCTCCGACCGCCCGGACTTGTTCGCTTGCCTGAGCAAGAACTGTGCTGATTGCCAGAAGAACCAACAATAGGCTTCTTTTCATGTTCATGTTCTGGTTTATTTCATAAAGAATCTGGATATTTGATGCAAATGTAGCAAAAAATCCTCAATTCTCAGTAATTTTATAGTGTCATTTAAGTGATTTTAATGAAAGTTCCTGTCCCTCCGATTCATCCGAGGCCTCGCCGTTTGCATGGGAAGCCCTCCCGTCCGAATGGGAAGCCCTCCCGTCCGAATGGGAAGCCCTCCCGTCCGCATGGGAAGCCCTCCCGTCCGGATGGGAAGCCCTCTCGTCCGAATGGGAAGCCCTCTCGTCCGGATGGGAAGCCCTCTCGTCCGAATGGGAAGCCCTCCCGTCCGTTCGGCTGGATTTGCAATCCAGCCGTATTGAATATTAGGATTTTCAATCCTGATCTTGCCCCGTTTATCGCATTACAAATGCTTATATTCAATGCAGTC
>Ga0310786_10004572_pt1 | contig 19232 bp, 15 predicted proteins | sample AusTroGonzalo_MG_FD_203881 | JGI IMG/M metagenome (GOLD analysis project Ga0310786, IMG submission 203881) | Bovine rumen microbial communities from tropical cattle in Woodstock, Queensland, Australia - Gonzalo_03 (v2) (version 2) | ecosystem: Host-associated > Mammals > Digestive system >... | reverse complement strand
GCTCGCGGCACACAACAGTCCAACGCCTGTTCGCTTCCTTGTATCGGGAATGGCTCGCAAATCCATCTCTTCGATGAATTCGCCTCAGACCGCCCATCAGACCAGCCCCCCATAAAAAGGACCGGCCAAACCGGACAGTGCTGTTTAATATAGCATCGATTTTCTGTTTGTCAATGCTCTTTTCAAAAATTTCCGGTTCCCCGGACACCTTTGAGAAGAACACTCCTCAACATCCTACAACACCGTCCCGTCTCAGGGCTCTCTCAATGATCACTCCCGCTTCACAAAATCCTCACCGGAATCAAGCGGGTGATATTTAATATAGCACATTCCTGCGCTTTGTCAAACCGCTTTCCGAAGATTTTTCAAAAATTCTTCGGACCGCGCTTCCCGCACCGTCTCCGGCTTGTATCTGTTTTGAGGAGAACACCGGCTCTTTCTCGAACCGATATCATATAAAATACACCCGTTTCGCACCTTTGTCAAGCCGAAAACGAAAAAAAGTCGAAAAAAATCTGCTATAACGCGCCTTCTTTCTCAAATACCACCCTCGCCCGAACTCAAATCATCCCCCCCGCCACCTCACTCCCGCCTCGCACACCACCCTGCCCTGCAGAACCGCATCTGAACTCAAACCGAACTCAAATCAATTCCGAACTGCAAGTTCGTCCTGCAACCTCATATTGAATTCATAATGCAGCCGCACGCATTTCGCCTGTATTTACGCGTACATGTGCATATGCGTACATAAAAAGATTTTGAGGGTAAATCGGCAACAATCCGCGGAGCGGAACCGTCATCAGGCAATCAAAACCGGGAAAAAGCGGAAAACGGACCGCACCGGAAGGAGATTTGCCGCGCAAGAATGCGTTCAGCAAATCGAAACCGCCTTATCCGCACAGCGCCTCACAGAAGCGCCGGTTGAACGGGAATCACCAGGCTTCCGTCGTGTACTCGACAATGTCACCGCCCAGTTCAAAACAGGCCTGACGAAGGCCATAGTACTTTCCGACCTGGGGATCGACATTGTACTGATAGTTGGCAGTGCCGGAGACAGTGCGCTTCCGAATCAGAGGTTCACTGCGCCCGGGGATAAGCACTTCCATTTCCGCCGTGAGCGTAACATGGAATTCCGCGGGACGGTAATCGTCATCTTCGTAACTTGGCTTGTAACGGCTCATCGAAGTCGAAACGCTGACGAGGCGGACATAAAGGACGCAGTCGGCCTCCTCCTTGGAAACGAGCTTGAGGGAATTATCGCTCTGGAATCGGGCGGCGATCTGATTGCGGGCGAGCTCGGTAAGGAGGGGTTCCCTCGTATCGTTGCGGATGGCGCTGATGGCGATCGTCTTGATCTGAGGGTGCATCATGGAGCCCATGTGGTAATATCCGCAGGACGTCAGGAAGAAAACGCAGCAGAAAGCAAGGGCGCAAAGGGCGTACACTTTCCGGAAAGAACTGAAATCAGTACGACTCATCGGAACCGGCCCTTTCTTCATATGTTTCGCGCGAGTCCGTCTTGATGTCCTTTTTGAGGTCACGGATGGGAAGCAGCCATTTTCCGCCGCTGCTTTCCGGAGCGATCAGGAGATCGGAATCCTCGAGGGGGATAGGATTGCGGACGAAATCGTAGTGTGCGGGGTCCTTGCGCGGCATCGAGGCCGGCGGAGCCTCGTAAGTCTCATCGATCTCGGCCAGAAGCTTCTCGGACGGGATGGCATGTTCCGTCTCGCCATACTGCTGGACGACCTGAGAAAGATAATGCTCGGCGAGGTCATCACGTCCGGTGCGGTGGTGGTATTTGGCAAGGTCGTGGAGACGTTTCGCCTGGATCTTGTCAATGGCCAGGCGCTGCTCCTTGACCCACTGGATCTCGGGGGATTCCGGATAGGTCTCGGCGAAGTAGTCGAGCCGTTCGATGGCAAGGGCAGCCCAGTGCCCGTCGCCGTCGCCATGTTCGGCGAGCTGGCAATAAACGTCCGCGAGCCCGAGTTCGGCATAATAAGCGGAATCCGTGCCGGGATGAAGTTTTCGGACCTCCTCAAACTTTTCAATAGCCTTGTCCGGCTTCTGCTTTTCGAGATACATGCTGGCGAGGCGGAGACGGACGGCGCCCGCGGCTTCGGCGCACGGAGCGTGTTCGAGCGCAGCCTCGGAGCACTCCAGGAAACGGTCGGAATCTTTGATGAAGGGAAGCCACTCGAACATGGTGTCGCGGTGCCCCTTGTAGAATGCGTCGGCGATCTCATATTCGCGGTTCACGGCTCCGGTAAAGTCGATGCGGCTCATATGCTCGTCGATGAGACGTTCGATGCAATCGAACTCCTTGCCGTAAAGTTCGGCCTGCCGGTATGCGCGCGCCGCATTGGAAAGCGAGTTCATCTTCACGGTCTTGTCGGACGAGAAAAGCTCTGCTTCAAGGTAGCGTTTGGCAGCCTTGCGGTAATTGCCGTCGCGCTCAAGGTCGAGCCCTTTCTGGTACAGCTCTGCGGCTGTCGCTTCGTGTTTTGCACGCAGCGAAGCATTTTCTTCTTCCTTCTTCGCCTCAAGTTCGGCGTCGCGGATCTCGTCGGCGGTCATTTCCTCCGAGACAATTGCAGCTTCCTCCGAAACGGCGGATTCCGCCTGGGATTCGCCTGCGTTTTCGCCCTTGGACGCAGGAACGGCATACGTTTTCTCATCGTTCTGAGGCTCCTGGGCGCAGACAACAAAGCCCGCGCCGAGGGACAACACGGTCACCAGGCACATCATCGAACTCAGTTTGCCAGGGCAAAACGACATGAAAGCGGCTCCAAAGTTGGAAAGAAAAGACTTATTCTAAATAATCTAGCATAAAAGATCCAAAATGCCAGAGGGAAACTAGAAAAAACGGAAAAAAAGAACGCTCCCCTGCGAAGAAAAACAGGGGAGCACAGAAAGAAATCAGAAAAACGGTCGCGATCCGCCGCATCAAAGCGGCTTCACCTTGAAGACCTTCGCCTCGAGCGAAGTCGTGACGACGGTGTCGCCTTTGGCAAGCGCGACGTCCGAAGACGCCGTGATCTCGCGGGTGGAATCTCCGAGATCGAGCACGACTTTTCCGTGTCCGCCCGCAGGAATGGCGAGGTAAACGGTGCCTTTCTTGCCGATAAGCGACGCGTTCGCGCGGGTGCCGTTCTGCTGAAGCTTCAGGATCGACATGATGAGGTAAGCCGTGATGGCCATGGTCACGAGGCCGCATCCGATGGCGGCGGCCAGACCTTTCCAGCCATATTCGCCGAACACGACACCGCCCCAGCCGAACATGGCGATGAAGGCCAGAATGGAGCGGAACGAAATCAGCTTGAAGTCGAAAATGCCGGAATCGGGATGAACGATGTCGATTTCGCCGTCCATATCGACGTCGACGTCACCGGATTCCGCGCCGCCGAGCCCGAAGAGGGCGGCAATAGCGGTGATGGCGAAGATCACGGACCCGCCGATAGCGAATCCCCAGTAAACGGACATGATGCCGCCGCCGTTCACAAAGTCGCTGACAGTGCTTGCAATAATCATGGTTTCCTCCTTGTCTCCCCGGAAGGGGTGAAATAATAAAATGGCAAATCCTTACTTGCGGCCAAGCTCGGCGGAACGTTCCGCCGCCGCGATCACGCAGTTCTCCACGATGCCGCGGAAGCCAGCGACGTCGAGCACATGAATCCCGCGCGCCGTGGTGCCGTTCGGCGTGATGACGGCGTTCCTGAGCGCGGAAATCGCCTGCGGATCGCGTTTACACATTTCGGCGGTGCCGAGGACGGTCTGGATGGCGGATTCGACGGCCAGGTCGCGGGGAAGGCCGCAGTAGACGCCGCCTTCGGCGAGACCGAGGATGAATTCCATCACGAATGCGGGGCCGCTGCCGCTCAGTCCGGTCACGGCGTCGAGTAGACTTTCCGGCACTTCGCGGACAAGCCCGAAGCTGGAAAGGATCGCGGCTGCGCGTTCACGGTCGGCGGCCGTGGCTTTCGGAGAAAGAGCGAAGCAGGTCATGCCCTGCTGAACGAGCGCAGGGGTGTTCGGCATGACGCGGACGATGCGGTTCGTGGCGGCGAGCGCGGCCAGGGATTCGAGCTTGAGTCCGGCCACGATCGAGATCAGGAGCTTGCCGCGAAGGGCGAATCCGGCTTCCTTGAGCGCGGACGGAGCGACCTGAGGCTTCACAGCCAGAAGCACGGTCGAAGCATCCTTCAGGGCGTCGGCGAGCGTCGCGGCTGTCTTGCAGCCTGTGGCGGCAGTGAACTTATCCGCGGCTGAAGGGCTGACGTCGTATGCGAGGACCGAAGAAGCGGGAACTCCCTTGGAAACGAGGGAAACAGTGATGGCGGTCGCCATTTTTCCGGCGCCGATGACTGCGATGCGGTCAGATTTTTTCATGATTCGCAAACTCCGAAAGGTTAAAGGACAAGGATGTCCGAAACGACATCCCTGGTAAATACGATGCGCTTGCCGACCAGGTATTCCGTCCAGAAACACCAGGTATCCAACGCAGGCGACGTGGTACGGAACGCGCACGGCGGACCGAATGCGAGCTCGACTTCCTGCCTGGTCATGCCCTTCTCGACGATGCCGGCTTTCAGCTTTTCGACTGTGAGCGGGTGGACTCCGACGGTAAGGTCGGATTCGTTCTTCGTGGAGAAAAGTTCCCGCAGATAATCCTCGGGGGGCATCATGCGGTAGTCCCTTGAGAATTTGATGCGGAATTCCCGCTTGTCCGCAACCGTGGTGAACCGGATCTCGCGGTCGGAGGCGGACGTGACGACGACCTCGGTGCCAAAGGGAAGGATGTCCCCCTTGAGCATGTTCAGCGTATCCATCTTCTTCGGGTTGGTGTACCAGAGGTTGTAACGGGTGTAGATGGGAGCCTGTTCCGGCGTCTGAAGCACCTCGGAAACAATCAGCTTGTGCGCGCAGCCGGTGAGGAGGAAGGCCGCGGCGGCGCAGAAAACGGAGAAAAGCAGGTGACGAAGTCTCATGGGATCATTTCCTTGTTTTGGAAGGGTTGTCGGAGGCTGAGCCGGATTCCTTTACGGATTCCAGGATCGAGGCGCTGCGGAGGATTTCCACAGCCCGTTCCAGCTGGACGTCGCGGACGCCGTCGGCGAGGCCGGGGTCGATCACGCCGGGGTAGTCGTTCAGCTGCGCGTAGAAGGCCTGCGCCCTCTGCTGGGGTATTTCGACGGTGATGTCGGGCTGGAGCCCCTTGCCGTGGATGGGCGTGTGGGACGGCGTGAAGTAGTGCGCCACGGTGATGCGGAGCGCGCCGAGGTCGCCGATGGGCATGATGTTCTGCGCGGAGCCCTTTCCGAACGTCTTTTCGCCGAGAACGACCACGCGCTTCATGTCGCGGAGCGCGGATGCGGAGAGTTCGGCGGCGCTGGCGGAATTGCCGTTCACGAGAAGGATCAGGGGCAGGTTGTAATACTTGTTGCAGTTCACGGTCTTGTAGACCTGGTTCTTGGCCGGGTCGCGCCATTCGAGCGTGACAAGCGTCTGGTCCTCCTTCACGAACCTGCTGCACACCTCGACCGCGCTGTCCACGATGCCGCCCGGATTGTTCCGCAGGTCGATGACGAGCGAGGTCATACCCTCGGCGGAGAGCTTGGAAAGTGCGGCGTCGAGACGGCCCGGGGTGTCCCGGGCAAACTGGAGGATGCGGAGATATCCGATTCCGCCGGTGTCCGGCAGGATGTGCGCGCCGACCACGCTCGGGACTTCCACGGTACCGCGGACCACGTGCATGGAGAGTTCATCCTTCACGCCCGCGCGGCGGACCGAGATTTCGACCGTGGTGCCCACATCGCCTCGGAGCATGAGGACACAGTCGGAGAGTTTGAGCTTGTTCAGGTCCTTGCCGTCGATCTTCACGATCACGTCGCCGGGCTTGATCCCGGCCTTGTCGGCGGGGCCGTCCTCGGTCACGCTTAGGATCTCCAGGAGATTGTTCCGGGTCGACAGCGTGACGCCAATGCCGCCGAACTGGGCGGAGAAATCCTTCTGCGCCTCTTCGTAGGACTGCGGTGTCTCGAAGTTGCTGAAGCGGTCAAGGTCCTGCATCACGCCGCGCAGAGCCGAACGGAACATGTCGCGGTAGTTCGTCTTGCTGCCGTCCACATAGTGCGTACGCAGCAGCGAGAGCCCGTACAGGAACGTGATCATTTCCTTGCAGGCGTCGTCATCCAGGCGGATTTCAGGGAGCGGCTGCTGCGGATTCTGCGCAGGAATCGGCACCGTATCGTCCGCCTGAACAAAGAAGCCGGCCGTCAGAGCGACGACCAGAAAAAAACACTGAAAACGTTTCATGGATCATGCCTCACATCACGATAAAAACCATATCACAATAATCTAACGCCTTGTCCCCGGACTTTCAAATCATTTTTGTAAAAAAACAGGGTCTTTTTGGAGCAAGGGCCCGGAAATGCGGAAAGACGGCGGATCCGGGACCGGAAAAGCGGGGGACCGAAGAGAAAGGCGGGAACTCAGCTCCGCTTGAACCATCTGCGCGGAGGAAGCAGATCTTCCGCCACGCCGTCGGCGGGGAACCGCCGCGTGAGATGGCGGGCCAGGATCAGCGCGATCGTGCCGGACAGCACATCGGCACCCATCTGCACGGAGAGAAGCAGCGTCAGCGCCGTGTTCTCGTTGTTCGTGAGCTTGAAATACAGCAGGACCAGCAGCGAGAGCGGGACCAGGAAGCCGAGGATGCGCATCGCATTCAGCAGGGCCGCAGTCATCGGACGCCCGCACCCGGTGAAGAAGAACCCGGAATACCGGTGCGCCTCCAGGAACGCAAATCCCCATGGAAGGATCCGCAGTGCGAATTCCATGACAGCACGCATTTCGACCTTGTCCGGGTCCGCCAGGAACTTGCCCGCGATGAACGGAGCGAAAATGCAGAACGCGACCGACATGGCCGTGAGGTACAGGAAAGCGAACCGGATGGCGAAGCGGCGGCATCCGTTAATACGGCTGTAAAGGCGCGCGCCGTAGTTCTGACCGATCATCGGCAGCAGGGACACGCCCAGCGACATCGGGAAGAAAAATGCGATCGCCTGAACACGCTGCGCCGCCGTGATCGCTCCGATCACCACGTCGCCGAAATGCGAGGTGATCCAGGTCATGATGGACATTCCGATTGGCAGCATCAGCGAGCCGAGGCTTGCAGGAATGGCAAACAGGATGATGCGTTTCCACAGGCTCGCGAGTTTCGCCAGCCGAATCGCGCGGAACCGGATCAGATGGTGCTTTTTCCAGAGGATGGCCAGGACGGGAGTCGTGCCGATGATCTGCGCCGTCACGGTCGCCCATGCCGCGCCCACGACGCCGAGCCCGAAACCGATCGGGATGCCGCAGAGCTCCGTGCGGAACATGTACAGCGGATCAAGGAACGCATTGGACGCCAGTCCGAGCACCATCGTCGCGCTCGCCATCTTGGAATCGTTTGCGGTCACGAGCAGGTTGTTTCCGCTCATGCCGAGCGCAGATGAAACGCACGCCCAGTACCAGATGTCCATGTACGCCGTGGCGAGTCCCTTCGCTTCTTCGGAGGCATTTCCCGCGCAACGGAACACGCCGCGGGTGACGAGCGGTCCGAGAAGGGCGACCATCAACGAGAAAAGTGTGATCAGAAGCAGGCCCGTGCTTACCAGTTCCACTGCGCGCCATCTGCGCTTTCCGCCGAGCGACTGCGCCGTCGTGGTCATCACGCCCGCAGAAAGCCCGTGGAAGAAGCATCCGCAGATCATGACGAGCGGCGCGGTCAGCCCGATGGCCGCCATCGGCGCGTCACCGTCCAGGCGCCCCACGAAATACGCATCCACCAGGTTGTATCCGCTGATCGCCAGCGTACCCGGGAGCATCACCAGCGCGGTGCGGAGCATCGTGCCGGCGATCGGACCTTTCGTGTAGGTCTTGTTTTCGCCCTTCCGCCCGCGGATCAGCTCGAAGATGCGTTTCGCGAACGCAAAAGGTCCACGCTTTTTCGGGGAAAGACCGGATGTCTGTTGATCGGATGCCATAGGATTCAGCTTGGGGAACAAAGAAGAAAGTGAACGGCAGATGCTGCCGGAAAAACGGTTGAATATATAATATACATTGTTTTCTTCATTTTTCAAACTAATCTTAATTTGTTTCCGCTATTATTCACGTGGAAATGTTCGCCGTTCTTTCCCCCTCCGGATGCGGAGAATAACGTTTCGGGCCGAGGAAGACAGCGGCATCCGACGCATTTCTTCACGTTAATCTTACGTTAAACCCGTTTTTTTAATAAAGACGGCTTGATTTTTTCCGAAAAAAAGGCTATAGTTCTGCATTTGCGGGCGTCCGCAATTCCTTCGCAACTTTTTATCCATAATAAAATACCCAACAGAAACAGGAGTCCTTCCCCTCATGAAAAAAAACAACATCGCGGTCATCCTGATCCTCGCCGTCTCGGCGGTGCTGTTTACACTGGGAGTCATCAAAAAGATCCAGCATATGACTTCCGGCAGGAACCAGTCAGGCAATATCATCGCCGTCATCCCGAAAGGCACCGCATCCATGTGGTGGGAAGTCGTCCGCAGCGGCGCGGAACAGGCGGGCAAGGAAGAAGGCTACAGCATCAGCTGGAACGGTCCCGAACAGGAAAACGACCGTGAAAAGCAGATCCAGTCGGTCGAAGACTCCCTCACGCACGGCATCAAGGCGCTCGTGCTGGGACCGAACGACTCCAAGGCGCTCGTCCGCCCGGTCGAAAAGGCGAAGGAATCCGGCATCCCCGTCGTCATCATCGACTCCAGCATCGAGACCGACAATTACGACTCCTTTGCCGCCACGGACAATGTCGCGGGCGGAGCCGACGCCGCACGCCGTCTCGCCGCGGCGCTGAACGGGCACGGCAAGGTCATCCTCACCTGCTTCATCCAGAACTCCGCTTCCACAGAGGACCGAGCGAAGGGCTTCAAGGAAACGCTCGCTAAGGAGTTCCCCGGGATCGAGCTCATCGCCGAACAGTACACGCTCGGCACGGTCGAGGACGCCCGCCAGAAGACCGTCGACATGCTCACCAAGCACAGCGACGCTGACGGCGTGTTCGCGGTCAACCAGCCCGTTTCTGTCGGCGCGTACAAGGCTCTTCAGACGCAGGGACTCGCCGGAAAGGTGAAGTTCGTTGGATTCGACTCCGACCCGGTCCTGCTCGAAGGTATCGAACGCGGCGAAGTGGATTCCCTCATCGTGCAGAACCCCTTCGAGATCGGCTACTCCGGCGTGAAGACCGCGGTCGCCATTCTGAACGGCAAGACGGTCGAGAAGCTCAAACCGATCCCCAGCATGATCGTCGACAAGTCCAATCTCGACGAGATGAAACTGAAATTCCCCGCCGCGCTCGGCCTCACCTCGGGAAAAACGCAGGCCGCCAGGAAGCAGACCGGCAAGACCATCGCCGTCATCCCGAAGGGCACCGCATCCATGTGGTGGGAAGTGGTCCGCAAGGGCGCCGAGAAGGCCGGCGAAGAGGAAGGCTACAAGATAAGCTGGAACGGACCCGAACAGGAAAACGACCGTGAAAAGCAGATCCAGTCGGTCGAGGACTCCCTCACCCGCGGCGCCGTGGCGCTCGTGCTCGCCCCGAACGACTCGAAGGCGCTCGTCCGCCCGGTCGAAAAGGCGAAGGGATCCGGCATCCCCGTCGTCATCATCGACTCCAGCATCGAGACCGACAACTACGATTCCTTCGCCGCCACGGACAACGTCGCGGGCGGAGCCGACGCCGCGCGCCGTCTCGGCGCAGCCCTGAACGGGCACGGCAAGGTCATACTCACCTGCTTCATCCAGAACTCCGCATCCACCGACGACCGCGCGAAGGGATTCCGGGAAACCCTTGCGAAGGAATTCCCCGGCATCCAGCTCGTCGCGGAACAGTACACGCTCGGCACCGTTGAGGATGCGCGCCAGAAGACCGTCGATATGCTCACGAAGCACAGCGACGCCGACGGCGTGTTCGCGGTCAATCAGCCCGTTTCCGTCGGCGCATACAAGGCGCTTCAGATCCAGGGGCTGGCGGGCAAGGTGAAGTTCGTCGGGTTCGATTCCGACCCGGTCCTGCTCGAGGGCATCGAACGCGGCGAGGTGGACTCCCTGATCGTGCAGAACCCCTACGAGATCGGCTATTCCGGCGTGAAGACCGCGGTCGAGATCCTGGACGGAAGGAAAGTCGAAAAGCTCAAGCCGATCCCCAGCATGATCGTCGACAAGAACAACCTCGAAAAAATGAAGGCGGAATTCCCCTCCGCACTGGGGCTCTGACCATGGCTGAAAACTCCAACCAAACATATTCCCTGGCGATGCACGACATCGTCAAGACGTTCGGCCCGGTGACCGCGCTTTCCGGCGTGAGTTTCTCAGCCCGGCCGGGCACGGTCCACGCGCTCTGCGGCGAAAACGGCGCGGGCAAATCCACCCTCATGAAGGTGCTTTCCGGCATCTACGCGCCGGATTCCGGCTATATCGAGCTCTTCGGAGAGAAGGTCGAACTCGCGTCCCCGAAGGATTCGCTCGACCGCGGCATCTCCATGCTTTATCAGGAACTCGACCTGGCGGGCGACCTGACCGTGACCGACAACATCTTTCTCGGACGCGAGATCATGAAGTTCGGACGCATGGACGCGAAAGCCATGCGGGCACGGGCTCTTGAGATCATCCGGGAAAACAAGTTCGACCTTGACCCGGACGCCCTCATCAGTACACTGTCGACCGGCGACTGCCAGCTCGTCGAACTGCTGAAGGCGCTGGAGCGGAATGCGAAGATCATCGTGATGGACGAGCCGACGTCCTCGCTCTCCGAAAAGGAGGCCGACCAGCTGTTCGCAATCGTGAAGGACCTCCGCAGACGCGGACTCACGATCATCTACATCTCGCACCGACTGGAAGAGGTCATGGACCTCGCCGACGAGATCAGCATCCTGCGCGACGGCGCGGTCGTCTCCTCCGGCCCGCTCTCCGAATACGACGTCCCGCGCATCGTCCACGAAATGGTCGGGCGCGAGCTCTCCGACTTCTATCCGCCCCGCAGCGTCACGATCGGCGGCGTCTGCTTCGAGGCGAAGGGACTGGCTTCCGACGAAGGCATCGCCGACATCTCATTCCAGGTGCGCCGCGGCGAAGTCGTCGGCATGGCGGGACTCGTCGGCGCCGGCCGCACGGAAACGGCGCGCGCGATTTTCGGACTCCAGCCGCTCACTGCGGGACAGCTTTTCCTGAACGGGAAACAGCTGCACATCAAGACACCCGCCGACGCCATCGCGGGACGCATCGCATATCTTCCGGAGGATCGCAAGCGCTGCGGCCTCTGCGTCGGGCTTCCCTGCCGGGACAACATCATGCTCCCGAACTACGAGGCCACCGGCATGAAATGGTTCCTGAACTTCAGCAAGGAACAGAGCCTTATGACGGAATACGGCGGCAAGGTCAAGCTCAAATGGGCATCGCCGTACGACGAGGCGGCCTCTCTCTCCGGCGGCAACCAGCAGAAACTCCTCGTGGCGCGCTGGCTTCTCGCGAACCCGGACTTCATCATTTTCGACGAGCCCACGCGCGGCATCGACGTCGGCGCGAAGAAGGAGATCTACACGCTCATCAACGAGCTTGCAGCCGCGGGCAAGGGCGTCCTCGTGATCTCGTCCGAGCTCCCCGAGCTCTTCGGCATCTGCGACCGCCTGCTCGTCTTCCGCAGGAAACGCCTCGCCGCACAGCTCGAAACAGCCAAAACCACACAGGAAGAAGTCATGCACTTCGCCGTCTGCTGACATCCAACCAGGAGTATTATCCATATGAACCGCTTCACAAAACAACTGCTTCCGTTCTGCTCCCTCATCTTCATCATTTCCCTCTGCACGTTCCTGGAGCCGGACAATTTCCTTTCCACCCAGAACCTCGTAAACGTCCTCTGCCGCTCCTCCATCAACGGCATCATGGCGGCCGGCATGACCTACATCATCATCACCGGCGGCATCGACCTGTCTGTCGGCTCCATGCTTGCCATGTGCGGCATGATCGGCGCGGCGTCCATGCTGTATTTCTCCGGCGGCTCCTGGGCGGACATCTCGTCCGGCAGCTACATCCATTTGAAACTCTGGGCGATGATCGCCGGCACGTTCGTCTGCATCCTGGCGGGCGCGGTCTGCGGCTTCGCCAACGGCATGCTGATCACGCGCCTGAAGCTCGCGCCATTCATCGTCACGCTCGGCACCATGAGCATCTTCCGCGGCATTTCCTACATCATGAACGCCGGCAAGCCGTTCGCCGTTTCCGATTACAGCTGGCTTGACACCGGTCGTGTCCCGAAATATCTCATTGGAGATGTCGTGAGGGGCATTCCCTCCTCCGTGATCCTGCTCGTGATCGTGATGGTCGCCTTCTGGTTCCTCCTGAAGCACACCCGCTTCGGACGCTACACCTACGCCATCGGCTCCAATGTCCAGACCGCATTCCACGCCGGCATCAACGTGAACAAGACGCTCGTCTGGATCTACACCCTCACCGGCGCGCTCGTCGGACTCGCCTCCATGATCACGGTCAGCCGCGCCAGCACCGCCCAGCCCACCGCCGGCATCTCCCTGGAACTCGACATCATCGCCGCCTGCATCATCGGCGGATGCGCACCCTCCGGCGGACGCGGCACCATGGTCGGCACCGTCATCGGCACGCTGCTCATCAGCTTCCTCCGCAACGGACTCACCCTGCTCGACATCTCCACGAACGTCCAGCTCGTCGTGATCGGCCTCATCATCATCGTGGCCGTGACCGCAGACCAGTTCGCGACCCGCAGGAAAGCCACCTGATCCGGTACATTCTTCCAAAAAACACGGCATTTCTTACTTCCAAGGAGAAAAACAAATGATCGTTGTCAACACAGAAACCATCCCGGGCATGAAAATCGTCGAGTTCAAAGGTCTGGTCCAGGGCAACACAGTACGGGCGAAGCATGTGGGACGCGACATCGCGGCATCCCTCAAGAATCTTGTTGGCGGCGAGCTCAAGGGCTACACCGAACTGCTGGTGGAATCCCGCCGCGAAGCCTTGGGGCGCATGATCGCCCAGGCAGAGGAGCTTCACGCCAACGCCGTCGTCAACGTCCGTTTCGCCACCAGCAGCATCACCGCGGGCGCCGCTGAGCTTTACGCCTACGGCACCGCAGTGGTCGCGGTCCCCGAAGGACAGTCGGAGGCCTGACCATGGGCGATGATGACATCCATGCGGCTTTTTTCATGCTGGCATTCTACGTCGGCCTGCCTCTGCTGCTTTTGAGCGTCACCTGGCTGACCCAGCACATGATCATCAAGTCGCGCAGAAAATACCTGGCGGAGAAGGAAGCGTATTTCCGGGAAAGGATCCCGATGACGAACCTGAAACAATTCCCGGCCGGGAACTGTTCCTCTTCCTCCCTCGTCTCGGGCGCGGCGGTCATCGCCAGCAATTACTTTGTCGCTTTCATCGGAACATTCAAACACCTTTTCGGGGGCGAGATCAAGGGCTACACCGGCATGTGCTCCGACGCCCGGCGTCTGGCGCTGGTCCGCATGCTCCAGGATGCGGAAAGGATCGGCGCAAATGCGGTCTGCAACGTCCGGTTTGAAACGTCAACCATCAGTACCAGCGAACAGAAGCAGAAAGCCGGAGGCGTGGAGCTCATCGCCTACGGAACGGCGTTCAGAAGAACCACTCCATGAAGGACCGGAAACAATACTTTTCGGTGGAAGACGAGGTCGCCCTGCACCCGGACCTGAACCGGGAACGGACGCACGCAGAAGATCTGCCCGAAGCCCCGGAAAAAGGACAAGACCCCGGGTCGTGCTACTACACCTCCACAGCATTCGAGCCGGGAGTGGGAAACGGCGTTTCCCCGGAATACCGGGAGCTGATCCGCCGCGAACAGGCCCGTTATCCGGCATCCCTCGTCCCGTTCCTTTCGGTCCTGGCCGGCGTGCTGGGAGGAGTTTTTGCCGTCCCGGCCGTATTTCTGAGCGGGATCAGGTCCTGGCTCGGCATGATCGTGCTTGTCTTTCTCGGCCCCTTCGCAGAGGAAACGCTGAAGCAGAGCGGCGCGATCTTCCAGCTGGAAAAAATGCGCGGATCGCTCCGGTACGACTGGCAGTTCTTTCTCTCGGGAGCACTCGGCGGCGCGGTCTTCAGCGTGCTGGAAAACCTCATCTATCAGCACATCTATCTGGCGAAACTCCCGCCGGAAAAACTGGCTGCGGTCATGGCGTTCCGCTGGACGATCTGCATGGCGCTGCACATCCTCTGCACCGTGGTCTCATCCATGGGACTCCGGCGCGCATGGCGGGAAAGCCTTGAAAAGGAGTGTCCCTGCCTGATCTCCAAAGCCTTCCCGTGGTTCGCCGCGGCGACCGCCATCCACGGGCTGTACAATCTTTCGATGCTGTTTCTGGATCCGTTCGGCTGATGACCGTTATTTTTCCTCGCGGCAGCTTCATGCCGGACATGGCTTGCCCGCCGCGCCCCAGACACGCCGTCGTTGTCTCTTAGTAAAATATGTTGTTCTTTGCTGCGGCAAGCTTGACAAGCCCGCATATTGATGCTATATTAAGCAATTCGGAGCCATTTTTTTGCACGTTTTTTTAAACAAATTATGGAAATCTCATGAGTCAAAACCCAAATAACAGGAATTCACTCCTGCAGTGTTTCCAGGAAATCATCAAGATGATGCCCCAGGCTGGCGACCTGAACGCCTTCCTGTCATCGCTTGAAAACGTCGAAGACACCCTGGAACTCTGCCTGAAGCTCGCCAACAAGCTGCGTCTCGCACCGGAAAGCCGCGGCGACGTCACAATTGAGGAACTCGCCTCGTTCTTCGGCGCCCCCATTTTCCTTCAGCTCAACAACGGCAACTGGGTCCTCTACCTGGGCATCCGCAAGCTTCTTCAGGGCGGAGTCCAGCAGGAACGCTACGCCGTCTTTGATCCCCTGACCAAGGTCCAGGGCAAAATGCTCTTCCTTCAGAAGGAACAGCTTCTGAAATCCTGGTCCGGCAAGGCCGTCTTCATCCGTATGGAAATGCGCGGGTGCTCGGTCGACGGCAAGCAGACCTCGCTCTACTGCCTCGCATCCATCGTGAAGCACTACGGCGACGACACGGACGTCGGCCGCCTGATGCACGAATATGCGATCTCCGAGGATGAACCATCCATCCGTCTCCTCGGCAAGATCGCCGACGACCTGGAATACAAGACCAAGGAAATCCGCACCAAGTGGAGCAAGCTCAAAAACATCGGCGCGGCATTCCCCTGCATGGCCATCAAGAAAGACGGACGCTTCGCCGTTCTCTGCGGCGTCCGCGAGGTCCCCGAAAGCGTCGCCTATCCGAAGGAAGAGAACGACCAGCCCAAGCTCACGACGGAATCCCTCATCAAGCAGTCCGACGAAGTCGTCCCGGGCGCCGATCCCGAACCTTCGGACGCGCAGGAAGCGCCGCCCGCGCCGGAAGAGCCGAAGCTCGTCCAGCAGGCCGCGATCTGGGATCCCTACGCCGCCGACGGCCACCGTCCGACCATCGTTTTCCTGAACGAGGAGGAATGGCAGGAGAAGTATTCCGGCCGCATCGTTCTCGTGAAGAAGCATTACTCCATCGTCGACGAGAACCAGAAGTTCGGTCTCCGCTGGTTCATCCCGGAATTCTTCCGGCAGAGGACGCTCCTGGCGCAGGTCGCCATCGCCATCCTTGCCATCAGCGCCATCGGACTGGTGGTCCCGCTGTTCTTCCAGATCGTCGTCGACAAGGTGCTGGTGAACGAAGGCAAGATGACGCTCATGACCATCGGCATCGGCGTCACCATCATGCTCTGCGTCAACGCCATCCTGGAATATCTGGAAAAATATTTCCTGCTCTATGCCACGAACCGCATCGACATCCGTCTGGCAGTGAAGACGTTCGCGCGTCTGCTCAGTCTCCCGGTCGACTTCTACGAACGAATCTCCTCCGGCGTGCTCATCAAGCACATGCAGCAGACCGAACGCATCCGCTCGTTCCTGTCCGGCAGCCTGTTCTACACCGCGCTGGAACTTCTTTCCCTGCTGGTCTTCCTGCCGTTCCTCTTCCTCTACAGCCCGGTCCTGACCGGCGTCGTGCTGCTTTTCACGTTCATGATGGCATTGGTCATCGCGATCCTGATCAAGCCGTTCCAGCACCGCCTCGAAGAGCTGTACATGGCAGAAGGCAAGCGCCAGGCGATGCTCGTGGAAACCATCCACGGCATCCGCACCGTGAAGTCCCTCGCGCTCGAGCCCACGCAGCAGCGCAAGTGGAACGACACGGCGGCGTTCGCGATCACGCGCTATTTCCGCGTGGCGCAGATCTCCATCACGGCCAGGACGCTCTCCGGCCTCATCGAAAAGCTCATGTTCATCGCCATCATCTGGATCGGCGCGCTCGCAGTCTTCTCCGGCGACCTCACCGTCGGTAAGCTCATCGCGTTCCAGATGCTCTCCGGACGCGTTACCGGACCACTGGTCCACATTGTCGGCCTCGTCCACGAATACCAGCAGACCCTGCTCTCCGTCCGAATGCTCGGCGTCGTCATGAACTGCCCGCAGGAGCAAGTCGGCGGCTCCCTCCACCACCAGCTCCAGGGCGAGCTCTCCATCGAGAACGTGAACTTCCGGTACTCCCCGGACACCCCGATGGTCATCAAGGACTTCAACCTGCACATCTCGCCCGGTTCCACCATCGGCCTCGTCGGCCGTTCCGGTTCCGGCAAGACCACGCTCACGAAACTCATCCAGGGCCTTTATCCGCTCCAGACCGGCATCATCAAGTATGACGGCATCGACATTCGCGAAATCGATCGCGCCTCGCTCCGTTCCGCCATCGGCATCGTGCTTCAGGACAACTACTTCTTCTACGGCACCGTCCGCGAGAACCTGTCCCTCACGAAGAAGGACGCCACCATGGAGGAGATCATCTACGCCGCACGCCTCGCGGGCGCCGACGAGTTCGTCCAGAAGATGAGCCGTGGCTACGACTCGCTGCTTGAGGAAAACGCCTCCAACCTGTCCGGCGGACAGCGCCAGCGCCTCGCCATCGCCCGTGCGCTCCTTCCGAACCCGCGCTTCCTCATTTTCGACGAAGCCACCAGCGCGCTCGACCCGGAAAGCGAGACCATGGTCCGCAAGAACTTGAACATGATTGCCAGAAACCGCACGGTGTTCATCATTTCCCACCGCCTCTCCGTCCTCTGCCGCGCCGACAGGATCGTGGTCATGGACCACGGCGACCTGATCGAACAGGGCACGCACAAGGAACTGCTTGAGCAGGGCGGCATCTACGCCGACTTCTGGAAACAGCAAATGGGGTTTAACGAAGATGAGCAATAAAAATACGAACAATCTGCCCGTCAAGAGCATGAAGTCCGCGCAGGATTTCCAGCCCGACGCCATTATGCTGGAGACCCATGCACCGCCGGTCCCGCTCCATATCATCTGGTACATCATCATCTTCCTCGTCATCGGCTTCATCGTCTGGGCTTGCTACGCTCACGTCGACAAGGTCGTCGTCGCGCCCGGCAAGGTCGTCACCGAACGTCCCACGATCGTCATGAAGCCCTTCGAGCGCGCCACCGTCGAAAAGGTGCACGTCCGCACCGGCGACACCGTGAAGGAAGGCGACCTGCTCTTCACGTTCGATCAGACCAGCAACAAAGCCGAAGTCGAACGCCTCTCCGAACAGCTCGCCGCGTTCAAGGCGCACCGAGACAGGCTCCAGGCCGAGATCAACGGCTACGACAAGCCGTTCCCGCTCCCCGACAAGCCGAACTCGTTCGAGATCCTTCAGCACAGCGCTTTCGAGGCCCGCAAGAGCTCCTACAACGGCAGGCTCCTCTCCTACGACGCCACTCAGGCCCGCTATCAGAAGACGCTTGACCAGCTCCATATTTCCATGGAGAAGTTCGAGGCAAGAAAGGGCAAGCTCGATGAGATCGAGGCCATGATGAAAGGATTCGAGGACACCCGCGTGGTCAGCCTCCGCGACTACCTGAACATCCAGGTCCAGGTCATCGAAACCGCCATCTCCGTCGACCAGCAAAAGGTCTCCATCGTGGAAAACGAACAGGCCATCAAGGCAGTCAACGCCGAACGCGACTCCTTCATCAGCGACTGGCGCCGCCAGATTTATGAAGAACTCGTCGACATCGACCGCAACATCAGCTCCCTGGAGCAGCAGATTGTCCAGACGACACGCCTCGTCGAGTACACCGAGCTCCGCTCCCCCTGCGATGCCGTCGTCCACGAGATCGCGCCGTTCCAGGAAGGCTCCGCCGTCCGCGAGGCGGAATCCCTGATCACACTGATCCCCCTGAACGAAAAGTTCGAGGTGGAGGTCCACATCCCCGCCAAGGACATCAGCTGGGTCCGCGTCGGCCAGACCTGCCGGATCAAATTCGACACCTATCCCTTCCAGCAGTGCGGCACGCGCGACGGCAAGATCTCCTACATCTCCGAAGACGCGTTCACCGGACAGGAAGGCATGATGACCGAGGACAGCATGACCGGCGACGCCGGCGGCCGCCTCAGCAAGATGGCCCGCGGCGCCACGTATCTGGCACGCATCGAGCTCGAACCAGGCGACTTCCGCGGCTGGGCTAAGGGCGCCAGGATCCTGCCCGGCATGACCGTCAACGCCGAGATCAAGGTCGGCGACCGCACCGTCATCAATTACGTCATCAACCCGTTCGTCAAGGCTCTCGACGAATCCATCCGCGAGCCGTAAGGCTTCCGGCGACACATAAACATATACGGCGGACGATTTCCACCGCGGGGAACCGTCCGCCGTTTTCTTTCCGCCGCGGCCCAAGAAGCCCGCTCTTCGGTGGCGGCGAAAACCGTCTTTCCCGATGAAAGCGACACGTTTTCTGGAAAAGGCATGCGCCGTTCGGATCGCGGAAGATGAGCGGAAAGCCGTGATTTTTCCAAACAAAATCATGATTCCGGCTTGACATTTCCACGGGAAGCGGTATATTAATATTCTATCTCTTGTATTTGAATATCAACCTCATATAATTTGGAGAACGAAAATGGCACACAAAAAAGGCCAGTCCAGCAGCCGCAACGGCCGCGACAGCAAACCGAAAATGCGTGGAGTCAAAGCCTACGGCGGGCAGTTCGTCACCGCGGGCAGCATCATCGTCAGACAGTGCGGTACGCACATCCATCCGGGCAAGAAC
>Ga0310786_10004571_pt1 | contig 19234 bp, 15 predicted proteins | sample AusTroGonzalo_MG_FD_203881 | JGI IMG/M metagenome (GOLD analysis project Ga0310786, IMG submission 203881) | Bovine rumen microbial communities from tropical cattle in Woodstock, Queensland, Australia - Gonzalo_03 (v2) (version 2) | ecosystem: Host-associated > Mammals > Digestive system >... | reverse complement strand
GTATTGCACAAGCTTCTGTCTATGCCTTGCAAACGGCTCCGAATACGCGTTCCTTGACGGAAATATTGCGCTATGAGTTCATAAAATGGGTCGAATGGGGAATTATCGTTATGACGAAGGATAGTGCTCAGCGCTTATTGGATCGCGTTCTGCCGGATACGCTGCAAATGAATAATTGTCATATTTTCCATAAAAAAATATGTGATACAGATCCTTCGCAGTGTCCTAATTGGGGACCGTATGGAGGCGGTATGGGAGGAGGACTTTCTGATGAAGAAGCGAATCGACTCCCACAAAAGAAGGTTCTGCTGAATGCAGAATCCGAAAATCCGGGTAGAACTTCTTTGAAGCGAGAATCTCGAATGTCGTCTCAAAGCGTTGGAAAAATTCCGCAGGGAACCGGCTATAAGATTTTCGATATGAATGGAATTTATCTGTACCGTGGAACGTGGCAGGGCGAGTTCAAGTCACATGGCCGTGCAGTAATCCTCAAGTTCGATAACGGGCGAACTGCTGTATTCCGCTAGGGATTGATGGACTTGGTTTAAAAAGGAGTGGTGGTATGAAATTTTTGTTTATATGCATTGCGTTATTCGCTGTTTCGGCGTGGTCTAATGTTAATTTAGTTTGGACTAATTTTCAGTTCGAAAGAGATTACTTGGAAATAGACTCTTCAAAAATTTGCAATGTGGATACAACTTATATCAACTGCTCGTTGGATAAAGGGCTAGTGTATTATTCAACGTTGGATACAAGTTATATTGTGATATTCAATCCTTTGATAACAAAGGTTGAACTTTATAAAATTCTTTCTAAAGAAGAAATGCCTTTCAGCGAAGATAAATTAGCTAAAGTTTTGCACTATGAATTTTTGAAATGGGTTGAATGGGGAATTATCAAAATGCCTAAAGATAGCGCTCAGCGTTTAATGGATAGAATTATGCCTGAGTCAAGAAACCTTAGCGGAACTTCCATTGTTCATAAAAAGGTTTGTGACGAGGATCTGTCGCTGTGTCGAGGGACAGTTTTATGGGGCGGTGGCTCGGAGGGTATTCCTGAGGAATATGTGAATCGGTTGCCGCAAAAGAAGGTTTTGCTTAACAATGAATCTGGAAACTCGGATCGGACTTTTTTGAAACAAGAATCTCGCATGACGAACCAAGGCATGTGGGGCGTTTTTCCGGGAATGGGCTACAAAGTTTTTGATGCTAATGGAGTTTATCTGTACCGCGGCACGTGGCAAGGTAAGTTCAATTCCCATGGACGTATTGAAATTCTCAAGTTCGATAACGGACGGACTGCTGTTTTCCGCTAGTGTATCGTCTTTTTTAGCGAGATTTAACGGATGAAAAGAGCGCTTGCGTGTATATATTCTATCTTTAATATATATGAGTGAATTAAGAAAGAATATTCTAGATGAAGCGCGCCGCGTCGTGGTGAAGATTGGTTCTCGCATTCTCGTCGATTCGGAACGTGGCGGCGTTCGTACGCGTTATATTCAAAAGTTGGCAGATTCCGTTGCGCGTTTGATGGATGCTGGCAAAGAAGTTGTCATTGTGACGAGTGGCGCTGTGGGAACAGGCATGGCGGAACTCGGCTATAAGGAAAAGCCGACCGTTCTTGCCGAAAAACAGGCTTGTGCCGCCGTGGGGCAGATTGACCTCATGTACGCTTACCGTGAAATGTTCCGTTGGGTGCAACTTTCTGTTGGTCAGATTCTTTTGTCCGCAGAAGACTTCCGCGATCGTGCCCGCTACAAGAATTTGCAGAACACTATCAAGGCGATGCTTGCCCGCAAGATTGTGCCGATTATCAACGAAAACGATTCGCTTGCCGTGGCCGAAATCAAGGTGGGCGACAACGACAAGCTCTCTAGCGATGTGGCGCTGTTCCTCGATGCGGACTTGCTTTTGATTTTTACGGACGAAGACGGACTTTTCGATGACAATCCGAAGAAGAATCCGAACGCTCGTCTGCTGAACTTTGTTCCTGAAATTACGCCTGCGATTCTCGCACTTGCCGGAAAGCCCGGCGAGGCTGGCTCTGCTGTGAGCACGGGTGGCATGCGTAGCAAGCTCGAAGCTATTCGCAACGTGACGAAGAGCGGTGCGAACGCATTCCTTGCAAACGGCATGAAGGTGCTCCCGCATCAGGTGTTCTTTGAAAACGCGAATGGTACGTTGTTCGCGGGTTCCAAGAAAAAACTCAATAGCCGCCAGCGCTGGCTGAGCTTTGTGACGACCCCGCGTGGAAGCGTCGTGGTCGATGAAGGTGGCGTGAAGGCGCTCCGCGAAAAGCATTCGAGCCTCTTGCCTGTCGGCGTGATTGCAGTGCAGAAGCATTTCGACAAGGGCGACTTGATTGAAGTCCTGGACGAAAAGAAGAATCCGGTGGCACGTGGTGTGGCTGGATTCGATAGCGAGACGCTTAAGCTTGTGCTCCGCAAGAAAACGGCCCAGGTGCATGAAGTTCTCGGGAAAAATGTTCCTGATGAGCTTATCCACAAAAACGACTTGGTTGTATTTTAACTTGGTTGCGATTTAGATAGAAGGTTCAAGCGAATGGCAGAAAATCAGAATGTAGAAGAACTGGCCGAAGAATCGGCGGAACTCCCGAAAGTCGAAAGCCGGGAAGATTTGGCCCGCATTATTCAAGCTCTAGTCTTTGCATCCCCGGACATCGTGACGCTCAAGAAGTTACGCGAAATTCTTGGTGACTTTTTGGATGCGCGTTCCGTTGCCGACGCTCTCATTACGGCGAACGATTCTTTGAACAAAATCCAGTCTCCGTTTGAAATTGTGGAACAGGCGGGCGGTTACCGCTTTAGGACACGTGCAAAGTATTATCCGTGGGTGCGTAAACTTTTCCCCGAAGCGAATGCAAGGCGACTTTCGCAAGCGGCTCTTGAAACGCTTGCTGTGATTGCTTACCAACAACCGATTACGAAGGCGGCGATTGAACAGGTTCGTGGCGTTTCGTCTGCTGATGGCCCTATCCGCAATTTGCTCGACAAGGGCTTTATTACTTTGGGTGCACGCGCCGAAACGGTGGGAAACCCTTATACTTACGTGACCACGCAAGAGTTTTTGAAATACTTTGGTATCAATCGCATTCCAGAAGACTTGCCGCGTTTGCGTGAATTCAGCGAACTTTTGGAAGCGGGTGCCTTAGTGCCGCAATATGCGAAACCGGAAAATGCCCCGGAAGAACCAGCTCCGCTTGAAGAATCTACGGATCAAATTGAATTGTCAATGGGAGATGCTTAATGGCCGTTACTCCGTTAATGCAACAGTATTACGATATAAAAAAGCAAAATCCTGGTTGCGTTTTATTTTTTCGCATGGGAGACTTTTTTGAGCTTTTTGAAGACGATGCCGTTATTGCTTCCAAGATTTTAGGGATTACACTTACGAGCCGCAACAATGGGGCCGCAGGGGCAACGCCTCTTTGTGGATTCCCGCACCATGCCGCAGAACGCTATGTGCCGAAGATGGTGGCCGCCGGTTATCGCATTGCCATTTGCGAACAAGTTGAAGACCCGAAACTCGCGAAGGGAATTGTCAAACGCGATATCGTCGAAATCATCAGTGCCGGAACGGCGATGAACGAGGCGAATCTCGAAGCGAAAGAGGCGAATTACCTTTGTGCTTACATTCCTGCGACAAGTGAAGATGGAAGGGGTGGCAAAGGCGATGTGGCTGCGTTTGCGATTGCCGATGTGACGACGGGTTATCTGGCGGCGTGTCGCAGTAGCGTGCAGTCGTTTGAATGCGAATTCAGCCGCCGCATGCCGAAAGAAATCGTAGTTCCCGAAGGGACGACGATTCCTTCTGTCATCATGGATTTGATCAAGGCGGAAAACGTTCTGGTCACGGAACTTCCTGCGATTTTGTTCGCAGAAGACCAGGCAAAGGATGTACTTTTCCATCATTTCAAAGTGGAAGCTCTTGATGGGCTAGGCTTGGAAGGTCGCGCTTTTGAAACGTCCGTGACGGGAGCGTTGCTGCAATATTTGATCAACCAGAAAAAGTCCGAGTTGAGTCATTTTACTTCGCTCGAAATCTTGAATCTGGATGATTACATGACGCTTGATCCGAGTACGTTACGTAATCTGGAATTGGTGCGTCCGCTGAATGCCGACGATTACTCCAGTACGCTTTGCTCCGTGCTCGATTTTACAGTAACGGCAATGGGTGGCAGAACGCTCAAGGATTGGGTGAGCCATCCGCTCATTTCTGTCAATCGCATTCGTGAACGTCAAGAGGCTGTAGGTGAGCTTGTTCAAAATCCTGTTGCACTCGATGAACTCAAGGAATCACTGACTTCGATTCTTGACATGGAACGATTGATGGGCCGTGTCGGTAGCGGTCGTGCAAATGCTCGTGACCTCGCTGGAATGGGACGTTCTCTTTCGCAAGCTTCAAAGGTTGCCGATGTGCTCGAAGGTTTGCATGCTCCTTTGTTCGAAGGCTTGCGTGAAAAGCTCAACAGCGCGAAAGGCCGTGGCGAAGATTTGCTCAAGTACTTCAACGACGATTTGCCGATGACGGTGCGCGAAGGCGGGATGATTCGTCCGGGTGCCAGTGCGGAACTCGATGCGATGAACGAAGATATCAAGGAACGCCGCGAATGGATTGCGTCGCTTGAAAGCCGTGAACGTGAGCGTCTAGGAATTCCTACGCTCAAAGTCGGTTACAACCGCGTGTTCGGTTACTACATCGAAATCACGAAAGCCCAGATGGCAAAGGCGACACAGCCGATTCCCGATGAGTATATTCGCAAGCAGACTACAGTGAATGGCGAACGTTACATCACGCCGGAGATGAAGGAATGTGAATCTGTTATCAGCAATGCCGAAGCGAACATCCATGAACTGGAATATCGAATTTTCTGCGAAATTCGCGAACGCGTGAATGGCTGGCGTGCAGAACTCCAGTCCATTGCCGATGCCGTCGCCCGTGTCGATAGTTTGTACAGTTTTGCTATTGCCGCCCGCAAGTTCAATTACGTTTGTCCGGAAGTCTTTGAAGGCACAGGCATTGAAATTCACGGCGGTTTCCATCCGGTGATTGTCGCGGTAAACCCGGATTTAGACTTTATCCCGAACGATGTGATGCTCTCGCCGGACGGCACGCGTCTGATGCTCATTACGGGCCCGAACATGGCCGGTAAATCGACATACTTGCGCCAGACGGGGCTCATTGTGCTGATGGCGCAAATTGGTTGTTTTGTGCCTGCTGAGAGTGCCCGCATTGGCGTGGTGGACCGCATCTTTACGCGTGTGGGCGCGAGCGACCGCTTGAGCCGCGGCCTCAGTACGTTCATGGTCGAGATGATTGAAACGGCGAACATCTTGCGCAATGCGACTCCGCACAGCCTTGTGCTGCTCGACGAAATCGGCCGCGGAACGAGTACGTTTGACGGTCTTTCGATTGCTTGGGCGATTGTCGAAACGCTGCACAGTGAACCGGCCCGCATGGCGCTTACGCTGTTCGCAACGCACTATCACGAATTGACGGGACTCGTCGAATCGCTGGAGCATGCCGGGAACTTCCAAGTCGGCGTGCAGGAGAAGGGCGACAAGCTCATATTCCTCCACAAGATTTTTGAAGGCGCTTGCGATTCGAGCTATGGCATTCACGTGGCTGAAATGGCTGGGCTCCCGCCGATGGTGGTGCGTCGTGCCCGCAAGATTCTGTTGCGCTTGGAAAAGCAGAAGATAGACCCGAGCGATGAAGCGCAGAACAAGAAAATCAAGGCTCAGCCGCAGATGGACTTGTTTGCCCCGCCGGATGAAAACACGCTCTTGCTGAAGGACGAAATCCGCAGGCTCAAGCCCGAAGAAATGACTCCGATGCAAGCGCTGCAACGTTTGATGGATTTGAAGGAAACATACGGAAAATAGGGCTATGAGGTCGCTCCCGATGGTCGCTTTGAGGTATGAGCTATGAGTAAATGTAAAAGAAATCGTATCTGCAATAATTTGTGCGTGATTAGATTCCCGATCGGGTCGGGAATGACGAAACATCCCACGTCTCAAAGCGAAGCGACCTCAAAGCGCTTTAGCGCGACCTCAAACCTCTAACCCCTAATCACTAACCACCAACCCCTGACCCCTAACACCTAACACCTAACTCCTGACCCCTGAAACCTAACCCCTGATACCTGAAACCTGATACCTACCAATGATTGATTTCGCTGCATTAATGAACTTTGCTTTTGAAAGTCGGCTCTACGAGTCCGAGGTTCATGGCATTGAGCATTGGCATCAGGTGGAATACAACGGTCTCTTGTTGGCGAAAAAGACGGGTGCCGATATGGATGTGGTGCGTTTGTTTGCAATTTTCCACGATTCCCGCCGTTTTGATGATGGTTACGACCGCGAACACGGGGCGCGTGGAGCGGAATTTGCAAAACTTTGCCGTGAAGAAAAACGTTTTGAAATCGACGACGAACGCTTTGAATTACTTTATAAGGCTTGTGAACTCCATACGATTCAGCCTTGCACAGGGATTGTTACGGTAGATACGTGCTTTGACGCTGACCGCTTGGATTTGGGGCGTGTCGGGTTTCCTCTGAATCCAGAAAAAATGGCGACGGACTGGGGTGCAAAAATAGCCCAGAAGTCTTTATCCTCGGGCTATTCCGTTTTCCACATGCGCGAATGGATCCGCTCACTTATTCTCTGATTGTCATCCCGGCCTCCGTTTTTTTGTCATCCCGGCCTTGTGCCGGGATCGGTCGTTTATGAATGTGATATGAAAAAAACAGACCCCGGCACTGAGGCCGGGGTGACAGTAATACTAATGACTAATAACCATTGGCTAGTTACTATTCCTTAATTGCTTGGAATGTGCAGCTGATTTCGACGGCGGCATTCTTCGGGAGTGCAGAAACGCCGACAGCAGTACGTGCGTGCTTTCCGTTTTCACCGAGAATACGAACGGCGAGTTCACTTGCTCCGTTCAGTACGGCGGGCTGTTCGTGGAAATCGCTTGCAGATTGGACGAATCCCTGCATTTGTACGAGCTTGAGCGTTTCACCGTTTTTGAGCTGTGTGAGTGCCGCTGCAATGTTATTCAAAAGACAAATCTGTGCGGCTTCCTTGGCTTTGTCGGCAGAGAGTTCCATAGGAACAGTGCCTGTGTATGCTGAAAAATCTCCGTTGACAGACGGGAGCTGCCCCGAGACGAAAATGATGTCGCCACTGCGAGTGGCTGGAACGTAAGCGGCAAGCGGTGCCGGGCAGTTGGGGAGTGCAAGTCCCAATTCTTGAAATTTAGAGACAATTTGATTCATGAAAATCTCCTTTTTAGCGTCACTGAATGACTTTTTTTGACTTTGATAATATAAAATAAACGACTTGATGTTTCAATGCAGAAATCCCGACTCTAGAGGGAGTCGGGATTGTGGAGTTGAATGAGAAAATCGATTACATCATGCCGCCCATGCCCATGGACGGATCCATAGCCGGAGCTGCAGCTGCCTTCGGTTCCTTCTTTTCGGTGATCACGCAGTCAGTCGTGAGAATCATCGAAGCGATGGAAGCGGCGTTCTTGAGGGCCGTGCGGGTCACCTTGGCCGGGTCGATAACGCCAGCCTTGATGAGGTCTTCGTAAGTGTCGGTCTTAGCGTTGTAGCCAAAGCCGTCCTTGCCTTCCTTGACCTTGTTCACGACGACAGAGCCTTCGAGGCCCGCGTTCTGGACAATCTGGCGGAGCGGTTCTTCGATAGCGCGGCGGATAATTGCAGCACCGGTCTTCTGGTCGGCATTGTCGAACTTGAGAGCGTCGATTGCCTTTTCTGCGCGGATGAGGGCAACGCCACCACCCGGAACGATACCTTCTTCGACAGCGGCACGCGTTGCGTGCATAGCGTCATCAACGCGGTCCTTCTTTTCCTTCATTTCGACTTCGGTAGCAGCACCGACCTTGATCACAGCTACGCCACCGGCGAGCTTTGCCAAGCGTTCCTGGAGCTTTTCGCGGTCGTAGTCGCTAGTCGTAGATTCAATCTGCTTCTTGATTTGACCGATACGGCCCTTGATAGAAGCGGCATCGCCAGCACCTTCGACAATCGTGGTGTTGTCTTTCGTGATGGTGATGGACTTTGCCTTACCAAGCACTGTAACCGGAGCATCTTCGAGCTTAGCACCCGTGTCTTCAGAGACGAGCATACCGCCAGTGAGGATTGCGATATCTTCGAGCATAGCCTTGCGACGGTCGCCAAAGCCCGGAGCCTTGACGGCGGCAACCTTCAAAGTGCCGCGCATCTTGTTCACAACGAGCGTTGCGAGAGCTTCGCCATCGACGTCTTCGGCGATGATGAGGAGAGACTTGCCCTGCTTTGCGACGTATTCGAGCATCGGAAGCAAATCCTTCATGGTAGAAATCTTCTTGTCGTACAGCAAGATGAACGGATTTTCGAGAGCGACTTCCATGCTGTCCGTGTTCGTGACGAAGTACGGAGAGAGGTAGCCACGGTCGAACTGCATACCTTCGACAACGTCGAGCACCGTGTCGGCGGTCTTGGATTCTTCAATCGTGATAACGCCATCGTTGCCGACCTTTTCCATAGCGTTAGCGAGGAGGTCACCGATTTCCGGGTCATTGTTAGCAGAAATCGTAGCGACCTGAGCGATGTGTTCCTTGCCGTTAATCTTCACTGCCATCTTGGCGACTTCGTCGATCACAGCGTTCACAGCTGCGTCCATGCCGCGCTTGATGTCCATCGGGTTTGCACCGGCGGCCACGTTCTTGAGGCCTTCGCGAGTGATTGCCTGAGCAAGAACGGTTGCGGTCGTCGTACCGTCACCTGCAGCGTCAGAAGTCTTGTTTGCGACTTCCTTTGCCATCTGCGCACCGAGATTTTCGTATGCGTCTTCGAGTTCGACTTCCTTAGCGACTGTCACACCGTCCTTCGTGACGTTCGGAGCACCGAAGGAGCGTGCGATCATGACGTTACGGCCCTTAGGACCGAGAGTAACCTTAACTGCATTGGCGAGTTTATCGACACCCTTCATGAGGGATTCGCGTGCTGCCACATCAAACTTCAATTGCTTTGCCATTGTTGTTGTTCCTTTTTTAAAAATTTTTGGTATGGGGGATGGGGTATGAGGTCGCTTCGCTTTGGGGTATGAGCACGCTCTCTTCGAGAGCTTTGAGCAAAAGTTAGGCGCCAAAGGCGCGATTATTTAGCCCATACCTCAAAGGCACGTAGTGCCGAGCTCATCGCCCACACCTCTTACAGAGTAGCGAAAATGTCGGATTCCTTCACGATGAGGTAGTTTTCGCCATCGACGGTAACTTCGGTACCGCTGTATTTGCCATAAAGCACCACGTCGCCAACCTTGACTTCCATGGCAACGAGTTCGCCCTTGTCATTCTTGCGGCCCGGACCCACGGCCACGACCTTACCCTGCATCGGCTTTTCCTTTGCATTATCCGGGATGAAGAGACCGGAGGAGGTCTTCTGTTCGGCTTCTGCCGGCTTGACAACGATTCGATCTGCTAAAGGCTTGATCATTATTTTTATCCTCTTTTGGGTTTTACCCTTTGTTAAATTACTTGGCCCCGCTGGAGTTGTTCCAAATTGGACCATTTTTCTTGTATCGCCCTCCATAAAGCAATTTTCGTGCCAAAAACAAAAAATACGGCTTTTGGCGCTCATTTTAATAGAATATTGGTTAAAATGTTTTATTTTGAAACGTAACGCAACGGGATAAAACCGAAGAAAATTGAATGTAAAAAAATGAAACAATTGATAATTTGCTGTATTGAACCGGCAATCAAGGATGGTCCATGTGACGGATTGCACGAAATTTTCAAACGTATGAGTAAAATAATTTAAATTTCGTTGTTAAAAATTTATTTTTAAATAGATTTAACGGCCCTCTTGGGCATAGGAGTTGTGTATGAACCGTTTGGTGAAAATTGGACTCGCTGGCTTGTTCGCTTTTGGCCTTGCCCAGGCGAAAGTGAACTTCCCGTTTCCGCAGATGTCTGATTATGGTGGAAACGCGACGCTTTTGAGTGACAAGGCCAAGGCTTCTGAAGAGTTGAAGCAACAGTTTTCCGACTGGATGAAGGACATGTACAACGAGTCGGGCGATGTGGCCGGTGTGCGTTCTGATCCGGGTTCTGACCAGTATTTTTCGGAAGGTGTCGGCTACGGCATGCTGCTGATGGTCTATTTTAGCGATAACACGACTAGCTACCAGAGCCAATTCGACAAGATTTGGAATCTTTACAAGAAGATGATGAATGAGAACGGTTTGATGGTCTGGAAGGTTGGAAATCTTTCGACGAAGTATGATCAGGGGGCCGCGCTTGATGGCGATATCGATGCCGCTGCCGCTCTCGTGATGGCCTACTACCAGTTTGGCGACGAAAAGTACAAGGAAGACGCCAAGAAGCTCATCCAGTCCATGAAAAAGTTTGAGTTTGAATCGAACGGTTTGCACTTGCCGGGCGACAAGTGGGGCGATGCCGGTTTCAACCGCAAGAATCCGGGCTACTTCGACCCGGCTTACATGCCGATTTTTGCGATGATCGATACGGAAAACGCCGAGTTCTGGAACAGTACTGCTTATGATGCGAATATGAAGTTGTACGAAGCTAGTTCAGCTGATGCCAAGACGGGCCTTATTGATGACTGGACGGACAAGAACGGCAAGAGCGAAGACGATTACTACAGCTATGATGCGTCTCGTGCGCCATGGCGTAACGCGAAGGCTGTTTGCTGGCATGGTGATCAACGCGCTCTCGCCATCGATAAGAAAATGGCTGAATTTGTATCGACCGTTAGCGCGTCGAGAATGAGTGGTCCGGTTCGTAGAGCTTCTGGCGAATTGGGTAGTGACCATAACAGCACTTTCGTGACTTCTCTCATGACTTCGCTTATTTCCGATGCCAAGTACCAGTCCAAGCTCGATGAATATTGGAAAGAGGCTGTGGCGCTAGGCCGTGAAAACTACTTCAACCAATCCCTCAAGCTTTTGAACGGTCTCCTTGTTTCGGGTAACATGCCGAACTTGGCGGCGGCATCGACTGCTCCGGCATCTTCGAGTGCTACTGCGGAAAGTTCTAGCTCTGTTGCGGCTTCTTCGAGTGCGGCGGCTCCGCAGTCCAGCTCGGACAAGACTTCTTTGAATACTGCAGTGGTGAGCGTCCCGAAGATTACACTTGACGGTAGAACGCTCCAGTTGAGTGCCGTGAAGGGCAATGTCCATGTGGATGTGGTTTCGATGACGGGTAGCGTAGTGAAGTCCTTCGACAAGAATGCAACGCGATCTGTAATGATTTCGCTGAGCGGAATTCCGAATGGCCTTTACGTTGTCCGCGTCGTGAATGCCGGCGTTACCACCCTCAAGAAAATTACGTTAGAATAAAAGTTCGCGCTCTGTCACCCTGGAGGGTAACGATAGAGTCCATTGCTTTATTTCCCCAGCCATTGCGCTGGGGTCTTTTTTTTTACCACTACTGATCCCGCAACACGTGCGGGATGACATGTGAGAGAAAATGTTCTTTTTACGTTGTCCCCCTGGATCGCAGCGATAGGATCCATAAAAAGGGATTAGCTGTTTTCTTTATAATTTTTTACTTTCTTTTGTTGCGATAATTTTGTTTGTAAATATTTGTTTGTGTTTTTGCGTGCGTGTTGTGTTATATAAATTATTTTTTCTAATTTGTTACGTTGTAAAAACAAAATTACAAATAGACTCGATTTGCTGAAATTTTTAAAATTTAGCCGTTTTTCTCTTTTGTTGTAATTTTTTTGTATGTTTTCGCTTATTTTATATGATTTGTTTACTAAATTTATTAAACCTTAAAAATAAATTAAGAAGGTGAATAAATGAAAACAATAAAAAGTACAACACTGTTCTTGGGGGTAGCGTCAGCTGTGGCGTTCGCTCAAGAAGGGTCTGCTTGCATTCCGTTTGTTAATGGGGAGGGGCATTATAACGAACACTGTTATAATTCTGGCCTTATAGACATGGAAAAGGGCAAGTGCTATACCATGAATGCGGATCGCGTCAAAGAGGGCGTTCCGCAGTGGATTAACAACATGGTTTCTCAGACGTGGTGGTGGTCTGAAACGCCTTGCATTGAGGATGTTTCGAGCTCCAGCGTGGAATCTTCTAGCTCTGTTGAATCCAGCTCTAGCGATGAACCTGTCGTTTCTAGCTCTAGTGTGGAGCCGGAATCCAGTTCGAGCGACACTCCGGTTTCTTCAAGCTCTGTTGAATCCAGCTCCAGCGTGGAATCTTCTAGCTCAGTCGAATCCAGCTCCAGCGTGGAATCCTCCAGCTCTGTCGAATCAAGCTCTAGCGAAATTGTCGTGTCCAAGTGCATCAAGTTCGTGAACGGCGACGGCAATTACGACAAGAATTGCTACAACGAAGGTCTTGATGAAATGGCTGATGGCGTTTGCTACACCATGAATCCGCAACGTGTTGCAGAAAGCGGTGTTCCTCACTACATCAGCAACAGGGCTTCTGATAAGTGGTGGTGGTCCGAAACCTCTTGCGGCGACGAACCGGCGTCCTCCAGCTCTGTCGAATCCAGTTCCAGCGTGGAATCTTCTAGTTCCATTGTCGTTTCTAGTTCTAGCGATGAACCTGTCGTCTCTAGCTCTAGTGTAGTGCCGGAATCTAGTTCGAGCGACACGCCGGTTTCTTCAAGCTCTGTGGAATCCAGCTCTAGCGTGGAATCCTCCAGCTCTGTCGAATCTAGCTCTAGCGAAGTCGTGGTGTCTGCTTGCATCAAGTTCAAGAACGGTGAAGGCGACTACGACAAGCACTGCTACAACGAAGGTTTGAGGGGCATGGCTGCTGGCAAGTGCTACACCATGAACCCGGATCGCGTCAAGGAAGGCGTTCCGCAGTGGATCAACGAAGAAGCTACCCAAACGTGGTGGTGGTCTGAAGTCTCTTGCGATGCTACCGCAGTTGAACCGGTTATCCAGAAGGCTCTTGGCCGTGACAATGGCACAACCGCTATCGTCTCTGCTGTCGAAGCTAAGGCCGGTATGACGGTTACGAACAACACCTTGAACATCGCAACGAACTCTTACGGCGTGAAGTCCGTGAAGGTCTTTAGCGTTCGCGGTGATATGCTCCTCTCTGAAACATTCTCCGGTGCTTCCATGAGCCTGGATATGTCTAAGTTTGCGGGCAAGGGTGCTGTGATTGTTCGCCTCTCCGAAGGCCGTAAGGTCCTCGCCACGAAGCGCGTTGCAGTTCGCTAATTCGCTAACGAATTAGGTCAATTCGTGAAAAAGGCTCCCTCGAAAGAGGGAGCTTTTTCTATAAATTTGCAAAGTCTTGAAATTCTATTCTTAGTTATATCAACTATAATATACTTCTTTTTGTTGTAGACGGGGAGTCTTCATGGGCTTCTTGGCTAGCTTGGCTATCCATGATGATTTATGAAAGAATAGCATGGTTGCGGTCAATCGTCAAGGCTTTGTGCGAAATTAGGTGGACGAAAAAAGTGTATTTTTACCATGATGAAATTGACAAGTGCAAAATTGATATCCAAACTGAAGCGGCGGCTACAGTCGCTGGGGTTTACGTACTTCAAAGAGACCGGCGTGACGGGGACTTTCAAAATGAAGGTGGATGGCGACCTTTATCTTACTTTGTCCTTGACGGTAGATCGGTGGTACGACTCCATGTTTACAGGGGAATATTCTCTTTCGCTCACAACGAGGTGGGGCTATACAATAGGCGATATCCCTCATGATTCATACAAAAGGATCTCTTATGTTCTGACCGATGAAGAACGAGTGCGTTATTCGAAGGAAGAAAGTCCCAATGTGAAAGATTTGTGGTGGGATGGAATGGATGAATCGGATGTCAATAGCTTTTTGGAAATTGTTGAATTAACGTACAAAAGATTTTCTTCTGATTCCGATCTTGTAAAACGGATTCATCAAAGCAATGATGCAAAGTTATTGGCGAAGCTATCGCAAGAAACGATAGATTGCGTAATCAAAGGTGAATTTGCCCAAAATCTGGAATGCCAACCTGATAAGGAAATAGATTCCATTCCTTTTGAGTGGTTAAAAGCGGCGGAAACTGTATTGAAACAAAACGGTTCTACTTTGCATGAAGCGAACGTGATTCAATTGGCTTCTGATGCGTATCGCCGTTCCGTTTTGAATGACCGTGTCGAATTTAAATGCGGAAAATCCTCATCGGTCTCCAAAGCCGTTGCAGAAAATGTTGTTGCAAAAAAGACTATCACGCCAAAAGAAAAACAGAAAATAGAGGATGCGGCTCGTAGAAAAATCGGGAAACAATATGGATTCAAGCAATCGTCCTGGAGCAATTGGATGATTAAGGACGGCTATTTCTTTTATGCATCGCATGTTGATTTTGGAAAGGTTTCTTTTTACGTGAAGCCCTGCTATTATGATGATTTAATCTGGAACGATGTAAAGGTAAATGATTGGAATAGTCCTGACAGCTATCGAGCTGTAGCATCGGATGCTCCTGCTTTTCTTTTGTCTAAGCGAGACATTCCTTTGATAAAAAACAACGATTTTACGACAGAAAATTGTGAAATGGTTTGGGATAAAGTTTTCAAGTGCTTGCAAGAACAGATGGAAACCTTCTTGTCGAAGAATCCCGATGTCGAGTCGTTTACTCTAGAAGGCAATGATTCAATTGGTTTAAGCAAAAATGTTGACTTGGCCCGTATGCTTGAAATGCTATACTGGAAAAGGTATGAGGACGCACTCGCTTTGGCGATTTCGCTGATTGAAAAGGGTGAAAACGGAGGCAAAACTTGGATGTATGGCGACTCCACTAAAAGCTTATATGACTATGTAGTCGATTGCTGCCGTTCGCACCTCGCTCACGCCTAATATTTATTCGTAATTTAATTCCTAGTTGATTATATCTTTTAAACGCTTTATAAAATGCATTATCCCTTTTGCTTGAGTTTCTTGGTTGTCTTGTAATATTAAGTCGAGATTGTTTTGGGCAGCTTCAACCCCTTGCTCGGCAGCTTTGCGGAACCAGAATTCCGCTTCTGATTTGTCTTGGGGAACGCCTTCTCCGTTGAGGAACAAAACCCCAAGATTGTTTTGGGCTTCTTTGTCGCCTTGTTTGGCGGCTTTGCGATACCAGTTTGCCGCCTCAGTTTTGTTTTCAGGAACGACGATTCCGTCATCATACATCTTGCCGAGCCTGAATTGAGCCGATGCGAATCCCTGTGCCGCTGCCTTTTGAAACAAGGTAAAGGCTTCCGACTTGTCTTCGGAAATACCTTCTCCAAAAAGGTATCGTACGCCAAGATTATATTGAGCTTCTTTAAGCCCTTGCTCGGATGCTTTTCGAAACCAGAATATGGCTTCTGATTTGTCTTCGGGAACGCCTTCTCCGTAAAGTAACAATATGCCAAGATCGTTTTGGGCATTCCCGTCGCCTTGTTCTGCGGCTTTACGATACCAAATGACGGCTTCTTGTTTGTCTTCGGGGACGCCGCACCCATAATCGAACATCCTTCCAAGACTGTATTGAGCCGATGAATTTCCCTGTTCCGCCGCTTTGCGATACCAAAAGACGGCTTTTTCGTTGTCTATGGGGACGCATGAGCCGTATTCATACGCCGTCCCGAGTTTGTATTGAGCCGTTACATCGCCCTGCTCTGCGAGTTCTCGCAAACACCATGCTTCGATGAAGTCAAGTCCGTCTCTTGTTTTGCCGTCATCGAACGACCTTTTCATCGATGAACGTATTCGACCTGGAGTCACTCGGAACTCCGCAATCTTGTCCAAAACTTTTCGCCTGTCTCCTGCATGCAAATACGTAATAAGCGTGTAATATCCATGGCAGTGTTCCTCTTCTGGGAAATAGGAATCTGGGTCGGGATTCTCTTTTAGAAAACGTTGGATTTCATCATCAAATTGCTGGAAAACATTGTCCCAAATTTTTTCGACAACTTCGTCGGAATATTTCTGTATTTTTTCCAATTCATATTCTGACTCCTCAGCTCTAATGTCGAAAAGATCGGGGGTCTTCAGTATTTTTACGCCATCTAACGAAAACGTTCCTTTTCCTCTCAAGCTCATGGGTGCTTTTTTATTGCTGGACATTTCAAAAACATCCCACCATAAGTCGTCTATATAAAGGGGCTTGACGTACAAAGTCGCTTCATCATAGCAATTGAGATGTACCAAATAAAAATAATATCCGCCTTCAACTTTCCAATTGATGTAACTACTTTGTTTCCACCCGAATTTTTTTGCAACATTCTTTCTGATTGACGTATCTTTTTTGTTTAATTCATCCAAGGCTTTGTTGATTTCTCTTATCCCAGGCTTTTTTTTCGCTTGGCGAATTTCATCATTCGATTTTACGTGGTATTTTTCGTACATTTCTTCCATGATTTGTCGAAGCCTTACCACAAATTTCGCAGGAGATGCTTCATCGTATTCCAAATCAAAAGTTTCATCCGCCGTAGTCTGCGATGCAGCTTTCCCCACGTAATATTTCCATACAGATATGTGAACCGCCATTTTTCCTGTCCATTCTAAGGAAAAGCCAACAGAAGTTTGGCAGAAATTTTTTTCCGATTTTATTTTCAATACTTTCTTTACAATATCCCATCCACCGAGATTGTCGTATTCTTTTTCGGATATATATTTACTGTTTTCAAAACAAATTTTGATATGCTCCAGTAATTCCTCGTCGCTACAATCTCTAGGTAACAAGAATGCAGGGACGGACTCACACGTTCCACATTCATACACCCAATACTGGGTAACAACCCTAATATATTGAGAATCAACATATAAATAAATCTGCTTAAAGAATTCTTTTTCCATAAATTCTCCAATTATTCATGTTTCTGTTTTAATAAAGTCCTTTACAAATGCTACCACACGACATGCAGATTGTACTTGCTCGCGATTTTCTTTAGGGTTTCGCGATCTATGCTTGTAAAAAAATGCAGATAGTATTCATATCCCATATAGAATTTGATTTTTCTTTTTCTATTACTGAGGCTTGCGTTAAATGCATAACGTAACATCAATTTAAATAGGTACATGGCAATGGGAGTTGAGATCCTTTTTTTTGCGTCGATTTCTTGAACTAAAGTCAAACATTCTGACTCATCGAAATTCGGATCCAATTTACAAATGCTTTTGATGCTCTTTTTAAAATACTTTTGATCGTTGTTCCAACTCCAATTTGTTGTTAAATAGTGGCATTCTGCTAGCTCTAGGCACTCTTTAACAAATGCTATAAAGTTGTTTTCCACCTCCAAGTACTCTTCTAAAGATAGGCGTTTCCCCTCGAATTCCTTGCCGATGTCAGAGAAATCAGTCCATTCATCTTTAGTATATACGCCTTTCGCGTCATAATACTTGGGATTGTACTTTACTATAACACGTTCTTCTATCCGCATAATTCAACAAGGTTCATGTTACATGTGATATTTTTCATACATCTCTTCCATGATTTGCCTAAGTTTTACCACAAATTCCCCAAGAGACGTTTCATCGTATTTCAAATCAAACTTTTCATCTGCTGGCCTCTGCGACGCCGCTTTTCCCACGTAATATTTCCATACAGATATGTGAACCTCCGTTTCTCCTTCTTTTTTTAAGAATTCAGTTTGTTCTTGCTCCCATACCAAGCAAAAGCCAACAGAAGTTTGATAGAAATTTTTTAGCGATTTTTTTTTCAATGCTTTCTTTAGAATATTCCATAGAACATCCCATCCACCGAGATTGTCGTATTCTTTTTCGGATATATATTTACTGTTTTCAAAACAAATTTTGATATGCTTCAATAAATCCTCATCGCTACAATCTCTACGTAATACGAATGCAGGGACTGTTGAACACCGTCCACGTTCATACACCCAATACTTTGTATAGACCTTAATATATTGAGAATCAATATATAAGCCTATCGCCTTAAAGAATTCGTTTTCCATAAATTCTCCAATTATTTTTTTTTTCACCACTCTTATTAAGTCGAGATTGATTTGAGCTTCTTCAAGCCCTTGCTCGGCTGCTTTTTGAAACCAGAATACGGCTTCTGATTTGTCTTCGGGAACGCCATCTCCTTTAAAACACCTTACGCCGAGATTGAATTGAGCTGCGGCAAGTCCTTGCTCGGCAGCTTTTCGGAACCAAAAGGCGGCTTGCGCCTTGTCCTCGGGAATGCCATCTCCGTTAAGATACCTTACACCGAGATTGTTTTGGGCCGTTGCAATTCCTTGTTCAGCGGCTTTTCGGAACCAAAAGGCAGCTTGCGTCTTGTCTTCAGGAACGCCTTCTCCGGTAAGATACATAACGCCAAGATCGTTTTGAGCATCCCCGTCGCCTTGTTCTGCAACTTTACGATACCAAAAGACTGCTTTTCCGTTGTCTATGGGGACGCATGAGCCGTCTTCGTACGCCGTCCCGAGTTTGTATTGAGCCGTTACATCGCCCTGCTCTGCGAGTTCTCGCAAACACCATGCTTCGATGAAGTCAAGTCCGTCTCTTGTTTTGCCGTCATCAAATGATCTTGCAAGCGTTCCACATATTCGGCCTGGAGTCGCTCGGAACTCCGCAATCTTGTCCAAAACTTTTTGCTTGTCTCCTGCATGCAAATACGTGATAAGCGCATAATATCCATGGCAATGTTCCTCTTCAGGAAAATAGGAATCAGGGTCGGGATTCTCTTTGAGAAAACGTTTTACCTCATCTTCAATTTGCTGAAAAACATCGTCCCAAATCTTTTCGATATCTTCATCGGAATATTTCTGTATTTTTTCCAATTCATATTCTGACTCCTCAGCTCTAATGTCGAATAGATCGGGTGTTTCAATTATTCTAACGCCATCTAGTGCGAATGCGCCGTTTCCCCTCAAGCTCATGGGTTCTTTTTTGTTGCTGGACATTTCAAAAACATCCCACCATAAGTCGTCGATATAAAGGGGCTTGACGTATAAAGTAGCTTCACCATAGCAATTGAGATGTACCAAATAAAAATAATATCCGCCTTCAACTTTCCAATTGATGTAACTACTTTGTTTCCACCCAAATTTTTTTGCAACATTCTTTCTGATTGACGTATCTTTTTTGTTTAATTCATCTATCGCTTTGTTGATTTCTCTTATCCCAGGCTTTTTTCCTGTTTTGCGAACTTCACTATTCGACTTCTCTTTACTCAATTTGTAATTCTCTAATTCCTCGACGCTTAAACTTTCCATGTAAGAGATTATTT
>Ga0310786_10004570_pt1 | contig 19236 bp, 13 predicted proteins | sample AusTroGonzalo_MG_FD_203881 | JGI IMG/M metagenome (GOLD analysis project Ga0310786, IMG submission 203881) | Bovine rumen microbial communities from tropical cattle in Woodstock, Queensland, Australia - Gonzalo_03 (v2) (version 2) | ecosystem: Host-associated > Mammals > Digestive system >... | reverse complement strand
GGGAGCTCATCAGGGCGGCGAGGATACCGCAGATCACGACACCCTTCAGACCCACCGGAAGGAGGGTGTTGACGAGCATCGGGAAGGCGATGTCCGGGTTGGCGACGGTGCCGTCGGCCTGCACGCCAAGGGCGGCTGCGAGGGTCTGTCCGATCTGGGAATCCGGGGTTTTGGTGAGCGCGAAGGCGATCATACCCGGGATGAGGAACAGGAACACCGGGAGGAGCTTGAGGTAGGCGCCGAAGATGGTACCGCGGCGGGACTCCTTCTGGTTCTTGCCGGAGAGGACACGCTGGACGATGAACTGGTCGGTGCACCAGTACCAGAAGCCGATGATGGCGGAGCCGAAGAGGGCGCCGTACCACGGGAATTCAGGATCCTTGCCGCTGCGCATCAGGTCGGTCATCGAGTCGCCGAGGTCGTTGACGGGCTGGGCGGCGCAGATGTCCATCATCGCGTTCCAGCCGCCGAGCTCGCGGAGGCCGAGCCAGAGGATGACCAGGGAGCCGACCAGCAGGATCGGGGTCTGGAGCACGGAAGTCTTGAGCACCGATTCCATACCGCCGATGACGGTGTAGATGGCGGTGATGATGACGAGGGCCAGGGCGGCCACCCAGAAGTTGATGCCCAGGAGGGTGTTCAGCGCCAGACCGCCGGCGAGGACGGTGACGGACACCTTGGTGAGGACGTAGCTGGCGAGGGAAAGCCAGGTGAGGATGCCGCGGCTCTGCTTGTTGTAGCGCTTCTCGAGGAATTCGGGCATCGTATAGACCATACTGCGCTCGTAGAACGGGACGAAGACCCAGCCGAGGATGAGGATCATCCAGCCCTGGATCTCCCAGTGGGCCTGGGCCATACCGGCGGAGGCGCCGGTGCCGGCCAGACCGATGAGGTGCTCGGAGCCGATGTTGGAAGCGAAGATGGAAGCGCCGATGGCGATCCACGTGGCCGAACGGCCGCTCAGGAAGTAGTCGCCGGAGGTCTCTTTCTTTTTACGGGAGACGCTCCAGCAGATCCAGACCATCGCCAGGAAGAACAGTCCGATGACCATCCAGTCCCAGGATGCGAGGGAGATGCGGTTCAGGTCCGCAGCCTGTAAAGGCAGGAAGGAATGCATATACACGGGTTTTTAGAATTATTTCACGCTGAAGGCAAAGACGCAGTGGCTGGTGTAGGTCTCGCCGGGACGGAGGACCACGGAAGGCCACTCAGGCTTGTTGGGGCTGTCCGGATAGTGCTGGGTCTCCAGGCAGATGCCGGTGCGCTGCTGATAGACCACGCCGCCCTTGCCGGTCACGGTGCCGTCGAGGAAGTTGCCGCTGTAGACCTGGATGCCGGGCTCGTCGGTATAGACCTTGAGGTCGATGCCCGTCTCGGGGCAGTAGAGCTCGGCGGCCACCTCGGTGTCGTTGCCCTTGGTGTCCAGGACCCAGTTGTGGTCATAGCCGTTGCCGTTCTTGAGCTGCTCGAACTCGAACTCCGTGATGTGGTCGCCGACCTTGTGGGCCTCGGTGAAGTCCATCGGGGTGCCGGCCACCGGCAGGATCTCGCCCGTGGTCATATACGTGTCGTCCACCGGGGTGTACTGCGAAGCGTTGATATAGAGCACATCCTCGCAGATGCTGTGGTTGGCGGGATCGCCGGAGAGGTTGAAGTAGGAGTGGTTGGTCATATTGATGATCGTCGGGGCCGTGGTCGTGGCCTCATAGGCGATATCGATCTTGTTGTCGTCGGTGAGGGTATAGGTCACGAAAGCCGTGACGGCGCCCGGGAAGTTGTTGTCGCCCTCCGGGGAGTCCATACGCAGCTTGATGTGGCGCGCATCGGCCTCCACGACCTTGTAGGGCTGGTACTGCCAGCCGGTCGGACCGCCGTGCAGGCAGTGGCCGAAGTTGTTCTTCGGGAGGTCATACTCCACGCTGTCGATGGAGAAACGGCCCTGGTTGATGCGGTTGGCGTAGCGTCCGATGGAAGCGCCGAAGTCGGTCTGGTTGTTCTCGGGATAGTAATCCTCGACCTTGTCGAAACCGAGGACCACGTCGCGCTTGACGCCATCCTTGTCAGCCAGGACGATGGACGTGATGCGACCGCCGAAATTGGTCACGGTCACCTCCATGCCGGAAGCGTTGGACAACTTGTAGAACTGGTTGCCTTGTTCGCCCGCACAGGAGCAAACGGCGATGGCGCAGAGCGCCGGCAGAATGAATTTGACGATTTTCATATCTTGTGACAGTTATTGCTTCGCGTTATCTTTGACAAGATACAAAAATAAAAACTTCCACGCGCACCCGCGCGCAGAAATCCACCTTTTCCTTATAAAAATTCGTCAAAACCCGCCCTGGGGAAGGCGTACGCCGAAGAAGTTTTCGAGCGTGCCGTCGGCGGCCATTTCCGCCGGAGAACCGCACAGGACCGCGCCGGAGGCACCTTCCGGGTCCGTTTCCGGGAGCAGCCAGAGGCGGTCGGCCATCCGCACCGCGCTCTCCACGTCGTGCGTGGACAGGAGGACGGCTTTCCGCCGCCCGTGGGCGAGCCGCCGGAGCGTCTCCCAGGTCTCCATCCGGCTGGGGACGTCCAGGAAGGCGGTGGGCTCGTCGAGCAGGATGACGGGGCACTCCTGCGCCAGCGTCTTGGCGATGTACGCCTTCTGGCGCTCGCCGTCGCTGAGCTCGGAGAGCAGCCGGTCGGCCTTCGCGGCGATGCCGACCGCCCCGAGCGCTTCGCGCACGACGGCGTGGTCGGCCACGCCCAGCGAGCCGAAGAAGCCCGTGTGCGGGTAGCGTCCCAGCGAGACGAGTTCGTAGACCGTGATGCCGCCCGGATAGTCGCGGACCGTCAGGACCACGCCCACGCGCGTCGACAGGGCGGCGGGCGACAGCGTCCGCAGCGACTCCCCTTCCAGCAGGACCTCCCCCGCCAGCGGCGGCTGCAGGCCGCAGAGCGTCCGGAGCAGCGTGGACTTGCCGGCGCCGTTGCGCCCGAGCAGGCAGGTCACGCAGCCGGCTTCCAGCGCCAGGTCGAGGCCGGCGTGGACGACGCGTTTTCCGCCGCCCCGGACGGGGTAGCCGATGCTCAGAGAACGGGTCTGTATGGCGGCGGGAAGGGACATCACTGGAAATAATGGAAGTTGCGGCGGTTGACGATGACGTAGATGATGACGGGCGCGCCGATGATCGGCGTGATGGCGCTCAGCGGCAGGAGGCTGTTGCTGCCCGGCCAGACGGTCAGGATGCTGCAGAGCGTGGCGATGCAGGCGCCGGACAGGAGCGTCACGGGCAGCAGGTGCCGGTGGTTGTCGGTGCCCGTCAGCATCCGGGCGATGTGCGGCACGACCAGGCCGATGAAGGAGATCGGGCCGCAGAAGGCCGTCACCACGGCGGTCAGCACGCCGGTGCAGGCCAGCACCAGGAAGCGCGTCCGGCGCACGTTGACGCCGAGATTCGCGGCGTAGGCGTCGCCCAGCAGCAGCGCGTTGAGGGGTTTGACCATCAGCAGCGACGCGCCCAGCCCGGCCAGCACGAAGCCGGCGAGCCAAGGCAGCTTGGCGATCGAGACGCCGCTGAAGTCGCCCATCCCCCACATCACGTACTGGTGCACTTTGTCGGCGGAAGCGTGGTAGTTGAGGATGGAGATGACGGACGAAGCCAGGTAGCCCAGCATCAGGCCGATGATCAGCAGCATCACGCTGCCGCGCACGCGGCGCGAGAACCACAGGATCAGCAGCAGGACCACGCCGGCGCCGATCAGCGCGGCGAGGATCGTGGAAAGGTAGCTGGCGGCGCCCAGCCAGATCATCGCGACGGCGACGCCGAGGTTGGCGCCGTCGCTGATGCCCAGGATGGACGGGCCGGCGAGCGGGTTCTTGAAGAGCGTCTGGAGCATCAGGCCGCTGACCGCGAGGGCGGCGCCGGCGAGCAGCGCCGTGAGGGTCTGCGGCAGGCGCGATTCCAGCACGATGTGCCGCCAGGCCTCCCGGCCGTCGAACGAGCCGGTCAGGATCCGCGCCACGTCCCGGAGCGGGATCTGCACGGAGCCGCGCATCAGGCCGATGCAGCAGAGCGACAGCAGCGCGGCGGCGAGCGCCGCATAAAGCCAGAAGAAGCGCACCTTATTCATCCACAGGGAAATAATAACGCTGCACGTGCCCGGGCAGCAGGTCCGGATGATACAGGGCGATCAGGTCTTCGAGCACCCAGTCCGGGTGCAGGGTGATGTCGTCGTAGTAGGTCGAAGTGAGCGTGTTGCAGGCGAAGATGCGCCGTTCGCGCCACGCGCGGAAATGCGAATAGGGGTCGTACTCCCCCGCCAGCCGCGCGTAGGTCATCGGCGTGCGGTCGCCGTACTTGAGCAGCCAGAATTCGGCTTCGCCGGCACGGTCATAGACCTCCTCGAAGGAAAGGTGCGTGCTGTTGGTGCCCGGGACGTCCCGGAACAGGTAGTCGGCGCCGGCGTCCGCGTGGAGCGTGCCGATGTAGCTCTTGCCGCCCGGCACGGCCCAGGAGTTGCCGTATTTGCGTTCCAGCACCACGGTGGGGCGCGGGGCGTCCGCAGCCAGCGCGCGGAGTGCGAAGTAGCGGTCGCGCGTCTGCGCGAAAGCGGCTTCCGCCTCGTCGCGCGCGCCGAACAGCAGGCCGTAGAAGAGCACCCATTCGGTGCGGCCGAGCGGATGGTTCTCCATATAATCGGCCGCCTCGACGATCGGGATGCCGAGTTTCTCGGCGCTGCCGTAGCCGCTGTTCTCGAAGGGCGACGCGATGATCAGGTTGCTGCCCAGGTCCACGATCCGTTCCGTGTTGGGGGCCGTGGACAGGCCCACGTCGGTGATCCGGCCCGCCGCGATGCGGTCCAGGACCACCTGGGAGGTGATGTATTCGGGTTCGCAGACCCCGACCACGCGGTCCAGGGCGCCGAGCTGTTCGGCGATGGCCGTATGGACGGAGGTGTAGATGACGGCCCGCTCGACCGGCGTCCGGATCAGGAGGCCGTCGGCGGGCAGGTCCGCGGGCAGGGGCGCGTCGCGGTCCACGAGCACGTAGTGCTGCCGCTGCCGCAGCGTGTCCCACGGGTCGCGGATGCGCACCGAGGTGTAGCCGTCGCAATAGGCGATACTGAGGTTGCGGGCGAAGTGCAGGGAATCGGCCGCGGCCACGGCGGGATCCGCCCCGTGGGGGCGTCCGCCGCAGCCGCAGAGCACCAGGAGGAATAAAAGGAGCAAATATGTCTTCAACCTGCCCATTCTATTCCACAAATATAACAATTATTCCCGATGTACTTCCGCCCGGCAAGGCATCCGGTTACAGCGGGAGTTCATACCGCGTCAGGACAGCCTCAAAAGTCTCCGGATCCTCCGTCATCGTAAACAGATATCGGTTGTCAGGAGAAACGGCGAAGCTAAAAAACGGTTTGTCAGTCTGGAAGTTTGCGACGAAGCGCCCTTTCCAATCATACACCTCAAGTTCATCAAAGCAATAGTTTTCATATCCTTTATAGGACTCCGACTCCTTTTTCTCATTGGGCGTCCGATCCAACTGAACAAAAATATAATCCCTGGTCGTATAGAGTTTGATTCCGGCATCGTCCTTATTCAGATAACGGATATTCAAGCCATCCTTCCTGAGTTCATACTCCGGGAGTTTGGAATAGATCACCGCTTTCTCCTCGTAGGTTCCATCATCCTTCACCTTGAAGATGGACAGATAGCGGGAATATCGGTGTGCATAACAGACCAAGTCTCCCTGACTGCTGAGCCGACACTCCGCATAAACCATCTGCTTAGAGTGAACAGGAACATCCGTAGAGTCGTTCGGCCAATAACGCACCGGAGTACATGTACCCGCAATGCAATCAACCAGGGTGAGGAAATGCCGCGTCTCCTCTTCTCCCCCCGCAATTAGGAAGCGGCCCGGGCCATATCCGGTATAGTCCTGCCAAGTCATCATTTCTGGTTTCGGAGAGGCATACTCCTTCCAACGCCGGCGAGTCTTTATCTGCAACTTATCGTTCACCGGAATGCCGAAAAACTGTGAAATCCCGGAAGGACTTCCGTTGCTGTAAAACAAGGTGTCACCGCAGAAAGAGAAATCCGTATAGATAACCTCCTGCGGGCCGCGGCCTTTGTCCACAAAGCCGTTAAAATACGTCAACGAGTCACCTTCCATCCGATAAGCCACCAACTGACTGGTGTCACGTCGCGAAAAATACAGGAAAACAAAATCCTGACTGACAGCGCGAATATTCGGAGCATCATCCAAAAACTCCTGCACTTTCATGACGCTTCCAGACAGACTTTGGGTTATAGGTTTTCGCCCGACAACACGCTGCCCGCCCTGGCCGCAGGACACACAAACGGCCAAGGCCAGCAAAAACAAATAACAAGAAACCGGTTTCATAGTTTTATCAAATCATATATATGCCTCAACGATTCTGAACGCTCTGCGTGCGCTATTCCTGGTGGAACCAGTCGAAGTCGGCGTGACCGCCGAGGCTTTCCGTCGAATAGCAGTAAAGGGCGGAACGGTAGCCGGTGAAATAGTCCAGGGAGAAGCGCATCTGGAGGGGCGTGTCGAGCTCCGTCCAGGCGGCGCCGTCCCAGCTATAGGCCAGCCAGGCGAGGTCCTGGTCGAAATCGTAGCGGACGCGCAGCTGCACCGTCTCCTGCGCGGCAGGGACGCTGAGCACCTCGCGCTGCACGCGCGAGGTGGTGCGGTCCGGATTGCGCTGCGGCATCTCCTGCAGGGCATAGAGCTCCAGGCCGGCGCCCGTGCGGCGCAGGCCGATGTCGGCGCGGTTGCTCTGGAAGGCGCTGATGCCTGCGAAATCGCCCGGCTGCAGGCCGGAGGCGTCCAGCAGCACGGTGCTCGTGCACTGCGGGCCGAAGGTGCGCTGCGTCAGCGTGTTGCGCGCATCCGCGAGGCCGGTCGCGAGCTGCCCGGTCGTCAGGCGCAGCCAGCCCGGGCGGGCGGTCAGCGACCAGCAGCCGTCCAGCGGCTTGTGGTTCCACTGCCAGACGGGCGCGAGCTCCGCGGCGTCGAATTCGTCGGAGGCCCAGACATAGTCTTCCCCGTCGGGTTTCAGTTTCACTTCGAACTCCTTGACAGGCACGGTATTGTCGCCCAGGATGGGCCAGCCGTCCTCCCAGGTCACGGGCTGCAGGGTCGGGATCCGGCCCACGCCGCCGTGGTCCTGGAACATCATCGCGTACCAGTCGCCGTATTGCGTCTCGATGATGGCGCCCTGCGCCACGCCGTCCTGCCGGCCGTCGAACTTGCCCTGCAGGATGGTCCTGGGCTCATATTCGCCCAGCAGCGTGCTGCTGCGCCAGCAGGTCTCCGTGCGCACGCCGCCGGCGGGCCAGTCGATCACCAGGACATAGTACCAGTCGCCGATGTGGTAGATGTGCGCGCCCTCGGCGCGGAGCATATAGCCCTCGCGCGGGCTGGAAATCAGGAGCTGGTCCACCCCGCCGGCCTTGACGGCCGACAGGTCGGGCTCCAGCTCGGTGATGTAGAGGTCGCCGTTGCCCCAGACCACGAAGACGCGGCCGTCCTCGAAGAGGAGCGACGCGTCGTGGAAGGGACGGTCGATGACGCTGCGCGTCCATTTCCCGCCGATTTCCGGCGTGGAATAGATATAAGTCTTGCGCTGGTCGTTGGCGATGAACAGCGCCCAGAAGCGGCCGTTCTCGTAGCGCAGCGACGTGGCCCACTGGCCTTTGCCGTAGGCATTGGCGCCGTTGCGCAGGTTATACACGTCGTCGTCCTCCAGGCAGTCGTAGACATAGTCCACGATGCGCCAGTGCACCAGGTCGCGCGACTGCATGATGGGCGCGCCCGGGCAGTAATACATCGTGGTGCTGACCATATAGTAGTCCTCCCCCACCCGGATGACGTCGTTGTCCGGGATGTCGGTGTAGGTCAGCGGGTTGACGCACAGCGTCGTGGGCCGCGCGCAGCCGGCGGCCAGCAGGGCGGCGAGGGCCGCCGCCAGAATCGTCCTGAGTCTCATCTTCGTTTATTTGATCTGCCACCAGTCCCACTCGAAGCCGCCTTCGGTGAACACGAAATACAGGTCGTGCACCCCTTTGGCGCCGCTCAGGCGGGCATTCTGTTTCGTCCAGCCCTTGCCGGGCTTGATCTTGAGCGTACCGGCCAGCGGGCCGTCCGGGGCGTCCAGGCGCACTTCGAGCCCGGCCGCGCGGGCCGCCTGCACGCAGGCGGTCAGCGTCCGGGCGCCGCGCGCACCGAAGTCGACCCCCTTGACGAGCAGGTACTCCCCTGCGTCGATGTCATTCACCACGATGCCGCGCCCGGCGTCCTTGCGGGTCTTGAGGCCATAGCCCCAGGCCATCGTCTCCGCCTCCACCCGACGGTACGGGTCGAAGGGCTCGATCTGCTCCAGGACGTTGTCCAGCCAGTACGGGACCTTGCGGATGGAGCCGTCCGGCTCGTAGTACATCCGCGCCGCGGACACGCTCCGGCGCTCGTGGTGCACGAAGGTCTCCAGGTGCATCAGGTCGTAATTGAGGCCGAAGATATAGGACGCGCCCTTGTAGTCGATGATGCCGGGGTGGTTGCCCCGCGTGCGCCAGGTGCGGTCCATGATGTGGCCCATCGAGCGCCAGGGGCCCTCCGGGCTGTCCGCCATCGCGTAACCGATGCCCTCCGGGCAGCAGGTGGACGCAAAAGCGAGGTAATAGTGCCCGTCGCGCTTGTAGAACCAGGGTCCTTCCTGGTAGTGCGCGATCTTGTAGTCCAGCATATGGATGGGGCCGTCGAGCGAGACCATATCCTCGTTCAGCTTCGCCCAATAGACGTTGGGGTTGCCCCAGTACATATAGGCCTGCCCGTCGTCGTCGATGAAGACCGACGGGTCGATGTCGTACCAGTGCTCCTTCTGCCACACCAGCGGCTCCCCGAGCGGGTCCGTGAAGGGCCCGAAGGGCGAATCGGACACCAGCACGCCGATGCCGTGGCCGTGGATCGGGCAGTACATATACCACTTGCCGTTCCGCTCCACCACGCACTCGGCCCAGGCGCCGTTCTTGCCCTCATACCAGGCGAAATCGTCCAGCGAGGCCACCGCGCCGTGATCGGTCCAGTTGACCATATCCGTGGAGGTGTAGCACAGCCAGTCGAACATCTCGAAGCCGTCCGCGCCGTCCTCGTCGTGGGTCGTGTAAAGATACACCACGCCGTCGTGGACATACGGGGCCGGATCGGCCGTGTATTTGGTCTGGATGACCGGCATGTTGACCGTGCGGTTGAACTTCCACCAGTCCAGGTCGAAGAGCTCCCCGTCCCCGCCCCGGAAGAGCAGGTAGAGGTCGTGCACGCCCTTGGCGCGCGCGTCCACGGGCGCCTTGACCATCATGTTGTCGTTGTTGATGGGCACGGTCGCGACCGGCCGCCCGGACATCTCGTCCAGGTAGAACTCGATCACGCCTTCCGACTTGTAGTTCAGCATTTCCACGCTGACCAGCGTGGCCGGCTCCGCGCCGAAATCGACGTTCCGGACCTTGATCCAGTCGCCGTTGTGGATGTTCGTCACCCAGTGGCGCGCGCCGTCCTCGCGGTCGGTCTTGACGCCCCAGCTGGCGGCCATCGTCTCCGCCTGCGTCATCTGGTAGGGATCCAGCGGCTGCAGCGGCGCCACGCCCTCCTGCGTGAACGGGATGAAGGGAATGCTGCCGTCCGCGCCGAAGGCGAACTCCTCCACGCAGGTCGCGCGCCGGAAGCCGCTGCCGTTGGGCAGGGCGCCGTTATGATAGAACATATAATGATGTCCGCGGAAATCGACGTTGCCGCCGTGGATGGTGAAGCTGTTCTCCGCCTCGTCCATGATGCGGCCCCGGTAGGTCCAGGGGCCGTGGATGGACGGCGCGGTGCTGTAGGCCATATGCTCGGGAACGCCGCCGGCCGGATAGGACAGGTAGTAGGTGCCGTCGCGCTTATAGAGCCAGGGGCCCTCTTCGTAGCCGACCATCAGCTTCTCCCTGCCGCCGTCGGACCAGTCGGGTTTCATCGACTGGGGGCCGAAGCAGGCCGGGTCGCCCCAGCCGGGGATCTCCTGCCAGCCGTCCGGGAAGGAGACCATGTCGTCGCCCAGCCGGCCGTACCAGCAGCCTTTGTTGCCCCAGACGAGCCAGGCGGAGCCGTCGTCGTCGAGGAAGACGGTCGGGTCGATGAACGAGAAGCCGGTCGCGAGCGGGCCGCCGATGGCGTCGGTGTACGGCCCCTGCGGGTCGTCCGCGACGGCCACGGCCAGCGCATCGGCGCGCGTGGCGGCTTCGGTCAGGCAAACATACCAATACCACTTGCCGCCGCGCTCCACGAGCTGCGAGGCCCAGGCGCGGTCGCCCTGGAAGGCCCAGGGGAAGGTGGCCGTGGAGACCGGCGTGCCGAGATAGGTCCAGTTGACCATATCTTCGGTGCTGTAGAGCTGCCAGTCCTTCATCTTGAAGTAGGTGGCGTCGTCCTCGTCGTGGTCGACGGCCAGATAGAGCTTGTCTCCGTGCGCATAGGGCGCCGGATCGGGGGTGTAGGACGTTTGGATCACCGGGTTCTGGGCCGGCAGTCCTGCGGGCGCGAAAAGACACAGCGCCGCAGCGATCAGGGGTAGATATCGTTTCACGTTAAAAGGATATAGCCAAATGTAGCGCTTTTCAACAAAAAAACAAAGCGCCGGACCTGGGAGGTCCGGCGCCTGATGTTTTCCGTCCGGGTAACGAATTAAATATCATCCGGCATCACAGTGTACGTCCAGGTGTAACTATCGACGTAAAAATCATGATCATCATCATTAGCGGTGCGGGCGCTGCGTATGACCTTATAGCCGGAGGCGGCAAGCATATCGGTCACATCCAGTTCACCCTCGTAGGTACACTCGTTGAAGGATACGTAGAATTCCCCGTCGGAGCGATAATTCCAGCAGGAGATTCCACAGCATTCCGCAGACGTAGTAGTAACGGTAAGGGTAGCCTCCGAACCCGTGCAGCTCAGCTTCAGGTTTCCATAAACGAGGATTGCCCAAAAACTGTGGCATTCGATGCTGTTGGCCCCCGTCAGGACAAGCGAGATGGTTTGTGCATTTTCGGTCGATTCCTGATAGATAAAAGGCGAATACAAAACCTGATGCAGCGAACCCGATGCATGGACATTGTCCAGGGTAATGGTTCCGCCCTGATTCTTGGCAAGCCGGAAGTAGTAATCTTCGCTGTTCCCCTGGAGCTCGAGCTCAACAGGGTCCTCTTCAATCGAATAGCATCCAAAGGACGGCGCGGCATTGGTGCCTGTAACCTTAGGCTTGACGGTCTTCTTCCAGGTAAGGCTCGCTTCACCATAGTAGTACTTGCCGTTCTTGAAGCCGCCCTCGGGCACTTCTTTGGTGACGGAATAGACATTGCCTTCGACATCCCTTGCTACCAGGACCAGGGGTTTGTCTATGTTATCCATGGTAAACATCAGGGAGAAATACACGTCTCCGTCGGAAGAGATGAACGGCTCGTCAAGCGTCAATTCAGAGGTATTATAAAAGGCACCGTACTGTGAAAAAGGGGTATAGCTATCCACGAAATAATTGCCACCTTCAAAATAGATGCTCAATCTTTCAAGGGTAGGGACACCTATCGGCTCGCCCTCTTCGTCGGTAAAGTTGAGCCGCTGGCGGAAAAGGGATGACCTTTTCGCGAAGCGCGCGTCGGTCGACGACGCGTTGCCGTACTGGATCATATTCAGTGAATAGCCTGACGTAGCGTCGCCATCGACCTCTGTCACGATCATCATGGCCTCAGCACAATCAAAAGCGGAAATACCCTGGGTTGCAAGGTAAGTATCCCCGAAATAGCCTCCATATACATCCTCGTTTATACTGCCATTCTGGCGAGTGAAATCCCATCCGGTACTATTAAAAGTGGGGTCGCTCTCTGTCGTGTTGTTAAAATTGTAAAACAGATACACCACGTCACCCACTGCAGGCTCGAACGGGACGAATTGATAATCCTCCACGGTGAAGAATGTCAGCGCGCCATCCAGCGTGCAGCTTGAACCCTTGATATCCGTAGGAGTCAAATACAGGGAAGCGTCCGTACCATTGTGGGCGGTGGCGACGATGGAGGAAGAGCCCAGGTCGCGTTTGATGAATACGTACACCTTGTCGTCGGAGGAGAAGGTGCTGGTGATGGAAGTCCCGCCTACTTCGATGGCCTTCGTGTCGGTCCCGGCATCAAGGGTAGCGGGAATGCTGAATCGACAGACCGGAGCGTCGGATGCGCCCTCGGCAGGGGCCTGGATTTCGTTCTTGCTGCAAGCGGTCAAACCCAGAGCAAGGACGGCGATGAGATAGAAAATCTTTTTCATGATACTTGCTTTAAAGGTTTACCACGGGATGGATTCATACTGGTCTACACTTGCCACGAGGATAGTTCCCTCGGTCGTCACCTCGACGACCAGGGTGATCGGGGCTTCATACGGTTGCTTGGTTTTGAGTTCCATAAATAATTATGCTTTTTTTCGGATGCCAAATTTACATTTTTCAAGCGGAAAAAATGTATCGCCTGCGTCCGCACTTTGTCACCTACGCGTCAAAATTTTATTTAACTTTGTCGAGATGTCCCCTTCCGTCCCCTATCTCTGCGGCGTCGCTGCCGCAATGTTCCTCGCCGTCTGCCTGATGGCGGCGGCGGTGCGCTGGTTCCATATGTGCCGGCCCGGCGACCGCAACCCGCGCTTCTACTACCCCGGCCGTCCCTATGTCACCGCCGTCTTCCTGAACGCGCTGGTGCTGATCCCCTACGTCCTGCATCCGGAGAGCGCGGACGCCTGGTACCTGGTGCGTCTGTATTTCCTCCCGGTGGTCTTCTTCCACTACACCATCCTGCTGTCTTCCTATTTCGGAAGCATGATGCAATGGAAGAGATGGCGGATTTCGATCCTGCTCGCCGGCCTGCCCGTGGCGCTGGCGCTCACGGCCGCCTTCGTGTTGGCCGTCTGGCCGGGAGAGCAGCTTGCCGGAAGTTCAGCGGTAATCGATTACATCCTGTACGCGACCGGGCTGTTCACCACGGGCGCGTGCACGTATTCCATGATTCTCATCATCCGTTGGGCCCGCAGGTCCGACGAGGACGATTTTTCCAATCCGGAGGACTTCCCTGTCGTCGCGACCCGGCGCTGGCTGTGGCTGGTATGCTCGAGCATGGCACTGTGCTGGACGGCCGCCATCGTGAACCGTCCGGGTCTGATGGCGCTGGTCCAGTTGCTGATTGCCGCCGGCATCGTCATCTTCCTCATCACGGCGCTGCACCCCCACCGCAACCAACCGGAAGAGACGGCCCAAGCCACGGCGCCGAAGACGCAGGAGAAACAGTCCTACCAGCGTGCGATTCCCCTGAAGAAGCGGAAGGAGATCCTCGCGGCCATCCGCACCGTCGTAGAGGAACAGGGAGCCTTCCTCGACCCGCACCTGACCCTGCAGGACGTGGCCGACCGCAGCGGCTACAACCGCTCTTACGTCGCCGCCGTCATCAAGACGGAGTTCGGCGGCTTTTTCAACTACGTGAACCGGTTGCGGCTCGCCCGCGTGGACGCCTACCTGAAAGAAAACCCGGCGGCCACCGTACAGGAGGCCGCCGAGGAATCAGGGTTCGCGTCGCGCCGGGCGTACTACGCCGTCCGGAGCAAGGCTATTTGAAAATCAGCTGGCAGAATTCGTGGAGCGACTTGCGCCAGGGCTGCCATTCGTGGGCGCCCGGCCAGGCCGTGAAAAGCACGTCCGCGCCCGCGGCCTTCAGGGCTTCGGCCGCCTTGCGCGTGTGCTCGATGCGCGGGTCGCCGAGGCCGCAGGAGATGTAGAACACATCATGGGCGGCATTGAAAGCGGCCTTGTCGGCGAGCAGCTCGGGGAGCTGGCTCTCCACGCTGAACGGCGCATAGGCGCCGGGGCCCACGCCGCCGAACATACCGGACGAGAAGACGCCGATCGAGGAGAAGACCTCGGGGTGCTTCAAGCCGATGGACCAGGACTGGCCGCCGCCGAAGGACAGGCCGGCCATCGCGCGGTGCTTCGCGTCGGGGATGGTCCGGAAGGTCTTGTCGATCACTGGGATGGTCTCGTTGAGCAGGATCTGGGCGAAGTCGCCCGCCTGCCCATAGTCGCACACGATCAGCATCGGGGTCGCCTTGCCCTCCGCCAGGAGGTTGTCGAGGATGGCGCCGGCGCGGCCCTGCCGCACCCAGCCGGTCTCGTCCTCCCCGCCCCCGTGCTGCAGGTACAGCACCGGATAGCGCTTGTCGGGGTTCTGGTCGTATTCCGCCGGCACGTACACGTGGCAGGTGCGCCAGGCGCCGAGGCTCGGCGACCAGTAGCGCTGGGCGCGCACCTGGCCGCGCGGGACGTCCTTGTCGAGGTAGAAATCCACCCCCGGTTCGGGAATCTCGACGGCGCTCGCCCAGGTGCTGCAGCCATAGTAGTGCACCGCAGCCGGGTCGGACACGCGCACGCCGCCCGCCACCAGGAAATAATAATGGAAACCGGGCTCCTGCGGATCCGTGGTCACGGTCCAGACGCCCTTGTCGTCGCGGGTCATCGGATAGACCTTGCCCAGGTCGACGGCCAGGCTCGTGGCCTCGGGCGCGCGGACCTGGAAACTCACGCTGCCGTCCGGATTGACGCGCGGGAAGGTCTCCCGGGCGCCCGGAGCCGGCTGTCCGGCCGCCAGCAACGGCAGGAGCAGACAGGACAACAAGAATACTTTACGCATATTGATTGGATTATGGTTTGACTAACTGTTCAAAGCCGCCGCTGCCCAGCAGCAGGGCGTCGAAGCCCGACTGCACGCGGGCGTAGAGGGTATCGACCGGATAGCGCGTCAGGCGGTTGCAGTGCGAGCAGCCCGGCATCTCGAAGAGGGTCCCCTGCGAGCCGCAGAGGAAAAAACTGTCCCGCACGGCGTCATAGCTGAGCGAGCACGGCACAACGTCCAGCACGCCCGGCACCCCGTCCTCCTTGTAATCCAGGCCGCGGGCGCTCCACACGGTGCCGCGGCTGGAGGTATAGACGGCCAGGTGGCCGTCGGCGTCCAGCCCGGCCACCATCACCGCGCCGCCCCCGGCCGCCACGGCGCGCCAGGACACCTGCGGGTAGAAGCCGGCGTATTGCGCGTTGAAGTCGAAGACCGTCCAGGCGGCGCCGTCCGGCGAGCGGAGGATCTCCCCCGCGTCCGTAACGGCCCAACGGACGCCGTCCGGGCCTTCACAGCTGGCCCGGAGCGTCCCTTGGGTCGCCGGGAGTTGCCCGACCGCAGCCGGGCAGGACAACGAAATTACGAATGCCAGTATGACGAGGAAACGCGTCATCGCTATTTCCGGCCGCGGCTTTCCATCCTGAAGTCGGAGAAGCCCACCTTCAGCGGGGCGGCCTGCGGCATCTGCATCCCGCCGCGCGGGCCGCCGAAGCCGCGCATCATTGCGGGCAGCTCGCCCTCGCAGGCGATCACGCCGGCCTGCACGTCCTGCAGCGTAGCCTGGGCCGTGCCGACCTTCTCATATTTCTTGCCGTCGACGGAGTAATAGGCCGTGTAGCTGTCGCCCTGCTTGACCAGGCGCAGCCAGAGCACGTTGTCCGCGCCCACGATGCCGTCGAGCGGCAGGGCGAGCTGCGACTTCTGCTGGCCGTTCTCCTCCACGACCAGCTGGAGCTGGCCCGCGGCGGGACCGGCATCGGCCGGACGGCGGAAGTTGAAGGTGGCGGCATAGACGAATTTCACGAAGTTGTCGTCGCCCTGGTAGGCCACCAGGCCCGCGTTCTGCGCGGGGGCGGCCGGTGCGGTGAAGCAGTGCATCTTCGTCTCCACGGTCCAGTCGCTGTTGGCGCTCTGGAGCAGGATGTTGGTCACATTGTCGGTCCCCTGCGCGATGTCGCCCTTGCCGGCGGTCAGCACGAGGCCGTCCGTGCCGGAGAGCGTCCAGGCGGAGGCGTCCTCGCGGACCCAGTTCCAGGCCTTGCCGAGCGCGCCCTTCCGGAAGCTGTCGGAGGCGCCCTTCACGCCGAAGTTCACCAGGATCTCGCGGCTGTCGCCGGTCGCCTCGTCGAGCAGCGTCACGACGGCCGTGCCGGGCACGGCTTCCGCCTGCCTGACGGACACGGTGATGGCGGGATCGGCCGCCACGGCCTCCACCTTCGGCGCCTTGCCGGCCTTGAGCACATAGCTCACCGCCGCGGCGTCGCCGGTCTTGACGGCCTTGCCGCCGACCTTGAGGGTGGACAGGGCGAGGTTCGGCATCACCTTGACGGAGAAGGTATCCTCGACGGTCCTGCCGTCGATGGTCACGGAGCAGGTCACGGTGGCGACGCCCATCGACACGGCCCGGACGGTGCCGTCCGCATCGACCGTGACGACGGAAGGATTGTTGCTCGTCCAGACGGCCTTGGCGCCGTCCTCGAAGCTGTCGTCGTTCATACAGGCGGAGAAGGAAGCCTGCGCCGTCTGGCCGATGCGGAGCACGGAGGCGTCGCAGCTGGCCCAGACCACCTTGAGGCTGCGCTTCAGCGCGCCGGACATCGTGGCGGTCACGCGGCCGCGGATGTCCTGCGAGGAGGAACCGATCTCAAAGACATAGCGGCCCGGATCGAAGGTCATCCGGTCGGCTTCCATATCCCAGAACCAGAGGTCGGAGCATTTGATGTCGATGCGCACCGTGCGGGTCTGCCCGCGCGGAATGGTCACGCGGCGGAAGCCCTTGAGGCGCTTGGCGGGGCGTTCCAGGGCCGCCGGGCTGTCCGGCGTGGCCACATAGACCTGCACCACCTCGTCGCCGGCGCAGTCGCCCGTATTGGTCACGTCCACGCTCACGGTCACCACGTCGTTGGGCGTGACGGCAGACTTGCTGATGCGGAAGTTGCTGTATGCGAAGGTCGTATAGCTCAGGCCGTAGCCGAACGGATAGGACACTTCCCGGTCGAAGTACCACAGGGTGCGGCCCACGTTGCCGGAGCTCTGGCGGAGGTTGTAGTCCGTGATGGCCGGCAGGTCCTTCACGCTCTTGTACCAGGTGGCGTTGAGCTTGCCGCCCGGCGAGACCTCGCCGAAGAGCAGGCGCGGGATGGCCTCGCCCTGGGCCTGGCCGTTGTAGCCGGTCCAGAGGATGCCGGCGACGTTCGCCAGGTGGCGGAATTCCTCCACCTCCACGCAGCCGAGGGTCTGCATCACCACGATGGTGCGCGGGTTGACGGACGCCACGGCCTGGATCAGCGCGAGCTGGTTGCCCGGCAGCAGCAGGGTCAGGCGGTCGGCCTCCTCGGTCGCGGTGTTCTCGTCGGTGCCGACGAACACCACGGCCACGTCGGCCTCACGCGCGGTCTTGAGGGTCGCCTCGTCGATCGGGGCGTCCTGCGGGGCCTTGTAAACGAGGTACACGGTCTGCGGACCGTTGAAACCGAGTTTCAGGGCGCTCGTCTTCATCGGCATGCTGGCGCCATAGACGCCGCCCACGCGGGCACCGGAAGCCTTCGTGGCCTCGATGCGGCCGATGAGGTTGCCGTCCGGACCGCCCACGCGGATCTCGACGATGCCGCCTTCGGTGGGGATGTTGAGTCCGACGGTGAGGTTCTCGATATTGGTGATGTCGACGTTGTCGTAGGCGGTCCAGGAACCGTCGTCGATGGTGCGGACCTGCTCCTCCTCGCCCATGCCGGAGCCGACCGTGATGCCGTCGGCGGCGGCGCTGTACTTGGTGGCGTCGTAGCGGGTCACGGACCCGTCGGTCTTCTCCACCTCGAAGTAGGCGACGTACAGCAGGTTGCTCTTGCTCTTGATGTCGCCGCCGCCGGCCAGGCGGACGTCGACGTCATAGCCCTTCTGCGCCAGCCAGGCCTTGATGCCCGCATACGGGGAAATCATCGCGGACGCCTCCGGGCGGCCGGAATACGGGCCCAGCTCCACGTCGTCGGCCTGCGGGCCGATCAGCGCGATGCTCTTCAGCGCCTTCGGGTCGAGCGGCAGGGCGCGGCCGTCGTTCTTGAGCAGGACGGCCGTGCGCACGGCCAGCTCGGCGGCCAGGGCGCGGTTGGCGGCGGAAGCCACGCGGGCGGGTTCGTATTTCGTGTACGGGACCATCTGCTCGGGATCGAATTCACCCGTCCGCATCCGGACGGTGAACATATTCACGAGCGCGCGGTCGATCTCCGCCATCGAGAGGATGCCCTGCTCGTAGGCGCTGATCGCAAAACGCTGGTAGATGCTGCCGCAGTCCGAATCCACGCCGGCCTTGAGGCCGGCCGCCGTGGCCTGCTCGCGCGTCTCCACATAATAATGGCCGTTCCAGATGTCCTCGATGGCGGCGCAGTCGCCCGTCACGTAGCCCTTCATGCCGTAGGTGCGGCGGGCCAGCGTGTCGAGGTAGAAGGCGCTCGCCGACGTCGGGACGTGGTTGACGGCGTTGTAGGACGACATGATCGAAGGGAGCTTCTCGTCCTCGATCAGGCGCTTATAAGGATAGAGGTAGAACTCGCGCATGTCGCGGCTGTCCATATTGGAGCTGCTGACGTGGCGGTCGAACTCGCTGTTGTTGGCGAAATAATGCTTGGCCGTCGGGACGGCCTTGAGGTACTTCGGATCGCTGCCCATCAGGCCGCGCACGAAGCCGCGGGACATCTCGGCCGCGAGGAAGGGATCCTCGCCGTAGGACTCGCCGGTGCGGCCCCAGCGGGGGTCGCGCACGGGCTCCACGACCGGCGACCAGAAGGTCAGGCCCTTCGTGCCGGTCTGGTAGATGGCGCGGGCCTCCTCGGCGATGGCGGACGCCATCCATTCGGCAACCGCCGGATCCCAGGAGGATCCGATGGCGACGCTGTTGGGGAAGGAAGTCGGGCCGGGCAGGCCGACGGACGGATTGGCTCCGGCGAGCACGCCGTGCAGGGCCTCGCTCCAGACGTTGTAGCCCTTGATGCCGAGCCGCGGCACCGCCGCCATGTTGTTGCCCAGCAGGCTCTGCTTCTCCTCGAGGGTCAGACGGGACACCAGGTCCGTCGCACGCTCTTCGAACGAGAAGGAAGTGTCCAGGTAGATGGGAGTCGGGCCCTCCTGGGCGAATGCGCAGACGGCACAGAGCAGTGCCGTACCGCCGATGAGATACTTACGGAAGAAATTCATGGAATTGGTTTTTGTTTTGATGCAATCTCAAAGATAGCAAAAAAAGATTAATCCGCTATCTTTGTAAGACTAACCATAACCGTTATGACCACACG
>Ga0310786_10004569_pt1 | contig 19237 bp, 22 predicted proteins | sample AusTroGonzalo_MG_FD_203881 | JGI IMG/M metagenome (GOLD analysis project Ga0310786, IMG submission 203881) | Bovine rumen microbial communities from tropical cattle in Woodstock, Queensland, Australia - Gonzalo_03 (v2) (version 2) | ecosystem: Host-associated > Mammals > Digestive system >... | reverse complement strand
GTTGAGACGGTTGAATGGGTGACGCAGCGGGACGAAAGAGTCTGCGAAACCTGCGGCGATCTTGACGGTGAGCGGTTCAGGACGGAGGACGCGCCACCGAAGCAGCACCCGAACTGCCGGTGCTACCTGATTCCGGTGAGGTAAAGGTTTCTGACGGGGAAACCCGTTTTGAAATATACGTCAGAGAAGACGTTAAAACGCATGAAAGCCAGAGAAGGCTATAATCGCAAAACAAAGTGACAGAGAAGTCGATAAAACGCAAAGGAGAATAACCAATGGTATCCGGAAACAACGGACGGAAAATGTTTCTCCCGCTGAACCTTCAGTTTTTCGCAGACCCTGCCGGTGGAGCCGGTGGAGAAAATGCGGGTGGCGGTTCCGGTGATCCTGCCGGTAACGAACCCGGTGTCGGTGCCGGTGGTGAAGGAACGCAGCCTGAAGGTACGGAAGGCAAGCAGGGCGGACAGGATACGAAGTCACTGGAGGCCCAGATTGAGCAGTTGAGAGCGGATATGGCGAAGCAGAAAGCTGCGCTGGACGCCGCGACGAGCGAGGCCGGGAAGTACAAGAAGGAACTGCGGGCAAAGCAGACTCAGGAAGAGATTGACGCGGCCCAGAAGAAGGAAGCGGAAGAGAAAGCGGCCAAGGAACTGGAGGAACTTCGCAGGAAGGTCGCCCGGTCGGAAAGCACCAAGAGTGTCATGGCCAAACTCGGCGTGGACGAGGAAACGGCCGGGAAGATCGCTGAATGCATGATCGGATGCGAGGACGTGGAGAACGCCCTGCTGCTGATCAAAAAAGCGTGGGAATCCAGGGAAAAGGCGCTGAGGCTTGAGTTCGGGAAGATTCCGGGACCCGGAGCCGGCGGAAGCAGCGAGGAAGACGCGGAAGAAAAAGCCGCGCTGGAAATCGCGACAAGGCTTGGCCGGGAACGCGCCGCGTCCCAGAAATCCGTTGCGGACGGACTGAAGGGGTACATTCGGTAAAAGCTGACAGGTTCAGCCTGACGGCTTGAACCGATGGACACAATATACTTACTCTTTTGAAAGGAGAGAAAAACACATGAAGTACAACGAGACTTCCGTTGGCGGCGGTGTGGAGATCCTCGCCAGCAAGGACTTCCAGGCGATCCCGATCAAGGTTGCGACGCCCGTTGAAGGTACCGTGGTGAAGGCCGGTACGCCCCTGACGGCGGCGGGCGAGTCCACCACCGGTTCCGGTGCGGTCGGCGTCCTGCTGTACGACGTTGACACCGCTGAGAATCCCAACGGTGCGGCTGTCGTGCAGGGCATCATCGATTCCACCCTTGCGCAGAGCCACAGCGGCGTGACCTATGTCTCCGCGCTGTATGAAGCGCTTCCGGGCATCGTGTTCCGGACCAACATCGGCGTAAACGGCGCGACCGGCGAAACCGGCGCCTGATCCGGGGGTAGCCGATGAAAATACTCATTGCCGTACCGACGTTTGAAACCATCTTTCCGGATACCTACAAGAGTTTGTGGGATCTGGACAAGTGCGGGCATGAGGTGCTTTTTGAGTCCGTGCGCGGCTATGACGTCGCCACGGCCCGGAACAGGATTGCCCAGAAGGCGCTCGATTTGGAAACGGACTGGGTGCTGATGGTGGATAACGACGTGGTGCTTCCGAAGGACGCGCTGGAAATGCTCCTGGAGGACGCGCGGGAAGTGAACCTTGGGTACTATGCCCACCGTGGGAATGACAACATGTACCACGGGCGGACATGCATCTGCAAGCTTTACGACTGGGAAGGCAAAGAGTATTACCACTATCCGCTGGAAAGCGAGTATACCGCAGACGAAATGCACAGGATGGCCGGAACGGGCCGGAAGAAGGTTGAAGTCCATGGCGGCGGGATGGGTTGTGCCTTGATCGCCACTGAGGTTTTCCGGAAACTCACGTACCCCTGGTACGATTGGGTGAATTACGGAGACAAGAACAGCGGAATGCTGTCTGAGGACCTCTACTTCTGCTCCCTGTGCAGAAACAGCGGGATACCGATCCATGCGGACGTTCGGGTCGGCTGCGGACACATGATGAGACATGTGCAGTGGCCGGTCTGACAGGATTATTTTTCGCCTGGGAATACTACAGAAACGAGTGTCCCAATACCAAAACCAATGAAAGGAGTTAACAAAGATGAATCTTACCGAGTTTCGCAAGCTTGTAGCCCCGAAGATTCTGGCTGCCAACTGGACGGAAGCCCAGAGCAACAAGATCCCCTACCTGGGCGAGACGCTGTTCCCGTCCAAGAAAAAGGCCGGTCTTGACCTGAAATGGCTGAAGGGTTTCAAGGGCCTCCCGGTTTCCCTGATGCCCAGCGCGTTTGACGCGAAGGCCACCTTCCGCAGCCGTCCCGGCGTATCCTTCACCGAGACTGAAATGCCCTTCTTCCGTGAGGGATTCAAGATCAAGGAGAAGGACCGCCAGGAAATCCTGCGGATTCAGGAAAAGAACGATCCTTATATGCTCGACGCCCTGAACAGGGTGTTTGACGACGCCAACAACCTGCTGGAAGGCGCGCTGGTCGTCGCGGAACGCGAGATCATGCAGCTGCTGTTCCCGCTGAACGGCAACGTCGGCATCACCATCGAAGCCAACGGTGTTTCCTACACCTACAGCTACGACCCGAACGGCGCGTGGAAGGCCAGCAACTACTTCGTTGTCGGCGAAGAGAAGACCTGGGACAAACCCAACGCCGCTGATCCTATTACGGACATCCAGACGGCTCAGGACGCGATCCGGGAGCAGGGCGGCGAGGGCGTCATGATCGCGATGAACAGCTACACCTTCAAACTGCTCCGGCAGATCAAGGCGATCAAGGACCTGTTCATCACCATCAGCGGCGTAGGCACCCCCTACCTGACCGACGGGCAGATCTCCGCGATCATCAAGGACGCGCTGAAACTGAGCGGCATCATCGTGTACGACAAGCAGTACAAGGATGAGAGCGGCGTGACCCATAAGTTCGTCCCGGACGGCTATGTGGCGGTTCTGCCGGACGGCGCCCTGGGCAACACCTGGCGCGGCACCACGCCCGAGGAAGCCGATCTGATGGGCAAGGGACAGGCCGATGTCGTGATCGTCAACAACGGCATCGCGCTGACCCAGATCGTGGATCCGCATCCCGTGAACATCAACACCTTCGCTTCCGAAATCGTCCTGCCCAGCTTCGAGCGGATGAACGAAGTCGCCCTGATCAAGGTGAAGTGATGACCACCCGGCGGCATGGAAGTCCCGTGCCGCCGGACAAGCCCACAGAAAGGGGATACAAACCATGCTGGTGAAAGCCAAATGGAATGTAAGCGACGCCAACGGATGGCACAAGGCAGGCGAAGTATTCCGGACGGAATCGGACCTCGGTGACGCGGTGGAGGTGCTTGACGTACCGAAGAAACCCGCTGAGGAAGCGCCCGCGCAGGCAGTGCCTGTGAAGGAAGAACCCTTGAAGGAAGAAACGCCGAAAGCCAAACCCGCTTCCAGGCGGAAGACGGCAAAGTAAAGGAGATGAGCAGGATGACCATGGAGAGCAAAATCGACATGCTCCGCCGGATGATGGACGGGGATGAGACGGACCAGGGCATCCTGGAAGTTTACCTTGAAATAGCCGGACAGAAAATCCTGAACCGCATGTATCCGTACAAAACGGATTATACGGGACTGGAGGTTCCGGACAGGTATACGGGCATTCAGCTGAAGATCGCCGTGTATTTGCTGAACAAGCGGGGCGCGGAAGGGCAGATTCAGCACATCGAGAACGGGATCCACCGCAACTACGGTTCGGCGGACATTCCGGACGGCATGCTGATGGAAGTGATTCCGTTCGCCCAGGCGATCCGGTAAGGCGGTGACCGTATGAGATGCCTTGAAAGGAACAAGACCGGGTTTGAGTACCTGCCGTACAGCGGCCTTGAAACGGACCTGAACAGCGACGGGGAACACACAGGGGAATTCCACCGGGAATACGGCACGGCGGTGCCTTACAAGGGGAATATTTCCGTTCCGGGCGGGCGCGAGAACCAGACCTTTTACGGCGAGGACCTGCGCTATACGCACACGCTGGTGATGGACAACCCGAAGGTGGACATTCAGGAAAGCGGACTGATCCGCTGGAATGACGAACTGTACGACATTGTGGCCGTAAGGCGGAGCATCAATTCAGTGCTGATCGCGCTGAGAAAGCAGACCGGTGAGCATGAAGACCCGTACGTACCGGACGGTGACGACTGATGCCGAAAACCGCGTTTACCAAGAACATCGAGATGACACTGGACGACGATTCAATCGACGCCGCGATCCGGAAAATCCGGGAGTTCCGGCAGGAACTGAAGGACGGTATGCAGGCCCTTGTCGAGGACCTGATGGAAAGCGGAGTGCTTCAGGCACGGATGACCGTCGCAGCCATGCATGCGGTGGACACAGGGGCGCTGATGGCAAGCATCGGCCACGGCGCGTTCGACCCGGAGACGGGGAACGGCGTGATTTATGCCGGCGGATACTACGCGATATTCGTGGAGTTCGGAACCGGCGTGGTCGGCGCGGAACACCCGCATCCCGGTTTGCAGGACGGAAGCGTCAACGACTTCGCGGTCATGGGCGCGAACGGCTCCGTATACAACACCTACGACACGAACGGACACGGTGAAAAAGGCTGGTGGTACAAGCCGGTAGGAAGCAAGCGCTTCCGCTGGACAAAGGGTATGCCGGCCAGACCGTTCATGTATCACACGTTCCGGTCGCTGGAACAGTTTGCGGAATTCTATGGCGGAAGTATCATCGCGGAATATGTATGGGAGTGATAAGGCATGATTGACTATGAAGTAACGATCTTCAACAGGGTTCATGCGTCTGTCGCCCCGCTTTGCGCGAAGAACCGGTTTGTCTCCACGCAGATTACTGAACCGGTGACAGCCTTCCCGGCCGCCTGCCTGTATGAGATGGACAACGCAACCGTGAGACGGCGGCAGAGTTCCTCACCGGTGGAGAACTACGCGCGGATTACTTACGTCCTGGAAGTATACGCGACGACCAAGGCGAAATGCAGGGAAGTTTTCGCGGCGGCGGACGGAGCCATGATCAGCATGAACTTCGACCGGATGAGCGGAAACTTCGTCCCGAACATGGACAACCCGAAAATCTTCCGGATGGTCGGAAGGTATGAGGCGGACATCGATCCGGACGGGAACATATACCGCATCGCCTGAACGCAACTGAATACCAAGAGAAACGCATGATTGCGGGTTTGGGTTATACCCACGCGTCATGCGTTTTTTGCTTAAAAAACTGACTGAAAGGAGAAAAGACTATGCCTTCTGTAAAGGGTATTTCCACGTACCAGACTTACCTGATGTACAGGACAACGACCAACGGAGAATATGCGAAGCTGATCGACATCACTTCGTTCCCGGATCTGATTCCTCCGAAGGAGAGAATCGACATCACGTCCCTGTCCGACTACATGAGGACCTACATCAACGGTATCGGTGACACGTCCGAATTCCAGTTCGGCGCGAACTACACCCCCCAGAACTACCAGACGGTTACCGCGCTGGAAGGCAAACAGTATGACTACGCCGTGTGGTTCGGCGCTTCCGGTTCCCAGGGTTCCGAAGTCCCGGACGGCCACATGGGCAAGTTCAGCTGGTCCGGCGATATCTCTGCGGGTATCTCCGGCGGCGGCGTCAACGAAGCGGTCGGCATGACCATCAACTGCACCCCCGCGACGGTTATTACCTTCGCGTCCGCCTGATGAGAAACCTGGCCGGGAGACGGGGAAACCTTTCTCCCGGCCGGTGACCCAACGGAGGAGAACAACATGAAAAATCAAAAAAATGTGCCTGTACGTCAGGCGAGAAAGGAAGGCAAGCCAATGGCTGCGACAAAAGAAAAGGAATTCACCAAGATCATTATCACCGACAAGGACGGCGTGAAGTACACGCTGGAGTTCAATTCCCGCGTGGTCAAGAACATGGAACGCAGGGGATTCAAGATCGATACGGACTATCCGTATACGATGATCGACGAAATCTTCCTGGGTGCGCTGCAGATGCATCACAAGGGAGTTACGCCTGACAAGGCAAAGGAAATCTGGGGTTCCCAGACCAGGAAGGACGACCTGCTTGGCGCTCTGGTGAAACTCTACATGAAGCCGCTTGAGGATCTGATGGCTGATCCGGAAGGCGCGGAGGAAAACGAGAACCCTACGTGGGAAACCGTCTGACCGAAGAACAAGAGAAACGGCAGGCGAGTGATACCCCGTATGGAGATACATTCGATGAGCTTTTTCCGCAGTACCTGATGATCGGGATGACGCCGGAGCAGTACTGGGACGGCGAGAGTTCCCTGAAACGGGCATACATGAAAGCATACCGGATGCGGGTGGAAGAACAGCAGCGGATGCAGGACACGCAGAACTGGTACATGGGACAATACATCATGTGCGTTTTGCAGGCGGTGCCGCTGTTGGTGGGCGGACTGAACGTGAAACCGACCACAAGGCTTCCGGAGTATCCGGAAAAGCCGTTCCTGCTGAAACAGGAAGCGGATCGGAAAGAGCAGAACCGGAAGAAGAAAGAAGAAGACCAGACGAGGATGGCGATGGCACTGTTCCAGGCGGGCATTCAGAAGATGAACGCGCGGATCCTGGCACGGCAGAAGACATCCGACTCCGGGCAGTAAGAATACGGGGCGCTTGTAAGGAGGAAACGGCCATGGCTGATATCGGTGTACTGAATTTAACAATTCATGATAATTCACAGACAGCGGCGGATGGTCTGAATAGTCTTGCAAGCGCCCTTACTGCTGTTAAAACGGCAAAGGCGAATTTCAGCCTGAGAATCGTTGCGAATCAGATCAAGGGAATCGTTGAAGCGGTTCAGGGAATCAAAGGCGCCAGCACGATCATCAAGAACATCGGCACGATGTTCAACTCGATCGTCAAGGTCAGCAAGGTTACGGATTTTGCCATGGGTGCGGACAAGATCCGCGAACTGGCCGAAAGCATGAACCTTCTGGCGGATGCCAAAGCGCGGATGCAGGAAGTCAGCCATGGCGACGCGACAGGCGGCATGAAGGGTACCGTCATGGGCGAGATTGCCCAGAGTACGACCGAGGCTGTTCAGACGGTCAAAAAGAACGTCGATGCGCTGGAAGACGCGATGGAACTCGCCAGGAAGTCCAGCCAGCCGTTTGTCAAAATGGCGGCACTCGGCATTTACGGAACGTCAATGCCAAAGAAGCAAATCGAAGGCCAGACGATGATGGACCTTGACGGCTTGCTGAAGGAAGCGGAAGGCATGCAGACCGTGGAGCATACCACGTCGCAGGCAAGCGAAGCTTTTGACGTATACAACAGAACAATCACGGAAGCCATTGAAAAAGCAAAGAATTATGCTGCCGCCCAGGAAGAGTTGGCAAAAAATGCAGAAGCCGCAAAGGCAGCGATTGCCGAATCTTCACGGATCATTCATGAACTTGAAAAGCCGATTGACTATTCCGGAATCCAGACGTTTATTGATAAAATGACGGATGCCACAAGCGGAAAGTGGGCGTTCGGTTCGGCTGCCACATTCCAGGTACCGGCCCTTGAGCAGGGCGGACCGTTTGAGTATGCGATTGACGAGATCGCGCATTATTCGGAAGCGCTGGATCAGGCCAGACGGGATATGCAGTTCTGGTCGCAGGAATACGACCGGATTGCCAAGCGGATCAAGTACAACGGTGAAACCGCTGAACGGACCATGGAACTCAGCTGGGCCGAGAAATCGTTCTACGCCGCAGTGGAGCAGGCAGAGGAATACGAAGCACATCTTGCACTGATCAATGAGCATATCGCAACCTATCAGGACCGGATGCGCGGAACCGGAAGCATCAAGGGCATCTATGAGGATGTGAACTTCGGGCCGACGCTTGCGGGACTGCACGGCGTCGAAGAGCAGATGCGGCTGATCGAGGAAATCTCAAAGGGAACCGGACTTGGCATTGACGAAATCAAACGTCAGCTTGAAGAGTTCTCAAACGGAATGATTCACTTCGGTAAAGAATCAGAATCCATGAACGGAGTCCTCGACGAAGCAGCCGTGGACGGTCTGGAAAACTTCCGTGAGGAAATGGATCAGGTTACGGAATCCATGGGGCCGGCGGTTTCCAAGATTACGCTGCTGCTTGAGAGAATCCAACTGCTGGAAGGAAAGCTTGCAAGGCTTCAGGATATGCCGGAATTCGACAAGTTCGGCAACCCGACCAGCCGGAACCAGCAGATCAACGATACGATGCTCCAGATTGGCCGGACGTGGGAGCAACTTGACAGGCTGGTGCAGAAAGCGCACGAAGCGCAGGCCGCACAGCAGGCGGCGCTGTCCGTGGCGAACGGGCCGGCACAGAACCCGCTTCACGCGGATTACGGGCAGGAACTGGTAAGCAACCTGGTCGATAACTACAGCGAGATCGACCTGATGGAACTGAAACTGAACGGGCTTCAGGAAGCGCTTGCCAGGGACATCAACAACAACGCCGTGGATACCCAGCAGATTGCGGAGCGGACCATGGCGATCCAGCGGCTCAAAGATAAAATCGAAGAACTGAAGAACGCGCAGGACGAGACGTCCGGGTCAGCGATCAGCCTCGGTTCGGCATGGTCCGGACTGAAGGCGGGTATGGCGAAGATGTTCCCGACGATCACTCAGCTGCTGAAGCGGTTCAGGAGCATGATCATGATGCGGAGCATGCGGTATGTGATCCGTCAGATCACAGCCGGGTTCCGGGAAGGCGTTGAAAACGTTTACAACTACAGCAAAGCGGTTGGAACGTCGCTGGCTCCGGCCATGGACCAGGCGGCGACGGCCCTGCAGCAGATGAAGAACAGTATCGGCGCGGCGGTGGCTCCGGTGATCCAGGCGCTGGTACCGGTGCTTCAGAATGTGGTGAACTGGTTTATTAACGTGATCAATTACGCGAATCAGTTCTTTGCCCTGCTGAACGGGCAGAGTACATGGACGCGGGCGTTGCCGGAGCAGGCGGAAGCATTTGAGAAATCTTCCAAGTCCGCAAAGAACGCCAGCAAGGCGATGAAAGACCTGCTGGCTGACTGGGACGAACTGAATATCATCCAGAATCAAAGCGGCGGCGGAAGCGGATCCGGGACAGGAAAAACAGCCGAAGAATACAAGAATATGTTTGAGGAAGTGTCCCAGTTCGACGAGAGAATCAAGGACTCTCTGAGTTTCATTGATGAATATCTCGGCGGGCTTACCGGACTGCTGAAGAAGGCGGGGTTAATCCTGCTCGGATGGAAGTTCAGCAAGGCGTTTGCCGGGTTCTTAGGAACGCTTGGAAAGCTTGTTGCCGGCGGCGCTCTTGTTTCCATTGGCCTGGATCTCACATATGGTGCCGCATACGATGCCGGGGCAAAAGGATACTTCGACTCGCATGACATTCTGCGGGCGATTATCGGCGGACTTGCAACGGCCCTCGGCGGATCCCTGATTACGTCCGCGCTGGGCATCGGAGGCGCGTGGGGATTTGGAATCGGCCTTATGGCTGCGGCGGTTGTTACGATTGTGGGGTACTGCCAGGGCGAAAAAGACCTTAACGACGCCAGCAAATGGGGCAATCTTACATACACGCAAGACCAGATAAAAGATTTTGTCACAAAGCAGTTTACATTCAAAGTTGACGCGGAAATTGATGTAATGGATGCCCATATAAGAGATGAGGCGGATGCGAAAAACAAAGTGGACGCTGCCGTGGCAGAATTCAATAATTCCCTTGAGAATGCGGAAAAAATCGTTGCCGACATAGACACCTCCAAACCGGAAGAAAAAGTCGCCGCCGTGAAACAGGCAGCAACTGACGCAAAAGAAGCAATTGAGGCATTGAAGGCACTGATTGATACCAACGAAAAAGGCCTTCAATGGACGCTGACAAACTTCACTTTTACAAACGAAAACGGTGAAGACATTTCGGCGGCATTGCTTGAAAGCATCCAGGTGTCCAACAAAACACTGCGTGAATATTTTACCGGTGTCGGTGAAGACCTTGCGAAATTGGTATATGAAGGAGAAAAGACCGGCTGGAAAAACGGCGAGATGGAAGCCGCGCTTGCGTTGATGGAAAGCCAGAAGCGTATTTATGACCGCGCGGATGAAATGAAAAACAAACTGCAAGTCCAGCAGGAATCGTCCGCTGCGGCAGAAGCGCTCAAAAAGTCCGCCGAAGATGGATTGCTTTCACGGGAAACCGCGATGCAGTTCTATACCGAACAGACCAAACGACTTCAGGAATACAGGGATAAGGTCAAGGAAACGGTCCAACAAGAGGCAGACAGCCTGCTGTACTTTGCGTCACTTGCTGAGTCCGCGGCTATTGAAGCGGGTTACGATCCGAATACAAATACAGGGTCCGAACAGGCAATGGCCCTCCATGACGCATATGTTGAATATATGAATAATTACAATGCGATTATGGATGACGTGGATAAAGCCATTGAGGACCGTTTGAAAGACACAAAGGAAGCAATGGCGAAGGAATGGGCCAATACGCTTCTCGCGGTTTATGGCGGTGACTATGAAAAAGTCGCTCAGGTCCTTGGCGATAACGGCGTCTTTGAAATAGACTGGAGCAAAGGCCTGTTTGCGGACACAACAAGCTGGAAAAACATCAATACACATAACATAGAAGAAACGGCAAATCGTCTTCGCGAACTGCTGGTACAGGAACTTGTCAATCCTGACATGGATTATACGGGGCTTGTCGGACACTACATCAATGATCTCGGCGGAAATGTATTTGATCTGCTGACAGACGAAGCAAGGCAGGCAATCGCAGATAAAATTCTGCAATATTCCGACATTCCGAGCAACGCATACAACATCTTCAAACAGATGTTCTATATCGACGATGAAACGGCAGGCAAATATTTGCAAAAGCCGGAATATCAGGATATTTGGTCGGATGTGCTTAATCAGAACGGCGAGCCGGTGAAGCCTGAACTCAAAGTTGAACCGAAGATCGAAGTCGAGGTCAATGAAGACGACCTGATGGAGCAGCTGAAGCAGGAAGTGGTGGCCGCGCTTCAGGACGGGAAACTCGACATCCAGGAAGAACTGGACCTGATGACAATGTCCGTTGAACTTGGCCTTGGAATGAACGCGCTCCAGGACGTCCTTGATGAAATCGGAATCAAGCTGGACGAAGAAGGGAACATGATCAAGGACAGGGGCAGGACAAGGCCGATGGCGGTGATCGGTTCCGCAGGCATGAGCGATTCCGGGAACCTGGCCCGGACGAACCCGTACGCGATCGGGACACAGCAGATGGCGGCGGCGACCGGAACGACAGCGGCCGAGGACAAACTTGTTTCCGGGATGAACGGAATGCAGCGGACGGGCGAGGAATCGAACGACCTGCTCGGGCAACTGATCAGGATCTGCACCCAGATCTCACAGAAATCGTTCACGGTGGAAATCAATCCGAGCGCCAGGTGGGGCGGGGTTTCGGAACGCTCCAAGTCAGCCTACGGCAAGGTGACAGGGGATTATACTTAAGGGGGAGTGAACAATGTCTTTGCCATACAATGAAAAAATGAATATCACGGTAGTCAGGAATGGTCAGACATATAAACTCCCGGACCCGTCAAGCTGGACGTACCAGGTCGGCGACCTGGATACGTCCGGCAGCCGGGACGCCACCGGCCTGCTTCACAGGGCGTACGTGGCCACAAAGATCAACTATGAATTCAGCTGGAACGCGCTGGAATGGGAAAAACTGGCGGCGATTCTTGAGGCGGTTCAAAGCCCGAAGTTCAGCATGACGGCACCGGACCCCCGTACGTTCAACACCACGTATACAGGGAATTATTATGTCGGAGACAGGACGGGGAAAAACCACTACTATATTGCGGAAAGGGACAATATCGCATTGTTCGACCTGAAGCTGAAATTCATCGAATACTGAAACGCGGAAAATCCGGCAGGGAGGCGAATGACAGATGTATCCGTGCAGTCAGGCGTATCACAACGCCGTAGCAAGCAACGCGCACCAGATGGCACTGCTGATTTTCAGCGATGCCGTATTCACGAACGCGGATATAGACGTGTCAGGCGGCATAGAATTCAATGATTATTTCAACACGGAAGAAGACCTGTCCATCGGGCAGGTGCCGAGCAACGAGATTTCCTTTGCCCTTTTTAACGACGCAGGACTGCTGAACAGCTATGTGTTCGGGGAGTTTACGGCGCTGATCGGTGTACAGATCGGAAACGAAACGGTAACGGAAAACGGGACCATCCAGGCACAGAGCGAAAACCATACGTATACCGCGCATGGCACAAGCCCATACCTGAAGCGGGACGGAACAGCGGTGGCAACGCAGCCGGCCGGGAAAGTCGCAAGCATCCTGATATATAACGGAACGGTTTACTGCCGCCTTGAAAACGGAACGGTCGTCGGATACACGGACAGCACCGGCGCGTCGGCGGCGGTCAGCGTCAGCAGTTTTATGACGGCACAAATGGCAAAATGGAGCGGGGAAGGAATATCCTACAGCGACAGGATTTTAAGGATATGGAGAGGGAAAAACCTACGGACCTATGAGTTTGTACCGCTGGGGAAGTTTGTAGCGGATCGCCCGAAAGTACCGGACGTGATCCTGATCGATATGCACTGCATGGATTTCATGCAGAAGTTTGAGAATGACATGCCGACGCCGGCACAGCTTGGGATGAGTTACCCGGCGACGGTAAAAACGCTGCTACAGAAGATGTGCGCGTATGTGGGTGTGGCGCTCGGGACAGACAGTTTTATCAATGACAGCGCGGTAATGTCCGCCGAGCCGGAGGAATTCCGGAGCGCGACAATGCGGGAAGTGCTGAAGTGGATCGCGGAGGCGGGGGCCGGGAACGCGCGGTTCAACCGGGACGGGCTGCTGGTGATCGACTGGGTACGGGACAGCGGCCTGGTGCTGACGCCTAACGACTATGAAACATTCGATCCGCACTGGTATGAAACGAGGAAGGTCACGAAACTGTACAACCGGGCATCCAACGGAAGCTATGACAATTCAGTCGGGAGCGGCGACGAAGGATACCTGATCCAGGACAATCCGATTCTGAAGGGGGTGAGCTGATGGCGACAAGCGGAGCATCGATCAGTGAGGTATATGACCAGCTGAACGGAGCGGATCAGACGCATCCGGGAACAGTGAAGGCGTTTGCGGATTTCGCGATGGAAGCCGGCGACATGATCACTGTCAGGCGTGACGGACGGGATTATAAGGTCAACGCATCCACGGCCACGCATATATGGCGCGGGCAGTCACAGGTCACCATCAACAGCGGCGGGAACGAAAAGCGTGACGCGATTGAGAAAGTCAGCCGGCAGAAGTACGCGAAAAGCGGCGCCGGGATGCGCAACAACCAGGCCCTGTACCATGACATATGGTCCGAGGACGGGCATCTGCATTCGGTAATCCGGCAGACGGAAAGCACGATCACGCTGTATGTGAACAACACGTACGACCGGATGAAGGCAGGACTTGACCTGACGAGCAGTTCGGCATCCCTGTATGCGACAAACCTGTACACTCAGATGAAGTCCGGGCTGGAACTGACGAGCAGTTCGGCGGCGTTATACGTTCAGGATGTGTACACTCAGATGAAATCCGGGCTGGAACTGACGAGCAGTTCGGCCGCACTGTATGTCCAGGATGTGTACACGCAGATGAAGTCCGGGCTTGACCTGACGAGCAGTTCGGCGGCACTGTATGTGCAGGACGCGTACACGCGGATGACGGCGGGACTTGACGTGACCAGCAGTTCGGCGGCACTGTATGCCCGGAACAGAACCACGCGGGCGTTCATTGTGGCCCGGATCAACGCGAACGGGGAAGGCGAGGCCCTTATCGGCGCGGACAAGGTTTCCATATCCGGGACGACAACAATCAATGACGTGATGACGATACAGGACAACAAGGTGCTGATCAAAAAACCGACATACATGGCGTCCGGATCGTCCATGCAGGCCGCGAAGTTTGAAGTTGCCACGGGCGGAGACGTTGAGTTCATGGGTTCCGGCGGAGACATCCTGCTGAAGTATGAACACATCGACACGATGATCATCAAGGCGGAGGTCAGCGGGAACACCCTGAGGCTATGGAAACGCGGAGACAACACGTCCGGCGATCCGTCAATAACTTTTAGCAAAGCCGCTTCAACGATCAGCGGAAGTTGGAGCGGCGGTGTCGTGACAGTTTCCGCAGACCCGAACGGTGAAGCAACCTATGTGCGGTCGTTCTCCAGGGGAACCGTGGCATGGGACAACGACAAGAAACACGCGACGGTATACGCGAACGTGATCCGGACATCCGGGCAGAGCCAGTACGTGGACGTGGCGGACGCGATCTCGCTGTACGTGGACACGACGGAGGCATGGACGAAGGGATGGGGGGACAGCTATGACGAGGTAGGACTGAATTACAGCACAACGCAGACGCTTAATCCGGGTGACAGCCGGACGATCCGCGCGATGGCAAAACCGACGCCGACCGGGGAACTGACCGGCGTGGCAAGTGTGACGGTCAACGCGAGGGAACTGCGGCTTCGTACACCGGCGGCAGCGGTTACGCCGACTACTTCGGATCAGACAATCCTGCCGGGAAGCGATTCGGGCGGAACAGCTTATGACGGACTGGCACAGGTTGTGGTGAAGGGCGACGCAAGGCTGCTTGAAGGGAACATCAAAAGCGGTGTGACCATATTCGGTGTGACGGGAACCTATTCCGGATCAGGTGCAACGCCGGTATTGAGCGGAGACTGGAGCGGTGGCGTATTCACGGTCACTTCCGACCCGGCTCCGGTGGCGGACAAAACAACAACGCTGCGGGCGCTGACACCGGACGGCAATGTCAGCAAAAGCGGCACGAGCGTGAGCCGGACGTTCAAGGTCCAGCACGGGGTGGACGAGGATCATCTGCTGGACACCGGGTTCAGCGCTACGGTAACGATCAGTGCGGCGGAAGTGTATAACGATGGATGGGGAGACAGCCGGGATGTAGTCAAGCTGAACTATTCATCAGACCAGACGATTGATCCGGGCGGGAGCAGGACGATCCATGCGATGGCAAAGGCAACGCCGTCATCGGAGTTCGCCAGTGTGGCAAGCGTGACGGTCAGTGCGAATACGGCGAACGTATCCGCTGGGAACTGGACAGCAAAGGGCATTTCTGACAGCGGCAGGGCCAGCAGGGTATACAACCCGAGCGCTGGGAACGGCAGCAGCTATACGCAGTATCTGGCGCTTGGCGTTTATAATTACAATTCTTCAGGATACGCGGAGATCGCGATAAATGGCTATGATACCGCGACAGGCGGGACACGGACGGCGGCCCTTACAAGGATTTCGCAGATGGTTGCCGGGGGCTGGAGCGGAAACAGCAATGTTGTAACGCTTAAGTTTGGTTTGACGGGGAACATGGTCAGTACTTCAACACTGACTATTGACGGCAGCGCCAGGTATAACGCCGGGTGGGGAGCGGCGAGGAACAAGTGTTCTGTGCCAAGCAGCACCAGCACAAGCGGGAGCATGACGGTGACGATTCCACCGGCAACGGTGGACGGGGCGGCTGTGCCATATACCTACACGCCGAGCGCGGATAATACGTATGCGTATATCATGCAGGGAACGACGAAGGTGGCACAGGTTTCGCATAACGCATACAGCAATGGCGGAAATGCTGCCGGCGTTACAGCATCCTGGAGCGGAAACGTATTCACTGTAACGAGGTCGCTTAATACGGACGACAAATCCAAGACATGCACCGTAACGGCGGGACTCAGCGATTATACCTATGATTCGTCTGCGCATACCTATTCGATAAAAGGTTATGCGTACGGGAACTCCTCGAAGAAAGCCGAGACATCCGCCAAATCAACAGGAACAGAAGCATACAATGCCGGATGGGGAGCAGCGAGGAACAAGTGTTCTGTGCCAAGCAGTACCAGTACGGACAGCAGTATGACGGTGAAGATCCCACCGGCAACGGTAGACGGTACAGCGGCTGAATATCCCTATTCTCCTGCCGTGGATAACTCGTATGCCTATATCAAGCAGGGTTCAACCACGGTGGCACGGATTTCGCATACCGTGTACAGTGACGGGGTGGCGACCGGGCGCGGACAGGTCAAGTACATCATGCCGTACACAGGCGACGCGTACCATACCGGAGACAACTATCAGTTCAACGCGTACTCAGCCAGTGGCGGAGACTGGTACGGAACCGTAGCGCATTCGTCCACGACAGGCGTTCAGATCAAACTGTCTGACAATCGGACAAACGATGACAAATCAGCGGATCCGACAGAAATTCCGGCGGGCGGTATCACTGCAAACGGCGTATACAAGTATATGCAAAACAGTGGGTATATCGGGATACGGTACCTGAGCGTCCATGTGCAGAACCCGCATCCGACACAGTACAACATGAAATGCACCAGCAAGAGCCAGACATATCCGGGAAGCACCATTTACAACTACACGTTTACCCTTGAAGGCGCTCAAAACGTTTTCTCGGTAAATACAAGCTATAACTTCTGGAGATAAAAATAAGGAGGAAATCACAATGGAAAGGCAGCTTACAGTCAGGGAAGTCGTTGAGGAAACCATCAAAATCCTGGAGAAAATCAATGTACCGGTCAGCCTGATTCAGGATATCGGGCTTCCGATCACCCGCGCGATCGGAAATCTTAATGCATGCTGCGAAGCATGGACGCAGGAGGAGATTGAGAAGGACCACCGGCAGCGGCAGGAGGAAGCGGACGAAAAACAGGCGGCAAATGACGGCCCGCATCCGGTCCCGGCCGTGGAATATGAGACGCAGGCGGAAGACTCTCAGGACGAAGAACCAAATTAACTATTGGCAGACGGCGGGTTTTCCATTACAATAAAGGAGAACTGAATAACCGGAAGGCATCGTACGATGAGGAAACTTATTGTTCGATGCCTTTGACTTTTTTATCGACGCAGGGGAGAAGGTGAAATATGTGAACATCACGTTCGCAAGGGGCGACAGTTATGAGCGGGGCATCGTGCTGAAAGACAGGAATACAAAGCAGCCGATCCTGACGGCATGGGACGAGGTGTATTTCACGGTCAAGAAATACCATACCGACCATGATTTCAAATTCCAGAAACGCCTGTCGGACGGCGGGATTGTGTATGACGGGGAAGGACACTATACGCTGTTTATCCTGCCGGAAGACACGAACAGGCTGGCCTTCGGGGAGTATGACATCGACTTTGAGTTCGTGAAGGGCGATTTCAAGCGCACGTTCGCCGGGGTGATGAAACTGACGAAGGAAGTCACCCACCAATACAACGAGTGAGGTGATGGGCAATGGATGACATGATCCTGGAAATGGACACGGGGCAGGACGATATCGATCTGGAAACGGATGTCGCGATGGTGCGGGAAACGGACTATAACGAGCTGAAAAACAAACCGCAGATGAACGGGGTCACGATTCAGGGCAGCATGGTGCTGGTGGACCTGTTTCCGGACGGTATCGTGATTGACGGCGGGAGCGCGGAGGGGGTGGGCTGATGGACACGGTCAAGGCGAGAATCCTCGCAAGGCGGGATACAACGGCCCATTGGGACGCGCAGCGCAGTTATATCCCGATGCGCGGGGAGATCGTGATCTATACGGATCACGGGCAGATAGAGGACGAGTTCGGCAACGTGGTCAACGTGCCGGGGATTAAGATCGGGGACGGAAGCGCGTACCTGATCGACCTTCCGTTCGCGGGAGACGATGTGCGGTATCAGATCCTGACGGAACTGCGGCTGCACAGCGGGAACATGGATATCCATGTGACGAGCGATGAAAAAACCTTCTGGAACAACAAGCTAAACTGCACTGTCGATAACGGGAACCTGATCCTGAACAGACTATAAAACGAAAGGAATGAATGAAAATGAGCAATCCTACCATTTGGCAGATGACCCTTCCGAGCGGAACCACGTATGACATTGAGGACAAGGCGGCGCGGGCGGCGGCTGCCGGTATCAATATGGTCAAATGCACCCAGGCCAGCGATACGCCATATGGCGTGAAATGGATGGACGGCAGTACCGAAATCACCGGTACGCTGGCGGCTTCCAACAGCACCACGGGCAAGTTCTATCTGGTTCCGCTGGAATCGGAAGACGCGAAGGATGTTTTCGCGGAGTACGTGACGGTGATCACGGAAGGAACGCCGAACACGTATTCATGGGAAAAAATCGGTACAACGGATATCGACCTGTCCGACCTGGGAGATCTGGCGTACAAGGACAGCGCCAGCGGCAATTTCACGCCGCAGGGGTCGATTGAGGTCAACGCGTCCAGCGGCAGCGGAACGGCGTACACCCCGGAAGGGTCGATTGAGGTCAACGCGGCAACCGGATCAGGGACGGAGTATACCCCGGAGGGCAGCGTGGCGGCTCCGACCATTTCCGTGAGCAGCGAGGGGTCTACGGCAAGCATCACGCCGTTCGGAAGCCAGGGAACGCTGCCGAGCCTGACGATGTCGGTCAGCGAAGGGAACCTGACGATCAGTTTCAGCCAGGGAACGCTGCCGACCGCCGGGGAGTCGGTTACGGTCAAGACCGGGGACGCTTCCTATGAGGCTTCCGCTCCCGCGTTCACGGGGACAAAGAAGAAGCTGGCGTTTTCCGGTACACAGAAGAAATTGGCGTTCAGCGGTACGCAGGGCAGCGTGACGGTATCGTGATGAGGTGGTAAAATGCCGAATACACCGATTGACCGTATGACATACGGTTCAACAACATATGAGTTCAGGGACACAACGAAGGTGGCGAGCAGCCAGGGATCGGGGAACGCGGGGAAAACGCTGAAGGTTAACAGCAGCGGCACGCTGGAGCTGGCGGATTTCCCTGCGGAACTCCCCGCCGTTACAACCTCTGACAACGGGAAAGTACTGCGGGTTGTCAGCGGGGCCTGGGCGGCGGCGCAGCTGCCGAGCGCAAGCGGGGTGAGTTTCTGATGGCGGATTATTTGACTACGGATACCGAACTGACTTCGGTAGCTGATGCGATAAGGACCAAAGGCGGTACATCGGCAAGTCTGGTGTACCCGACCGGGTTCGTGAGCGCGATACAGGCGATCAGCACCGGGACGGATGTCAGCGATACCACGGCGGTGGAAGCGGACGTGAGGGTTGGAAAG
>Ga0310786_10004568_pt1 | contig 19237 bp, 16 predicted proteins | sample AusTroGonzalo_MG_FD_203881 | JGI IMG/M metagenome (GOLD analysis project Ga0310786, IMG submission 203881) | Bovine rumen microbial communities from tropical cattle in Woodstock, Queensland, Australia - Gonzalo_03 (v2) (version 2) | ecosystem: Host-associated > Mammals > Digestive system >... | reverse complement strand
CTGCTGCTCGGGTCATGGTGAACAGGGCTGCCACCATATAAAGCGTCAAGAGCGCTCTCATACCGTAGTACGAGAAACGCTCTGACATCTCTGTCACAAACAACAGGTATAGACCTTTGGGATGTGAATTCATTATGCTGTCATCTTCTTGAGCTGCTTCAGCAGAGCAAACATCACAAGTGCACTGATGACGCAGAGTCCGATGAGGATGCCCCAGTTGGCCATCAACGGAATCTTGTTCCACAGCATTGATGGAATAGAACTGAGGTAGTTACCGATGGCTGTTGCCACGAACCATCCACCCATCATCATACCCTTGTACTTAGGAGGAGCAACTTTCGAGACGAAGGAGATCCCCATCGGTGAAAGGAGCAACTCAGCCAAGGTGAGGGTGAAATAAGTAGAGATGAGCCATGATGGAGAAAGGATGCTCTGAGTCTTGTCGCCGAGGTCCATTGGTGAGATGAGGTCGGTAGATGCCAAAGTGATGACTCCGAAGCCGAGAGCGGCAACCAACATACCCCAAGCAATACGTGCTGGAGCACTGACTTCCTTTCCCTTATTTGCCAAAGCTCCGAAGAACGCCATGCTGAATGGAGTGAGGGCAACTACGAAGAATGGGTTGAACTGCTGGAAATCGGATGGCTGTGCATTATAAGGATCGCTCATACCGAGGTACAATGCAATAGCTCCACCAATACATGCCAGGGTGAGCACTCCGCAGATAACGCGGTTCTTCATCGTCTTTGACTGGAAGGTGCCGAAACCTGTGTAGACAGCTACAGCAAGCAGTGCGAGACTGAAGATGCTGAAGCCGATACGCATACCACCGCTGACGCTGAGGTTCGTATATTTCTTGGCAAAGAAGGTGAGTGCTGAACCATTCTGATGGAAGGCCATCCAGAAGAAGATGACAACAGCGAAGACGAGCAAGAGGGCGATGATGCGGTCTTTGGTCTGCTTTGGAGTCAGCTCCTCAACAGGTGCCGCAGCAGCCTTAGCCTGCTTAGCTGTAACGTCAGCATGCTTGAACCAACCACGGAAAGCAAAGTAGATGACTGCTGAAAGAATGAGCGAAGCACATGCTACGCCGAAGCAGAGTCCGTAAGCACCGTAGAGTACCTCAAGATATGCTGGGTCTTGGTTGGCTGCATCATATACCATGTTGTATTGTGCCAGATATTGGTTGGTGATGTAGCTTGCCATAGCAGGAGCGAACATCGCACCAATATTGATTGCCATATAGAACAAGCTGAAGGCAGCATCGCGCTTAGAGGAATACTTAGGGTCATCGAACAGATTACCTACCAATACCTGCAAGTTGCCTTTGAACAGACCGGTACCAATAGATACCAGCGCCAGACCTCCAAACATGGTATACATACCTACGTTGTCGGCAGCTGTTGGTACAGCCAGTCCTAAGTAACCGAGGAACATGACAATCATACCGATGGTAACACACTTTCCGTAACCAATCTTGTCGGCAATCATACCTCCGAAGAGTGGAGAGAAATAAACGACTGCAAGGAAGATGGCGTAGACGTTTCCTGCTACAGATTCGTCCCATCCGAACTTCGCCTGCATGAAGAGGGTGAAGATGGCCAGCATCGTGTAGTAGCCGAATCGTTCACCTGTGTTTGCCAATGCTAAGGCAAACAAACCTTTGGGTTGTCCTTGAAACATAATTCTATCTTTTTATTATTATTGGGCTAATTGGGCTAATGGGCCTTATAGGCATTATTTTTTGATATTCGCCTGCTCCAGACCGTAGCCTTTCTTCTTGTCTTCCAACTTCAGCAGGAGGGCAATCACGATGGAGATGATGCCACACACAGCAAAGATAATCATTGAAGTGGTGTAGTCTGTCACATTGCTTTCATCTGTATTGGCTTGATTCACCTTACCAATCATTACAGGCACCATTGAAAGTCCGATATTCTGGATGTAGAAGATAACAGCATAGGCTGTTCCTAACAGTTGCATAGGAATAATCTTAGGTACGGAAGGCCACATGGCTGAAGGTACCAGTCCGAATGCGATACCGAGCAACACCATTGCTGCGATAGCAATAGCGACAGAAGTAACAGCTGGGATGGCGAAGATACCATGAACGATGGTCAGCAGGATGGAACCAATCACCATCAAAGTTGCTCCCTTACCATATTTATCATAGATAGAGCCAAAGAGTGGTGTAAGGAAGATGGTTCCGAATGGCAGCATCGCAGGGATGAGACCAGCTAATTCTGGGTCAATGCCATACTTGGTTACCATCAACTTGGTTGCAAACTTGAGGAATGGGAATACGCCTGCGTAGAACATCAAACAAAGCAAAGTGATGAGCCAGAATCCTTTGTTTGCAAAGATAAGCTTTAGGTCGGCAAATTTGAATCCTTCTTCTGGTTCGGCCGAAGCAGCACTGGCTTTCTCCTTGTCGAACTTCTTATCCATCACACAATAAACGAGGTAACTAATTAAACCTGCACACAACATAGCAGCACCCAGTCCGACAGAGGCTGATACACCTCCGAACTTCTGTGCGAATGGCAATGCAAGAGCAAGGGCACCTGCAGTTCCGATACGTGCAAGTGCAACCTGAAGTCCCATTGCAAGGGCCAACTCGTGACCAGTGAACCATTTGACGATTACCTTCGAAACAGTGATACCTGCAATCTCACAACCTACGCCATAGATGGCAAAACCAAGACAGGCGATGATGACTTGCATAGGGTACTCTGTACCGAAAATCGACATGCTTCCTTCGAAGTCGTTACCTACTGCATACCATTTAATGAGTGCTCCACCAAACATCAAGGCGGTGGACATAATACCAGTGAAGCGGATGCCGAACTTATCGAGGATGATTCCGCCAAAGAAGAGCATTAACAGGAATACGTTGAAGTAGCCATAGGAGCCTGAGAAGAATCCATAGTCATCGGCATTCCAACCGAGACCTACACCATCTGCTCCTTTAGCTGCAGTGAGCATAGGCTCCAGAGGTGACATCACGTCTGTGAAAAAGTAAGCGAACATCATGGTGAAGGACACGATGATGAGGGCAGTCCAACGAGCTGCTTTCGATTCGCTGAGTTTCTTTTGAATAGCTTGTGTCATAATCTTATTTACTATTTGACGATTTAACTATTTACTATTGTTTTTATTTGTTCATTTCTTCTCCCTTTAAGGGGGATAAGAGAGGGTCTTTTCTTATTTCAGCCACCTATCGAGCCAACGGAAGTAGGTGCGCTGCCAGAGGATACCGTTCTGGGGTTTGAGTACCCAGTGGTTCTCATCGGGGAAGAGCATCAATTCTGCAGGGATGCCACGATAGCGTGCTGCGTTGAAAGCAGCAATGGCTTGTGATGATACAATGCGGTAGTCGCGGTCGCCATGAATACACAAGATAGGAGTATCCCATTTGTCTACAAATCGATGTGGAGAGTTCTGGAATGAACGTGCAACGGCAGCATCGTCTTTGTTCCAGAATGCACCACCAAGATCCCAGTTGGTGAACCATGCTTCTTCTGTCTCTAAGTACTGCTGCTCAAGGTTGAAGATACCATCGTGAGCAATGAAGCACTTGAAACGCTTGTTGTGATTGCCTGCGAGCCAATAGACGCTGAAGCCACCAAAGCTTGCACCTACACAACCCATACGGTCTTTATCAATATAAGGTAGGGTGGCAACTGCATCGTCGATAGCCGACAAGAGGTCTTTCATACATTGGCCTCCGTAGTTTGTGCTGATATCTTCGTTCCATTTCGAACCGAATCCAGGGAGTCCACGACGGTTAGGCGCAACGACTACATAATCGTTTGCAGCCATAATCATCATGTTCCAACGGAAGCTCCAGAACTGGCTTACAGGACTCTGAGGACCACCTTCACAGAACAGAAGGGTAGGGTACTTCTTGGTTTCGTCGAAGTTTGGAGGAAGGATGATCCACGATAGGAGGTCTGCACCGTCAGTGGCTTTTGACCAATGAGGAATCACATCGCCCCAAGCCACATTCTCCTTGAAGTATTTATTCTCATTTGTCACTTGTGTGGCTTTACCTGTCTGCTTGTCGACCAGATAGAGTTCGGTTGCCTCTTGCATGGACTGACGAGAACAGAGTAGTTGCTCTCCACAAAGTGCTACGCCCGTGTAGTCATATTGTCCTTCGGTCAGTTGCTTTACTTCACCGTCGAGGTTGGTGCGATAGACGTGGGTTGTTCCTTGCCATACACCTACGAAATACAGGGTCTTGCTATCCTTGTCCCAGCAATAAGCATCGACATTGCTATCGAATTGCTCTGTGACGTAAGTCTTGTTGCCAGTAGCGATTTCATAGATGCATAGACGGTTGCGGTCGCTTTCATAGCCATCACGCTCCATCGACTGCCAAGCGATATACTTGCCATCGGGTGAGAACTGAGGATTGATGTCGTAACCCATGTTCAAATCTGTATCACCTTGCTGGTTTACGACCTGCTGCTGAAGCGATTTGGTATAATCCACTTCTGGGGCTTCATAACCTTCTGGTTTACAGAGGTTCTTGGTTGTCTTCGATGCAATATCGTAAAGGAAGATGTCGGAATCGGTGCTGACAGCATAGTCCAGTCCGGTCTTCTTGCGGCAAGTATAAGCGATTTGTTTGGAATCTGTGCTCCAAGCCAGTTGTTCAATTCCTCCGAATGGCTTCATCGGACATTCGAACAGTTCGCCTTCGAGCAAATCAACAGCCTCGTTCGATACTTTGTTGCCATCGAAATCTGCTACGAATGGGTGAGGAATAGCGTCAACATATTCGTCCCAATGGCGGAACATCACTTCATCGATGACCCTTCCTGTTGCTTTGGGCAGGTCTTCGTATGGTTGGTTGATAGACTCGTGATAAGGAACCGACTGGATGACGATGACTTTCTTTCCGTCTGGTGAGAACAGATAGTCTTCCACGTCTTTCTCGAAGAATGAAATCTGTTTGCGTCCGCTTCCATCAGCGTTCATCATCCATAACTGGTTCACACCATCTTTATCTGGTGCCATATAGGTCATCTGCTTACCATCATTGATATACTTTGGTGCAGACTCGCTACTGGTTGCAGTTGTCAGTTGTTGCTCACCGGTTCCATCGGTGTTGATGGTATAGATGACGGTGTGACTCTTGTTTTCCTCCACACTATAGTAGCTGACGTTGTATGCGACGGTTTTCCCGTCTGCGCTTGCGTCGTAGCTGCCTACTCGTCCCATTGCCCACAGCAGTTCTGGGGTAAACTGTCCGTCTTTCACTTCTGGCGTCTGTCTGCCAATCATGGTTGCGGCAGGTTCGTTGTTACATGCTTCCATCATTAAAATAGCCATCAGGCTTGTGGCGATTAATCCTTTATTCATATTAGGTATGTTTTAGGGTTTGCGTCTTTTGTTTTGTTCTTCCTGCTGCTTGCGCACCATCTCCTGCTGCTTTTCTGCCATCGCCTGGAGTCGTCCCATCATCGACGATGTCTTCTGTACACCACTGTTGTTGGCCTTACGCTCCTTGTAACGGCGTTCGAGCTGTTCCAACAATTTCTTATCATCGGTTGTCTTACGCAGGAACCACATCATCAGAATGGAGATGAGACCTGATACGAAGTAGTAGTAGTTGAGACCAGCAGAGTAGTCGTTGAACGAGAAGAAGAAGACCACAGGCATGAGGTATTGCATCCATTGCATCATCTTCATCTGCTGTGCCTGGTCAGGACTCATAGAGTCACGTTGCTGACGCATCATGATCCAGGTGTTGGCAACTGTTGAGAGACACCAAAGTACACAGAAGAGACTCAGGTGGTCGCCAATTCCCCAGATGTGGGTACCCCAGTTAATCACGTCGTCATAAGTACTGAGGTCGTCAGCCCAAAGGAAGGATTGTCCACGTAACTCGATGGCGTTGGGGATGAAGTTGAAGAGGGCAATCCAGATAGGCATCTGAATTAGCATCGGCAAACATCCGCCCATCGGGCTTACACCATATTCTGAGTAGAGTTTCATGGTCTCTTGCTGGCGTTGCATAGCCTGGTCTTTATCTGGATACTTCTTCGAAATCTCCTCAATCTTTGGTTTCAGCACACGCATTCGAGCTGAAGAAAGATAACTCTTGCGGTTGAGTGGGAAGATGGCAAACTTGATAATCAAGGTCAGAATCAACAGCACGATACCCATGTTGATACCCCATCCGGTCATGAAGTCGAAGAGGTAGAGCATGAAGAAGCGGTTGATATACTTGATGAGCGGCCAACCCAAATAGACGATACTCTGGAGGTCGAGGTCGCTGTTTGAATTGCACAACTTCTCATTCTCGCGCAAGGTGGAGAACTTGTTAGGTCCGATATACATCTTCAATTGCGTAGGCTGTTTGCCTGACGGGTCGAATTCTGTTGTTACCTGTGCATTGTAGGTCTTCAGATAGCCATTCGATTCCTCTTTCTTATATTGTGTCTGACTGAACAGCTCTGGTTTGAAATCTTTGTCGGCAATGAGAATCTGACTGAAGAACTGAGTCTTGAATGCGACCCATTCCAGACGTTCGCCATCGAAGTCGGTCTCTTCTTCATTCGAACCTACAGAACTCAGCTCCTCTGTATCGTCTTTTGTCGTACGATAGGTGATGGTGCTGTAACGGTTCTCGAACTCAAATCCTTTTTCTTGCTGACGCATGTTCTCGTTCCAAACGACATCGAATGTCTTGGTCTTCGTTGAGAAGAAACCATCCAATCCGTTCGCTTTGACATTCATATTCAGAATGTAGGAATTGGGCAGAAGTTCGTAGCTGATATCGATGCTGCCTTCTGCTACAGGCATGCTCATTGTCACAGCATTCTTCTTAGCATCCTTGGGGGCGAAATAGAGTTCGCCTGTTTCGATATTGGTGTCTTTGCCGTCGAAAAAGAACTGCATCTCTGAGTCTCCGTTATCAAACAAAACGACTTGTCCGCCTTGCTGGTTCTTGTACGTAGGGTCTTTCAACTCTGCGCGAGCCAACTGACCACCTTTGTTCTGAATGGTCAGCTTTAGGAGTTCGTTCTCGATGACGGTGGTTCCTTCGTTCTGCTGTCGGGCAGCAAACAGAATATTGGTGGAGTCAGTCTTCTGCTCCATCTCCTGCACTGCCTTCTTTTCTTCTTCGATACTTTTGATGCTGTCCGACTTTTGCTGGGCAACTGCCTCAACAACCTGTTCTTGCTGCATCTGTGCGGCTCTTTCCTTCTGTACCTTGCCTTCGTAGAACATAAATCCGAAGAACACGACGGCCATCAGGATAAAGCCGATAAGGGTATTTTTGTCTATTTTCACTTTTTAAGTTATTTGCTTTTTTCTAAATTGTCAGTCTTCACTCTTTACTTCAATACTCAATTCGTCTAATTGCTTCTGATCCAGTGCTGCAGGGGCATCCAACATCACGTCGCGTCCGCTATTGTTCTTTGGGAAAGCAATGCAGTCGCGGATAGAATCGAGACCTGCAAAGATACTTACCCAGCGATCGAGACCATAAGCCAGTCCTCCATGTGGTGGAGCACCATACTTGAAGGCATTCATCAGGAATCCGAATTGTTCCTGAGCCTTCTCTGGGGTGAAGCCAAGGATTTCAAACATCTTAGCTTGCAGCTTCGGGTCGTGGATACGAATAGAACCTCCACCCACTTCGATTCCGTTGCATACCATATCGTAGGCATCGGCACGAACGTCTTCTGGTTTGGTGTCGAGCAGGGCGATGTCTTCGTCCATTGGGTGAGTGAATGGGTGGTGCATAGCCATCAGACGGCCTTCTTCCTCGCTCCATTCAAACATTGGGAACTCTGTCACCCACAACAGAGCGAACTTGTTCTTGTCTCTCAAGCCCAGTTGGTTACCCATTTCCAGACGTAATTCACACAATTGCTTGCGGGTCTTCATTGCATCGTCGCCACAGAGGATAAGGATGAGGTCGCCTGGTTTGGCATCCATCTTCACCTTCAAAGCATCGAGTTGTTCTGGGGTATAGAACTTATCAACGCTCGACTTCACGCTGCCGTCTTCCTGCACTCTTGCATACACAAGTCCCTTGGCACCAATCTGAGGACGTTTTACGAAATCGGTCAATTGGTCAAGTTGCTTACGAGTGTAAACTGCACAGCCTGGTGCACAGATACCACCGATATAGGCAGCTCCGTCGAATACAGGGAATGTGCCCAGTTTCAGGGTATCCATCAGCTCTACGAACTCCATGCCAAATCGCATATCGGGCTTGTCGCTTCCAAAACGCTTCATGGCTTCTGCCCAAGGCATACGGAGGAATGGTTCGTTGAGTTCCACGCCGCGTAATACTTTAAAGAGGTGCTTGGCCATTCCTTCGAACGTCTGGATGATGTCCTCTTGGGTAACAAATGACATCTCGCAGTCAATCTGGGTGAACTCTGGCTGGCGATCGGCACGAAGGTCCTCATCGCGGAAACACTTCGCAATCTGGAAATAACGGTCGAAACCACTGACCATCAGCAACTGCTTCAGGGTCTGGGGACTCTGAGGAAGGGCGTAGAACTGACCTTTGTTCATTCGTGAAGGTACCACGAAGTCGCGAGCGCCTTCTGGTGTACTACCGATGAGCACTGGGGTCTCTACTTCGATAAATCCGAGGTTCGACAAGTAGTTGCGCACTTCGATACACATCTTATGACGCAACTCCAGATTCTTGCGTACATTTGGACGGCGCAAGTCTAAGTAGCGGTACTTCATGCGGAGGTCGTCACCACCATCGGTATTCTCTTCTATGGTGAAAGGAGGCGTGTCACTTGCGTTGAGCACATTCAATGTGTCAACGATGATTTCGATGTCTCCAGTCGGCATATTACTGTTTTTGCTGTAACGTTCGTTCACCTTACCTGTGACCTGAATCACATATTCACGTCCCAACTTGTTTGCTTCCTCGCAAAGAGGAGCATTTACTTCTTCGTTAAAAACAAGCTGTGTGATACCATAACGGTCACGAAGATCAACAAACGTCATACCGCCCATCTTGCGAGTGCGCTGCACCCATCCTGCAAGTGTGACGGTCTGTCCTGCGTTGGAGAGACGTAGCTCTCCACAAGTGTGAGTTCTGTACATTTTCTTTATTTTGCTATTTTTAATTCGTATTCGAACTGCAAAGGTAGCAAAAAATTAGTTAATGGAGCGCAATTATCATGTTTTTTTATCTTTGGCAAAGCCAAAACGACCCTTAAGGGTAATATTTGCAACCCCTAAGGGTAACAATTGCAACCCCTAGGGGTAACAACTGCAGCCCCTAAGGGAAACAAATGTTCCCCCTAAAGGGAATAATCTTTTGCCCTTTTTTGAACACTACAAATCGCAAGGGGCAGAGTGGCACCATTGGCGAATGCCACATTCGGCACAGAGGGGATGGATGGCTTTGCATACATATCGCCCATGAAGGATGAGCCAATGATGGAAGTCGTGACGTAGATGGGGAGGAATGTTTTTGGTCAGTTCAAGTTCTACGCTGAGTGGGGTGGTGCATTGTTTAGATACGAGTCCGATTCTATGGCTGACGCGAAACACATGTGTATCGACAGCGATGGTTGTTTTGCCGAACGCTACACTCATAACTACATTCGCCGTTTTACGCCCCACACCTGGCAGGCTGGTGAGTTCTTCGAGGGTGCTGGGCACTTCTCCTCCAAAGTCCGATTCAAGCTTCTGGGCCATGCTAATAAGGTGCTTCGCCTTACTGTTTGGATAGCTGATGCTATGGATGAGGTCATAGACCTCGTCGAAGGTGGCGGCAGCTAATGAAGCCGAAGTGGGGAAGGCTTCGAACAGTGCTGGGGTGGTCATGTTGACACGTCGGTCTGTACATTGTGCGCTAAGCATCACAGCTACTAATAATTGATAAGGAGAGCCGAAATGAAGCTCTGTCTGCGCATTCGGCATTGCCTGCTGAAAATAGGCAGTAATGTATTTATAACGTTCGGTTTTCCGCATGTTTTGTTAAATTTTTTACAAAGTAAGCAATTTTTTTTGAGATAGCACTATATTATATCAGTTTTTTTTGCTAATTTTGCAAACTATTTGCCCCTATGGGGCGAATAGAGGGTTTACAAGTTAGATTGAAAATATAGACCAACAGATATGAGACAGTTAAAAATTACGAAGAGTATTACCAATCGTGAGAGTGCTTCACTCGACAAGTACCTTCAGGAGATTGGACGTGAGGAACTGATTACAGTTGAACAGGAAGTGGAACTGGCGGCGCGTATCCGCAAGGGTGACCGTCGTGCATTAGAGACGCTGACGAAAGCAAACTTGCGTTTCGTTGTGTCTGTGGCTAAGCAGTACCAGAATCAGGGTTTGAGTCTGCCTGACTTGATTAACGAGGGTAATCTTGGATTGATTAAAGCTGCTGAGAAATTCGATGAAACCCGTGGTTTCAAGTTCATCTCGTATGCCGTATGGTGGATTCGTCAGAGTATCCTGCAGGCACTTGCTGAACAGGCTCGTATCGTGCGATTGCCACTTAACCAAGTGGGTTCGCTCAACAAAATCACCAAAGCATTAGCTAAGTTCGAACAGGAGAACGAACGTCGTCCATCCTCTGAGGAGTTGGCCAGCATCATCGGTCTGCCTGTCGATAAGATTGGCGACACTTTGAAGGTACAGGGTCGCCATATCAGTGTGGATGCGCCGTTTGTGGAAGGCGAGGACAACAGCTTGTTGGATGTATTGGTGAACGACGATAGCCCTATGGCTGACCGTACACTGGTGAACGAGTCGCTCTCAAAGGAGATTGACCGTGCACTCGACACCCTGACCCCTCGTGAGAAGGATATCATCCGCATGTTCTTCGGTATTGGCACTCATGAGATGACTTTAGAAGAAATCGGTCAGACCTTCGGACTCACGCGCGAACGTGTGCGTCAAATTAAGGAGAAAGCCATCCGTCGTTTGCGTCAGAACTCAAGAAGCCGTTTGTTGAAATCTTATTTGGGATGATATGAATATGGGATTGAAAAAAGTACTAACGATTGTACTTCTGATGTTGCTGTCGACTATGAGCTATGCTCAGGATATTGAGGCGGCCATGAACGAAGCAGCATTACAGAAACAACAGGAACTGTTGGATCGCCGACAGGCAAGACGCGAGAAGCAAATAGAAAAAGAGAGAAAGAAACTGGAGAAGCAGGAGAAGATTGATACACAGCGTGCAGAGACCTATACTGTGCCAGTGTATATGTTTGCCATTTCTGCTCAGTTTGGCGACTCAGTGGTGTATGTAACCAATTTGCAGAAGGTGGATGGGGCACAACTTACCCGCAAATATGACTATCTGGCTTTTCGCTCGAATTATAGTCATCAGTTCAATCAATATGTAACTGATTCGTATTTTAAATCCAACCAAGTGACGAGTGTGGTGTTTGAAAAGAACAGAAAGAAAGCCTTGAAGCGATTCAATAAGATTCTGAAACTCTATGAACGCGATCGAGGAATGCACTTGATGCTGGTGACGGACGATAAATTCCAGTTTACTGCCATTCAGGTAGACTAATTCCGTAGACCCATGAAGACGTATCCAACCATCCAGAGCTTATGGCACGGGGCGAGGACTCTTGTAGTCATCGTCGTGGTGATGTTGTTGGCTGCTTGCTCGAAAGAAGACGAACCCGAAATTCAGCAATTCTCCCGTAGTGTGCTGGTGTATTTATCTGCTCAGAACACTATGGCAGGCAATGTTGACAACGATGTTATTGAAATGCTCTCTGCTGTATCTGCGATGGATAAGAACGACCGATTGGTGTTATTCCTCGACGACAATAACCGCTCTCGCTTCTATGAAATCACGAAGGATACAACAGCACGTTATCTTAATAATCTGACCCCTGTCTATCAGTACGACAACAATCTGAACTCGGCAGCTCCTCAGGATTTTGAGAAGGTACTAAGCTATTTCTTCCAAAACTATAAAGCTGAGACCTATGGTCTGGTGATGTGGTCCCACGGTTCGGGATGGATTAACGCACGTAGCATTAATAGCAGTGCGCCTCGACGTTCGTTTGCGGTCGATACCAATCAGGGAACCACAACACGTATGAACATCACCGACATGGGAGATGTGATGCGCAAATATCCGAAGTTCGAATATATCTTGTTCGATGCTTGTTTCATGCAGACCATCGAAGTAGTTTACGAACTGAGGGAGACGGCCAAATATATCATTGGTTCGCCTGCCGAGATACCTGGACGTGGTGCACCATATAACTTGTTGCTTCCGGTTTTGTTCCGCAAGGTGTCTGCAGACAATATGGCACAGGGTATCGTGAATACCTACGGCAATTATTACAACGTACCAGGTAATTCCAGTGGTGTGGTGTTGTCGGCTATCAAGACTGATGAATTTGACGGATTTGTGGATAAAACGGCTGTTTTATTCGATAAGTATAGTTTTATGGATCCGACGAACACCAAATACACGGATTGTCAAAATTACTATTTCTATTCATGGAATCAGACAGCGAATGTGGCATTTATTGCTCCTGATGAGTACGACATCAAGGGCATCATGCAACGAAATGTGACTAATTCTGTGGATTATGAGAAATGGGAGGCTGCATTTGATAAATTAGTGCCATACAAGAATATCGGACCGTCGTGGTATTCTGCTTATGTCCGTGCATATATTCCTGTGGACCAGAACCAGTGTGGTGCAGTGTCGATGTTTGTACCACTGGAAAGATACAAGAACGACTATTATTACGATTTCTATAAAGAGCTTCAATGGGGAAAACTGTACGATATCAAGTAGCACGGATTCCCTTTGATGTGAGGTTCGACGATTCTTGTGATTTCCACAAGTTGCTCCCTTCGTTTACTCCCTTCGTCATGATAGAAGACGACACGGTTCCTGTATTTTCCCTTACGATTGACTCGTCGTTGGAATTTCCAGAGGGAAGGGAGATAGGCAAGTTCGACAGTGGTGATTCTTGTCATGAAGTGTATCATCTGTCCGATGGAGGTTACGCCATCGTGATTAGCGATGTGGCTCATCGACGTTGTTGCGACCTTGTGGTCAATGCCGACTTCTCACAAGGAAGGGTGCGCCTGACTGATGATACTCGTTTACAGTCGTTCGGATTGAATAATACCCTCATGCTTATGTATGCCTTCTCGACTGCCGACAAGAATACGTTGTTGATGCATGCGAGTGTGGTAACTTATCATGGGAAAGGCTACATGTTTCTGGGTGAAAGTGGTACGGGGAAGAGTACTCATACCGCTAACTGGCTTCGATATATCCCTGACACTGCACTCTTGAACGATGACAACCCAGTAGTTCGTTTCGTTGACGGACAAACACGGGTATTCGGTTCCCCTTGGAGCGGAAAGACCCCTTGCTACAAAAACGAAGAGGCTTTGGTGGGTGGATTCGTTCAATTGAAACAAGCTCCTTATAATATAATAAGGTGTACGACTCCCGTTGAAGCCTTTGCTTACTTGCTTCCGTCGTGCAGTGTGATGAAGTGGGACAAACGTGTCTATCTTGGCATCTGCGACACACTGAAGTATGTGATGGAGTCAACGCCGACTTATTTCTTAGAGAATCTGCCCGATGAAGCAGCGGTTCGGATGAGTTTTAATCAGTTAGTACATGGAAGTCATTGAACTTGATAATGCAGAGTTCCTGTCGAACGTGTGCCAGCTCATCAATGAGGGACATACTGTGTCAATCCGCGTGAAGGGCTACTCTATGCGGCCGTTCATCGAATCCGATCGCGATGCTGTGACGTTGGGAGCTATCAAGGGTGATTTAAAAGTGGGTGATGTGGTATTGGCAGAGATACGTCCAGACATGTATGTGCTCCATCGCATCGATGCCATTCAGGGTAATCATGTTCGCCTTCGTGGCGATGGTAATGTGGGTCAGACAGAGCAATGTGGGAAAGAGGATGTGCGTGCGATTGCGTTGCAGATTATCCGCAAGGGTAAAACGTGGAACGTCACCTCTCGTACTTGGCGCCTCTATAGCTACCTCTGGGTACATTTACTCCCCATCCGTTGCTACCTCTTAGCGATCTACCGGAGAGTGTTCATATCGGTAAAGTAACTTCCAAAATAAAAACCAATGAAAATCAAAACAGGATTTGAACTACGAACCATTTGTGGCGAACACATCATTGTCAGTCACGGTGAAGAGAACATCAATTTCGTCAAGGTAATCAGTCTGAACGAATCGGCTGCATATATCTGGAATCAGGTAATCGATAAAGATTTCACGGTAGAAGATGTTAGCCAGCTGTTGATGGATGAATATGACGTTGAGGAAACGGTAGCAAAGACCGATGCCCAGGAATTGCTGAATGAGTGGAGTGGGGCAGGACTTGTTGCCTGACTCTATCGGAAACACAAAAGAAAGGGATGTGTCACTGACACATCCCATTTGTTTGTCTAATCTTCAGCTATCAATTAGAAGTTGTAGTATACACCGAAGCTGAGAGCAGTGTTGTCGATATTCATACCGAATGCATTACCCTTGCCAGCTTTGTCATTTGCAAATTGGTATCCGAGGTAACCAATCTTAGTTACGAAGCTAACCTTCTCAGAAGCAGCAATCGCGATACCTGGACGAACGCCAATGCCGAAATAGCTACCACGATCCTGGTTAAGAGTTCTGAAAGCAACGCCACCGTCAACGAAGAACTTAGCGATACCAGACTCAGCAAAAGTGTAACGAACGTAAGGATTAATATTAATCTCGCTGAGGCTCTTGTTAGCCTTTACACCATTTAATGGCCAACCATTTGCATCAAAAGCGCCATTCTGAGAAGTGAAACCAAAAGCAAGAGCTACTGCAAGATTGTCACTTACGTTGTAACCAACTTCAGGAGCAATTGTGAAAATAGATGTGTTGTCAGCTCCATCAAATGCCTTACCAACGTTGAAACCAACTGAACCACCTGCCCAAATCTGAGCGTTTGCTGAAATTGCACATACAGCTACGATAGCTGAAAGAATAATCTTCTTCATAATTTTAAATAATTAAATTAATGTTTACGCGTGTGTGCGACATGCGCACATTTTCACTTTACATTGTTTTAATTTTGCCTACTCTTTTTGAGGTTTTCGGCTTGTCCTTTTATTAACTCGCTGCAAAGGTAAGGTGTTTATTTGAATTGACCAAATATTTTTGTAACTTTTTTTATGTTTTTACACATATTTCCACAAAACATGCAATAATTTTGCCCTTTTTTATACAAATTGTAAGATACATTTTGATGTCTTAAAAATTGTGTTCGCACACAGAAAAATCAAATGTAAACATCATGCAAATTGTAAATATACGGAAATATCATCATCTTGATTTCAATTAATTAGTGAATCGATGAATACTTGATGGAACGTTGACTATTATACATTAAGGATTGAGGATTGAACAACCAAAATTAAGGTAATATTGATAAAAATAATAAATAGTAAATGGTTAAATGCTAATTATTTTGTACCTTTGCAGCCACAAAACAAAACAACACAATGAGTAAGCTCGTTAAACCAGCAGGCTATAAGCCGTTGATAAACCCGCTCGAAACGGAGCAGGGTATCAAGTTAATTAAGGATTTCTTTCAGTCAAACCTCTCTACCGCCTTGCGTCTTCGCAGGGTCACCGCTCCGCTGTTCGTGTTGCGTGGACTGGGACTCAACGACGACCTTAATGGTGTGGAACGTCCTGTTTCCTTCCCAATCAAGGATATGGGTGAACAAGTGGCTGAGGTCGTGCACTCGCTTGCAAAGTGGAAGCGTGTGATGCTGGCCGAATACAAGATTCCTGCAGGCTATGGTCTCTATACCGATATGAATGCCGTACGTGGCGATGAGGAGCTCGACAATCTCCATTCGCTCTATGTGGACCAGTGGGACTGGGAGCGCACTATTAACCGCGAGGATCGCAATATCGATTTCCTTAAAGAGATAGTTACCCAGATCTATGGTGCCATCTGTCGTACCGAATACCTCGTCTGCGAACACTTCACACAGTTGAAACCTTTTCTGCCCGAGAAGATTCATTTCATCCATTCCGAGGAATTGTTGAAACTCTATCCCAACCTCACTCCTAAGGAGCGCGAGGACGAGATCTGCCGTACTTATGGAGCCGTATTCATCATGGGCATCGGAGGAAAGCTCAGCAACGGTGAGCCACACGATCTGCGTGCGCCTGACTATGATGACTGGACGACCGTCAACAAAGATGGCTATAAGGGTCTCAATGGTGACATCATGATTTGGTATCCAGTGCTCGGACATGCGGTCGAACTCAGTTCGATGGGTATCCGTGTCGACATCGATGCCCTCAACTATCAGCTTGAACTCACAGGTAAGCAAGAGCGTAAGAACCTCTACTTCCACAAAAAACTCCTTGCGGGCGAACTGCCGCTTTCCATCGGAGGCGGTATCGGTCAGAGCCGTCTATGTATGATTATGCTTCAGAAGGCACATATCGGAGAAATTCAAGCTAGCATCTGGCCCGATTCCATGCGCCAGGAATGTGCCGATTTCGGGATGCCGCTGATATAATTGACAATTCATGAAAAAAATCCTATCCTCCCAGCAGATTCGTCAGGTCGATGCGCATACCATCCAGTCCGAGCCGATTTCTTCTCTCGATTTGATGGAACGAGCCTCACACCTTGTCGTTGAACAACTCTGTAGTTTGTTCGATACCACCCACCGCATCATCATCTTTGCCGGTCCGGGCAATAATGGAGGCGATGCGTTGGCTATTGCGCGGATGATGGGACAACAGCAGTACCGTGTTTCGGCCTATCTTTTCAATATCGGTAACAACATCTCGTCCGATTGTCTTGCTAACAAGAACCGACTGAAACTCTGTCCCACTGTCGACTTCCACGAAATCACCACCGATTTTGTGCCGCCAGCTATTTCGGAGGACGATATCATCATCGACGGACTTTTCGGTACTGGACTTTCACGTCCCCTTATGGGAGGTTTTGCAGCTGTGGTGAAATATATCAATTCCTCCGAGGCTACCGTCGTATCCATCGATGTGCCATCAGGTTTGATGACCGAGGACAACACCACAAACGTCATGCCCCATGTGGTGCATGCAAACTATACGTTCACTTTCCAATACAACAAATTGGCCTTCCTCTTTGCGGAGACCGAACCCTATATTGGCCGTCTCACTGTGCTCGACATCGGCCTGCACGACCCACTCAACGATTCCACCATCACACCTTATTATATCTTTGATGCATCCGATGCTTTGGCGATGCTCAAGACCCGTCCGCGTTTCTCCCACAAGGGTACCTTCGGACACGCCTGTCTTATTGCCGGTAAGGAAGGAATGGGTGGGGCTGCCATCATGGCTTCTAAGGCGTGTATGCGGAGTGGGGCAGGGAAGTTGACCGTTCACACCCCTCTGGCGAATGTCGTACCCCTACAGATCTGTGTGCCTGAAGCTATCTTGCATATCGAACGTCAGTCCGATAAGTTCTCGGCACCGTTCGACACTACCTCTTACAATGCACTCGCCATCGGTCCTGGTATCGGAACCGACGAAACCACCGTTCGTGCCTTCACCCAACAGCTCCATTATCATCAAGGACCGCTCGTGCTCGATGCCGATGCGCTCAACATCCTCGGCGCTCATCCTGAGTTGATGAACCGCGTTCCCCAAGACGCTATTCTCACACCTCACAAGAAAGAGTTGCGTGGACTCATTGGAGCTACTACCAACAGCTACGAAGAACTGCAGCAAACCCGTCAGTTTGCTCAGCGCTATCATGTCTATGTGATTATCAAGGGAGCCAATTCGGCGATCGTTACCCCCGAAGGTGAAGTCATCTACAACATCACAGGTAATCCAGGTATGGCCACTGCAGGCAGTGGAGATGTCCTCTCAGGTATCATTCTCGCCTTCCTTGCGCAAGACTATTCATCCCTTCAGGCCTCCCTCCTTGCCACCTATCTCCATGGATTGGCAGGTGACCTCGCAGCAGCCGACCTGACACAGGAAAGCCTCATCGCTACCGACCTCATTGACTATCTTCCTCGTGCGTTCAAAACCTTGAATCCCTGACACTTCCGTTATTCGTAGTAGATAATCTTGCGTTTCTCTACACCCTCATCTTCCGTGTCCTCGCTGTACGCCGTTTCCTCTTCTCCTGTATCATCATTGTATTCTGTTTCCTCATAAGTAGTGCCGCTTTCGAAACGTCGCTCTGTCCAGTTGCCCCATTCGTCCACTTTCGTATACGTATAGGTCGTGGAGGTCTCCCTACTGTAGCTCGGTCCGTATATCTCCGTCCATTCCGTTGTAGCACGTTTTTCCCTATCTACCCCCACTATCTCGACGAATACTTTGTCCACACAATCCTCCCTGACGTATTCGAATTGTTTGGCATATCCGTTTCCATATTCGATATACACTCCTGGTTCGCCACAGCCACTGTTGCCCGATGTGATGCTGACGATACGACCTTGTCCGTCACGTTTCACTCCGTGACCATCGCGTCCCGTCACCTTGCCGTTCTCCGACGATTCATACGAGATGGCCATTTGATGCCCACCCCATGAATAACTGATATACGTGAGTCGTCCCTGCTTGTCAAACTGCACCTTGAAATCCTTGTCAGCCGAAGTCGTCACCTGCTTCACTGGTCCCTGCAATCCGAACAGCGCCAAGTCTTCCGTCTGCAGCACTCCCTCCTCCTCTGCTACTATCTCCTCCGCTACCACAACTCCGTCTTCAACTTCATCAGCCACCTGTTCTACGCCTTCCTGCACCGCCTCCGTGTCTGTTCCATTCACCTTGTCAATCATATTGTTGATAAAGTCACAACTCACAAGTGCGCCACACAGCAGAGCTACTGCTGTTAATAAGAAAATTTGCTTTTTTTTCATGTCGATTCTTTTTTTTAAGAGTTATTACTATAGTTAATATCACGTTGCAAAGATACAAAGTATTATCCGTTCCACCAAACAAATAAGGAGTTTTTTTTTAGAAGTATTCAAAATTCATTATTCATGTGGACATTTACATTTTCGGAAAATGAAGAACTGCTAATAGGATAGGAAATAGAAATTATTCATAAAAATTTTTAATATATATAATATATAACATTATATATTATATATATTAATTTTTCTTCCTTCAAAAATTCAAAAACCAAGATGTCCACATGAATAGTGAATAATGAATAGATCGTGGCTGAAATCGGTTGACTTTTCCTGATTTGGTTGA
>Ga0310786_10004567_pt1 | contig 19240 bp, 17 predicted proteins | sample AusTroGonzalo_MG_FD_203881 | JGI IMG/M metagenome (GOLD analysis project Ga0310786, IMG submission 203881) | Bovine rumen microbial communities from tropical cattle in Woodstock, Queensland, Australia - Gonzalo_03 (v2) (version 2) | ecosystem: Host-associated > Mammals > Digestive system >... | reverse complement strand
ATGCTGACGCTGTTCGTCCGGCACGGACGGTTCGACCTGGAAGTGTCCTGCAAAGGGGACACCTATGTGGACGACCATCACTCTGTGGAAGATATCGGCATCGCTCTGGGCAAGGCCTTTGAACAGGCGCTGGGTGACAAGAAGGGTGTGACCCGCTATGGCAGCACGATCCTGCCGATGGACGAGAGCCTGATCCTGAGCGCCGTGGACCTGTCCGGCCGAGGCCTGTTGGTCTATGACCTGTCGATCCCGGCGGAGAAGGTCGGGACCTTCGATACGGAACTGACGGAAGAATTCTTCCGGGCTCTGGCCCACAACGCCGGCATGACGCTGCATATCAAGCAACTTTCCGGCGGCAACAGCCACCACATCATCGAAGGCGCCTTCAAGAGCGTGGCCCGCAGCCTGCGGACCGCGGTGGCCATCGATCCCGCCTGCGCGGAGGAAATCCCCTCCACGAAAGGAGTTCTGTGATGATTGCGATCATCGACTACGGTGTGGGAAACCTGTTTTCTCTGCAGTCCTCCTTTGCCGCAATCGGGCAGGAAGCTGTCGTGACACGGGACATTGAGGAGATCCGCCGGGCGGACCGGCTGATTCTTCCCGGCGTGGGTGCCTTCCAGGACGCGGCGGACAAGCTGCGTCTTTCCGGCATGGACCGGGCGGTAAAGGAAGAAACGGCGAAAGGGAAGCTCCTGCTGGGGATCTGCCTGGGGATGCAGATGCTGTTTGAGCGCAGCCATGAATACGGCGTGCATAAAGGCCTGGGTTTGCTGAAGGGCGAGATCCGCCCGATCGCGGAGAAGATCCCGGCCGGGCTTAAGATTCCCCAGATGGGCTGGAACGCCCTGAAGATCGTGAAGGAATCCCCGCTGCTGAAATACACGAAGGCAGGAGAATATGTATATTTTGTCCATTCCTACAGCGCGGTGGACTGCGAGGACAGCCTGCTGGCTGTGACGGAATACGGCGCGGACCTGACGGCCTGTGTGGGCAAAGGCAATGTGTTTGGCTGTCAGTTCCATCCGGAAAAGAGCGGCGAGGTGGGTCTGCGGATCCTGAAAGCCTTCTGTGAGGAGGTATCCGCATGATCCTGTTTCCGGCAATTGATTTATATGAAGGCAAAGCGGTCCGCCTGTATAAAGGCGACTACGCGCAAATGACGGTCTACAGCGAACATCCGGAGGAGATTGCCCTGGACTTTGCCGCCAAAGGCGCGACCCACGCCCATCTGGTGGACCTGGAAGGCGCGAAGAGCGGCACGACGCCGAACCTGGAAACGGTGCTGAAGCTGAAGGAAGCGGCCGGCCTGTTCTGTGAGATCGGCGGCGGCATCCGCAGCATGGAGACCGTGAAGACCTATCTTTCCGCCGGGCTGGACCGGGTGATCCTGGGAACGGCAGCGGTGGAGGATCCGGCATTCCTGCGGGAGACCGTGGACACCTATGGAGAAAAGATAGCCGTAGGTGTGGACGTCCGGGACGGTTATGTGGCTATCAGGGGATGGATGGAAAAATCCGCCCTGGAGTTTATGGCATTCTGCCGGCAGATGGAAAGTATCGGGGTAAAGACCCTGATCTGCACAGATATTTCCCGGGACGGCGCCATGAGGGGAACAAACCGGGAAATGTACCGGCAGTTATCTGAAAGCCTGGGGCTGCAGATCACGGCCTCCGGCGGGGTATCCACCCTGGAGGATGTGGAGAGCCTGCGGAAGATGAACCTGTACGGCGCCATCATCGGCAAGGCATACTATACCGGGGATATTGATCTGAAGAAAGCAATAGAGGTGGCACGGTGATTACAAAGCGAATCATTCCCTGCCTGGACGTGAAGGACGGACGGGTGGTCAAGGGTGTCAACTTCCAGAAGCTCGGGGATGTGGCATCCCCGGTGGAACTGGCGAAGTATTACAGTGAAAACGGTGCGGATGAACTTGTGTTTTATGACATAACGGCTTCCGCTGAAGGCCGGGCACTGTTTACGGATATCCTGACGGAAACAGCACGTACGGTGTTTATCCCCCTGACAGTGGGCGGCGGGATCAATACCACGGATGACTTTGACCGGGTGCTGAAGTGCGGCGCGGACAAGGTGTCGGTTAATTCCGGCGCAATTCGAGACCCTTCGCTGGTTGGCAAGGCGGCAAAGCTTTACGGCGATCAGTGCGTGGTGCTGAGTGTGGACGTGAAGCGCGTGGACGGCGTTTTCAGGATTTTTGCCAAAGGCGGCCGGGAGAATACCGGCATGGAAGCGATTGAATGGGTGCGCCGGTGTGTCGGAGAAGGCGCCGGGGAGGTTGTGGTCAACTCCATGGACACGGATGGCGTGAAGCAGGGGTTCGACCTGGAACTGCTGGAGAAGGTCTGCGACGTGGTGAAGGTGCCGGTGATTGCGTCCGGCGGCGCAGGGTGTATTGAGGATTTCATCACGCTGTTCAAGGCGCTGCCCGGAGTGGATGCGGGGCTGGCGGCTTCGATCTTCCACTTCGGTGAAGTGGCGATCAATGACCTGAAGCGTGAAATGCAGAGGAATGGGATTCCGGCAAGACTTTAATTCAGTGAACAATGCACAATGAATAATGCACAATGACAATGTGTCAAAGATGGATTTGGAGGAAAGAAAATGCTGAACATCGATGAACTGAAGTTTGACGAGAAGGGCCTGATTCCGGCCGTTGTGGTGGACGCGGAGAACGGGAAAGTGCTGATGATGGCCTATATGAACAGGGAAAGCCTGAAGATTTCCATGGAGAAAGGGCTGACCTGCTTCTGGAGCCGGAGCCGCCAGGAACTGTGGCTGAAGGGAGAAACCAGCGGAAACTATCAGCATATCGTGTCCATTACGGCGGACTGCGACCGGGATACGCTGCTGGTGAAGGTGGAGAAGGACGGTCCGGCCTGCCATACGGGCAACGAAACCTGTTTCAATGACGTGATCTGGGAGAGCGACGAACTGCATGAGTTTACCTATGAGGGACTCATGGAACTGATCGCCGGCCGGAAAACGGAGAAGAAGGAAGGTTCCTATACCACCTACTTGTTTGAAAAGGGCCTGGACAAGATCCTGAAGAAGGTGGGCGAGGAGACCACGGAGGTAATCATCGCCGCCAAGGACAAGGATAAGAAGAACACAATTTATGAAATCGCGGACCTGACCTATCATGTGATGGTGCTGATGATTGAAGCGGGCATTTCCCTGGATGATATCCACAAGGAACTGGCATCCCGCCATGTGATTGACCATAAGGTGAAGCAGGAGAAAATGGTCTGATGAGAGATCTGCACATGCATACTGTCTTCTCTGACGGAAAGAACACTCCGGAGGAGATGATTCAGGAAGCGATCCGGCTGGGACTGGATACGGTTGGAATCTCTGATCACAGTCATCTGGATCCCTGCGGCATGACGCTGGAAGCCAGCGCCGAATACCGGGCGGAGATCGCCCGGCTGAAGGAAAAGTATGCCGGTCAGATCCGGGTGCTGTGCGGCCTGGAGCGGGATTTCATCTCAGATGACTTCGCGGAATATGATTATGTGATCGGATCGGTTCATCTGCTGACGATGCCGGACGGGCACCACGTGTCCATCGACTGGACCGCGGACAAACAGCGGGAAGGCGTGGAAAAGTATTTCGGGGGTGACTGGTACGCTTTTGCGGAAGCGTTTTTTGAAACGGAAGCAAAGGTCGTGGAAGTGACAAAGTGCGATATCATCGGTCACTTTGACCTGATCACAAAATTCATAGAACAGGAACCTTCCTTTGACGTGCACCATCCCCGCTATGTGAAGGCATGGCAGAAAGCGGCGGATGCCCTACTGAAAACCGGAAAACCTTTTGAGATCAATACGGGGGCGATTTCACGGGGATACCGTACATCGCCATATCCATCCAGGGAAATCCGGGAGTATATCCGGGCGCACGGCGGAAAGCTGATCCTGTCCAGTGACAGCCACAGTAAAGAAAACATAGCATACAGGTTTGACGAATTCATCAGCGAAACGGATGAATTCGAAATTGGTACAGAAAACTGAATATCAGACTGTCTGAAAAAGTTTCCGAAAATTTCGGGAACTTTTTTTAGTTGGCTGCGTCCTACAGAGTGAGACCGGAAAAACCGGTAATGAGAAAGGAGATTGAATATATTATGAAGCGGATTACAGCGATCATCCTGGCGGTGCTGATGGTGCTGGCCATTGCAGCAGGCGCTGTGGGTGAGGAAAACAAAATCTGGTTCAAGGGGGACACGGGGGAGAAGGTCACCTGGATTCAAATGAGGCTGAAGGAACTGGAATACCTGGACAAAGAACCCAATGGCGTTTTTGATGAAGATACGGAACGGGCCCTGCGTGAATTCCAGCAGGTCCAGGGACTGCTGGTAACCGGCATGGCGGACAGTGTTACGATGGAGATGCTGGAAACCACGACGACTAAGAAATCAGAAGCAAGGAACTGGTCATACGACGAAATCATGTATGAAGCAACAGAGGCTGCGGCAGGCGTATCCTATGCGGAATCCTTCGCAAATATGTCCACAAGCATGCCGATGACCGCGGCTTCCAAAGGCCGGATCGACTGGAATACGGAGGAATACACGACTTTTGAGAGCAACCGTTTCCTCAGCGTGCTGACTTCTCCGCTGTCTACTTTTGCGGCGGACGTGGACACCTCTTCCTACGCCCTGTTTCGCCGGAAGGTGCTGAGCGGGGAGCGGATTCCGGCAAACAGTATCCGGATTGAAGAGATGCTGAATTACTTCCATTACGACTATACGCAGCCCAGGGACGGCGAGCCCTTCGGCGTGACAACTGAAATCGCACCCTGCCCCTGGAACGAAAAAACGAAGCTGCTGCTGATCGGGCTTCAGGCTGCTGAAGTCCGGAAGGACGAACGTCCCGGCCACAACCTGGTTTTCCTGATCGATACTTCCGGAAGTATGAACGGCAGCGACCGGCTGGATCTTGTAAAGCGGGCATTCCTGCTGCTGCTTGACGAACTGGATCCGGAAGATACCATCTCCATTGTAACCTACGCAAACCGGGACCGGGTGGTGCTGGAAGGTACGCCCGCGGCGGATAAGACCCGGATCATGGAAGCAATCAGCGAGCTGGAAGCCCACGGCGGAACCAACGGCAGCGCGGGTATCCTGCGGGCGTACGAGATCGCGGAAAAGTACTATGTTGAAGGCGGCGTAAACCGTATTCTGCTGGCTACGGACGGCGACCTGAATGTGGGCGTGACCAGCGAAGGAGACCTGGCTCAGCTGGTGACGGAAAAAAAGAAAAGCGGTATCAGCCTGACCTGTCTTGGATTCGGTATGGGCAACTACAAGGATAACAAGATGGAAGCCCTGGCTGACTACGGAGACGGCAACTGCCGGTATATCGATACCATCTACGAAGCACGAAAAGCGCTTGTGGAGGAAGGCGGCGGCACGTTTATAACCGTAGCCAAGGACGTGAAGATCCAGGTGGATTTCAACCCGGCCATGGTGAAAGGATATCGCCTGATCGGCTATGAAGACCGTGTGATGGCTGCGGAGGATTTTGCCAACGATGAAAAGGACGGCGGCGAGATCGGCAGCGGCCACCGGATGACGGCTCTGTATGAGATTGTCCCGGCAGACTCCGATTTCGACTTTGGTGAAGTTGGCAGCCGTTACCAGGAAACACAGGCTGCTGCCGACGGCGGTGACTGGCTGACTGTCAGCATCCGGGCAAAAGAACCGGAAGGCACTGTGAGCAAGCTGTACGAGTATCCTGTGAACGATACAGCGGTCAGGACTGAAATGAGTGAAAACATGCGGTTCGCAGCCGCGGTGACTGAAGCCGGGATGCTGCTCAGGGACAGTGAATGGAAAGGACAGACCACATGGGCGCAGGCACTGGAGCTGGCAAGAGGATGCCAGAGCGTGAGCGGAGACGTTTATAAAGAAGAATTTGTTTACCTGCTTACGCTGCTGGAAAGAGCGAACTGAAACTGATTATACAGACAAAAAGTCACTGAAAGATAACAAAAAGCGGTGACAAAAACGGTATAAGTGAATATAATGGCATGGATGCAAATCCGGAAGGAGAACAACCATGCCATTTTTATATGAGACCCATATGCATACCTGCCAGGGAAGCGCCTGCGGCAGGGCGACCGGTAAAGAACAGGCCAGGGTATATAAAGAGGCCGGCTTTACGGGTATTATCATTACGGATCATTTTTTCGGCGGGAACACTGCCGTTGACCGGAACCTTCCCTGGGAGGAACGGGTGGATCTGTTCTGGAAGGGATACGAGGACGCGAAGGAAGAGGGGGACAAAATCGGCCTGGATGTTTTCTTCGGACTGGAGCAGAACATTCACTTTGATGAGTACCTGATTTACGGACTGACCAAGGAATATATGAAAGCCCACCCGGAGATGGAACACTGGAACCGGCACCAGCAGCTGGAAGAGGTTCACAAGGCCGGCGGCTGTGTAATTCAGGCGCATCCCTTCCGGATGCGGAATTATATGGACCGGATCCGGCTGGGACTGAAATACTGCGACGGCATTGAAGTGGCCAACGCAGGAAATGATCCCCTGGATGATGCGCGGGCCTGGCTTTACGCGCAGGAATACGGACTGATCATGTCGGCAGGCTCTGATAATCACTGCGGCGCCAACTGGCCGCTGTACGGTGTGGCAATGGATCACCGGCTGACGGATGTCCGGGACTATGCAAGGACGATCCTGGCCGGAAAACAGATGGAACTGCTGCTTCCGGAAGGCAGGCTGATTATGCCGGAGAATCCGGTGATCGATGAACGGCATAAGGCTTATATGCTGGACGACGAGGAACAGGATGTTCCGACGACCAAAGAATGGACTGAATAATAAACAGGGGCTTCCGTCAGGACGGAAGCCCCTGTTTTATACTGTCAGAATGTGCTGGCTTTTTTCATCAGGCGGAGGCCCTTCCAGTTGGGTTCCTTCCTGTCCGGAGTTTCGGGAAGATCGAATTCATAGGCCATGCTGGCGTTGATGACAGGAATGCCGTTCCAATCACGCTCACGGATGAAATGGGAACCGGTATAGGCCTGATGTACATGACCGTGAACCATCACAGCGGGATGCCAGGTATCGAGAAGGGGACCAAAGCATTCGAATCCACGGTGTGCAAGATCCTCCTGGTCTCCAAAGCCCCTGATGGGGGAATGGGTCAGCAGGATATCAAAGCCACCCGTGGATTTCAGCATCCTCCGGTATGAAGCGATACGGGAAGCCATTTCTTTTTCGGTATACATATTCTTTGCATCCGGACGGTAGCGGATGGATCCGCCAAGGCCGAAAATCCGGACACCTTTGATCTGGACAACTGTTCCGTCCGCACAGAGGCAGCCTTCCGGCGGCTCTTTTTCGTAGCGGTCATCATGATTACCGGGTACATAAACGATGGGCGCGTTGGTAAAACAGGTCAGGAAAGACAGATACTTGGCGGGAAGATCTCCTGCAGAGAGGATGATATCCACATCGCGCAGCGCCTCCCGGCAAAGATCACCCCAGAGTCGGGGAGAAGGTTCGTCCGCTATGGCCAGAATCCGCATATCATTCGCTCACTTTCTGTTCCAGCTGAAAGCTGAAAGCTCGGGCTTCAGTTCTCCGTTGAATCCCTGAAGGCGTACCAGAGGACGGGCGGATTCAATGAGCTCTTCTGTATCAGGCAGCGTGCCGATAATATTATCGGCCAGGTAATCCATACAAAGAATTTCGGCAGGGGTGAGACGCCGGTCTGCGTCGCAGCGGAGCGTGCCGCTCTGGTCACGCAATTCTCCTTCAAACGGTGTGAAGGAACCTTCACGGATCTGCTCCCGGAAATGATGGATAACCCGGGCAGCATAGGGATCGAAGCGGGAGGAGAAAGCAACGTCCAGGATATTGGAACCGAGACCCCACCAGTAGTTGGTGACGTTTTCCTTGCTTTCCGCCTGGTTGAAAGTACCGTTCAGGATGCGTTCCGTCATCATCCGGTAAAAGAGTCCCCAGTGGGGAACCAGCGTAGCCATGTGGAGGATTTCGCTGCCGTCACGGACATACAGGCCGTAATCCCGGGCGTCGCGGTTCGGTGCCGTGATATCCCGGTTACAGATTACGCGGATTTCCGGATCTTCAAAGGGCATTTCCTGATCAAACCAGGAGGCAGAGAACCAGTTGAGGTAGATCTTTGCCTGCGGGTTCACCATGCGGGCACCCAGGGCAAATGCGTTGGCAGCGGCCGGGACACCGTAGATCGGGAAGTCGGCGATATAACCGATTTTTCCATTCTCAGAAAGAATACCTGCGGCCATTCCCAGCAGGAACTTTGCCTCATAGAAACGGATATAGTAGGTACGGATGTTTGTATAGTTGGACAGCAGTGAACAGCAGAGGAAACGGACTTCCGGATGCTTCAGGGCCGGTTCCACAGCGCTGTTGAGCATAACCGGCGAGGTGGCAAAAATGGCGGTATAGCCATCGGCTATCAGCTTATCCACCTCTTCGGCAAACTCGGTACGGGAGGGAACGATGCGCGTGGTGGTTTCAAGCCTGTCACCCAGCTTTTCCTCGGCTTCCAGCCGGCCCAGGTTGTGCCAGTAGTTCCAGGCGGAATCCTGAATGGACCGGTTGAAGAGGAAGGCTGCTTTGATTTTTGAAGGATGGAACAACGCTGAGATCAGCGGAACCGGAGGCTGGACCTGCTCCATGACCAGGTTCACACGGCCGTCCCGTGATTCGAACTCCCGGGCCATGAGGCGGACGCGTTCCCCTGTTTTTGCCAGATCGTCATCCCTGACATCTTCATAGCCGAAGGTGGTCAGATAAAGCAGGAAAGCGTCGCCGCAGGACTGAACCTCCTTGCCGTGGGTCTGGGTAAGGTAATTCTCGGCAAAATAATGATAAAGCTTGCGCAGGGAAAGAATTTCGTCGTCGGTCCATTTTTCCCCGGCGCGGACGCCCGGCAGGGAAAGAAGTTTCTGATAGGAACCGGGACGGGAGAAGAAGATGGCGTAAAGACCGGTTTCCTTGCAGAAATCACAGTATTCATAATAGGAAACAATTTCCGGATCATCACTCATGGGCGGATACACGCGGGTGACGTCCGCCTCGATATCCCGGGCATCGAGATACTTCATGACTGAGGCCCGCTTATTGCCCTCAATGACATAGTAGTACCCCATATATTCCAGCACGGTGATGGGCTGGTTGACACCCTTGGCTTCCACACTTTCACAGAGATGTTCCCATTTGCTGGCGAACTCGCTGCCGCCTTCCAGGATAGGCATGAATCCGTTCGCAAAGGCATAGCTGCGGCCCCGGGAAACGGAGCCGATAACCCGGTCAAGGGAAATGGTCATAATACCGAGGGACAGGCGGCTGAGGGAGGAAAGGGCAGGAACACGCTCCTCCAAAACCGGCAGGTAGGGATCGGTATTGGACTGGATGGCGTTCTGGTAAACGCGCAGACCTTCCCGGCGGGCTTTGCTGTAATGATCCATTCAATCACTTCGATTCTATGCAGATTTCTGAATTCAGATCCGGAACAGGAGAGCCTCCTGACACAATAATCCGGAATGAATTCAGAGTCCGAAGGACAAAAACATTTTACCATTATTCGGAAGAAATGGCAAAAAGACGAACATTTTCAGACATGAATAAGTGGAAAGTACGATTTTTGTACAATCTGGGAGGAAAACATACAGATTAGCTGTCTTGAGAAAAAAATAGGAGAATGATAAAATATTTTCGTGTATTCTTGATTACGGAGGGACACGCAATGCCGGAAATCGGGATGATTCTGCGTGAAGGGAAAGGCAAGAAAGTCTACGCGACGGACGACCCTGATAAAGCGATTGTCTATTTCAAAGACGAGGCCATGGCGTTTCACGGCCTGAAGCGGGGACGGATCCTCGGCAAGGGTGAAGTGAACAATTCGGTGTGCGAGCACCTTTTTCATCTGCTGGAAGAACACGGTATTGAAAGCCATTATCTGGAACATATTGACGCAAGGCACTGCCTGGTGAAACGATGCGATATGATTCCGCTTTCAGTCAAAATCCGTAACCGTTCCGCCGGCCAGCTGGCAGAACGTACCGGAATTCCGGTGGGAACAAAGCTTGAACCGCCGGTGGTGGAGTTTGAACTGCGGAATACCGGGATGGAAGCGGATCCGCTGGTGAACAACTCCCATATCTATGCAATGAAACTGGCTACACCGGAAGAGATGGAAGAGATTACCCGGGTCAGCCTGAAGATCAATGAAATCCTGACAGCTTACCTGAAGGATATCAGCATTGAGCTGATCGATTTCAAACTGGAGTTTGGCCGTTACCACGGACGGATCATTGTTGCGGATGAGATAACCCCGGATACCGCCCGGTTCTGGGATGCCGGAACGCACGAACCGCTGGATATCGACCGGTTCAGGAGAGACATGGACAATGTGGCGGAGGCATATCAGGAAGTGCTTCACCGCATGATGGGTGTGAGTTAAGAAGATATGATCAGAAGAACGCTTTGCATGCTGCTTGCGCTGACGCTTCTCTGGGGCGGAGTGTGCGCGGCAGCGGAGGAAAAAGGCGAGTTTCCGGCATTGAATGATGCCGGTTTTCTGGACTCCGGGGAATTTGTCTGGGAAGATGAAGAAAACGGCGTCTGGCGGTATGCCAGCAGTACGCTGCGCGTCGAAATCTTCCGCAGGGAACAGAAAAAACCGGCCCGGGTCTGGTATGAGGCAGAAGTTTTCTGTGCGGAAGGATCCACAGGTCCGAGGATGATTGCCAACGATCCGGAGCATTGGAAAACCGCGGCGAATATGGAATATCCCTACAAGATCACCCGGAAATATGGCACGGTGCTGGCTGTTTCCAATGACTTTGCCCAGCTGCGCCTGCAGCAGAAGAAAAGCAGGCCCGGAATCATTATCCGGGACGGGAAGGTCTGGTCAGACAGAACCAAAAAGAGAGGCGTAAAGGATTTCCCGAATCTGGACTGCCTTGCGATCTGGCCGGACGGAGATATGAAGGTTTACTACAGCGATGAAAAAACCGCTGAGGAATACCTGGAAGACGGTGCGATTGACGTGTTGGCTTTCGGGCCGATCCTGATCAGGGACGGAAAGCTGAATGAGGAAGGCCTGAAGAAATACGGTACCAGTCACGCACAGCGTACCGCTGTAGGCATGGTGGAGAAGGGCCATTACTTCTTTATGATGCTGGAGGGCCGGATCAAGCGGAGTAAGGGAGACGGTATCAGTTTCCTGGCGGAGAAGCTGCTGGAGAAAGGGTGTACCATAGGGTTCAACCTGGACGGCGGGGAGACCGCATGCATCGTGTTTATGGGACACCAGCTGTGCAGGCTGAAAGATCGGAAGAAACCGTTATCCTCGCGGAGAACGAGTGATATCCTGGGAGTTGGCACTTCAGAACTCCTGCCGGCAGTGTCCGATCCGTGGTAAAACCGCAGAAACTGTTGCAATACAAGGAAACTTGTGATAGAATGCCATGCGGTGTTTTATGCGCACCGCTGTTTTATGCTGAAATGATTCAGTGAAATGATTCAGGAGGAAGATAATTCATGAGCCATACCTACGAGAAGCTGTCCGGAAACAAAGCGAAACTGACCTTTACGATCCCCGCGGAGCAGTTTGATGAAGCGATGACGCAGGCTTTCCTTAAGATGCGCAAGCGTATCAACGTTCCGGGTTTCCGGAAGGGCAAGGCTCCGCGCAAAATGATCGAGACCCTTTACGGCGAGAGCGTTTTCTATGATGACGCCTTCGAGATCATCTTCCCGGACGCGTACCGTGCGGCTGTTGAAGAATATGATCTGAAGCCCGTGGATCAGCCCCAGATCGACCTGGACGAGATCGGCGCCGGCAAGGACCTGAAGTTCCATCTGGAAGTGTTTGTCCGGCCCGACGTGACGCTGGGCGACTACAAGGGACTGACCGTTGAAGCCGATCTGCAGAAGCTGACGGACGAAATGGTGGATGCCCGCATTGAGGAAGACCGTAAGAAGGCCAGCCGCACGATTGACGTGGAAGACCGTCCTGTGCAGGAAGGCGACACCGTCAACCTGGACTATGCCGGTTCTGTGGACGGCGTTGCATTCGCCGGCGGCACCGCGCAGGGCCAGACCCTGACCATCGGCAGCCATCAGTTTATCCCCGGATTCGAGGAGCAGATGGTCGGCATGCAGCTGGGCGAGGAGAAAGACCTGAACGTCAAGTTCCCCGATGAGTACCATGCTGAGGAACTGAAGGGCAAGGACGCCGTGTTCCATGTCAAGGTGAACGGCATCCAGATGACCGAAGTGCCGGAGCTGGACGATGATTTCGCCGCCGACATCAGCGACTTCAACACCTTCAAAGAATATAAGGAAAGCATCGTGAAGGAACTGAGCGACCGCGTTGCGAAGAACAACGACATCGCTGCCGAGAACGCGCTGGTCGAGAAGGCTGCTGAGAATGCCCAGATCGATATTCCGGAAGCCATGATCGATGATCAGGCGAACTACATGGTTCGTGAGATGGCTATGCGGATGAGCTACCAGGGCCTGCGCATGGAAGACTATCTGAAATACACCGGCCAGACCATGGACGGCGTAAAGCAGATGTATAAGCCCGAAGCTGAAAAGCGGGTGCGGATCGAACTGGTGATTGATGCTATCCGCAAGGCCGAGAAGATCGAGCCCACTGAGGAAGACATCGAAAAGGCGATCGCCGAGCAGGCTGAACAGATGGGCCAGGAAGTGGAAACCTTCAAGAAGAACCTGACTGAGGAACAGAAGGGTTACCTGAAGGACAACGCCGCGATCCGCCTGGTGCTGGACCTGCTGAAGAAGGACGCCAAGGTGGAAGAAAAGAAGGCGGAAGCTCCCGCGGAAGAAAAGCCCGCGAAGAAGACCGCTGCTAAGAAGACCACCAAGAAGGCTGAAACTGCGGAAGCTCCCGCGGAAGAAAAACCCGCCAAGAAGCCCGCTGCCAAGAAGACCACCAAGAAGGCTGAAACCGCGGAAGCTCCTGCGGAAGAAAAGCCCGCCAAGAAACCCGCCGCCAAGAAGACGGCAAAGAAAACTGACGCTGAATAAGAATGCCTTTAACGGCGGCCCGGCCGGGCCGCCGTTTCAGTCAAAGGAGGGAACGATATGCCGCTTATTCCGATGGTCATTGAACAGACGAACAGGGGAGAACGCTCCTACGATATTTATTCCAGGCTGCTGAAGGACAGGATTGTCTTCCTCGGCGGAGAGATCACCGATGATACCGCCAATCTGGTGGTTGCGCAGCTGCTGTTCCTTGAAATGGAAGATCCGGACAGTGATATCAGCCTGTACATTAACAGCCCCGGCGGATCTGTGACAGCAGGCATGGCTATTTACGATACGATGAAGTACATCCGGCCTCAGGTGCGCACGGTCTGTGTCGGTATGGCTGCCAGCATGGGCGCTTTCCTGCTGATGGCCGGCGAAAAGGGCAAACGGCTTGCGCTGCCGAATGCCGAAGTGATGATCCATCAGCCCCTGGGCGGCGCCCAGGGCCAGGCTACAGACGTGGCGATCCGGGCTGAATGGTTGATGAAGACCAAGAAGAAGATGACCGCCATGATGGCTGAAATGACAGGCCAGCCCCTGAAGAAGGTTCAGGCGGACGTTGAACGCGACTATTTCATGAGCGCGGAAGAAGCGCTGGATTATCATATTATTGATGAGATCTATCAGCCGCGTGACAAGCAGAAAAAGTGAGGTTGAAACATGGCCAACAATATGAACAGACAGACACCCCGCTGCTCCTTCTGTGGCAAGGAACAGCGTATGGTAAAACGGCTGGTGGCCGGTCCGAACGTTTATATATGCGATGAATGTATCGCCCTGTGCAATGAGATCCTGAGCGAAGAGGACCTCCTGCTTGATGATGCTTCCAGGGATATGCTCGCACCGGTGAAGCTTCCTTCACCTGCAGAGATGAAAAAGATCCTGGACGAGTATGTGATCGGTCAGGAACGGGCGAAGCGCGCGCTGAGCGTGGCAGTGTACAACCACTACAAGCGGATTAACCGGAAGCAGACACGGGATGACGTGGAACTTCAGAAGAGCAATATCCTGCTCCTGGGCCCCACAGGCAGCGGTAAAACCTACCTGGCCCAGACCCTGGCGCGGATCCTGGAAGTCCCGTTTGCGATTGCTGATGCTACCAGCGTTACAGAGGCCGGCTATGTGGGCGACGACGTGGAAACCATTCTGCTTCGCCTGATCCAGGCCGCGGACTGGGACATTGAGAAGGCACAGCGCGGTATTGTCTATATCGACGAAATTGATAAAATTGCCCGCAAAGGCGAGAACATGTCCATTACACGGGACGTCAGCGGCGAAGGCGTTCAGCAGGCGCTGCTGAAAATCCTGGAGGGAACGGAAGCTGCTGTGCCGCCGCAGGGAGGCCGGAAGCATCCGCACCAGGAAATGATCAGGATCGATACAACCAATATCCTGTTTATCTGCGGCGGCGCCTTTGACGGACTGGTACCGATTATTGAAAACCGTATCGGAAAAAAGACGCTGGGCTTCGGTGCGGAAATCCAGAGCCAGCGGGATCCTGCCCGGACGGATGCGTTGAAGGACGTTCAGCCGGAAGACCTGACAAAATACGGCCTGATTCCGGAATTTGTCGGCCGGCTGCCGATTCTGGTCACGCTGGACGCGCTGGATGAGGATGCGCTGATCCGGATTCTGACAGAGCCGAAGAACGCACTGTGCAAGCAGTATTCAACACTGCTGGATATGGATAACATCCGGCTTATCTTTGAGGATGACGCCATCCGGGAGATTGCCCGTCAGGCCATTGACCGCAAATGCGGCGCCCGCGGCCTGCGCGCCATCATTGAGAACGCGATGCTGGACACCATGTTTGAACTTCCGGGTATGCCGGACGTTAACGAGTGTATCATTACAAAAGAAGCGATCAACGGCGGAAAACCGACGCTGATCTCCGGCGTGGGCAAGAGAACCGCCAGGCGCGCGGAAAAGAAGACGGACGAAACGGACGCCTCCTGAATAAAAAGTTAACGGCACGGGCTTTGCCGGATCCGGATACGGAAGCAAACGGTAAGCCCTGCCGTTCGTAACAAGAGGATATCATGAAGAAAAATCAGACAATCGAATTGCCTGTACTGCCCCTGAGAGGACTGATGCTCTTTCCGAACATGGTCCTTCATTTTGACGTGGGCAGAAAAAAATCCCTGGCCGCACTGGAACAGGGAATGATGGAAAAGCAGCGGGTATTCCTGATCAGCCAGAAAAGCGACGATACGGAAGACCCCGCATGGAAAGACCTGTGCAAGGTCGGTACCATCGCAGAAATCAAGCAGGTGATGAACCTGCCAGGAGAAAATATCCGTGTGCTGGTCGAAGGCTCCAGCCGGGGTGTGATTCAGGAAAAACTCGGCGATGAACCCTGCATGAAAGCGGTCATCAAGGTCTGTGAAGACCGGGCTGTCCGTTCGGCGGAAGCGAAAGCACTCCTGCGTACCGCACAGGATCTGTTTGAGGAATATGCAAGGACTTCCCAGCGCGTCAGCCAGGATACGGTGGAGTCAATCCATGCCATTGAGAAAGCCGGAGAGGCAGCAGATCTTCTGGCTGCAAACGTGCTGACAAAGCGGGAAGACCGGCAGGATATCCTGGACGAGCTGAATCCGATCGCCCGCCTGGAAAAGGTCTGTTCGATCCTGATGCGTGAAACCGATATGGCTGATACGGAGAAGCAGATCCAGGCCCGCATCCGGAAACAGGTGGAGAAGAATCAGAAGGATTATTATCTGCGTGAGCAGATCAAGGCGATCCAGACCGAACTGGGCGACGGAGATGAAACAGATACCGCCGACCTGCGGAAACGGCTTGCGGAAACGCCCCTGAATGATGAAGCTCGCAGCAAGTGCGAAAAAGAGCTGGACCGGCTTTCACGTATGGCGCCGGGAAGCCCTGAAAGCTCTGTCAGTCAGACCTATATTGAATGGATCCTGGATCTGCCCTGGGGCAAAGAAACAGAAGACAATCTGGATCTGAACCGGGCAAGGGAGATCCTGAACAGGGATCATTACGGACTGGAGGACGTCAAGGAGCGGATTATCGAGTACCTGGCGGTCCTTCAGCTGAAAAAGGATATGAAGGGACCGATCCTCTGCTTTGTAGGTCCTCCCGGTGTGGGTAAGACCAGCATTGTGAAGGCGATTGCTGAAGCAGTCGGCAGGAAGTTTGTCCAGGTCAGCCTGGGCGGCGTCCGGGATGAAGCAGAAATCCGGGGCCATCGCCGCACCTATATCGGTTCCATTCCCGGCCGCATTATCGCGGGCATGAAACAGGCAGGTACCTGCAATCCCGTTTTCCTGTTTGATGAAATCGACAAGATGAGCGGTGATTTCCGGGGCGATCCGGCTTCTGCCATGCTGGAAGTGCTGGATTCGGAGCAGAACAATGCTTTCCGGGATCATTACATGGAACTGCCCTTTGACCTGAGCAAAGTGATGTTTATCACTACGGCCAATACAATGGAAACAATCCCTGCTCCGCTGCTGGACCGCATGGAACTGATTGAGGTTTCCAGCTACACGGAAGAGGAGAAGCTACAGATCCTTAAACGCCACCTGCTGCCGAAACAGATCCGGGAGCATGGGATGAAGCCGAACGCGCTGAAAGCAGACGACAGCATCCTGAAGATGATGATTGAGGACTATACCCGTGAGGCAGGTGTCCGTACACTGGAAAGGACCGCTGCCAAGCTGTGCCGCAAGGCCGCAGTCCGGATGCTGGACCAGGGTAAACGTTCCATGACGATCTCAAAGAAGGCCCTGCGGGAAATGCTCGGTGCACCCCGGTACCTGCGGGAAGCGCCGGAAAAGGAACCCCGTGTGGGTGTAGTCAACGGCCTGGCCTATACCAGCGTGGGCGGTGAAATGCTGGAAGTGGAGTGCACTACCATGAGCGGTAAGGGCACCCTGAAACTGACCGGCCAGCTGGGTGACGTTATGAAGGAATCCGCGGAGGCGGCCTTTACCTGGGTGCGCGCCCACAGTGAAGAACTGGGTCTGCAGAAGAACTTCTACCAGGGCATGGATATTCACATCCATGTACCGGAAGGCGCCGTGCCGAAGGACGGTCCTTCCGCCGGTGTGACGATGACCACAGCGCTGGTAAGCGCACTGACCGGAAAACCTGTACGCCAGGACGTGGCGATGACCGGCGAGGTGACGCTGCGCGGCCGGGTGCTGCCGATCGGCGGCCTGAAAGAGAAAACCATGGCAGCCTACCGTGCCGGTATCCGTACACTGGTGATACCGGAGGAAAACCAGAAAGACCTGGAAAAGATTCCGGAGCATGTGCTGGAACAGTTTAAGGTGATCAAAGCTACAGACGTGAAGGACGTGCTGAAAACAGCGATCGTTTCATTCTGAGCAAACTGCATTGAAGGAGGGGCGGAATATGATGGAAATCAAGACGGCAGAGTTTGTGACTTCCATGGCTGATTACGGGCCGTTTACAGGAAAGGGCCTGCCCCAGATTGCAGTGGCCGGTAAGAGCAATGTGGGAAAGAGCACGCTGATCAACCGGCTGTGCCGGAGAAACAAGCTGGCACGCACCAGCTCCACACCGGGAAAAACAAGACTGCTGAATGTGTTCCTGCTGAACAACGAGTTCCATCTGGTTGACCTGCCCGGCTATGGGTTTGCAAAGGTGGATAAAAAAGAAAAACAGCGCTGGGGCCAGATGATGCAGGATTATTTCGAGAAAGCGGATGAACTGCTTCATGTGCTGTGCCTGGTGGATATCCGCCATGAACCCACAGAGGATGACAAACAGATGAACCGTTTCCTGAGGGAAATGGACATTCCTTTCTCAGTGATTGCCACCAAGGCAGACAAGATCAGCCGCGGTGCACGGAGCAAATACCTGGCTCCGATCTGCAGGGCATTGAGCGTCCAGCCCTGGGAAATCATCTGTTTCAGCGGGGAAGACGGCACGGGCCGCGATGATCTGCTGAAGCTGATGGATGATATTCTTCATCCGGCTGAATCATAAGTTTACTATTTTTTGCCAAAAGTATTCTTTTCCTATTGCATATGATGTATATGCATAGTATAATCCATGACCGTAGATCACGAGGTGCTTTCGGCAGAAAAGTGGAGGAGAAAGCCAATTAGTGGAGAAACACTCAGTTTTTTCCTCTGTTTTTAATGTGCTGGTGTAAAAGGAAGCATCAAAAGTGAAAGCTACGATCAACAATGTGGGAATTCGTGTCAGAATTGCCACGTTTGAGGAGGAAACAATATGAATCTGGTCAAGTGCCCCCGCTGCGACCTGAACTACATCCGGGAGGATGAAAAGTACTGCAAGGTTTGCCTGCAGGAGATGAAAGGGGAATCCCGCTCCGAGGAGATCGAGCTGTGCAGCATCTGCAATGAGGAACCGTGCCTGCCTGGCAAAGATGTATGCCTGTTCTGCCTGCGGGAGATGAACAAGAGCAACAGCGCAGATGATACTGATAACGGAACGGAGACCGAAAACGTTGACACCTCCACCATCGGAGATATGGATGCCGTCAGTGGTATGGATGAGATTATACCCGATGTGGAAGAGGAAGAAACGGACGAGTTCGGCGAGATTGACCAGGAACTGAGCCTGGAGGATGTCCGGGAAGACGAAGAAAGAGACGTGGACGATGACGCGGAGGAAGAGGAAATCTGAGTCCCGTTCATCCGTGACACAATTAAAGGAGTAAGCATGCGCCTGTTTGCCATTGGAGACCTGCACCTGCCCGGGGGAGACGATAAACCCATGGACGTGTTTGGTCCCCAGTGGGACAGGCATTTTTTGCGCATACAGGAAAACTGGCGGAAGCTGATTGAAGATGAGGATACCGTACTGATTCCTGGGGATATCAGCTGGGCGATGCAGCTTGAGGATGCCAGAGCAGATCTGGAAGCAATCGGCAGTTTGCCGGGCAGAAAGATAATCTGTAAAGGGAATCACGACTACTGGTGGAATTCCATCAGCCGTGTACGTTCTATCCTGCCTCCCTCGATAACCGCGGTGCAGCACAGTGCGGCTGACCTGGGAGAAGCGGTGGCCTGCGGTACAAGGGGATGGCTGATTCCGACAAAGGAAACACCGCTTGACGCGCAGAATGAGAAAATTTTCCTGCGCGAGGCAGAGAGGCTTCGCCTGGCCCTGGACGCCGCGAA
>Ga0310786_10004566_pt1 | contig 19247 bp, 34 predicted proteins | sample AusTroGonzalo_MG_FD_203881 | JGI IMG/M metagenome (GOLD analysis project Ga0310786, IMG submission 203881) | Bovine rumen microbial communities from tropical cattle in Woodstock, Queensland, Australia - Gonzalo_03 (v2) (version 2) | ecosystem: Host-associated > Mammals > Digestive system >... | reverse complement strand
GCACTCCGGGCACTTGCTGTAGGCGGCATGAATCAACGCGTAGCACTCCGGGCATTTCTTCGCAGGTGCATCGCCATGACCCGGCGTCTTATCGTGGACGCGGATGCAGTCGATCGGACCGTGCCGGAGAATATTCTCGCCGTAGTCCAGGACCAGGCAATTAGTCTTCCCCGGAGAAAGACGGAACCCGCGACCGACCATCTGCACGAGCAGACCGGCCGAATTTGTCGGACGCAACAAAACGATGCAGTCGGTGTTCGGAGCGTCGAATCCGGTAGTCAGCACGTTCACGTTGCAGAGGAACTTCAACGGCGGTTTCGCATCGCCGAACATATCCTGCACGGATTCGCCACGAAAACGTGCGATGATTTCGGCGCGTTCGTCTGCCGGAGTATCGCCGGTGACGACAGCGCACTCCATGCCGGACTTCTCCTCGATTGTCTCGGCGATGTGACGGCAATGCTTGACGGACGAGGCAAAAATCAGCACGCTCTTCCGATCTTTCGTCAGCTCGATGATCTCACCGCACGCGAACAGCGTGAGCCGTTCGGAATCCATCGCCTTTTCGACCTCGTCCGCGACGAACTCGCCGCCACGGATATGCAGATTCGAGAGGTCGGCGTTTGCACGCCCAGCACGCGAGACGAGCGGAGAAAGATACCCCTGCGCGATCATTTCCTTTATACCGACCTCATAACAGATTTTATTGAGGATGTTCTCCGGCTTGCAGATAAGACCGCCTTTCAGCCGGAACGGAGTAGCCGTAAAGCCAATGACGCGCACAAGAGGATTGATGCGCTTCATCGCGGAGAGGAACGTGCGGTACATACCTTCGCCGTCCGGCTGAATGAGGTGCGCTTCGTCAACGATTATCAGGTCGAACTTGCCGAGCTTATCCGCCTTGTTGTACACGCTCTGGATGCCGGCTACGATGATTGGCGCATCCGTATCGCGGGAATGGAGACCGGCAGAGTACACGCCGACATTGATGCCGTCGCAAAGGGCGCGCACCTTTCCGGCGTTCTGCTCCAGGAGCTCCTTGACGTGCGCCAGGACGAGGACGCGACCGCTCCACAGCTTGACGGCGTCGGTCGCAATTTGCGCGATCATGACCGACTTGCCGCTCGCGGTCGGCGTAACGACGCACGGATTGTCATCGTGCTCGGCGAGATACTTGTAGACGGCATCCACCGCCTCGCGCTGATAAGGTCGAAGTGAGATAGCCATCAGTATTTCGTATCCCAGTTGAAGTTGTCGAGATTCTTCAAAAAACGGATGCACATCGCCGCGCACTGAATCGCTTCCGTCCGGTAATCGGAATCTTTGCCGTCCTTTTTCCCGGTCACTGCATTGTTGACCGCCTTGACGACCTCGCCGGCCTCCTCGCCGATAATCGCGGCCGCGTAGATCGGATCATCCGGCCAAGTCGGATGAATCCGCTCGGCGCGGCGCAGTTCGGCGAGAACTTCTTGCATGAGGAACGTTTCCGGCGATTCCACACCGCCCGGTTCGTTCGGATTGAAAACGAATTGCCCTTTCCTGACTTCACACATTTTCCGGGTGCTCCTTGCTGTCGCGCCAGTCGGTCAAGGCGGCAAGCGCGAAACCGATCTTGCACGCGCCCTCGTCGATATCCATCCGAATGTCGACCACATCGTAGTCTGACTCGTCCGAACTGATGCATTCCAGATTCTCACGCGCCGCGGCAAGTTCGAGCATGCAATTCGCGAGCCGCTTCTGCGTCAAGCTGATAATTTCAAGAGAAGTCATAGTCACTCCATGAACGTTAAAAACTGTTTTTCGCACCAGTCGCGGTGCGTGATTTTGATTGCGAACCCGGCAAGGTGGCACAACGCCACCACGGTCGAGAAATGCGGCAGGGAACCGCGCATGGACGAGAAGCCGTGCAGCATATCCTTCGACACGCCGACCGCACGGCAGACGGCGAGCAGTCTTCGCGGGTTCCGAACCGCGACAGCGGAAACCAGACGGAGCATCAGCCGGACAACGCTGTCCCTCGTCGGAAAGACGCGGAAGAACTCGTCCTCGTCCGCTTCATTCACGAACACAAAGTTGAAACCGTGCGCCTCGGCGAAAAGGAGAATCGTCTTAAAAAGAGGATCGCGTTTCTCGTCCACGACCTTGTCGAGGTACTTGACAACGACCTTGCGTTTCTTCAAGACGCGCTGAAACGCCTCGACGACGCATTGCTCTAAATGCCTGACGTCAGATTCTGTCATTTTGCGTCTCCTTTCCGCGGCAGAAACACGAAAATACGAGAACGAAGAAAAAAGCATTGATCACGCGAGAAAAAATCTCTTTCATCAATTCTCCTCCTCCTCCATCCAGTCGCGTTTTATTTTGAGATAGAATTCGCATCGAAATTCGCAGTTAAATTCTTTCGGTTTCAAGCAGACCGCTCCGGTAAACGGACACGGTAGCCCATTTTCCCGGACGCGTTCAAGTTCATCAACAGTGACGCGGTTGCATTTCTCGCACTCGCCGTCACATGCCGGCGCGATACAGAATTCGCGTTCAAGTTGATAATCGAACGGAATCACATCAACGTGCAGTTCGGCGCGTTCAGCGGTCGAGGAATAACGAACGCCGACCACGCGATGCAATTTCCCATTCGGATAATTGACTCCGTCTCCGACCTGGGGAATCTTTGCTGCAAGCGGCGGCTTTCCGCCGAAACCAACAGTCAGAACACACTTGCCGTCGACTTCCGCGACCTCTTTTCTGTTCAACACGACATCCAGGCGATTCGTGAGTTCGTCCCAATAGGCCCACTGTTCAATGCCGAGCGCACGGACGTGCCGTTCCCAATTAACGGACGGACCGGTAAGATGCACGGAATCCAGGCACGTGTAGAAAAGACTCGGATTTTGACAGTTCAAGATCGACCGCCGCGCCATGAACGCGATCCGCACGGAATCACCGGCGATCACCGGCTCCTCTTTGATGCTGTGCCAGACTTTTTTCATTGCTTGTTCTCCGGTTTCTTTCTTTTTCTTCGACATTGATTGTAAGCCCGAACAATGCTTGCAAATCTGAACGCTTCCGACCATGCAATCACGCGGGATTTGCTCTTTGGCTTTGGCATCTCCTTGTACTGCTGGACCGGATGCCCGATGCCAACCGCGCCTTTGGTTTCGTCAAAGTTCGCGACTTGATATCTTTTCGCCATGATGAGCGTTCCGCAGCATCCGAGCGTGAGAATGAAGTCAAGCCGCGGATCGCCGTTCGCATGGCTGCCATCGCCGAAGTGAGGACACCACGTTCCGCACGGATGCGGATACGCGAACGGGCATGGATATGACCGACCGACTCCGTCTTTTATCAAGCAGAGTTCGCCGTTGACGATCATGATTTCATCGTATTCTTTTATCATTTTTTCACCCAGGGAAAAGGATTGTTATTGTTACCAAACAAGCCGTCTATTTTTTCGGACAGCAGTTTGTGTTGTTCGAAGCCCTTTTCGTACGCCTGACGAACAAGCGCACGAAGCCCACGGCAGGTCAGCGTGACTTTCTCATCGTCCGGCTTGCCGAGCGAGGGATTGCGAGCGATAATCGCGTTCAAATACTCTTCAATGGTCATTTCAGCACCTCCATTTCCCAGGGAGCTGGGGTTCTCATTCTCTTTTCCCGCACGATGTCGGCGGGATCGCTGTAAAAGAAATCGCCGAACGGGCGATTCCTGATTTCCGCATAAATCCTCTGCGGCATGCCTGGATAAGTGCATTTGTATGCCAGGAGCCGTCTTTCGGGAGGAACATCGCCGAACACCCATCGCCCCGTGCCGGCGAAGAACTTCCTCCGGGCCAGACGATAAGCACGCCGACGCACCTTGTTCAAAGTTCGGATGTTCATTGTGCCGTCCTCCGCAGATGCTCGTCCACGCTTGCAGCCTGCATGAAACAGATCGCCGCCCTGGACAGCAAGGATGCCGTCTGATATTCCATGCCGTCGTACAGCGTTTCATCGATCACGTCACGCATAAACGTGACAATCGCGTCTGCCTGCTGGATGTAGCACGTGTAGAGATTGAGGATTTCCCGCCGCGTCATCTTGGGCGAGAATATTTTTTCAAAACGGCGAATTTCAACCGTTTTGTTTAACCGATTGATTCGCGCAACCGGCTCGATAATTTCGATTCCGTTGACATCTTTCATGCTTCGCTCCTCGCTTTCTCATCGAAGTGTTTGCAATCTGTACCACAAAAGAACCATTCTGGCTTAATGTAACGTTTCTTTTTCATACAATACTGGTATTCGTGGATAGCACACGATCTGCCAGATATTTTGACCATACGGATACGATATTTACATTCTTTGCATTTGTTCATATCCCATCCCTCACTTTCTTCATGAGGTCAAGCCATTTCAACGCCTTGCATTTCCTTGACGAAGCCCAAGCACAATACTTCTTTGGGCAGTCAAAGTCTGCCGCTTGACAGTAACTTTTCGCCGCCTCCATGAGCGCGTCATAGAGTTCCGGCAAATATTGAACCCTATCACGTCTTACGAAGTTTTCTTCGCATCCTTTCCAATTCGGATCGGGGATGTAAGTCTTTCCGTCAAACTCTTTTATATGGTGTCCGTCCTTCGTGCAGAACCACCATTTTAATCCGAGTTCAAGACGAGCGCAATCTTTGCAACGATTCGTCATTTTTCGTTCTCCATTTCTTTTTCCTTGGCATGGAATTCTTCAACAGCACGGGAAGCGCTGCCGGAAGAACTCGCCCATTCTTCACACGGAAAAGAATCGCAATCGACATTACGATCTTTCTTTTTCCGGCAATATGGATGTCCGAGATATGGACCGAGGACGAAACTCCGGCACGTCGCGCATTTCATTTCCAGCTTCGGGAAATTGACAGGCGTGAAATGGATGATTTGTTTTTCAAGCCATTTGAGCAAATGATGTGTTGCTCCATCTGAACGAACAAAAAGTTCTTTCCGTCCGACAATGGCATGTTCGCCGTCAATGAACCGGACATAGTATTTTTCGTCAGGTAGATCGCGCTCGATGATTGCATGGGCGATTTCAATATTGTTTCGCGTTGGTTCTTTGCCGTGGAAACGGAACGTCCAGGCGGTTCTTTTTTCGGTTTCGTTGTCCGGTTTCCCTAAAGCCGGATTCTTGGCAATTACGGCGTTCAAATATTCGTCAGCGGTCATTTCTGCACCTCTCCTTGTTGTGCGGATTGAATAATATGGTAAGTTTCGGTTTCATTAATACCACGGCGATAGCCAACGCGCCAGCAAATAGCGCATGTCATGAGCCACAATGCCAAAAGGAAAAGCCCCAGAAAGCAGCCCCCATGTTCATGTTCATCATAATCGTTAGCACAAGAGCCGGCAGCGAAAAAGAACACCACAGCAAAAATAATGCATACAACGATAAAGCCACCGTTTGTCATTTCCCGACCTCGCTTTCCTGTTTGGCAACGTTAAACAGCGTTTCAGCATACGCCCAATAAAGGACGCGATTTTCCTCAACGAAGATTTCCCATTTCCAATCCCCAGCCAAAGAGAACACCGACCGTTCGATCTGCCACATCTTGCCCGCTTGTTGAATGATTACCAGCTTAACCCGTCCTTCGCTGTCGAGGTTAGGGCAAAAACCTTTGTCGTGCCACGTTTCGGATATTCTGTCTTCGCCTTCCGGTTTCCATTCCGAGCAGTAGTTTCCCGGAGAGGACGGATTGTATATAATCCTGCCCTTCCGGCAAAGAAAATACTTTTTATGTGTTCCGAATTCGGTAAACCACCCATGATGGTCGCAATTCGCGCAGTTTTTATCTGGGTTTCCGAGGCTATCTTTACGCGTCTTGCAAAACGCGGCATATTCTTCGAGATTCATTTCTGTGCCTCATCGCATTGTTTTTTGCATACTCCCTCGTGGATATTTCCAACAACGAGCATGTCGAGAGTTTCCCAATTATCGGAGGCGAACGATTCAAGATTGCCCGAGCCGGTATAGTTTCCGTTCGCATCATATTCGTAATCATCGAGCATGAACGAACAGAGCGACTGGCTCCAGCAGACCTCCCATAGTTTGTTGCCGTCCTGAAGAATATCGCCGTCGAACACCAGGCTCCCGGCTTTATCGTGAAGCCCGATACACTGTTCGAAAATACTGTCAGTCTCGCTGAAATAGGTCGCGTCGTTCAGCGGAGAATAGATTCTGACACCGGCGACCTCGTGATATTTTTTCTTCTTTTTATTCCACACACGGAAAAGGAATCTATCGTTCATGGCACGACCTCATCTTGTACAGATTCAATTTTTTCGCCCATCTGCTCCGCATAAAGCAGAGCCAAACAAGACTGACGCATGGCATCGGCGGCAAGCTCCAGGATTTCTTTCTGGACGCGAACCACGGAATGCGAGAACTCCGTTTCCAAGTATAATCTCATAGCGGAGAACGCAAGCCGATACCCTATTTTCTGGTACTCTTCCGCAACGATAAAAGCGGTCGGACCGTCGCCGTTCGTTTCGCGGGTACGGAAATTCGCCATGTCGAATGGCACGATGTAAATCCGCTCGTCGGACCGGTGAATATAACGGCTGTCATTGTCGTAGAAAAGCATCTTTTCGAGAGCGGCGACGACTTCATTTTTCATGGCTCGTCTCCTCTTCGTGAATGGGCCAGTAGTCGTCGCACGTTCCGTCCTCGTTCGGAACGAACGCCGCCATGCTGACCGGATACTTCCAGTCCTTACTGATTCTGTCGGTATTGCGATTGCAGTTCGACCGGAGAGGACAGCCTTTGTTGCCGCAGAAGCAAATGTCGTAGCTGCTCATTTACGCTTTCCTCCCAGATTAAAATCGCGGTGGACGACGGCGCGCTTGAAGCGACGCTTCCCATTCTGCCGGACAGCCGGAACACCAACGCTGTGAAGCGTGATTTTCTTTATCGCCTTTTTGAAATCTTCGGCCTGCTGACGTGCAGTCCTCGCGGCTCTCGCCTCTTCTTCGGCAGGATCGTACATAAAAAAGTCTCCTCTTAGTTGTTCCCGGCTTCCAGCCGGAGAATGTTTTTAGAAATGGATTCGAGACGGCGGGCAAGATACCGATACAAAGCATTGTAGGCTTCAAGCTCCGAATCGTACACAAAGCACTGGCAGATTTCATGGATGTCCGGCTCGTGCATGCCGATAAAATCAACAAAGCACCGCATCCCTTCCTGCCGGACAAGATCGCCATGAACGACGTCCGGGAAATTGCCGAAGCAAAAATGCACCCAGACTTCCTTATTTTTCGGTTTACGCATCAGCATCATCCTTCATTTTATCCACGCGCTCGATTTGTTCGCCAATCCAGCGCATGCAATTCACGCACATCGAATTCCCGCAGGCCTTGTAACGCGGCCCGTCCGGGCAATGCTCCTCCGACCTGCCATTCCACGGAATCTTCGTCCAATCATCCGGGAACCCCATGAGTCTCTCGCATTCCACGGGGAGAAGTCGGCGAACATAGCCGAACGCATTGACCGATGGAGCCTCCTTGAAACTCGTTGCCGTCAGGCACGGCACGACATCGGACATGAACTGCCCCTGCTTGTCCACGACGTCGACGGCAACGCCTTGAACACCGGCAGTGTCGAGAGTATAAGCAACCTCATATTTCGCGCCTACGCCGTTGCCACCGTTCTGCACCTTGCGGTTGATGACGTTCTCGGCAATCGCACACGCGACCAGTTCGAAGTGCGGAGACGCGACCATGACGTCCGGCACAGTATTGCCACCAGATGGAGACGCCTTGATTGTCGGAGACAACTCCTTGCGATAGCCGATGCCACCGGCCGCGGCGCCTTGACCGCCCATGAAAGAAGCCACGACAGTCTGCCCTCGATCGATGCACGGCGAGGAATCGTAGCGCGCAGTCAGCGTTCCGGCAATCTCGCCGTACTGCGAACACGCGACCGCATGATGATGGTTCGCGCCGATGGTCGGCAGCGCATCGCCGTCATCGCCAATCCCAATCGTCTGCCGATCGGTCAGCGTCACATCCTTGCCGATAATCATGGAGTTAATCGGAACGCACATGACGGCGTTCGCATCGTGCATGCAATGGAGCGTTGTCGCGCATTCGTACAGCGGATGCATTGAGCAGTCCACCTGACCGTTTCCGACATCGAAACACAGTTCGCTCGACGACATGACGAGCGGAAGATTGCCACCACCGGTTCCGGCACGACTTGTCAACGCCGGACACACGCTCCCGGAGAACGTGACACGCGAATCGTTCGCGTGGTTTTCGTAACACGCGATGTAATGGAAACCGCCATTGTTCAACGACAGCGTCTGCGCGACATTGACGCCGAGACAGCCCCACTCGCCACCTTGCCCGGACGCCAGGGAAATCACGGTGTCGAAAACGGCATTGTTTTTAATGCATACACCGCCTGCGCCACGCGCAGTCAAAGTCGGCTGTGCGTTTTCAATAATGGAAAAACTGAAACTCGAATTTTCACCGGATTTTATTACATCTCGACCAATACCAATCGTTACAATCGTCTGGTCGTTCCCGGTCGCGAGCGTATGGCTCAACTCACGTCCGACAAGAGCTCCTTTTCCTCCTCCTTCGCATCCTGAACGCATCCGAATCGCGCTTGCATCTTCAACACAGCCTCCAGGAGAGCCGGCAACCGCTTTCCGCGTTTTTCGGCGCGTCGGAGCAGGCCAAGACATGCACTGCGGCTCAAGTAATACTTCTGCGGCACGACGCCAGTCACCAAGATATCCGACAACGAAGCAACGACGGCGACGCTGGGGGATTCCGTAGGGAAAGCTGCCGGGTACTCTGACATATTGAGCGTCCAACACTCTCCATGCCACTCCGAATCTGTCCCGTCGAGCATTGCAAACAAATCCGGCTGAACCAAACCCTTGTTCGGGCACTCTAATTTCGCATCCGGTAAACAATGATAATAAAGTTGCGAAATCACCCCCCCCCGTTTGAACTGAATACGCCCGGCACATTTTCCCAGACGAACCACCGACAGTTCGATTGATAAGCGAGTCGAACAAAGTCGATGGCGAGGACAGAACGTTCGCCTTCAAATCCGGCGCGCAGTCCGGCGACGGAGAGGTCCTGACAGTTGTGGACGCAGAGTCCGTTGACGATATAGGAATGGTCATTTTCCACCTCGATGTTATAAACAGTTTCAGGTTGATTAGTCAGTTCAAAGTATTCGATGCGGAATCCCTCGTACCGACCGTTTTTCGGCAGCCTGGCGGCATATCGACCGACGCATTCGGAGATCGGTTTGAATTCGGCTTCATCGAGCGTGAATAAGTCGATGTCACCTACGAGGAACGGATGGTTGGCCGTTGCTCTGAATGTGATGCTGTTTATCCCGTTGGTTGCTTTCAGGACGCCGACATTATTTGCGATCTTGCTTCCCGTTCGCACAACGCGGCAGCATCGATCGAGGTGGGAGATTACCGTGTCGCCGACCTTGATATCTTCGATTGCCTTGTAACCGAAATCGGTCAGGACGCATGTTCCCCTCGGGAAACATGGTGTCCCTCCGACAAGCAGGTCGATTTTTCCACGATATTTGTCTCCTATTTTAGTGAAATCACCCTCATTGGGAATAATGCCGTCCGCGCGCAGTTTTTCATTCTGCTTCATCCAGGTGCGCCGCATGGCGGCATCTTTCTCATCGGCAGCCTCGGCCGGATCGAGCGGATGAATCGGACGAGACGCGCCGAGCCGATGCTGAAGCACGGCACACGGGAACGGCTCCACCTCTGACACGAACACGCACTCCCAGCCGAGCGGCTTCCACGCGAGCGTAGCGGCTTCAACACCGGAACAGACGGAACCGTAGCGGATCATTTGTCACCTCCGAAATAATCCGGTTCGTCCTCGCCATCGAAAAAAAGCACGTCATCGAGCTGGTCATCGGATGTGTCTCCGAGCTCTTCAAGCCACTCGCGAATCATCGTGGCAGCGGAAACATCAAGCGAGACGATCCGGCCGAGGATGCTGTACCGCCGCCAGAGCCGCGGATGCTTGTGCGGAATCGGCGGGAGAATCATGAAGAACAGCACCACGGCAATCTCGGAGACTTCCGACTTGACATAGGCATGCCGGATGTACCAACGAGCCTTGCGGAGGTCTTCAATCATCTTGTCCTTGCCGCCCTTCTTCCCGGCGCGCCAAACGTATTTGAACGCATCGGACCACGAAGCCGGCAGATGCTTTTTGATATCGTTGCACTCGAGCGGCTTCATCAGGAACATCGGCTGATAATGAGACGGATGGTTGACAGAATCAGGCATTATTGGCCTCCAACGTGATGAGTTCACGCGCATACGGCAGAGAAGCGATCCACGCGCAGAAGTCGCGCCACTCTTTAAGTCTGTGATTCTTCCGCTGGACATAGATTGTCCGAAGCTGCAGATAGTTGGTCGTAACGCGCGCCGTCAGCTCAAGCCCCATCGGACAATTGTAGACGAGTTCTTCTTCGTCTAATGGTTCGCCACCGCGCCCATCAAACTCAATGTCTTGTAGCAAATCCTTCCCATTTTCAAACACCTTTTCATGAAACTTGAATTTGCCAGTTTGAATCATCAGTTTCAGTCGGTGCATTTTGCTCATCGAGGATACAATCTGCGCGAAATGGTATCGCTCGAACTGCATCCACCATGCGTTCGTGCCGGTAACGTTGAACGAAACGAGAATGCCGGAAAGGAAATTGCGATGACCGGAGCCGTCCGGCGCAGAAGCGAGACGAAACGCTCGGTCCAGGTCCGCAGTATGAATGCCTTTCTGCAGGTCGCTCACACTGTCACAAAAACACGGCTCGTGAAAATACGGAATCATTGGAAACCCGGACGCGACAATCGATTCCTCCAGGTCGTAAATTCGAACATTGGAAACTTTCATTTTTAACCTCAATCAAGGTAAATTTGTTGTGTGACTTCATCGAAATAGCACCACATGATGATACGATTCGATTTGACGGTGTCCTGCCAAGATTCGCAGAACATTCCATTGATGCGGAAATACAGCGTGACAACAGTCGTCGCATACTCACCGCTGATCTTAGGTTCTGTCTTTACCAGGCAGACAAGACGGATGCCATGACAGCCGTGCATGCAGTCTGCGCGATTATAAGCCGGACGCTCGGATACGCTATGCCACAGCTTCGACATCGAACACCTCCGGTAGAAAAAGAACGGTCCGCGTCTCGCGCTGCCCGTATTTTTTGAGATAGCGCGCCTTAATGGTCGTGATGCCATAAAGACGGCGCCGGACTTTTACGTCTCCGGCATCGAGGACAATCTCATCGCCACGGGAAAGATTGTAACGCTTGGCATCGGCCGGTGCCATAAACACGAACGGGAACTCGCCCAGACGATTGATGACATCTTCGGAAACGTGGACGATGCGCGCTGCGACCTCCTGACGTTCGATCATCGCGCCGAGGTACTTTTTATAGGTCGCCGCGGGGTCCTTGTAGAACTCCGTCTCGACAATCTTCCGCACATTTGCGCTGATGACACTCGGATGAATCGAGCCGCGCGTCCAGTCCTTGTCGATGCCGCGCTCATGATAAAGCGCGACAATGAAAATGCACCGCGGGCAGAACAGCATGTTCTCGCCGCCGTTCGTAACGTCGGACAAATCCTCGACATCGAACTTGTCATTGCATCCGTCGCAGCACCGCTTCATCGGACACCTCCATCCCGGTCGAAATACCGATAAACGCAGTCGAGCCAGGAATCCACGACATCCTCATCGTAGCCCTTCATCGACCAAACCGGAAGATGCGTCAGCTTCGAAGCCGGAAACTCCGTCTCGATATAGAGGATGCACTCCGGCGGCAGAGTCGCCAGGGCAATCCAGAAATTACCGGACGAAACACCGGCGAAGCCGGAACACGCGCGGATGGTTCCGCAGACCAAGCCGACATTCGGCTGAATCTTTTCGTCGCACACGGAGCGATCGACGAAGCCGAACGGATGATGCGCGATTTTCGCAGACGGATGCGCGAAATGAGTGTCAATCGGAATCAGCCCGCGCGCGGCGATGTGATCCCAAAGGAACTCGGCATCCGACTCGTCCCAGGTGACGAATTCGCTTGACGTGGAGAAGAAATGAACGCCGACAAACGGCGATCCGAACCGCCGCGGCAGAACATAAATGTCCTGCTGCTTTGCCGGAACGCCCATCTCGACGCGGAGACACTTCTCTGCCTTCGTCTCATCGTCAGGCTCCCATTCGGAACACGGGAAATTCACGAAAACGCACAGATCGTAGTTGGACTCGTCCTGGTCGACCTCGCCGAACAGCATCTCCTGACCGGCGTGGGTGTCCATGTAGAACTTCACGTTCGGAAACTTGAATTTCAGCACCGGAAGAACGTTGCAGTAAAAGTCGACCGCATCGCCCAAGCCATGGTAGAACTTGAACAGAACGCTCTCGATTTCACCACCGGACAGAAGATCGACAAGCTTCAGGTTTTTGTACTGGATTGACATTTTCATGGTTCAGTCCTCGTCGAAGATTCCGGCTTCGAGAAGCACCTGCTTGATTTTCTCGCGCGCCTCGTGGAGCCGTTTTTTTGAAATGCAGAGATACTCGCGAATGTCGATGTCGCAATAATTCTTCATGTAGCAGACCGCGACCTTGCGCTCCACGCCGTCCTCGTCCATCGCCATGATCGTCTGCCGGACAATAGCGTACTTAACATGCATGACGGCGTTCTCCTTTTCTGTAAGGAGCGATGCCGACGACGCACAGCCCATCGGGCGGCATCGGTTCAAGCATTTCAGCGTACAGCCGCTTGATGAGCGAATCGTCCTCGTACAGACCGCCGAACGTCAGCGCGTCGAAAAGGCTCTTCTCGACATTGTCGATGTCGCGCCGGCGAAAGTCCGGTGGATAAAGTTCCAGGACGAGCGAAACGCAATCCGTGAACTTCTTGACGCCGGACGCCTGGATGAGAGACGCGATTCTGTCGCGGTACCGCCGACCCTCGCGGCTGATAAGGACGCGCGGGCCGACGTGCTTGTAGTAGTGGTTCACCGATGGCGGCCACGGCAATTCTAAAACTATGCCGTCTTCGCTCATCGTGCCCACGGAGCCTTTGCCGGAGTTGAAGCCGGAGCCGCGGGAGCGGCATTGGGAGCAAAGGACTGCTTCGGAGCGTACTTGCGGATGACGTTCCGCATGTCGTCCGAATTCTTATCCTTACGAACGCCGACAGTGATGACCATCGGCAGATTGTGCAGTTCGACAGAATCCTTGAGATGCAGAACATTGACGGCACGGCAGATCGCCGAGAGGTCGGCGCGCGCGATTTTGACGGCTTCGCTGTTCGGATTCTCCAGGTTGAGATTGACGAACAGATGACGCCCGGACAGTTCGCCCTCGACAATCTCGAAATCGAGAGAGAGGTACTTGCCCGTTCCGGTGCGCGTGGATTTCATTTCCGAGGAATTGATGACGGCGATGTACTCGCCCGCGGGCAGCAAATCGTAACCGGTAGACGGCGCGACTTCTTCCGCATTGAAATTGAGTTCAGACATTCTTGGCCTCCGTTGAATTGATGTTGCCGGTGATGTAGTTCATGAGAATATTGAAATCGAGAGGAATCTCCTCCGGGATATCGTAGCGGTTCTTCGCAATGACCGCGGCGTTTCCGATCGTGCGGAGAACGCGCTCGCCGCCCTCACTGCCGATTGCGGTCGCGATATTGCGTTCGGCGCCGAAGCCCTCGGCGGCTTTCTGCACGCGGAACTTCTGCTTCGCCTGGAACACGGCATCCGACCACTGCGTGATGAGTCCTTCGGCGAGGCGATGCAGCCGCGGAGCGGTGCGGTCATAGGTGGCGGTTTCCGGGTCCTTGACGGTCTGAACGCCGACATGCGCGATGAGAATGATCATCATGTTCCGTTTCTCGTTGATCTGCGTGAGCAGGTCGCGGAACTGGGTCCACCAGTTGAGAGCGATCACATACCCCTTGCCGTAGCCGCCCTCGACCTTTTCGATGGTCTTGACGCCATACGCCTTGCAGACCTCTTCCCAGATCATCGGTTCAAGCCCGGAGAGAGAGTCGACGACCAGCGTTTGAAATTCGTGCGGTTCATCGCGAACGGCACAGAGGTAGTTCATGACCTCGGCGAAATTGTGAGCCAGCGGAAACTTGTTGGTTTCGATCTGGTTCAATCCGTCTTCCGTCTGCACGAAAATCGGATTCGGCGCGTGAGACGCCCACGTTGATTTGCCCGTGCCCTCGTAGCCGTAGATGACGAGCTTCGGAGCCTTCGGCGTTTTTCCGTGAATCACGGAATCGAGAAGATTCATTTCTTCCTCCTGTTCGGTTTTGTTTTGGTGGTTGGAGTTTTATTGGAATTGAGAGAGAGAGTCTTCGGTTTGAATTCGCCGCAGGCGGCAAAATCTTTCTCCACGCGCGGATAACACGCGGAGAAGAAAGTCGTCCCGGACGCGCGCGGAGGATTGCGACGGCAAACGCCATTCGCACTGTCTACCGGCAAATAAAATTCGCATTCGGAACACACGTTCATGGATTTCATGTTTTCTCCTTAGATTGAATCGATGATGCGAGGAACTTCATAGCCGGTCGGCCAGACGTTCTCGCGGACGCAGGTCTTGAATCGTTCGAGAGCCGCGGCGTTCACGCGCTCGCCGTCATCAAGGCAATTCGGCGTAAGCTGCCAGACGCCGGTGGCGAACGGTTCGCATTTCTCAACGGCGATGATGTGAACCGGAACGGTGACGCCGGTCACAGCGCGGATGACGGCGCGGTAGAACGCCATCTGGAAGATGTAGCCGTAGCGGTGCGCGTCGGACTCGAAGAAGCGCAGCTCGGCGGTCGTTTTCAAGTCAACAAGCCCCATTTCAGGATTGAACCAATCCATGCGGATTTGGCACGGCACGTCCGACAGATTCGCGCGGACGACGCCCTCGGCTTCGCCATGCGACAGAAGCATGCGCGCCGTCTCGTTGGCATGGACGGAAAAATCGAAATCCATAATCCGTCCGAAATCCTCGGTCGAGACAATCTCGCGGTCTTGCATGGCAAGCCAGGACTGGTACGCCTTGGTCGTTTTTCCGAACGGCTCGCCGGTCCGGTCGTTGATCGGGCCATCGTCGACGAGATAAGCATCATCGAACGCCTCGCGTCCCTCGAGAATCAGCTTGTGCGCGGCAGAGCCGAACGCGAACGCCGGATTCGAGGTCTCGTGAACAAGCCCGGAGATTTTCTTGTGAAAGAGAAGCGGGGAATTGCGGAAATCGGCGAGAAGATGCGAGGACATGAACTCGCCGCTCTTGCTGCGGGAGTGGTAAACATCCTCCGGTTCGTGAGTAATCCATTCAATCATGGGAAACACCTTACTTTATTTGAGACATCGGAACCAGTTCCGGTCTGCGGTTGTTTTTACGGATGAGGTCGGCGATGACGGAGAAAATCGCGGTCGACGCCGAGATGTTGACGCGCGCCTTGCGGGAAAGCCGGAACGCAATCTCCTGGACGAGCTCGTCCACATCGTTGTTGTATTTCGCGATCAACGTCTGGTGGCGCGAAACGAGGATATTGCGAATGTCGGACAACATCTTCTCGTCAACTTCCCAGGCGGGCTGACTCTGCGCGATGAAGCGCGGATTCTTCAAAAGCCACTGCGCGACGCTTTCAAGCTGATATGTCGCCTTGTCGATGGGCTTCAAGTCACCGGCGCGCTCGGCGTTCTTGACAACGCGCAGAGAGCATCCGACGATGTACGCGACACCACGCGCATTGATGATGCCCTTTGCGCCCTTTTCGGTCAGCCATTGAATGATGGAACGGTGTGAGAAATTCGGCGCATCAAAACGATCGCGCGGAGTACACTCGCTTCGGACTGTCATGTTCTCATTCATGATTCACCTCGCAAAAAAGGCAAAAACAAAAAAGATGAGAACCACAAGAGCAGCGATGATGAGCATCACAAGACACCCCGCGGCGCATTCCTCGACTTCCTCGTCGGTATGACCGCAACCGCCCTTGAACAGCGGAGCTTCATTGTTGTTTTGTTTATCCATAGTTCTGCCTCGGATGGATGTGGTGGAAAAGGAGAGAAAGAAATTGGGAGCGAAAGAAAAGTCAACGGAGAAACAACTCCCGCTCCCATGTTCAATTGTCGAAAAAACCATTCTGTTCCATTTTGTTCCACTTTCATTTAGTGGGCTAAAATGATTTTCGACAATCGCCGAGGCAGACGGCGGCGAGCGGCAGAAAGCCGCATGGATAAGACGGCGTGGAAGATGGGAATCAGCCATCACCGGACGCCAAGAAAGACAAGCTGTCACTTGCATTTCATTCCTCGCGGAAATAAAAAAAGCCTTTGCGTGAAACGGAGTGACAGCTCCTAAGCTGGGTGATAAGGCCAGCCTTCATCACGCAAAGGCAAAATTAAACCATAGCGAAAATGTGCGTACACAATCTAACCATAAAGACACAATTAGATCACGTACATATAAAAGTAACCTATTTACAAGCGTTACGGGTTATCAGTCCGTATGGTTACAGCTTGTGCGACTGTCATCGCATGACGGAGAAAAAGAACACCAGAGCTCTCGCTCGGACGCTGTTCAATTTAGCATGCTTTTGAGCGTTGTCAAATCGATTTCGACGAATTCCAGAAAAAAAGTCGAAAAAAAGTTCAAAGTGAACTAAAGTGAACTAAAAGTGTACGAAAGTGTACGAAAGTGTACGAATCGAATTTTTTATAAAAAAATTCCGGTTTCCGCTTGACTTCCGAACTTGAAGCGATATATTGCTGTTTCGCCGTTTTTTCAAACCTGACCTTTCCGCATGGCTTGAACGGCAGACGAGGTAGCGTCCGAAATTTTCTTCGGCAGCAGGTGAGCGTACACCTGCTCCGTCACGCGAATGGACGAATGCCCCAGCGTCTTGCTGACCACCTCGATCGGCGAGCCGTTCATCAGCATCCAGGAGCCGAGCGTTCGCCGCAGGTCGTGGATGTGACAGTCTGCGACGCCGACCGCACTGCAAGCCGCTCTGAACGTCTTCCGAACGTCGGACAGAACAGAACCGCGCCAGGTGAAAAGATAGCCGTCAATCGCCTTTTCCGACCGCTTCGCGACAATCTCCAGCGCGTACTCGTTCAACGGCACGACAACCTCCTTGCGGTTTTTGCTTTTATTGTACGGAATCGTCCACACGTCACGCACAATCTCGGACAGATTCATCGACAGCACGTTCGACTTGCGCTGTCCGGTATAAATCATCATAAGAAGCGCATCAGCCTGCGCGCCATAAATTGAGGTAGACGCGAGGCGCGACAATTCATCAATGAGCAGCGGAGCCTCGGCTTCGGAAAGAAAACGTTTCCGAGGCTCAACATGCAACTTGGAAACGCCATGAACCGGATTCGGAATCGTCAGCCCCATCTCACGAATCAAGAGCGAAATCGCGCCGGAAAGATATTTCACCACGAGATTCGCGGTCGCCGGATGATCGAGCATGGAATCACGAATCGCGATGACATCCTCCTGCAGCAGATCGACGATCCGACGCGAACGGAGATGAGCGCAATGATTGAACACGGACACAGCGTTCGCCTTGTTTTTAACATGGTTGACGTAAGCATCCATCGCCTCGCCGACCGTTGGAAAGCGGTGAGCGGAAAGCGAGGTAACAGTCTCGTAGTTTTCCAACTTCGCCACAATCTTCACCGCCTCGGCGCGCGCCTCGTCCGGCATCATGCCCGGATAATGACCGATGGTATAAAGTTTTCTGTTTCCCTTGCACCACAGAACGCGAAATGCAACGGAACGCTTCGCCACGCGCACCTGAAAGCCGAGGATGTCTGTGTCCAGAACAAGACACTCCTCCCCGGATGCGACAAGCTGTTTGACAAGCGTGAGCGTAATGCGTTTTTTTTGACGATTCATATTTTTCTCCTTGACTTTGCGAAAAACCGTGCTATTTTATCTGGTCCTTTACATGGAATCACGAACGTTTGACCGGCTGTCAAACGGGCGCGGAAGAAAAAACTTGTGCACAACTTGTGCACGACCTATTTTCTGCTTTATTCCATTTGAGGTCAAAATTTACCATTCTATTCCAAAAAAGTCAAATCAAAAACCCAAAAAATTCGTTAAAAACGTCAGAAAATCAGGATTTTAGGAGTTGAGCGCGCTTCGCTGGGGGTCAAAAGGTCGTGAGTTCAACTCTCATCATCCCGACCATTTGAAACAAACAGAACCGCAAGAGTTTATAAAACTTTTGCGGTTCTTTATTTTTGCCGAAAAATGGCAAACTTGTGCAGTTTTTGTGCACCAAAGGCAATCAACGAAAAAAAAATCTGTTTTGAACTTGCTTTTCGCAAAAATTATGCTGCGACACGAAAAATCGCGCACCACGACAAGAAAAATCGTGAAAAAACGCAATCCAGTTTGGACGACCCCCCGTTCTTTTTGGTTAACTATAACAGAGGACAATGACGCACCGCGAAAATCGGCATAAAAACAAACGCCATTGGACAACGCGCCGTTCTTTTGCGTAAACAATAGTAGAGGGCAATGATCCGGTAAGGACATAAATGTCCCTACCAAAACCAAAACCAAAGGAGAACGACCATGACAATCCGCGAAAAACTCATCGCCGACCGCGAAAACAACGAAACAATCCTTGCGACCGCACCAACGACCATCCGCAAGGAAATCATCGTGGAAAGATGTGCCCGGCACCTCACAACCGAAATCTGGAACGAACGCACCACGCTCGAAGAAGCCAAGAACCGCTTCGCAGAATGGTGCAAGGCGTACATGGCATTCAAGATGCTCGCTGCCATATTCGGCGAAAAAATCAGCATTGACTTTGAAAAAGGCGTCTTGTGGTTCAAGCACACGGAGAAAGCCAGGTGGATGCCGATGTTCGCATGAAATTTAACTTGCCGGCACTTGCCGGGAAGTAAACGAAAATGCAGAAAAAGTGCAAAAAATAAGCGTTTTTAAGAAAAAGTAAGCGTTTTTATTGGAGAAAACGCACAAAACATGCATTTTTCTTAACTTGCCGGCAACTTGCTGCATTTTGGTAACGAAATCAATTTCGTTACCAAAAACAAAAGCCCCGCGTCGGCATGAAACCGGCGCGGAGCAAAGCCCCCGCACATTTGAGCATGCCGTCAACCAAGAAACGGCAGAGGCTTGCGAGGATGCCTCGGTGTAAAACGTCGCGACATTCACCTCG
>Ga0310786_10004565_pt1 | contig 19250 bp, 10 predicted proteins | sample AusTroGonzalo_MG_FD_203881 | JGI IMG/M metagenome (GOLD analysis project Ga0310786, IMG submission 203881) | Bovine rumen microbial communities from tropical cattle in Woodstock, Queensland, Australia - Gonzalo_03 (v2) (version 2) | ecosystem: Host-associated > Mammals > Digestive system >... | reverse complement strand
TTCTATATCATGACCGGGGCTCTCATTGTGGCGGCTGGCGATAGGTTGCCATGTGTCGTCAAAGAACAGCCCAAGATGTCCCGTCTGCGCGTTATAGATGCGGGTGGCAAAGATACGGATGAGGATGCGCAGTTGCCGCTCCAGTACCGGATCGCGCCACACGCGCAGCAGACTTGTGTAAGCCTCCAACACATGCAGGTGGGTGTTCATCGTGCGCGAACCGTTCTCGTCGTGCTCGCTAAGACGCATATCGGCTATCGGTTGCCAGTCGCGGGCGAGTGCCTCTACATAACCGATGTTCTCGGCATCAAAGGCATGCGACTCTATGTCATTGAACAGCCGGATAGCGGCATTCAGCGCCTCTTTGTCGCCTGTGGCACGTGCGTACTCGCTCAGGCCGTATATGGTAAACGCGATAGCGTAGGTCTGTTTCTTTGTATCCAAAGGCTCGCCTTCCGCCGTCACCGACCAATAGCAGCCGCCATGTTCGCGGTCGATAAAGTGCGCCTCGATGTAGCGCTTCGCCTCTTGGGCGGCTTGCTGATAAGCCATTAGCTGTTGGCCATTAGCCATTGGCTTTAGTACGTGGTATGCGGACGAGAACGTCCACAGGATACGCGCATTGAGGATAGCACCACGCGGAGCGTCGGGCACGAGGACTTCATCACCGGTCACTTGCCCGTAGTAGCCGCCGCGCTCCTTGTCGCGCAGGTTGAGCCAATAGGCTAATATGTTCTCTTCGAGCACCTCACGTGCCGATTGCCTGAGCTGAGTGGGAGTCATTGTGCTTTGTTTTTGGCTACAAGTGCTTTGATGGTTTCCACGGAAGCGGTGGTGGTCAGACCGTCCTCGGGAGTGTGGAGGCAGTAGTCGAGGAGTTGGTCAACGGTCGTTGTGGCTACGTGGAGACGGGTGTCAGCGGAAGCGTAATAGATGAAGACACGGCGCGTGTCTTTGGCTGTTGGCTGTTGGCCATTAGCCGTTGGCTCATCAGCAATCCAGCCGTTGGCGAAGGCTACGTTCATCACGTCGCCGATGTACTCGCTGCCCTCGGGGATGAGGAACCAGCCGCCGGGCTTGGCGATGATGCGTGTGGGATCATCCAGTGCTGTCATGTACATATAGAGCACGTAGCGCAATCCGCTGGCAGTGTTACGTACGCCGTGAGCGAGGTGCAACCAGCCTTTGTCGGTCTTGATCGGTGCGGGTCCTTCGCCGTTTTTGACCTCATAGATCGTGTGGTAGTTACGGCCGAAGATGATGCGCTCGTTGCGTACCTCGGCGTGGGTGATGTCCTCGGTCAGCGTCCAACCTATACCGCCGCCTTTGCCGGTGTCGATAAAGCCGTCTTGGGGACGGGTGTAGAGCGCATACCATTTACCATTTACACATTTACCATTTACCATTTGGCAACGAATGAACTCCGGATGGAGCACGACATTACGTTGCTGGCAGAGGGACTTCAAGTCCGGCAGACGCTCCCAGTTCTTGAGATCTTTTGTGCGGGCTATGCCTGCCGCAGCAGTGGCAGCAGAGGTGTCAAACGGCTTGGTCTCGTCGTGACGCTCCACGCAGAAGATGCCGTATATCCAGCCATCCTCATGGCGGGTCAGACGCATGTCATAGACGTTCGTGGCAGGCGCATTGCAGCCGTCGGGCAACGTGACCGGCTCATCCCAGAACCGCCAACCATCGATGCCGTTATCGGATTGCGCCACGGCAAAGAACGACTTGCGGTCAGCACCCTCCACGCGGGCTACGACAGTGTACTTGCCTTCGAACTTGATCGCGCCGGCATTGAGCACCGCGTTCATCATGATGCGCTGCATCAGGTAGGGGTTGGTCTGCTCGTTGAAGTCATAGCGCCACTCCAGCGGCGTGTGCTCAGCGGTCAATATGGGGTACTGGTACTTGGTATAGATACCGTTTCCGCCTTCAGCGGGGATGTTCTTGCGGTTAAGCAGGGCTTCGTGGCGTTCACGGAGCGCTTGTATTTTTTCTGCGTATTTCATAATTGTTGTCCTAATGCGTTATACATTTGGTTATTGCGCACAATGATCAGTTGTCCGTCGCGAAAAAACTTCTGGCTGATGGCTGATTGCCCGGGGTCCCCGCAAGCTTGCGCAGTGGGGTGCATTTGATTACTGATAGTCTCCACGTCGGTTGCGGTGTTATCGATGCGGGCGGCAAAGAATGCCATCATATCGCTATACCACGTGCCGGAAACCTGATGCATGAGTTCGGGGTTGATGATGAGTTGTTTGTCGGTGACCGTGAGGTTGTTGTACGGCGCGATGTTCGTGTGCGGCGGGCAGACATTGTCTTGCAATCCGAGGCAGGCGATGGTAGCGGCGGAGATAGACGGAGCAAGGTTCTTGGTATCGAAATACGAGAGGAACGCAAACATCTGCTCGTCAGTCATCGTGCCTTGATTCTCGCGGGCTACGTAAGCCGGCCAATTGACTATATCGAAGTAGTCGGGGAAGTCGCCGAGGAATGCAATGCCCGGAGCGATGGCGCGGAACGGGTAGTCGCTCAATGCTGCGGCGGCGTAGGTGAACGCACCGCCTTGGCTCTGGCCTTCGGCAAAGAGGTTGTTCATGTCGCTGGTTGAACGGGTTGCCATGAAACGGATAGCCTGAACACAGTCCATGAACGCTCCGCGGTAATAGTAACTGTCCTTGTCGCCGAAGTTAAACGCAAACCAATCGCCGTAGGTATTGACGAAGTCACCCTTGCCGTCGGCTTCGCGCTCATCGGCTGCGCGGTTGTTGATCGATTGACCGCGTGTAGAGAGATAGAACTCGGCATAGTCGGGCTCTGCATCGCCGGAAGGGCAGTAAGGCTTGACATTCTGACCACCGGGGCGGTAGCCGGAGTCGTAACCGAGATAGTGCATGATTACGGGGTGCTTCTTGCCGTCTTGAGGCTCGCAGTAATAACCGCGAACGACAACAGGCTCGCCACTGAGGCCATCGGGGATAGAGTTCAGTTCCACGAGATAGACCTTGCGGGCAGCAGTGGATTTGGCGGTGATCTCCGTGAGTTGGGCATTCATGTTGATGCCTTCAAGTTGGGTCTTAGCCGCAGCCCAGAATGTTGCGAAGTCGGATTGTGCATCGGGCTCGGAGATAACAGCTGGCGGGTTGATGGCGAAGACGAACGCACGTGCCAGATCGTCATTGACAATGCAGGTAGCTTTGTAGAAGCCTGCGGCAAGATCTGCGTCGGTCGTGAGGGTTATATCCTCCGAGCCTTTGGCTGGAATCTCTTTTGATGCTTTGAGCGTGGTGACTGCTGCCATTTTATCCGTAGCGATCTCCACTTCGGCATTGGCTGTTACGGCTTCATCATAGGGATTCTCGACATGGATAGTGAGAGTAGGACGCGCGGCATATACCCAGTTGTCGGTCACGGGCACGGAGAGTGTGAGCGTTCGGAGGTCAGCAGGGTTAATCAGCAGCACCTCGACCAGTGTGTAATTGCAACCGCTAACAATCACGCCGCGTGCCTTGAGTTCGGCAAGCATGTCGGCTGTGATGGTGTAGTCGTAGTATCGACCGCTGATGAGTGCCAATGGCGCATCCACCAGTTCTGTCCATTGAGTGGTCTCCTTGAGCTGCAGTTGGGCGTTGCCTCCCAGATTGGTAAACCGGCAGCGCAACAATTGTCCCACCTCTGCATTAGCGAACTTGCTGGCTTCGATGGTCTGCCATGCGCCCCAGTTGCTCGGCATAACCACCGAGCCGCTCCAGATGGATTGTGTCGTGCCTGCCTCAGAGGGCGTGTGCGTGAGAGTAATCTTGTTCGCCGTGTAGCCTGCACCCTTCACTACGAGGTAGTTGCCGGCAGCGATGCTGTCAAGCATCGTTTGAGTCAGTTCGATCGTGGCTGTGTGCGGTGCTGTCTGACCTGCCAGACCATAGTTGTGCGTGTCAGCAAAATCCACCCACGACCAAGCAGCATTGACGAACTGCAGATATACCTGCGGCCACTCAGTGCCGGTACTGATGGCGGTGACATACACATTGATCTCATCCCCGGCTACGGCGGTCGAAAGTGCTGCCTTCTCGATTTGTACAAAACCCGCCGACCAATCGTCTGCACAGGTAAACTCTTCAGAGTACAAAATGGTTTCCGTTGCCCATGTCAGCGAACACATCGCTAACAAGGTGAATATAAGAGAAAGTTTTTTCACGATGGGTATTATTTATTTTGTAATGTCTTTCAAGAACAGGGTGCGCGGTGCATCGTGGAACGCGCGGAAATGGGTAACGCTCTCGGGGTTGGAGGGCACAGGGCCAAAGAACTCGTGCTCGGCATTGCGCCAAACGAGGGCGTAGGACACGGGGTAGTCGCAGAGGATGGGCAGCAGTACCCTATCCCACCAACTGGCATCCGGCACATTGGCAAAACCGCACTCGGTGAGAGCAATGAGTTTGTGGTGCTGCGCGGCAAAATGACAAAGCACGCCAAGGTCAGCACGGGTCTGACGGACGAAGTCTTCCTCCGTGCCCCACTCGTAGGCATCGAGACCAATCAGGTCAATGCGCTCGTCACCCGGATACCATTGTAGGAACTTCTCCTCGGGCATATTGCCGTCGAGGTTCGGGGAGTAACTCCATAAGACGTTAGAAGTTAGACCGCTATCGCTGTTAGACCGCTTCGCTGTTAGATAGTCTTGAGTGAGAGCATAGAGCGCGCGGTATTCCTCGGGGGTGCAATGGGTGTCGCCCCACCAGAACCATGCGCCGTTGTTCTCGTGCCAGGGGCGGAAGATGAACGGTACAGGCTCCCCATTCTCTGTACGCAAGGAGAGAAGGAACACGCGCACGCGCTCGAGCCAGCCAAGGAACAACTCATACTTCTCTCCGCCCGGGAGAATAGCAGCTACGGTGCCATCGGTGGCTTCCCACGCGCTGCCGGCTGGCCATTCTTGCGGCTCTTCGGTATCCGTTAACGGGTTACGCGGATGCCAACTGATGGTGACGATGCCTCCACGCAGATGGTGGGCAATGATCTCGCGACGCATGAGGTCGAACGGAACAGAGTCGAGGTTCTTAGCATCACCCATCTCTATGCCACCGAGTTCGAAGCCCATGACAGCAGGGTAATCGCCGCATGTCTCGAGTACATCGCTGCGGTTAGGCTCATACGCCCAACCTATGCCATAGAACGGATCGTCCTGGTGACCGAACATGCAACCGCGCTGCTGCAAATCTTGCAGGCGTTGTATCAATGCTTCACGCGGCATTGGATCAGGCTTATGACAAGCGGTTAGCACAAGTCCGAACAGGACTGCAAAAAGTGCGATATGGGTTGCGTGTTTCATAACTAAATTATTTTAAATAGAATATTCGCGAGGGGAAGTCTTGGGTGTATTCGGTACAGAGAGGTAGGATGAGTCCAGCGGACATCAAATACGCGCCAGTGAACTGCTTGCCGTGAAGCGAACAAGGCTCGCCAGCATCCCAAGCATTCTTGGTGTGGTTGTACTGCACGCGGATGTTTTTCTCTTCAAGCGTATAGACTTTTTCGGGATCAAGACCAGCAAAACGGATACGCTGCGGGGCTTGCTTCATGAAGTTGCTCAACGAGTAGGCAAAGACTACGGCTTCCTTCTTGTCATCGGTCACGTACATCAGCGCCGCCACATCTTGTTTGGCAGGCGCCGACTGACTGCTGACAGGTTGATAACTCTGCGGCGCATTCAAGCGGTAAAGGTTGCCGAGTTGGATGATCGGGCGCAGTGCTTTGTAGTCGGCAAGGGCGATGGTGCATTGCAAACGCTCCTCGTCGGTCATGTGCTTGGGCTGGAGTTCAATACCCAGACGACCACTCATCGCCACGTCGCAGCGGAACTTGATCGGTATAACACGATTGGTCATCTGATACGGCGAACCGCCTATATGTTGCGCCATAGCATTCGAAGGAAAGAAGTACGACGTGCCCCATTGGATGAATACGCGCTGCAAGGCGTCGTTGTTGTCCGAAACCCAGAACTCGTCGAAGTAAGGCATCAAGCCATAGTTCGCGCGACCGCCGCCCGAGGCACAGTTCTGAATGACGATGTCGGGGTACTTGGCGCGGATCCTTTCAAGAACAGCCAACAGACCTAAATGGTAATCAATATAGAGGTTGTTGACCGCTGCGCTGTTGGAGGTTAGACCGCCCTTCCGGCTGTTAGACCGCTGCGCTGTTAGGATGTGTCCGAGGTTCTGGATGGAGGCATTCGCATCCCACTTGATGTAGGAGATATAGGGATTACGGGTAAGCAGCTCATCCACCATATTGAAGACAAAGTCTTGCACCTTGGGGTTGGTCATATCGAGAACCAATTGCGTGCCGCCGCGACCAAGTTTGAGTTCGCGTCCTGGGACTTGGAGTGCCCAGTCGGGGTGCTGTTCATAGAGCTCGCTGACGGTATTGACGGCTTCGGGTTCGATCCATATACCGAACTTGATATGCCGCTCTTTAGCAGCTTCGGTGAGAGCTTGCAGGCCGTTGGGGAGTTTGCGGGTATCCACCACCCAGTCGCCAAGGGATGATGAGTCGTCGTTACGCGGGTACTTGTCACCAAACCATCCGTCGTCCATAACGAACAGTTCACCGCCAAAGGCTGCTATGTCGTTCATCATGTCGATGATGCGCTGCTCAGTGATGTCGAAATAGATGCCTTCCCACGAGTTGAGCAGCACATCGCGTGTGCCGTTGCCATTATGCAGATAGCCGCAGGTTCGTGCCCAACGATGGAACGCACGGCTCACACCGCCCATGCCCGAGGTGCTATAGGTGAGTGCGAGGTGCGGAGTGGTAAAGGTGTTGGCTTTTGGCTTTTGGCCATTGGCCGTTGGCGCTAAAATGTATTCCGAAGACTGCGGGTCAATGCCGGCGTAGAAATGGATGCCGCTATTGTTCGGGGCGTTGAGGCGCAGTTCGAAGTTGCCGTTCCAACAGAGCGCAGCACCTATGACGCGACCTGTGTTCTCCTCAGGCGCGCCATCGAGCGAGAGCATCAGTTCGGGTGCATCGAGATGGGCGTTACGTGCACCGTCAGTGTTGCGGATGACCTTGAGACCGCGCGTGAGCGGTTCATGGGTAACCACGGCTTCCGCAGCCCAATCGCCGTGAAGATGCGTGAGCCAGACGTTATCACCCTCGCCTATGTGGAGATAGCCGCTATCGAAACGCTTGAGGGTGATAGGGCTCTTCTCTTGGTGCTCAATCTCCGTCCATGTCTCGATGATATCCACGTTCTTCCATGCCTTATAATACACGCGCACGGTGACGGGTTGGAGCTTGTCACGCAAATTGATAATTGACAATTGATAATTGACATTTTGTTGTTGTTCAACCTGTGCCACGCGCAGGTTGAGACTGAGGTCACCATCTGCGTGCTGCACCTGCAATGCCGGCAGATGAATCATGTCGATGTCGCCGAAAGCGGGATACGCCGGACTTTGGCCATTGGTCGTTAGCTGTTGGCTATTGGCTATATCATCGAGCGTTGCCGACTTGTCGCCATAATAGAGGAGAGCGAGTTGCTGACCTTCGGTGGCATCGAGAATGAGTTGCGTGTTCGGTGTTTCCACCGTCAAAACCGCAGCATGCACAGGGCTGAGAAGTCCCATGCATGCCATTGCTACAAATAATAGATTACGTGTTTTCATACCTAAGAATTTAGGTTTTCAACCATTTATTAACCCTAATTCACTCATGAGAGTGTACGTTTATAACCCCGCGCCGGATGTTGCTTCGGTGCTGCCGAACTTCGGCGTACCGGATGCACAGAGAGTGACGCTGACGGATATGCGGATTGCCTCTGTTTGAGGGCTTAAATAGATGCGTTTCATATTATTTTTACCATTTTGTCATTTACCATTTATTTTACCATTTGTCCAAGGGCGTTGTACGTCTTGCCATCGCGGATGATGAACAGTTGTCCGTTCTTGATGTGCTTCTGAGCATCCATGCATGGCTGCTCCACTTCATCGATGCCGGTGGCTGTATTTTCAACGTAGCGGATGCGCATAGGTGCACCAGCGCCGGATAGAGCGTTATAGCCGCAGCTCAGGTATGCGTGATACGCCGCGATGGAGTTACTGCTGCCAGTAACCTGATAGAACGCCACGCCTTCTACACCATTTTGGAGAATATAGTTGTATGTCGAGCCGGCTGATGCAGGTACGGGGTCAATGCCTACATATGTGCCGACCAGTGCGCCGTCAGTATATGTGCCGGTCTTGCCGCTAATGTCATCAGAAGCACCGTCTTCGCTCAGGAACTCGTGCTCGCCTTCGGGTGCTACGATAAGCACGGGCTTGTCGGCTGTCAGTTCGCTTACCTCGGTAGCAACGATCTCGTCCGAGCCGTCATTCGTTAGACGATATGCCTTAACGCCAACAGGCAGTTCGGGCACGCCAAACGGCAGCACGTAAGTAGCCATGCCGGCAGCCGTTACATTGAGATAAGCGGCTACGTTATTGACCGGAGTGCCTTCTTTGACAAACACATCAGTCATTGTGTAGTTAACGCCACGCACCAGCAGGCTTTTGCCACGCAATTGTTTTTCCATTTTATATGTTACAGGAAACTCCAGAATCATCGGAGCCTCATCGCCGCCTTGGAAATAGTATTCTACATCCGGTGAGAATGCTGCCCAATTGCCATCATACAACGAAACACGGGGACTATCATCAGAACCGATGGCAGTTACACGGACACAAATAATATTCCCCACTTCAAGATCTTCTAACTTGCTCGATGCCACCTCAACATATCCGCTCCAATTGCCAACAACCTGCTCTCCCGTCCAAAGGACTTCGTGCTTGATTACGCTGACCTCGGTAAAGGTAATATATTTTCCATTGAGATACAAGCCACCTTGCGCAGCAATATTGCTTAAATCACTACTCTCTGCAATATAGAACCGCATTGAGCCGGTTTCATTAGAACCACCAAGCGTGATTTGCGAAGGTGCGAATGACGGATAGTTGTTGTCGTAGTTAGTCATGATATCGAACTGATGGTAACTTTCTGCATTCGTTGTATAGTGTACCTCAAGGATATCTCCTACATGCAGGTCTGAAAATTTCGCAGGGTCTATCAGCAATCTGTGCTCCCAGTCAAAATCATCAAACTCTTTCGTTCCACTCCAGAGAGTAACGTCCTTTTTTATACCGATTGCTCCGCGCATATAAAGGCCGGTAATAGTAATATCAACATTATTATTCTCACTCCAGTTTAAGACAGCTATGCCTTTAATCGTTTCATGTGATATGTCGATTGCAACAGCGTTATTCGCAGCCGGCATCTCTATTTGCTCTTCTATGTCGCCTGACGCACCGGCATAAGTCACTTTGAGCAAGATCGGGTATGTATGATCGCTAACTTCCAGTACGACCTGGTCATACTCCAATGCACCTTCAGTCCATTGCCACAACTGACCACCATTCCAAGCTGCAGCACCAGTGATAGTGCCACCGCTGACGGTTGCAGTTCCGTAATTTTCCATCGCTGACAGGTCAAAGTCCTTCGACACGACCGTTGCATGTAAGGAGGTGATTGACAGCAGCATAAGCGCTGCAAATGTAAAGAGTTTTCTCATGATATTTATCATTTAGTTTTGTTAATTTTTCATGTTGAGGGAGAGTCTTTCCCCATTTCCGATGCAAAATTACTACTTTTTTGGCATAATCACCGACACAATTTTAGCATTTATTGACACGAAAGAACCAATATGTACTTTTTATGTTGTGATTGGCAAAAAGAAGCTCCTTGCCCGTTTGGGAGACAAGGAGCCGAGAAATGTAACGAGATCTGTCCAATCTGATCTGTTTCAGTCAACACACATCGGACCATTTTCAGACTGTTTGAATAACAGATTTCGCTTGGGTAAATACATTTCTCATAATGGTCCGATAAATACGTGTGAGCTTATTCATGATAGTTTTTCGGCATCGGAATATGACATAAACAAAAGCGAACAAAAGGATGCAGCCTACACCATCGTCGATTTTTGCTCCCGGTGTTTCAACCGATGTACCGCCAGAGTGCGGGTCTCCCGGCGCGCGACGAGGGGAGGCAGGTGCAGCGGCATAATCGTCTTCCCACTCATCTTCCCATTCGTCGTACGAATGCACTTGCGGTGCGGGCAATGTTGTTGTGCCGACAAAGCGATCTGCGGCAGATGAGCCCAACGGCGACGATTGTGCATCGGTATTATACACGCTTGTGCTGCTGAATGAAGTGGAAGGGAGGGAACTCTGTCCATCCATGCCAAACGGCGCAGCGAGTAATGCTACAACTGGCATAGTTATAAATAGGATAATAGAAAGTATTCGCTTCATGACACAGGCAGTTTAGCGGATGATAAGTTTTCGGGTTTCGTTGCCACGCTTGCATATATACACGCCACGAGGCAATCCGTTGGGACTATGAGCAATCAGTCTGCCTGTTATGTCGAAGATATACAACGGACAAGTGCCATCAGAAGTATATGCTACAGCTGTCGCTGTGTCCTCATTTTGCCCGACACGCGGCATAGCGATAGAGCGATGACGTGCCTTGAACGACTCTGTGGCTTGGATATAACACTCGAACGGCGCGATGGTCACATCCTCGTGGTAGTCGAAGTGGCACTTCTCTTTGTCGAACACATAGGCATCATCCAAGTGAATAGGCGATAGCGTATTGTTGGCGTAATAGTAATACGCCTCTGCGCCGTTGTCAGCCGGTATGGGGTCGATTTTGGCAGTACCTTCGATGGTCTGCGCACCGCCGATGAACTTCACGACGGGGTTCAGCTCAAAGTAATGGTCATCGGTATTGGTGTCTTCCCAATGGTTGACAAACAGGATGATATACGGCACATACGCCTCGGGCAGAGCCTGCTCGATATACGCCCAGCGGTTGCGGAACTCGTCAGGCTGTACACCCGTATAATCGTTGGTGAGGTACTTGAGGTAGAAGTACCCTGCGCCTGTGGGATTGCCGGCATCATCGCCGTCTTTGAGGTAGATGGCACCGATACTATAGTCGGCTTCGTCCGCTTCGTCATAGACCTTGCAGTCGGAAACGCTGAACGGCACGCAGAACGGATACCACTTGTTCATCTCGTTGCCATTGCTTCCGCCGTAGGCGTGACGGATATACGTCACCGAATTGAGCACACGCACATCGTGACTGTTCGTTGCTGAGCCGCCCTGATAGACGATGAGATTGCGTACGCTATGCGGCAATGCGACCTCATCGCCGGCTGCGATGGTGATATCCGCTTGCGAACAGTTGATGTCGTCGGCTCCGGCAGTGATGACAAGCCTGTCGTATTGCGACCACGAGTATTCAGAATACAAGCCTATTATATATTTGCCGGCAGCAAGTTCCAAGGTTGTAGAGCAGACGGGGTAAACATGATTTGCACCGCTGTTCGGGCTGTCGGCTGCTGTCGGGTCTTGCACTTGGTAATACGTCTCTCCGCCGTAAGTAAGCGAAGTACCTTCAGAGAGTTGCGCCGAGTAGAGATAGATCTTCTGCCGTTTGTCGCCTCGCGGTGTGAGCAGCGTGAGGAAGTATGTGCCGGGTTCAGTGATGCTGAAAGCATAGTAGATGCTCTTCTCGCCCTCTTTGTTCGTCAGGATGCCGTCAGAAGCCTCGGTATTGGATGCTGCCGGCGAGGCGATAGGACGCGAACTTGGCGAAACGGAATCGCTCTCACACTGGATGGTGACTGTGTTCAGACAGCCGTTGGTCTGATTGAACGAGGCGGTAAGCGAGCTGTTGCTGCTCAATGTGACGGTGCGCGGGTTGTCGGTGTTGTCGTCGCTCCATTTCTCAAAACGGTAGCCGAAAGCTGGCTCTGCAAGCAGTAGCAAATTGGTTCCACTTACGATCTTGGCGTTATTGATCTGATTGCTGATGACCAAGCCGTTGGAGCCCGCCGAGAGCGTGAGGGCGCAGGTGTTGGCGGTTGCGCCGTCACACACGCCGACTACATTTATATGCGAGAAACCTGTGTTACGCTCCGCAAACAAGGCGATGAGGTAGTCACCTGCGGTAACTGTGAAGCCTTTGGTCTCAAATGTTCCGCTACCTCCGCCAAAATCGTGGCTATCGGCAATGTTCCACCGTTGACCGCTGTAATAGAGGTTGCCGCTACTGATTGATGGCTCGTACAGGCGCATTTTGCGGTTGGTGCCATTGTTGTCAAGGGTGCAGTAGAAGTAATATGTCCCTGCGTCAAGGTGTACGGGGTAAAACACCTCTGCGCCGGATTCGTTAGCCGACCAGTCGAATGACACAGTAGTGCCGTCATCAAAGAACGGGTAACCGTTGGCTGTATAAACATTGTCGTCCAATTTGGCAAAGGCGTAATCCGTCGCAGCGATAGAAAGCAGACACGACGGATCGGGTTCGAACCACGCTTTGAGCCACGTGTTGGCAGTAATGGTTGGCGTGTAAGACGCGGAAGTAGATAACTGTGTATCGCTGCCGTCCGTCCATTTGACAAAACGGTAGCCGTCATCAGCTGTGGCGGTGACGGTAGGTGTGCCGCCGAGAGGAATCTCTGTGTCATCTGTGGTGCATGAGATTGCGCCGTGGGCGTTTGTTCCCACAACCTCATAACCGAAGGTATATAGCGGATAGAACCGCGCCGTCTTGGTAGCGGAGAACATATCTACCACAACCTCGTACTTGCCAGCTGTGATGCCGGTGAACTTCACATCACCGTTCTTGCCGATGGCGTTCGTCGTGCCGTTCAATGTCGGATTACCGGAAGTGGACGGCCCATAGCGGTTGGCGTTGAGATAGTTCCAGTCATTGGAATCGCTGTAGCCGGTTGCAAAAGCCACCTCACCATCATTGGAACTCTCTGCGCCATCGGCAATACGCGTGCGCAAACGATATACTTCATTAGTGGCGTCGTAGGTCATCATCGAATAGCTGTTGGTTCCCCAACTGTAACCTGCGCCCTCGTGCAAGCCGAACATATATACCGCCGGACCTTGGATGGTAAAGGAAGACAGGTCGGCTTTCATCGTGACGGTGTACGTGCCCGCCATAGGAACTTGGTAGGAGTTCCAGCCTTGTTTGATGATATTGGTGGTAGCCGTCTTGCCATCGGGGTCAACGGCAAGATTGTCTTCTGACGGCGACCAACGGTGAGCGTTCATGTAAGTCCATCCGCCATCATCGTTGTTCTCAGCGAGCACAGTAGCGAAAGCGAAATTGCCTGTACCATCTTGATACGTACCCGTGCCTATACGCGTGGTACAGGTGAACACTTCGTTCTCGCTGTCGAAATCCATCCACTTGCCTGCGTTCGGAGCCCAATTATAGCCGGATTCATGGATATTGCCGACAAGGTAGAGCTGAGGCTGATAAACACGGAGGTAGTCGATGTTATACCACTTCCAGTTGCCGTGAATAGTAATCGTATTATCACCTTTGTTCAGAAAAGTCCAATAGGATACTTCGCCTATGTTCTTGTTGCCTTCAGCGCCTGTCATAGGCAGTGTAACGCCTACATCCGAACCGTTATTGATTGACAGGTTACATGCACGGTCGTTGTTGCTTGTTCCGTTGTTGTAACCTATATTCAGCCTATAAACAGCTTTGCAGGGAGCATTGACCGTGAACGTCACGTGGTCGTCATCAGTTAAACCTTCCACTTTCACTACAGAGTTATCTGCCGACGTGAAGTTCTCTGTATAGCCGGCAAAATCTGCATTCTCTGCCTGATAAACATCGCTGTTGCCGGTAGTAGTAAAATAGGCACGACTTAGCATAATCGTACAGTCTGCACCTGCTTTGATCAGGATATAATCGAGACTGTAGGTGTCGCTGCCAAAATCCGTGTGCATATCCAGCGTCGCGGTCGTAACCCCAGCAGCAAAGTCGAAGGTCTTGGTGTGGTCGGTATAGTTATACGAATATTTCACTTCAACAGCGATAGCAGCAGTTGTAGCACTGCCAAATTCGATAGTATAGCTCTCTATACTGCTGTCGATATACTTCCAGTTGAAACTCCAACCGCGACCTTTGTTCCAGTTCTCTACCTCGGAGAACGTCAATGTTTTCGTTGAGTTGTCATAAGCAGCACCCCAATTTTCAGACATTGAATACAACGACACTTCCTCCGTACCTGCGTACGAGGGGAGAGAAAAGAATAGTGCAAGCGCACTGAATAACACACAACAACCTGTACAAGTCAGGTTTATTCTAATACTACTCATAGTTTGAAACTAATAATTTACAGCAATCATTTACAGCAGTTAAGAAACTGATGAAGGCGGTAGCGTAATAACCTTTTGTTGTGTGTGTGTTGACTTGTGTATGGAAAACGCTGCAAAGATAGTACTTTTTCAGCAAAAGCACCGACACTATTTTAGCATTTATTGACACAAGGCACATTTCTGATACCATTATACAATCGAAAGAGCCACATCGCTGCGGCTCTTTCGATTGTTAGTGTCTGCTTTTAGCGGACCACTGCTCCGAGAATATTGTAGCGGATACCGTCCTTGATGATGAAGACTTGACCGTTCTCAATAATCTTACGGGCGGGAGTGGTAGTAATTGCAGCACCAATGCCCGTTGATGTATCGGGCTTGCCAATCTCGATACGGATGGCGTGATAGCCTTGTCCGGTTACAACCAATCCACGGTCAGCGATAAGCTGTGCTAATTCCTCGCTCGCTACTTTGTAAGCAAAGTATTCAGCCTGTTCGGATACGGAAAGTTCTTTCCATTGATCCCAGTTGTCACCGTCTTTATATTGCAGACGGAGTTGTGCGCCTTCGATAGCATCTTTGTAGAAGACCTTGATGCTGTCATCTTTGGCGAGACCTGCCATCATATCTTGCTTAACGACATAGGTATCCAAAGTCGAGCCGGTATAGACTTCCTGATTCCAGGATATGGCGAGGTCACCCGTCCAGACAGTAGTAAAGACGTAAGGCTTGTCTTCGGGTTGCGGATTGTCGCCGGGCTCTACGTAAGGCGAGAGTGTGACCTTGGTGATGGTGCAGAGTTTGCCTTGGATAGTTATACCGCCGTCCTTGATGGCTGTTACAAGATCATCATCAGCGATGACATAGGCGTAACGTCCGACTACAGTCAAGCTCTCCCAGTTTGTGCCAGGAACAACCACCCAACCTGTGTTGGCGGCGATGTTGAGTTGGCAGTAGGTGTCGGTCATGTCGGTGATGGTTACGACGATGCTGTCCTTGGCTGCGAGTGAGGCGAACTTGTCGGCAGCGATGCCGAGGTAGTCTTCGCCGGAAGCGCCAAGCACTTTCGCCCCCTCAAAGAGTACGACCTCTTCCTTTTCGGGCTGCGGGTCAACGGGTGCATCTTCGGTGACGATGGCGATTCGTGTCATATCATAACCTTGACCGCGGAAGATAAGTCCGCGCTGGGCGATGAATCCGGCAATCTCGTCGGAAGCGACGGTGTAAGTCATAAATCCATCGGCAACGTTAGCCGAAAGGTCAGTCCACTCCCAGCTATCGCCGGCTTTGTAGGTCATGACATACTGCGGTTCGTCAATCTTGGCAATGACGGTGACCTTGATGACTTCGTCCTTCTTAAGGCCGGTGAACGTGCCGTCAGGTGTTTCAAACTGCTCGCCGGCATAGACGTCTTGATTCCATGAGATGGCTTTGTTACCTTCCCAAACGACGCGCTCTGCGGCGAAAAGTGTTGCAGCTGCGCACATGGCAGCGCAAAAAGTTAAGAGTTTTTTCATAATCGTTGTTGTTTAGTATCAGCCAAGTTTGGCTGATGGTTGGCTTAATTCCAACCGGGGTTGTTATTATTTATAGAAGAGTTGGTATTGATCTCCTGTGCGGGAATAGGGAACAACAGATTCCGCTCTGTTCGTGTCTTGAGCACACCGCTATCGTCCGTGCCGCCGATAGCGTTCATCGCATCGAGGTAGATACCCCAACGGATCAGATCCCAACGGCGATCAGCTTCGCAGGCGAACTCCTTGGCACGTTCCTCGATGATTGCCGAGCGACGCAGAGTCTTGTCGCTAAGCGCACGGCTACCGCCCATCGAAGCGCGGTCAGCATTACTGCGGGCACGAACCTTGTTGAGCTGTTGGATAGCATCACCCGGGCGGTCGAGTTCGTTGAGCGCCTCGGCATACACGAGAATCACATCAGCCAAGCGGAGGAAAGGCCAGTTGGCATCGGCATTGTCGATGGCATCGTCGCTGACATCCTCGTACTTCGTGGTGAATGCGAGGCACTGAGCGTCGGTCGAATAGTAGTAGTTTACACCATCGGCAAAGATTCCTTCGGGGTCTTTGACCCAATCGCCATTGAGGTTACGACCTGTAGCCATGATCGTGTATTCGTCGTCTTTGGGATAGTAGAATCCACTGTTCGACTCGCGCTGGGTGTAGTTGCGCCAACGGTGACGCACGCCTTTGGTGATACGGTAGTCATCGTGGTCGAACAGATCGTACCAGTGGCGCGTGCAGCCCGTCCAACCACCCGACTGGATGAAGTCCGAACCCGTGGCAGTCATGTAGCCTTCGTATTGCGTGTGTACGGCGATCTTGTAGGTGGCATTACCGCTGACCGTGCCTACGCTAAATAAGAACTCCGAGGCTGTGGCATTGACTTTCTTCCACAGGTCGTCGTAAGGCAGCAGTTCGTACGCGCCGAACGTGCCGTCGATGACGCTCTCCGCCCAGTCTGCCGCCTGTTGCCAGAGTTGCATGGCGTTCATCGATTCGTAGCCGCTGACGGCGCGTTTGCTCAGATGGAAGGTTTTGAGGGCAGCGTATTGTTTGTTGCCGCTGCCGTCGGTGGTGTACGGCGCACCGCTGCGGATGATGACCTCCGTGCCTTCGGGCATAGCCGCAGCTGCCATCGTGGCATAGACCTTCGCGAGCAGACCTGCCGCCGAACCGGCGTTGACATGACCGGCGCGGTAGTCGGAGTCAGTATTCTTGTACATGAGGCGCGTGGAGGACTCCAGCAGGCTGATGATGGTGTCATAGACTTCGGCTACGGGGCGACGAGGCTGGCTGAAGTCTTCAGCGTTTTGGATGGGGATATCGCCGTAGGCGCGCACGAGTAAGAAGTACGCGAACGCGCGCTGGAATCGCATCTCGCCGATAGCATTGTTGCGCTGGGCGTTGGTCAAGGACTTCATCGCGGCGATGTGCTGTTCCGCATTCAGCGAACGGTTGATGAGTCCGTAGCAGCCTTTCCACAGGGCATCGGGCAGGTCAGGTTCGCCTTGGAAGTTACCCGCGCCGAACGTGCCAAAGAGCCAGTCAGGACCGGAGATGTAGTCGGCATCGAACTCGAGCATTCTGGGGAAGTATCCCCAGCAGAACATGTCGTAGATCCACTTGGAGTACGTGCCAGTAACCCACTCGTCGCACGCCTCGGGGCTGTCGCCAAGACTGCTGTCAGTGACGAGGTTACTGGGATTCTCCTCGATCCACGAACAAGAACTGGCAGCGAGGGCAAGTGCTAATAGTATAATGTACTTTTTCATTGTGTAACTATATTAACGTTTCGATGCAATCGAAACCATTTTAACTCTTTAACGTTTTACGCAGTAAAACCATTTTAACTATTTAGAACGTGAAGTTTATTCCCAATGCGTACGTCCTTGCCGAAGGATAGGAGTAACTATCCACACCCGGGGTGGCAGCGTTCGTACCGCCGGCATTGACGTCGGGTTCGAACCATGAGTATTTGGTCAACGTGAATAGATTGTTGACCGTAAAGTTGAAGTTGATCTTCTGTATCCACTTGGCGGGATTGTACCAGTCGTAAGCCAGCGTCAAGTATTTCATCTTCAGGAACGAACCGTCCTCTACGTAACGGTCGCTGATGAGCCATGTGCGGGTGTAACCGGCAGTGGCTTTCGGCCATGTGGCACCGTTGGGGTTCTCCTTTGTCCAGCGGCCTTCGTAAGCAGCCTTGGTAATATTTCCGATGTTCGACATGGTTATGTCCGTCAAGTTGTAGTTGAAGATATCATTGCCGTACGAGCCGTACAACATGAACGACAGTGACAGTCCTTTCCACTCCAATCGCGTGGAGAACGAGCCGGTGAACTTCGGGTTGGTGTTACCGATGATGGTGCGGTCGGCTTCGGTGATCGTGCCGTCGCCGTTCAGGTCGGCATAAACAATCTCACCGGTAGCGGGGTCAATGCCCTCTTCCTTATAGCCATAGAGCGTGCCTATAGGACAACCGTTGCGCTGGAGGAAGACCTGATCGGCTTTTGACCAGAGCGAAGTAGCATATTGGTCGCCGTCCAAGCCGCCGATCTTGTTGCGGTTGAGCGAGACATTCGCGCCGATGTTCCAACGCCAGTCGCCGGAAGCGAACACATCGTAACTGAGCGTGACTTCCAGACCTTGGTTCGTCACATTGCCGCTGTTGACCATCATCTGACTGAAGCCCGACGAACTCGGGATCGTCACGTTTTGCAGCAAGTCGCGCGTGTACTTATAGTAATAATCGATGGTGAGGTTCAGACGGTTGTTCAGGAATCCTATATCCAGACCGGCGTCTGCCTGCGAGGTTGTTTCCCAACGCAGGTCGGGGTTCGTGGGTCCACGCCAGTCGATCATCGCTACGCCGCTTTCCAACGTGCCGTCGTAGGGATAGTTCGCCGCGTCGAGGACGGTGAGCGTGCGGTACGCGCCGATGCCTTGGTTACCCGTCTCGCCGTACGATACGCGCCACTTCCAGTTGCTGAGCACCTGCTGCTCTTGCATCCATGCTTCGTCAATCATGCGCCACGCGAACGCACCCGAAAAGAACGGTGCCCATTTGTTTTTCTTGGCAAACGAACTCGAACCATCCACACGCGCCGAAGCGGTGAACAGGTAACGGTTCATGAGCGTATAGTTGACGCGGGCGAGGAACGATGCCAACGACATCTGGGTGCTACTTGAGGCAATGACTGCGCGGTCAAGAGCAAGTTGCATGTTCTCGTCCTTCGTCAGGTCGTTGGGGAAGTTCGTGGCGGTCATCGACTCACTTCTGCCCCAGCCACGCTCGAAAGTTGCGCCGACTACGGCGTTGATGCTGTGGTTGGGATTGAACGTGTGGTCGAAGGTGAGCAGGGTCTCACTCGTCAGACTCTTCCATATATTGCTTGCCTTGCCGGCTTTGCCGTTGTAAGGCGATTTGCCTTCCTGGGTGTGACGGTCGTAGTACGTGCCACGGTGGCCGTCGTTATAGCCGAGACCAAGGTTCTGACGGAGT
>Ga0310786_10004563_pt1 | contig 19257 bp, 17 predicted proteins | sample AusTroGonzalo_MG_FD_203881 | JGI IMG/M metagenome (GOLD analysis project Ga0310786, IMG submission 203881) | Bovine rumen microbial communities from tropical cattle in Woodstock, Queensland, Australia - Gonzalo_03 (v2) (version 2) | ecosystem: Host-associated > Mammals > Digestive system >... | reverse complement strand
ACAGCGACTGACGGAATACCGTGGTATCAGCCTCTGGAATCGTTTATGACCGGAGAGGTTATCAATGTCTCTATACCCGGCTGGACATCCGTTAGTCTGATACAGGATGTCGAAGAATACCCTCAGGCTGATATATACGTTATCGCGATAGGTATTAACGATGTTCTTTATATCGATCAGCCATTAGGCGCTGCTTCGGTTGAAGAATTCATTGATAATCTCGACACTTTGTCTGCGATGCTCACAGATATCAATCCGGATGCGACGATGTATTTCATAACGCCGTGGCCGTTCCTGAATTTCCCCGATGAGACTTATGCGACACGAGATGAGTTCGTCACGGCGATGGTTGAATGGTGTGACGGTGTGCAGAGGATCTGCATCGATCCGAACGATACTATAATGAATGTTCTCGAGGATGTTGATGCTTCTATTTATATGTGGAATGATTATCATCCGAATGCACCAGAGGGTGTTGGGCTTTACAGCTACGCAGTAATACAGCAGGAATCATGCCGATGAAAGATATTGATCTTATACTCTACGATTTAGACGGAACTATCTGGGATTCTATCCCTCTAATCATGGATTGCTTCAAGCATGCATATATCGAAGTGCTCGGCGAATGCCCGAGAACTGATGAGGACCTCATGAGCTACATTGGCCGTCCCTTGCAGGATACTTTCGCGATGCATGATGATGAGACGAAGCAGAAGCTTCTCGATTCCTATCTTGTTTATAACCACATGCTGCTCGATCAGGATGCAATCCCGATGTTCCCGGGAGTTATCGATGACCTTAAGGCGATCAAGAGCACGGGTATGAAGCAGGGAGTGGTGACGAGCAAGCGTCACAGAGCTGCTGACGTCACGCTGAAGTTCAAGGGCCTGTTCGATTTCTTTGATGTTTATATCTGTAAAGAGGATACCGAGAAGCATAAGCCTGACGGCGAGCCTCTTGTCGTCGCTGCAAGGCAGGCGGGTGTCGAAGATATGAGCAGAGTCATCTATGTGGGTGACGCGCTTCCCGATGCGTTATGTGCTAAGAATGCCGGTGCGAAGTTCGCTCTCGTCGAGTGGACGAGAATGGATAAAGACGATATTTTAAGGCAGTCTCCGGCCGGTTCTGAGGTCATTTCTAATTTACGAGAATTGGTTGTTGACAAACTATGACCTCACTCATATAATAATCAAGCACGCGGGATTAACTCAGTGGTAGAGTGTCACCTTGCCAAGGTGAAAGTCGCGAGTTCAAGTCTCGTATCCCGCTCCACCAGATAGCTCGCTTCGCTTATGCGTAGCGAGTTTTTTTATCCCCGGATTTCAATGTGCTATAATCCACTTGAAAGCAGGGGGCGTTGAAGTGATTTCCGGTAAAAGATTAACCAAAGCCATAAGTCTTATTGCCCTGAGCGGCGTTTTTGCTCTCTCGGGTTGCTCTTTGGTTGCGCCGGAGGCGACATTTACCCCGCCCACTACGGCTCCCGGTGCTCAGAACAACGGACCGGATACGATCTCGGTCTCATTGGAATCTTCGGATACAACAGAAACGACGACTCTTTATATGGCTACAGAGAATTTGGATTTTACTGATTTTGTTTTTGTCGGCGACTCGAGAACCGTCGGTATGGGACAGCACCTCAATCTTGAGACGATCGCTGAGGTTGGCGTAGGTTACTCGTTCCTCATGGGTCATTACGAAGAGATCCTCGCACTTGAAGGCAAGAATATCGTTTTCAACTTAGGCGTAAACGATCTCGCGAATGTAGATGATTACATCGAGTTCTTCCAGCGCCTTCCTGAGGACTTCTGCTTCGACAACAATATCTATGTTGTCTCAGTCAATCCCACATCCGGTTCATATGCGAGTATGAACGGTGACATCGATTACTTTAACGTACAGCTGTCTGACAGCCTTCCTTCAACATGTAAGTGGATCGATACGTGTTCATTCTTAAGAGAGGCAGGCTTCGGTACCGTAGACGGACTTCACTACGACGCCCAGACTTACGAGCTTATCGCGAATCTGATCTACAACAACGTAATGCTTTACCAGAGCCTGGGTTACTGATATGCATCACAACAAGATTATTGCGACTATTCTCACGGCAGGATTAATTCTGTCCTTAACAGCGTGCGCTAAGCCCGTAACGGAGACTTCCTCCGGGGAAACACAAGCGGAAACTACGCAGGCGCAGGAGACTGACGGCACTGCCGAAGTGCTTGCTCCGGTAATACAGCAGCGCGAGCCTGAAGTCTTCGATGAGCCCGCGATTGATGCGGAGAATCACGATAACTTCATTACGCTTCTGGGCGATCTTGTTATGGCCTATGAGACTCCTTCCGACACTGATGACGAGACGATTAATCAGGATCTTGCGGCTATACAGGAAGTAAGCGAGGCAGATTATGAACTCGCGAGTCTTATCACAGATAACTGGAGACAGGTGTTCCTTGATCCGTCTTACACTCTCTACTACTATCAGGGCGAGGATAACGCTCCCGAAGTTGCCGGTGCAGGCATTCCCAATTCAGCTTCACATGCGATCGTAATCCTCGGATATGAACTTAGTAACGGGCAGATGCAGGACGAGCTTGTAGGACGCCTCGAGACTGCAGCTTCGCTTGCACATGCATACCCGGAGACCATCATCGTCTGCTCCGGAGGCGTGACAGGTCCCAACAACACCGTAGGTAATACTGAGGCGGGTCTCATGAGAGACTATCTTGTGGAAGAGTGCGGCATTGATGCTGCACGCATTTTCACTGACGAGCGAGCTCTTACTACCGCAGACAACGCTACCAATACTTTCGCCATGCTGCGCGCGAATGACGTGCACTCGATTACTATCGTCACTTCCTCTTACCACATGAGGTGGGGACAGGCCGTCTATAACGTGGTGGCAGCACTTTATGAGAGCAGGATTGACTACGACATAGAAAGTATCGCGAACTACTGCTACGACACGGAACCTGCTTATGATTATTACGCGAGGGGAGACAGATTCGCTGCGCGTCAGATCGCGGAACTCCTCGGTATATCCGAGTCCTCGATACAGGCGTTGCCGTCGGTTTTCATTTAACCTACCAAGCTGATATAATATTCATATCCTAAATTGGAGGTGACATTATGGCTGTAATCGCTGTAAATTCAGATAATTTCAATTCCGAAGTACTGGAGGCTGAGGGCCTCGTTCTCGTAGATTTCTGGGCACCCTGGTGCGGACCCTGTAAGATGCTCGGACCCGTCATCGACCAGCTGTCTGACGAGTACGATAACGTTAAGTTCTGCAAGTGCAATGTCGACGACAGCACGGATCTCGCAGCATCGTTCGGCGTATCGAGCATCCCTTCCGTTAAGCTGTTCAAGGGCGGAGAAGTAGTAGCTGAGTCCTTGGGATTCAAGCCTCTTCCTGCTATCAAGCAGTTTATCGATTCAGCACTCTGATCAGGTCTTAAAATCGGGGAGAAGCTCTTCTCCGGACGCGTCCTCCTGGACGAATGCGTTCTCCTGACCTAATATCGACAAATACTCTGTCGCAGCCGCGTAATGGCCCTGCGGCAGTTTTCTTTGCAGGAAATCCGGCAGCTTCATGTCCGGGTACTTGTATTCGAACGGCGTATACTGGTTCATGAGGCTGATATACACGTCATTACCGAAGCGTCCGCACAGGTAATCGAGTACCTTCTTCGTGTCGAAAAGCTGTCCCGGCAGCATCAGGTGCCTTACAAGCAGTCCGCGCTTCATGAGTCCGTCTTCTCCTATCACGGCCGGTCCTGTCTGGCGGTACATCTCATCGAGGGCTTCGCAGCATACCTCGAAATAATCCTTCGCCCCTCCGCACAGCTTCGACGCCAGGGAGGATGAGTAGAACTTCATGTCAGGCATGTATATGTCCACAAGGCCGTCCAGGAGCTTCAGTGAGTCTACGGACTCATATCCGCCCGAGTTGACTGCGACGGGGATAGTAAGGCCGTTCTCCTTCGCTATGGCGATGGATTCAGCGACTGTCGGGAAGAAGTGTCCGGGAGTTACGAGGTTGATGTTATGAGCTTGTTTCCCCTGAAGTTCGAGGTAGATCTTGGCCAGACTCTCGGCGTCGTAAGTTACACCACGGCCTGTAGTGCCGCGCGATACGTCGTAATTCTGGCAGAAAACGCACTTAAGGCTGCATCCTTCGAAGAAGACCGTGCCGCTGCCCATTGTACCTGAAATTACAGGCTCTTCGCCGTAATGCAGGGTGTAAATATTAACAACGGGCCCGCTCCCCATACCGCAGACGCCGCGACCTCCGGTAAGGCGGTTGACGCCGCATTTACGGGGGCATATTAGGCAGTTTTCATATTTCGAAGTAATATCCTTGTCGCGCATATGTAAATTATAATATATGGCATTTCGATTTTTGAGTGTTAAAATCTAACGTGGTAAAGAGGAGTTATATAGGTTTTGAGGAGATTTAAAGGCAAGATGACAGCCGGAAAGAAGCGCGGTCTGACTACTGTTAACGCACTGCTTATTGTGGTGGCGGTTCTTTTCGTGGCGGCAGATGCGCTGTATGGAGCTAAGCTCTACTGCAAGGTCCGCGACAGCTTGAGCGACCATGTTGTTATCGAGACGGGCAGTGAGATCACGCTCGACCTCTTCGTGCACGAGCAGATCCCCGAGACTTACTTCGTTACCGATGTTTCCCTGATTGACACAACCGTTCCGGGTTCATACGGAATCAAGGTTAAGACGTGCGGCGTCACAAGAGACTCCGTGCTCGATATCGTAGATACGACTGCGCCTACGGCAACAGCTGTTCCCCAGGTTATCTTCCAGGACGAAGTTCCCGAGGCGTGCGATACAGTCGAAGATGTATATGACCTTGCTGCAGTAACTATCGCTTATGTTAACCCGATGGAGGCTCCTCTCGAGGGAGGTTCCTATGATGTTCCCGTAAAGGTTACAGATGCTTACGGTAATGAGACTGTCGTAAATGTTCCTTTCGATGTTACGGCAGATACAACTGCTCCCGACCTTACGGTGCCCGAGTGTGTATATGCTTACATCGGAGGCACGGCTTCTTACTTGGAGGGAGTAGAGGTTACGGATGACTTCGATCCCAATCCTAATATCGAGGTTGACCTGTCTTCGGTTGACAGTGAGACTCCCGGAGTTTACACAATCACTTACACAGCTACTGATGCTCACGGCAATGCAGTGTCTAAGTCTGCTGACCTTATCCTCGAGGTTATGCCTGAAGTATTCCTCGAGAGAAGTGAAGTCTACGGCATGGCTGCACAGGTACTTTACAACGATGTCTTGGGCGGAGTAGCGATTGAAGAATTCACTGATGTCGAAGTAGCATTCAGGATCTTTAATTGGGCAAACCATAATATCGGTTACACGGGAACATCCGATAAGTCCGATTGGACTATCGCGGCGATGGACGGATTCAGCACACATACAGGTGACTGCTACACATATTACGCGGTTTGCAGAGCGATGCTTGATGTCGCTGGTATCGAGAATGTAAGAGTCGAGAGATATCCGATAACTACATCTCCGCATTACTGGAATCTTATCAAGATCGACGGACAGTGGTATCACTGTGACGCATGCGATTTCATGGATACCGCAGGATACGTATTCATGCAGATCGATGAAGAACTTGATCATCATCACGAGTTTAACGGAGCGACAGTTCCTCCCAGAGCCACAGTATCGGTTCAGGACAGACTCGATTTTAATAACTTTACGATGGAAGAAAACGACGAATAATGAGAAAGCACGAAGGCGAACGTAAACAGATAAAGACTCCGGAGAGGATCGTAAGAGAGCGCAGCAGGAAGGCTACATATGCCGTCATTATCATTGTGCTTCTTATCGGTATCGGATTCATGGGTTTCCGTCTGTATAAGAAGCATCTGATGTCGAAGATCCTGCCTGTGGTTACGATCGAGGCGGGCACTCCCATCGATGTCACTTTATTTACTCAGGGCAATATCAACAATGGTGTATTCGTTACGGATATAACAGGAATCGATACTACTATTCCTGCATCATACGGATTGAAGGTAAGTGCCGGCGATAAGATCAAGGTCACAAGAGATGTTGTCCTTAATATCGTAGACACCACAGCACCTACAGCAGAAGCGGTTCCACAGACGATCTACACAGACGGTCTGCCTGCTCCTGAAGATACAGTAACTAACATCTATGACCTGTCTTCTTACACGGTCACATATGCAGAGCAGATGCCCGAGATCCTCGAGGGAGGACAGTATGACATCGCAGTTAAGGTTACAGACTTTTACGGTAATGAGTGCATCGTTAACGTGCCTTTTACTGTTATTGATGACCACACGGCTCCGCTCATCTATGGTGCACGTGACTTCGAAGCTTTCATCGGCGATGCTATCGCTTATATGGACGGCATCACGGTAACAGATGACTACGATGAGAACCCGACACTCGAAGTTGATACTTCAGTAGTCAACGTTACTGAGGAGGGATACTATCCCGTAACTTACATCGCGACTGATGAGGAGGGTAACTCCTCGTCGACAACTATCACTATGCATCTTCGCGTTAAGCCCGAGCGTTATTACGAGCCTGAAGAACTCTATGAGCTCGCACGTCAGATTATCGAGGACAACGATATCTGCGACGATTCGATGAGCCAGATGGAGCAGGCGTTCAGAATTACTGCGTGGGTAAGCACACATATTCACTACATGATGGATTCAGATAAGTGCGACTGGACGGCAGGTGCTTACGATGCGCTGACGACTATGTACGGAGATTGCTTCAACTATATGGCTATGTGCCGTGCGATGTACGGTGCGATGGGCATCGAGAGCATCACCGTGGAGCGCTATCCGATTAATATTTCCAGCCATTACTGGAACCTTATAAATATCGACGGTCAGTGGTATCACTGCGATGCATGTGTATTCTTGAGCATGACGGACATCACGTTCATCTTCATGTACACGGATGCAGAACTCGATCCTTCGAACAACAGTTACGATCCCGAGACTCTGCCTGACGGAATCGTCCTCGCGACGGAATCCGTTCAGGACATGCTCGACTATGAGACGCTGACGGTTACGGGAGATATCGAATGAAGATAAGAAACAAGAGAAGATTCATCATAGATCTGTGTGCCGGCATCCTCGGCCTTGCTGCGGGTGCAGGTATATTCGTCTTAACATACAAGACAGTGGAAAGTTCGAAGATCCTCCGTGAAGTTACAATCGAGACCGGTACGCCGATCGTATTCGAAGACTTCATCACGGCACCGATTCCCAAGTCCGGATTCTATACGGATATATCCGGAATCGACACGAGCGTTCCGGGTTCCTATAAGCTCATCATCGCATTCGGTAAGTTCCGTCAGTCTGTCATCCTGAATGTAGTCGACACGACTGCACCTACGGGTACAGCCATTCCCCAGGAGATCTACTGCGACAGACTTCCCGAAGCTTCCGATACGGTAACCGATGTCTATGATCTTGCTCCCGTCACTATCGAATATGTGACAGAGCCTGATGTATCGCAGGGAGGAGAGTATACTTTCCAGGTTTCTCTCACTGACACATCCGGCAACCAGACCATAATCGATGTTCCGTTTACAGTTACTGACGATCACACAGCGCCGCTTATCTACGGTGCTCACGATCTCGAAGGATTTGTAGGTTCGAACATCTCTTATCTCGAAGGAATCACGGTAACGGATGATCACGATCCGAATCCTCAGATCTATGTCGACAACTCACAGGTTAACACCAATATCTCGTCCTCGTTCCCCGTAACTATCACGGCCACTGACGAGAACGGCAACTCTTCTTCCGTCACGGTAACTCTCTCTCTCAGAGTTAAGCCGGAAAGGTACTACGATCCTGAGATCATCTACGATATGGCAAGAAGAGCGATCGAGCAGAATAACATCTACGAAGAGGATATGACCGACGTCGAGAAGGCGTTCAGAATCTTCAACTGGTGTCATAACAACATCCACTACATCGGTACGTCTGATAAGACCGACTGGACTGTCGGCGCGTTCGACGGATTCTCCACACATCAGGGAGACTGCTTCACTTACTACGCGGTATGCCGCGCTCTTCTTGATGTCGCAGGCATCCCTAATATGCTCGTCGAGAGATATCCGATCACATGGTCACCTCACTACTGGAACCTCGTTCAGATGGATGACGGTCTGTGGTATCACTGCGACGCCTGCTACGCTTACTACCATGAAGGCTATTACTTCATGTACGCATATAACGACCTGAATCACAGCGATCACGGTTACGATGTCGACGCATATGGCCCCGAGATCCATATCGCGCAGGATTCGGTACAGCAATACGTTAACTACTACACACTCGAAGTGGAGGGATTCTGATGAGAACAGTCCTTGATTATCTTGACCGAACCGCAGCTGCTTTCCCCGAGAAAGTAAGCTTCAGGGATGAGAAGACAGCTCTTACTTTCGCGCAGTTAAGAGAGCAGGCGATGAGAGGCGGAAGCGCATTGCTGAAGGACGGTGTCGTCCGTGAGCCCGTGGCTGTTTACATGAGCAAGACTCCCGATGAGATCGCGGCTTTCATGGCTGTACTCGAGACGGGAAGCTTCTATGTTCCCATCGACGACGAGATGCCTCAGATGAGAATTAAGCTTATCTTCGAGAACCTTCAGCCCCGCGCTGTTATCTGCGACGAGAGCACAAGAGAAAGTGCGCTCGAGCTTGCAGGCGGCGCGAAGATCTACACATGGAGCAAGATAAGAACCGAGTCCGCAGATGAGGACGCACTCAGTAAAGTACGCGCTTCCATGATCGACACGGATCCCTGCTACATCATGTACACTTCGGGTTCCACCGGAATCCCCAAGGGTGTTGCTGTATGCCACAGAAGCCTTATCGATTACATCGAGTCCTTCTGTGATGTCATGAAGTTCGATGAGAACACGGTATTCGGTTCCCAGACACCGTTTTATTTCGATGCGTCGCTTAAGGATATCTACCCCACGATCAAGCTTGGCTGCGAGACAGTTATCGTTCCGCACACGCTGTTCATGTTCCCGTTGAAGCTTGTCGAATTCCTTAACGAGTACAAGATCAACACACTGTGCTGGGTAGTGTCGGCACTCACGATGATCTCCGCTTTCGGCGCGCTCGATGAAGTGCTTCCGAAGTACCTCAAGATCGTCGGCTTCGGCGGCGAAGTGTTCCCGATAAAGCAGTACAGAAAGTGGAAGAAGGCTCTGCCTGACGTGCGTTACATCAATCTCTACGGACCCACGGAGACGACCGGTGTATCCATGTACTACGAGGTTGACCGCGACTTCGAGGACGACGATGTTATCCCGCTCGGCCACCCCTTCGAAAACGTAGACATCTTCCTCCTCGACGAGAACAACAAGGAAGCTGACGAGGGCGAGATCTGCATGCGCGGTACCTGCGTTACACTCGGTTACTATCAGGACCCTGAGAGAACGTCGCAGGCTTTCGTACAGAACCCGCTTAACAACAGATATCCTGAGATTATCTACAGAACAGGTGATATCGCGAGAAGAAACGACAGGGGAGAACTCGTGTTCGTATCCCGTAAGGATTTCCAGATCAAGCACATGGGTCACCGCGTTGAGCTCGGCGAGATCGAGTGCGACGTTAACTCGGTAAGCGGCATCGTTAATTCATGTGCCGTCTACCTTAAGAAGAAAGACAGAATTGAGTTATACTATGAAGGTCGTGTAGAGGAGAAGGAGCTTCTTGCTTACCTTAAGGAGAAGCTTCCGCGCTATATGGTACCTACGAAGGTGCATAAGCTCGACAAGCTTCCGCTCACGCCGAACGGAAAGACAGACCGTAAGGGTCTGACCGCATTATCAGAAGGTAAATGATCAAGAATTCTAAGGAGATAAAAACATGGATGAACTTATCGAGATCTTAAAGGACCTGCACTCTGACGTAGACTTTGATACTTGCACGACACTGATCGATGACAAGATCCTGGATTCATTCGATATCGTATCGATCGTATCCGAGGTTAACGACAGATTCGACGTTGCTATCCCCGCCAAGGAGCTCGTACCCGAGAACTTCAATTCCGCTAAGGCTCTGTGGGATCTCATCACAAGACTTGAGGAAGATTAATGCTCTTTACCTCCGTCAAGTTCGTAGTCTTCATAGCGGTACTGACCCTCGTCTATTACGCATTTGTTCCGCGTAAGGAGAGATGGGGTCTTCTGCTTATAGCATCACTCGCATTCTACTGGTTCGCAGACCCGCGTTATCTGATCTTCATCAGTGTAACGGCACTCACTGCGTACGTGTTCGCGATAATCACCGAAGACTACAACTCGAAGCGTAAGGCATATCTTAAAGCCAACAAAGATTCATTCGATTCCGATTCGAAGAAGAAGTACAAGGCTACGACAACACGCGTAAGCAGACTTTTGCTCGTGTTATCGCTTCTCATCAATCTCGGAATCCTCGCAACAACTAAGTACACCAACTTCGTTATCGAGACGGTTAACAGCTTCAGAAACGAGCCTCTTAACTTCGTGAATATCATCATTCCGATGGGTATCTCGTTCTATACATTCCAGACCGTCTCATATTCTATCGACATCAGCAGAGGAACAATCAAGGCGCAGAGAAACTTCTTCAAGTTCCTGCTGTTTACGTCATTCTTCCCACAGCTCGTTCAGGGTCCTATCAGCAGATATGAGGACTTAAGCCAGACTCTGTATGAGCCCATGCCGTTCGAGTTCAGAAACTTCAACCTGGGATTTATAAGGATCCTCTGGGGTTACTTCAAGAAGCTCGTTATCGCAGACAGACTCGTAGTCGCGCTGAAGGCTCTGACTGCAGCTCCCGACGAGTACAACAGAGCATTCGTATTCGTAGTAATGATGCTCTACGCGGCGCAGCTTTACTGTGACTTCACCGGTGGTATCGACATCACGATAGGTATTGCACAGGTGCTCGGAATCAAGGTGAAGGAGAACTTCGACCTTCCGTACTTCTCCAAGAATATCAAGGAATACTGGAACCGCTGGCACATCACGATGGGCACGTGGTTCACTGACTATATCTTCTATCCGCTTTCCGTATCTCCCACTATGCTTAAGCTCTCCAAGTGGTCGAGACAGCATCTCGGAAATGCGATAGGTAAGAGAGTAACCGTATACATCTCATGCTTCTGCGTGTGGCTCGCCACAGGTATCTGGCACGGCGCTGCATGGCATTTCGTTGTGTGGGGTCTCATGAACTTCGTAGTCATCATGGCGTCCCAGGAGCTCGAGCCTTTCTATGCGAAGTTCCACGGCAAGTTCGGATTCAAGGGCAAGAAGTGGTACAGCGCGTTCGAGATCTTAAGAACATTCCTGCTTATGAGCTCGCTGAAACTGTTCGACTGCTACAGAAATGTCGGACTCACATTCAAGATGTTCGGTTCGATGTTTATCCCTACGAATATCGGCAAGGTCTTCAGCGGAGCCTTGCTCGAGCTGGGCCTTAACAAGGCTGATTACACGGTAGCATGTCTCGCTGTCGTGATCGTGTTCCTTGTAAGCCTGTATAAGAAGCTTAAGGGTAAGGAAGTACGCGAGAGTCTGTACGACAATTACTACGCATTATTCGTGCTCTCTTGTGTGGCATTACTGCTCGCGACACTCGTCTTCGGCGCTTACGGCACCGGATTCGATGCATCGCAGTTTATCTATAACCAGTTCTGACGGAGTGCAGGGTAGAGGATGATACAGAAAGCATTAACTGAAAAAGGAAATAAGATCTACAGGGCCCTGTGTGCTGTACTGGGTGTGGTTATTACTGTTGCTGCGCTGTACGTGCTTCAGAACCTGCTGTGCCCCAAGTACCAGAAGGGTATCGTAGAGGGAGCGATGATCGCCGAATACTACGAAAGCGAGGAGCCCCACGAGGTCATCTTTCTCGGCGACTGCGAGGTATACGAGAATATCTCCACAGTAGCTCTCTTCCGTGACTACGGCATCTCTTCCTACATAAGAGGAAGCGCGCAGCAGCTCACATGGCAGTCTTACTATCTTCTCGAGGATACGCTTCGCTATGAGACACCCCGTGTAGTTGTATTTAACGTGCTTGCCTTGAAATACGGCGAGCCCCAGAGCGAGTCCTATAACCGCATGACGCTCGACGGCATGAGATGGTCAAGAACGAAGTGGGATGCCATCGAGGCTTCCATGACAGAAGACGAGAACATGCTCGATTATGTTTTCCCTTTCCTGCGCTACCACTCAAGATGGAGCGAGCTCACGAGCACTGACTATGAGCATGTTTTCGAGAGGGACAGAGTTACTGTTAACGGCTACTACATGAGAACCGACGTGCTTCCCGAGGCGCAGTTCCCGGATCCTACGCCGCTTGCAGACTACACGCTGCCTGAGACTTCCATGGAGTACTTAAGCCGCATAGTAGAGCTGTGCCGTGAGAATAACATCGAGCTCGTTCTTATCAAGGCGCCGACACTCTATCCTTACTGGTATGAGCAGTGGGATGAGCAGGTAAGAGACTTCGCTCTTGCTAATGATGTTCCTTATATTAACTACATCTATCTAAGAGACCAGATCGGTCTTGATATGACAGTTGATACATACGACGCAGGACTTCACCTTAACCTGTCGGGTGCGGAGAAGTTTGCAGATTATATAGGCCAGTATCTCGTATCTCACTACGAGCTCACCGACTTCAGACAGGTCGTCGATGTTGCACAGATGTGGGAAGATGATATATTATTCTACGACGAATTACGCGACGCCCAGAACGCAGAGCTTGCGCAGTACGGAGAGCTTAGAAGCTGGGGCGCGAACGCTATCGAGAACTGATTCGAAAGGAAATGGATTCATGAATAAGAAGATCTTATCAGTAGTACTTATGGCAAGCATGGCACTTACAGCTGTAGCATGTTCTTCCGGTGACGAGGATACAGCTCCCGTAGTTCTGTCCGGCGGACAGACAGCTGAATCACAGGGCACAGGCGATGCTCAGAACCCCGCCGCTTCCGAGGAAGCAGCAGCTGATGCTTATGTATTCACATATAACGGCATCGAGATCAGAATGAATGCTCCTGCAGACGACATCATCGCTGCGCTCGGTGACGACTACCAGTACTTCGAGGCACCTTCCTGTGCTTTCGAGGGTCTTGATAAGGTTTATACATATAACTCTATCGTAGTACGTTCTTATACAAGAGACGGAGCTGACTATATCGCAGCAGTAGAGCTCAAGGATGACACTGTAGCAACAGCTGAGGGCATCCGCATCGGTTCCACAGAGGAAGAGGTAAGAGCAGCCTACGGCGAGGAGGGAACTCCCGGTACAGCAGGTATCGAGTACACACTCGGTGACAGCTTTATTTCCTTCATCTTCGAGAACGGTAAGGTTACTGCAATTACTTATACTGCGATTGTAGAATAAGAGAGAATATCGTCGATTTAAGGCGAATATCGTCGCATCACAAACTTTTTTCAGTTGAAGTATTGACTTGGTGTTGCCAAGCAAGTAATATACTTGAGCGCTTTGACGGCGCTTTATAAAGAAATAAGGAGTTAAAGTCATATGAAGACATTTGTTGCTACACCTTCAAATATCGAGAGACAGTGGCTTGTAATCGACGCTTCCGGTAAGACACTCGGACGTCTCGCTACAGAAGTTGCAAGACTTCTCCGCGGTAAGCATAAGCCCACTTACACACCTTTCGCAGATACAGGTGATTACGTAATCGTAGTTAACGCTTCCAAGATGGTTCTTACAGGTAAGAAGCTTGATCAGAAGCTCTATCGTCATCACTCCGGTTTCCCGGGCGGAATGACAGAGATCGACTACAAGACAATGATGGAAAAGAAGCCTGAGAAGGTACTCGAGCTCGCAGTTAAGGGCATGCTCCCTAAGAACTCCCTCGGACGCCAGATGTTCAGAAAGCTTCATGTATACGCAGGTGCTGAGCACGAGCAGGCTGCTCAGAAGCCCGTTGAGTACACATTCGAGCAGTAATACGGAGGATAGAAAATGGCTACAAAGAAATCAAGCAAAGTATATTTCTATGGCACAGGTCGCCGTAAGGACGCTACAGCTTGTGTACGTCTCGTACCCGGTAACGGCAAGATCACAATCAACGGCAAGGACATCGACGAGTACTTCGGTCTCGATACACTGAAGCTCATCGTTCGTCAGCCCCTCGTTGCTACAGATACAACAGGTAAGTTCGACGTAATCGCTAAGGCAATCGGCGGCGGTATCTCCGGTCAGGCTGGTGCTATCCGTCACGGTATCGCTAAGGCTCTCGTTGAGGCTGATGCTGATGCTTACAAGGCTACACTTAAGACTTCCGGTTTCCTCACAAGAGACGCTCGTATGAAGGAAAGAAAGAAGTACGGTTTGAAGAAGGCTCGTAAGGCTTCACAGTTCTCCAAGAGATAATCTTCAGAACGGATATCAAACAAACAACAGACCCCCGGAATTGCTTCCGGGGGTTTTATTATGCCTGTTAGTATCAGCTGTGAATTAATCGGAAGCTATCAGGTATTTCCAGTATCCAGCTTCTGTCTCTCGACGAGCTCAGCGAAGTAACCGTTCTGAGCGATGAGCTCATCGTAAGTTCCGTCCTCGATGATCTTACCGCCGTCGAGGACGAGGATGCGGTCACAGTGCTTGATAGTGGACAGACGGTGGGCGATAACGATACGTGTGCAGCCCATCGCATCGAGTGAATCGTTGACCATCTTCTGCGTCTTATTATCGAGCGCGGATGTAGCCTCGTCGAAGATGAGTACCTTCGGCTTGGGTGCGATGGCACGTGCGATCATGATACGCTGGCGCTGGCCTCCTGAGATGCCGCCCTGGCCCTCGGAGATGATCGTATGCATTCCCATAGGCATCGCGCGTATATCGTCTGCTACACCGGCCTTCTCGGCCGCTTCCCAAGCATCGTCGAGTGTGAGCTCGGGTGCAGTAATAACTATGTTGGAATAGATGTCACCCTGGAACAGTCCTGCGTCCTGTGTAACAGTACCTATCTTACGGCGCAGTGAAGCGAGGTCGAGACTGTTGATGTCACGGTTGTCGTAGAATATGGAGCCCTTCTCAGGCTTCTCGAAGCCGAGAAGAAGTCTTACGAGTGTGGACTTGCCGCAGCCCGTTCGTCCTACGATAGCCACATAATCGCCGGACTTAACCTTAAGCGACAGATCATCGAGAATGTAAGGCGTGTCTTCTGTATAGCGGAAAGATACGTGATCGAGTTCGATCATGCCCGATACCTTCGTAACGATCTCCTTGTTGTCGGCAGTCTCGGGTTCCGTCTCGAGGAAGGGTTCTGCCATCTCGAGAATAGGCTGGATAGAAGCTACGGACAGAGCGATGCCAGACAGCGACATGAACGCACCCATAAGCATGTTATAAGCCGTCATGAAGGCGAAGTACGAAGACTGGTCGATACCGTTCTTGATGGATACGTAATAAAGAACAATATTCGATATTACTGTAATACCTGTGGAGATAACCGCATTCGCCTTGATGAAGAGCGGTGGGTTATACGTAAGCGCTGCGTCCTCGGAATACAGTGCGAGCCACTTGGCAAATGCTCTCTTCTCGGCACCGGACAATCTGATCTTCTGTACACCTGTGATGAGTGCGTAGGACAGACCTGACTCCTTCGCGGAGATATCCATCAACAGTCTGTTGATCTTGATCTGCATCAGAGTGGATACGATGGAGAAAGCGACCGTTACTGCGATGATGATAAGCGACGGTATAACGAGGGAAGGTGCGAAGCTGAAGATCTGCGTGACGTAGATCAATGACGACAGCGACATAAGGCCCGTTCCGAGCACCATGCTCATCAACGTGGAACACAGCTGGTTTACCGACAGGGATCTGCTCTTAAGCTCACCGGGGTTGTACTTACGGAAGAAGCTTGCAGGCAGTGACAGGAGACGGATCATCATCGAAGCCTGAACACCGATGTCCGTCTTCGTGCTGAGCCTTGCCATGATCATGTTCTTCGTGCTCGTTATAAGCTGTGTGGACAGCGAGACGAATACTATCGCGAGTGCGATGCTTATAAGTGCTCTTGTGCTTCCGCTGGACAATACGGGACCCGTGAGCATCTTGGTGATCTTCGGCATGAACAGGCCGATTCCGACTACCGCGAGGGAAGCGGCTACGATCATGAAGAGGTCGTTAAAGGACAGACAGCTCTGCATATACTTAAGCAGGTCGGGTATACGCAGCTTCTTCTGGGGAAGCGGGCGGTAGAAGCATATCGCATCCGTCTCGAAAAGCTTCTGTGTGCGTCTGTTGATCTTCACCTTCTTGCCCTGCTCTGCATCGAAGTAAGTGTATCCCGAGATCGCGCCGGGGATAAGAGCTACCGCTCTTCCGTCCTTCTTGCGGAATGCGAGCATCGGTCCGAAAGCATCCTTATACCAGCCGTCCGGGAGTTCCACGCTTCTGTACATCATGCCGTGAGGTCTTAAGCAGTAATCGAGCTGCTTGTCGGTCTCGGTGATGCTTGCCGGTACATCGGTGGTCTTAAAGTGATAGTACTTAAGTATCTCGTCGATGGCAGTCTTCGTTACGATCCTCGAATCGCTGTACTGCTCGGCGAATCTTCTGCCGTTGATTATCTCAGCAACCTTTACGAACGAATCTTCAAGGAGCTGCTGGTCGGCGCTTTGCCTTTCATTGATCTGGTTCTCAAACCAACCCATACGTTCCCCCTTATTCGCTCGTGACGAGATCGGCATATGCGCCGTTCAACGCCATCAGTTCGTCATGTGTTCCGCGTTCTACTACCTTGCCCTTATCGAGTACGATGATCTCTTTACAGTCCCTGATAGTGGAGAGGCGGTGTGCTATTACTACGCATGTGATACCGCGGTTTACGATGGAGTTGACTACCTCGTATTCCGTCTTGGCATCAAGTGCTGAAGTTGCTTCGTCGAGTATGATGATCGTAGGGTCCTGTGCGAGGACACGAGCGATCTCCATTCTCTGTCTCTGGCCGCCTGAGAAGTTCTTACCACCGCTGTTAAGCTTGTAGTCGTAACCTCCGGGAAGCTTAGCAATATCGTCGTGGATCTGCGCATCGCGTGCTGCGAGGATCATCTCGAAGTCACGGATGGAAGAGTCCCACATCTTGATGTTGTTGGCGACAGTATCCTCGAACATGATGATGTCCTGATCTACTACAGCCAGTGCGCCAGTCATTACCTCACGCGGATACTCGGACCTCGGCTTGCCGTCGAAGAGTATCTCGCCCGCCCAGGGATCGTACAGACCGGAGATAAGCTTGGAGATAGTAGACTTACCGCATCCCGACGGTCCCACGATAGCGATGCGGTCGCCGGGCTTCATAGTCAACGAGAAGTCCTCGATAAGAGGGGGCTCGAGCTTCGAATAACCGAATGTGATGTTCTTAAGTTCGATGTTGCCGCGAAGCTTCGAATACTCAGCATCGGGACTTGCCACCTGCGTAACGTTCTTGTCGTCAGGATACTCCATAACGTCTTCGATACGCTCCATCTGGGTTCTCATCTCCTGGATGGTCTGGCCTGCAGTGATGAGCATCGTAGCAGGGGACATGAAGGATGTGAGGAAACCCTGGAACAGCATTACCGCACCGAGAGTGAACTGCTGGTTCATGGTGAGGTAAACACCGAGGAGGAGTACTGCGTAGTTAGCGAGTGTGCTGAAGAATATAGGTACCATTCCGAGGAACTGGTTGTTCTTAACTTCCTTAATGGTCTGTGCATTAACTGATGCCTGGAATCCTGCCCACTTACGGAAGAAACCACTCTCGGCGCCGCTCGACTTGATAGTCTCGATCATCTCGATTCCCTGAACAGTAGTGGATTCGAGTTTGGCGGAGTCTCTTAACTGGACTCTCGTGATATTGATTCTCTTGTTGGAAATGATCCTCGACACGAAGATATTGATCGTAACCGTTACGATACCGATGATCGTGAGGATAGGGTTGAGCCTTATCATCAGCACGAGATATACGATCATCATGATGGTGTTGAGTGCCAGAGGTGCGAATGTATTAACGAGTGCACCTGCGATAGATGCATTCATGGCGGAACGGGACTGTATATCGCCCGCCATTCTCTGTGAGAAGAACTCCATCGGAAGTCTTAAGACTTTCCACATATAAGATGTGTTGCCGATTACGGCCATCTTACCGTTGATCTTCAATGAGTACAGAGTCTGAACCCAGGCAACGATAAGCTGGATCACTGCGAGCAGTATAAGCATTCCGATGAACGGGTTAAGCCACTCGGGATTCTTGCCCGTGAGAAGGCGGTCCATGAAGATCCTCGATGTCATCGAGTTGGCGATGCCGAACAGGTATGAGATAGCAGTCGTAAGCATTACGAATACTACTGCGGTACCTGCGCCTACGAGTCTCTTCTTCGCGAATTCGATCGTGCTCTTCTTCTTGCCGGAAGGCTCGAAAGCCTCCGTAGGTGTCGGTATCAGCGTTACTCCCGTGAAGCTCTTGTCGAACTCCTCCCAGGTTATCTTCACCGTGCCCCTGGCGGGGTCGTTAATATACACGTTCTTGCCCTTGAAGCCGTTAAGCACAACGAAATGGTTCATGTTCCAGTGGATAATGCACGGGAACTTGCCGTTCTCCTTAAGACTCTCGGGTGACATCTTGAAGGCTTTTACTTCGAAGCCGTAGTGCTCTGCCGCGAGGTAGATGTTCTTGGCCTTGGATCCGTCACGCGATACACCGCAGTCTAAGCGGACCTGCTCGAGTGGGACCCACTTGCCGTAGTAAGCCATTACCATGGCAAGAGATGCAGCGCCGCACTCGAGTGCCTCAAGCTGCATTACTACCGGTACTTTGGCTACGCCCTTGGTAATAGTAGGTTTAATCTTCTTCTTGCTCATGTGACTCACTTATTGCTTAGGAGGAAATCTATAGGATGCACCTGATCTACGACGATAGTTCCGTCGTAGACTCCGTCAGGAAGGTCGACAGATGCCAAACCGTAATATCTTCCGAGATCGTCATTATCGGCCAAGGCAACGGAATATTCTTCCGAATTTACTCGGAAGATCATGCCCTCGGTGATTATAGCTGCGTCGACAGGCACGATCTGTGCATTATCGTTGGTTACGATAACCTTGACCGAGGCTGTAGTCTCGAGTGTTCCTATCATCGACCATGCGAACAGACCTGCCAGAAGCAGTATTACGGCGGTCAATATAACCCAGAC
>Ga0310786_10004562_pt1 | contig 19258 bp, 18 predicted proteins | sample AusTroGonzalo_MG_FD_203881 | JGI IMG/M metagenome (GOLD analysis project Ga0310786, IMG submission 203881) | Bovine rumen microbial communities from tropical cattle in Woodstock, Queensland, Australia - Gonzalo_03 (v2) (version 2) | ecosystem: Host-associated > Mammals > Digestive system >... | reverse complement strand
AAGAAGCTTTCTTTGCGATTCTGGGCTCGCAACGCCCGTTAAAATTTTTACCTTGTAGAGCATGGAAAAGATCATGTTTACACAAGAGGCTTACGACAAGCTCGTTAAGGACCTTGAAAATTTAAAAAATGTTGAACGTCCCCGCGTACTTCAAGAATTAGTTGATGCCCGTGCACAAGGTGATTTGAGCGAAAATGCAGAATACCATGCCGCCAAGGAACGCCTCGCCGCAATCGATAACATCGAAATGCCGAAGCTCCAGGACCAGCTCGCCCGTGCCCAGGTGATTGCTTTTGATACGAATTCCGATACCATCAGATTCGGCGCCACTGTTACCGCAAAGAACATGAAGACCAAGCGCGATATCGTCTACCAGCTCGTCTCGCCCGAAGAAGCCGATGCCCTCAACGGCAAAATCAGCTTCAAGAGCCCGATTGGTGCAGCCCTCATGGGCAAAAAGAAAGGCGATGTCGTCGAAGTTGTGACACCGAAGGGCAAGAACCAGTTCGAAATCATCGATTTCAAGTAATCTAGCTTTAAGTCCATGTTCGTAACGCTCATCGGCAAAGACCAGTTCAGCAAGGACAAGCGAATCGAAAAATTCCTGTCCGAGACTCTTGGCGACCGGATTTCGGATCCGATGGCCAAGCAAGTGCTATACGCCACCGACACCAATATCGCATCCATCTCCGATGTCATTATCGAAGCTTGCGATTCAGTATCGATGTTCTCGCCGGAACAGGTTATCGTCGTGCGCAAAGCCGAAGCCATGAAGGCCGACGATTGCAAGGCAATCGCCAAGTGGCTCCCCCATGCGGCAAGCGGCAAAGTGCTCTTTGACTTCGAAACGCTCCTCGCCAGTAGCGAGCTTTACAAGGCGCTCTCGAAGGTCTGCAAAGTCGAAAAGTACGACGTGCCGAAGCAATACGAAATGGCCGACTGGATTTCTGCGGTTGTCCCGACGCATTTCAACAAAGCGATTGAGCCCGCTGCATCGCAGTACCTCGCCGAAGCGCTCGGCAACGACACCAAGCTCGTTTGCGAAGAAGTCGAAAAGATTCTCCTCTACGCGCCGGACTGCAAAAAAATCACCCTCGACCTCGTGAAAACGATGGTCGTCTCGCAGCGCGATATCCCGACCTACGAAATCGAAGGGTTCTTCGGAATGCAGGATGCCAAAGCATACGTTCAAAAGCTCAACGAACTTTTGAACAGCGGCGTTGACGCCATCCGCATTTCGAACACGCTTTACAGCTATGCACTTTCGCTCCTCAACTACTCTTCTTTAACCGCCAAGGGCGTTTCGCCCGAAGAAGCCGCAAAGAAGATTGGCAAGAACTACTACATGTTCGTCAAGAAAGGTCAAGCGGCCGAATGTTGCCGTCGCTGGCGCAAGCCGCTATTGATTCGCGTGCTCCGCCGCCTCGCTGACCTCAATTACGAAATGAAAAGTGGCAAATGCCCCACCCGCATGAGTCAGGAACTCGCGCTCGCGGCACTCGTGGTGAGATAAGCAAACAAAAGGGATGCGCGCCCCCCTTTCGCGGATTAAGCCCACATAAGAACTAAACGAAAAACCCCGAGTTAACCTCGGGGTTTTTCTTGTTAAAAGAAAAGCCCGACCAAGTCGGGCATAAAATGTTCGCCTCAAAGAGGCATACAGAATCTAATTACTGATTCCAGCTGTCATCGTGAGAGTTTTCCGGTGCAGGTGCTTCAGGAGTTTCGCCCGTTGCAACCGGAGCTTCTTCAGCCGTTTCAACCGGCTTGAGTTCAGGAGCAGCACTAGAAATTTCTTCAGACTTTTCAGAAATTTCAACATTTCCGATATAGTTGCGGATGATTCTCGGTGTCACAAAGATAATGAGATCTTTCTTCGTGATAGACTTGCGGCTATACTTGAAGAGGTTGCCGAGAAGCGGAATATCCTTGAGGAACGGAATGCCGCTTTCACTTTCCGTATTTTCGTTACGGGTAAGGCCACCAATCACGACAGTTTCACCATCAGCCACAACCACCTTGGTCTTTGCTTCCTGGGTCGAAATCACGACTTCGCCCTTTTCGTCATAACCATAAGAGTTGTTTTCCGGATGGAGGTCAAGCAAGATGCGGTTGTCGCCAGAAACATGCGGCGTAACAGTCAACTTGATACCCGTTTCCACCATCTTGGTCGAAGATTCACCGCTATCGTCAATCACGCGGATAGAGACCTTATCACCCATAAACACGAGAGCTTCGGTATTATCGAGCGTAGAGACCTGCGGGCTTGCGAGCACTTCCGTAGAAGCGTCACCCATCAAGCTGGAAATTGCAATCTGGAGATTGTTGTCCAAAAGGCTAGCTGTAATGGCAGTACCCGGATTTGCCACAGCTGGCGATGTTCTATTCGGGAAGGATTGGATAGCACCACTGATTCGGCTAGAACCGGCCGTAGCACCCGTCGATGCAGCAGCAGTACCCGGAGTAAGCGTAGCGGACCCCATAGCAGCAGTCCAGTCCACGCCGAGTTCACGAGCAAGTTCGCTGTTCACGACCACGAGCTTAGCAGTAATCATGATCTGGAGCGTTTCAACATCAAGTTCCTTGAGTGCATTCTCCATCTGATCGATTTTGCTTTCCGTATCGTAAACAATGATGGAGTTCGTGCGTTCCACAACGGAAATCTTACCGCGGTTAGACTTCATGCTTTCAAGAACCTTGACAAGTTCATCGGCCTTGGCATGGTGCACTTGGAAGTTCTTACGGACAAGCGGAGCCGTCTGCTCGGCCTGTTTTTCTTCATCCGCCTGTTTCTTTTGCTTTGCCTGATACGTGCTCAAGCGTTGGATGGAAATATACTTGTCCTGAATAACCCATGTGAGGTCATTCATATTACAAATAATGTCCAACGTTTCTTGCCAAGTTTTCTTGGTTACGTGCAAACTGATTTTTCCCTTGACATCGGGAGCAATCAAGATATCCACGCCAGCAATGACGGACACCGAGCGGAAAATTGCTTCGTAGTCCATGTTGACGAAATTGAAGTCATATAATTTCTTATTCGGGGCAACTGAACCTTCGGCAGGAGCCGCCCATGCGGTAGCAAAACTTGCCACCATAATAAGAACCGTCAGAATTTTAGTCAGCTTTTTCACTTTTGACCCCCAAATTTATCGGGAAGACCCATAGAGTAGCGACGGCTCACCCCGAATTCTTGAATCAAGAAGAGCACATCAGTTTGTGTGATTTTAAGAACTTTTCCGTTCATGATCTTATCGCCTTCCTTAAGTGTATAAGACACTCCCGGATTTTTGGTTTCAGCGAGGATAGCCACCGGCTCCTCGGCTTCCCAAATAATACCCACCAATTCAACCTGGTCGATGTTGATGCCTTCTTCGACCAAGCCCTTGATTTCAACAAAAGGATCACGACGACCAAACGAGCTGTACGTCACGCGGTCTTCGTAAAGATCGGAGAGAGCACTCCCAACAGGTTTCTTCCCCTGAGTAAGCTTTTCACCACGTTCTTGATCAACCTTCTTCAAACGCTCAATCTGAACGGCAGAAAGTTCATCGGAAAAACTAACAGCACGTCTATTCACATAACCAATCTTGTTTCCAAATTGCACCTTACGATAAAGGCCGTTCAAGTCCATGTTGACGAGACGATCACCAAAGACAACACGCTGCATGACCTGAGCCTTGTCGTTCGGGGCCGCAAAAAATTCAGTTTCATCAGCGACAACAATGAGTTCACGCACAACCGGACGCAAATGGAACGTTTGCACACTGGAAATAAGTTTCTTGCTTTCCGCTTCGTAAGATTTCACGAAATCAGAGAACTCAGGAACACGATTAGAAGAATTCATCCAATTGCGGGTGTAAATACCGTTCGGACGAGCGCTCCAATAAACAAAGCCATCACCAAGAACAGCCCTTTCGGAAGTCTGCAAGATGAGAGCACCTTCATGCACCAGAATTGTCGGGTTAGCCCTGACAGCAAGCTGGATATTCAAGCCATTGGCATCCCAGAACACAGAATTAACAAGAGAACCCGAGCCAATCTTGAAAACCGGAGATTTTTCAGGTCCCTTGATGGAAACCGTAATGACGTATGAGCCACTCACATTCGAGACTTTATCTATGCTCAAAGGCGTATTGGTAACCAAGCGGAACTGTTCCATGCCAGAGCCGATGATGACCGTCATTTCCTTTAATCCCGGCAACAACGCCGAGGAGGAAGTGACGACTTCGTTCTGCATAGCGGCTTTTCCAGCCTGCTTTTCGGCGGCCTTCTGTTCAGCGGCTAAACGTTTAGCCTCTTCACGAGCCGCCTTTTCTGCAGCAATTTGATCGAGACGAGCCTGTTTTTCCGCAGCTTTGCGCTCCGCTTCCGCCGCCTTTCTGTCAAGAGCGGCCTGCTTTTCGGCAGCTTTCTGTTCTGCCGCAAGTCGTTTTTCTTCTTCGCGGGCGGCCTTTTCGGCAGCAGCCTTCTTGCTTGCAAATAGTTTCGAAAGCGTCCAAGACTTAGCGTTCTTCGAATCAAACTTCAAAAGGAAATTTGACTTATCAAGTGCGATAGGATTCTTGTCGCCCGTGATAGACGATCCTACCTGCATTTCGATTTTCAAGAAATTCATTCCACGATAAGGTTCCTTGAAAACCCTCATGGAACGCACCAGCGAAGAAGACTGATCGACATCGTAATTTCCGACGCCCAAGGCAAAATCTGTTTCAGAAAAGCCCACAGTCAACTTGTTTGAAGCATTATCGTATTTTTGGAAGAATGTCGGCAAATCCTTTTCCGATGCGAACTGGAATTCCATCTGGCAGGTTTTTGCACAATTTAAACGGACATCCTTAATAAGCGCGGCCTGCAAAGCCACGGTACTAGATAACAGCATAAGAAGGAACTTGCATTTCATTATTTGCCAACCTTCTTGGATGTATATGTGGTCAAGTTGAAATTCACCGACATGGTAATCGGAGTCCAACCGTGAGTTTCAGCCTTCTGCACTTCGGCAGCAATGCCCGAATAGCGAGAAAGCCTCAAGTTCGTAATCGCAGTCGGATAGTTGAAATTCGCAATTTCAGCAAACAAATATCCGAGCATGTGATAACCAGAATTGACGGCAATGGAATAGCGGTTTTCCGTATAATGTTCCCTTTCGGAACGACCTTCTGGATTGAACTTCTGGATTTGTACCCCAGAACTGCGAATCACGGAATACAAATCCTGCAAACGCAGCGGAACCTTTTCCTCTTCCGGGAACATTTCCTTCAATTTCTGGAAATCCTTTTCGGCCTGAACAATCTGCATTTCAAGTTCTGCAACACGATGCTTCTTGGAATTAATCTTGTCAAGTTCAGTCTGTGCCGTTTTCAACTGGCTTTCCAAATTTTCCTTTTCCGCAACAAACGGTTCCCACAAATAAGTATAAACGCAATATCCGCCTAAAAGGATAATGAATGCAACGACAATCGCATAAACGGTTTTCTTGTCTTTCAAATCTACATTAAGAGCGCCCATATCAACCCTCCTCAGCAAAGTCGCGTTTGAGTTCAACTTTGAGCGTAAAGCTGTAAGCCTCGTCGCCACTGACTTTCGTCGTGGAAATGGTCACCAGCGAAACCTTTGCTATGCTAGATTGCTTTTCGAGCTTGACCATGTATTCGGCCACTTCGGAAAAGTCAAACGTCGTGCCCCTCATTTCGAGGTTGAATTCACCAACCTGCGATATACTCATGAGCCACATATTCGGAGGCAATACCGAAGAAATGTTCTCGAACAGGACCACCCAACGTTTTTTGCTAACTTGGATGGACTTGAGCGCATTTATTTTCGTATTGATGATAGACTGGCTTTTTTCTAGTTCACTGATTTTAACCAACAACGGACGTTGACGATTAACTTCTGCACGCACAGCTTGTAATTCAGCATTCTTGCTAGAAATCGTTTCCAATGTATAAGCATAAAGGAACAAACCAGCAACAATCGCGACAATCAGGATAATGGTAGGCCAGACAATACGTCGGTCAGTTATCCAACTCAAGTCCCTTTGCTTCTTGCGATGTTCGCCTGGCAAAAGGTTGATGGTAATTGCAAGCGCCTTAGCGCCTTTACTATTCTTCGTAGCCATTAGAACTTCCTCATTGCAAGTCCCAAAGCCGGGGCATAAATGTTAGACAGAGCAATGGACATGCCTTCTGTACCGACCACGCTAGCATCGCACTCCACTGCGCGGAACGGATTCACGGTATCCGTCTCGACTCCCGTTTTCTCAGCAATATAATCCAAAAGCCCAGGAACCGCGGCACCGCCACCACCAATCAAAATCTTTTCAAGCGGACGCGAATCTTCCGCAGAAGAGTAATAGCGAATGCCGAACGTGATTTGCGACATCAGTTCTTCAAAAGCGACCTTCATTGCATCTTCAAGGACCGATATGGCCACGTTGTCAATCACCTTCAAATCGTTCTTTTCGAACATCTCGTGACATTTTTCGGCGGGAATATCAAGACTAGATGAAAGTTTGTTTATAATGACATTCAGCGAACCACCATTCATGGATCGAACTGAATGGAACGTTCCGTCTTGAACAAAGCCTGCGCTCATTTTGTTGTCACCAATATTGAAGATAGCCGTTGTCTTCTTGCGGTCTTCTTCTGACGCGGTTGCGACAAAAGCATTTATCAACCCGAAGATATCGACATCCAATGCAGACAGCTTAATGCCCTTGCGTGTAAAGAACTGCGACCACGACTCCAGCATCGAGTTCTTTGCGGCAACAACATTTACTTTGACTTCATCGCCTTCGTGACCGACGACCTCGTAATCCAGAACGTTGTCCTGATCATCAAACGGCGGACGGCTCTGGGCAGTCTGAACGATAATTGCATCTTCATTACCGTTCTTTGGAACCTTGACCGAAAGGCGATCCACTAGCACACCACCTTCGCCAGCACCGCAGTTCACCGATGCCACAACATCCACATTATCATCTAATTCGTGGCGAAGCATCAACTTGGAAAAAGCTTCGCCAAGCATGTCGAAGCCATCCTTCTCTTTCTTCGCATCATTGTCGAGAACTTCACCGGATTCGCGCCTCTGGATAATACCATTGATGATGGAACCCGCAGGTACGGGTTCGAGATCAACCTCGCGCACAATCCTCTTACCGTTCGCATCGTGATAGACCTTAACATACTTGATGCTGTAATGACCAACATCAATGCCAACAGTCTCACGCTCTCCGCGAATTCTAGCAATTAAACCTAAAGCCAAAATTATACTCCGATAGGAAACAATACTATGTAAATTCTACTTTTATAAACACCGAATGTCAAGCGAAAAAAAGCACAAAAACGCATAAATCTAAGATATAACGCCATTTAGCCCCATTTTTTTCGTCTTTGTCTTGCGATTTACCTCAAAAATGTACTGCAAAATGTGTTCCTGGGTCCATGCATACGTCCCTGTAAACATCGCAGAGACCGAATAATACATCGGAAAATTGGAATTTCGATGCCCCAAATTGTTCAATATTTTCACATCGACGTTCTGTTCACCGAACGTCGGAAGTTCAAACGTGATGGATATTTTCTGGTCCGGCTTAAAATCTATAGGAAGTCCAAGCAAAAGACCACCAGCAGAAATATCATAAAGCATACCAGAACACGTATCCCCGTTTTCAAGTCTAACCTCGACAGGGAAATCGACGACCTCACGAATCCACTTACGCAATTGTTCCTTGTCCAACTGTTCACTGTGGTTAAAGACAATCTTGTCTGAAGTCGCAGAAATAATGGGGAGCCACGTAGAATACACGGCATCGTTCATACGGGTCCAGCGGACCAGCACCCGCATTCCTACGGGATTCTTAGAAATTGCTTCAAGGCCTTCAACGTGAACGCTCCAATTCTTTTCAGAACGTTCTAGGATTACAGAACGCTTGATGACTCGAAAGTCCTCGAATTCCAAATCGATGCGATCACCTTCACAGAACTGCCTTGTCGAGCAGACCATCGTCAGAGGATTGGCCCCCGTAAAGCCCATCTTGGTCCGCAAAGAAGCGACGGCATCCAAAGTCTCGTCGCGAACGGACATCACATTACGGACTCGGTAAAATTCTTTCACCGCCGTTTCAAAAAGCATGGAAGAATTCAGCACGGCATCCTTGTTTTCGAACTTGGATGTTCGCACCAACTTCTCCAGTGTACGCACTTCCTTTGGCGTAAATTCAAACGCCTTGATCTTTTCGTTAAAGGCATCCGTACCGAACATGACCTCGTTTTCACGACGGTTGTACATCAGCTGGATTTCAATCAGCACTAGAGCCACAAACGGAAGAATCGGAAGAATGTAATACTGGAAAAACTTCCAGACTTCTTGAAATACGCCAGTCATCGACCCCTCGCCAAATTACAACTCCGTCCAAACGCTGTTGATGTAAGTTGCAAGGATAGACGACGGAAGCGTCTTGCCCACCAACGGAGAATTGCACACATGACCGGCAAAATCACCTTCGACGACCACGTGCGGTCTATCCGGAGCAAAGACGACAACGTTATCTGTTGCAGGTACAGACCCCACCAAACGGGCAGGAGCGGTCGAAAGAAGTTCAATCGCACGAGATTCGCCCACACGTTTGACAAGCTTGTTCCAAATAGCGGGAAGCGCGACCTCCAATGACAGTGCACCCGGCACGGAATCCTCGAAATTCACGACGGTGTCCTGACGGAGCACCGGCGTATGGTTCATGCTGATGGCATCAACCGTCCCGTCGGCAACGCCCTGCCACAAGGCTTCGCGGTCCGCCGCCGAACGGATGGGCGGCAAAATGTGGTACGCGGAATCCAAAGTTTCAAGGCAGGAATCGTCCAACAGCAGGTGGTAGAGTCCCACGTCACAGGTGACATCAATGTTGTTCTTACGGGCATTGCGGACAAGTTCGAGCGTTTCACCGCAAGTCACTTGTTTGAAATGTACCGGCACTTGCAAGAACCGAGCCATTTCAAGAATCGTATAGGCGGCAATCGTCTCTGCAATACGAGGAATGCCCTTCATACCTAGCATGTCGGAATAAGCGCCCTCGTGTACACAACCGCTGTGGCGGAGCGTCTTGTCCATCGGTTGGAAGAAGAAACGCTTGCCCGTCATCTTGCCGTATTCCATCGCAAGGCGAATGAAGCGGGAATGCGGAATCACGCCGTTTCCATCGCCAAAACCGGCAACACCGGCTTCAGCAAGTTCCACCATTTCAGCCAAACTATCGGTTCCAAAGCCTTTGCTGTAAGCGCCAAGGAACTTTATATCAAATTCGCTTTCGCCAAATTCTTCGGACTTGAAGCGATTGACCATGGCAGTAAACTTGTCCGCATCGTCAATCGGATTTGCGGCACTTTCGTACAAACCACCGTAAAATCCGCCTTTGTGCATGGCTGCAAAGCCATCGAAAAACGTATAAACGTCATCGCGAAGCGGTTCCATGAAATCAAGACCAAGCCCAAAAAGAGCAGGCATGACAAGAGCGCCCTTGCAATCAAATTCTGTCGTTTCCACATTTTTGCAAGCGTTCAGACAAACTTCACGGCGGTGTTCAAAAGACGTTCCGTTCCAAAACTTCGCATTTTTCAGAACGACATTCGAGACACGACCCTTACAAGGTTTACGCATTTTCATTGTTGCGACCTCCAGCCAAAAGGAAGAGAACGGCCATACGGACTGCAACACCGTTGGTCACTTGATCAAGAATAACAGAATGTTCGCCGTCGGCGATGTCGGAATCGAGTTCCACGCCACGATTGATTGGCCCCGGATGCATGATGATGACCTTGTCCTTAGCGCAGTCCAAGAGTTCCTGCGTAATGCCGAACGTATTGCGGTATTCGCGCATGCTCGGAAGAAGCGCGTCGTCCATGCGTTCTTTCTGCAAACGGAGAGCGATGATAGCATCGGCGTTTTCTACAGCCTTTTTCACATCAGGTTCCCACATCACGTGATTCATGAGGTCCGTGTTACGCGGCACCAAGGTCGAAGGTCCACAAAGCGTCACATGGGCGCCCATCGTTGACATGCCCCAGAGATTACTGCGAGCCACACGGCTGTGGCGGATGTCGCCAATAATCGTCACGTTCTTGCCTTCAAGCGTCCCCAGTTTTTCTTCAACCGTCAGCATGTCGAGGAGAGCCTGCGTCGGGTGTTCATGAGCGCCGTCGCCAGCGTTTACGATAATTGCGTTGCTGTTATCTGCAAGGAACTTCGGCACGCCGGTTCCCTTGTGACGGACAACCACGATATCAATCTTCATCGCTTCGATGTTACGGAGCGTATCGACAAGCGTTTCGCCCTTCTTGACGCTGGAGTTTGAACTCGTGAAGTTCACCGTATCGGCGGAAAGACGTTTCTCGGCAAGTTCAAAGCTTGTACGCGTGCGAGTACTGTTCTCGAAGAACAAGTTCACGACCGTCATGCCCCGAAGGCTCGGCACCTTCTTGACCGGGCGTTCGAGAATTTCGCGGAACTGTTTTGCATGGTCCAGAATCAGACGGATATCATGCTTGGACACTCCGCGAAGTCCAAACAAGTGTTTAATTTCCAAAGCGCTCACTTTACGCCTCCACTTCTACGAGATAAACGGAATTTTCTTTGTCAATCGGGTCAATCAACACACGGACTTCCTGATTCTTTGCCGTCTCGACTGTAAGACCGACACAGTCGGGCGCAATCGGAAGTTCGCGGTGGCCTCTATCCACAAGCACGCAAAGGCGAATCGCCGCCGGACGACCGAGATCCAAGATGGCACGCATGGCGGCAAGCGAAGAACGGCCCGTATAAAGCACATCATCTACAAGAATAACCGTCTTGTTCTCAACCGAGGCAGGCATTTCGGTAAACCGCATTTCGGTCGCCACCTTCTTGCGGTAGTGGAAATCGTCACGGTAGAACGTCGCATCAAGGCTACCCATTTCGATGGGCTTTCCAAACTTCTGGGAAAGGCGTTCCGTGAGTTTTTTTGCCAGCGGGATACCGCGGCTTGCCATGCCTAGGACAATCATATTATCCGCAGACGGATGCATTTTCGCAATCTTTGCAGCCATTTCATCAAGCGCAAATTCCATCGTCTGCGCCGTGAGAAGTTCACTTACTTTTTTGCAGTTGTCGTTCATAATAGTAGTAGGAAGTAGACAGTAGGAAGTTATTAGTGGTTAGTAAACAGTGGTTAGGTATTAGACGAAAGAAAGCGTCATCCTGAGCGTAACGTAGTGAAGTCGAAGGATCCAGAGCATTTCATACAGCATACCCTATTCATGTACACCACGAATCTAGCTTTTTTTTCGTTTATTGGAGTGCAGATTCTAGAGTTCACCATTGATTCTTGAACTTTATCAATCTTTGACGCAACGGACAGAATAAGCCGATTTTTGAACATATTTCCCAATTATCTCAGCCGTACCTCCTCCAGCAGACAACTCTAAGGTATGAACCCGATATACATCACTTCCAAACGCATAACCTCGTGTAGAACTTACAAAAAAAGCATACAACTCCATTTTCTCAAAATCTCCCGTAAAGTCACAGCCGCCTCCCCCAAGTGCAGAAAAACCGAAATCATCCGAGCCACCGCACGGGATTTTTTCATTTTCAACCCAAATTTCGTCACACCATCCATCTGGTGATTTTAAAAGTTTTCCAGCATTCGCCCACCTGTAATTATTTTCTTCAGCCAAAGGCTCTCCCACGAGATCGAGCATTATTTCAAATTCTTCTAAGCTAGGCAAATGCCACCCTTCGGGGCACACCCCTCGAACAGGATAGTCAGGATTGCATTTTGTCTCAGAATATATATCGATATCATCTCCGCAATCCTTTCCATCCGTAGAAAATATAGCAGCACTGTCCATAGCAGCGCTCCACGTATAAAGACGTCCATACAGATCGCAATTTTTTGAATTATTTTTATAACAAAAACTCTTAGCCGATCCCTCATGATAGCTGTAATTCAAGTTTTCAGCCATCCACCACTGATTCCCAATTTTCACTGTTTTGTAAGTCTGACCATCACGAACATCCTCCAGCACCGAATATTCAATTCGGCTTTTAGATTTTGCAATAGAGGATTCATCGTCACCACAAGACGTTAAAAACACTGTAGTAAAGCAAACCAGGAAGAACCAAAAACGGAAATATTCTCTTTCGAACATAAGCAACCTTTTTTTGCAATAGTAGCTAATTCAGCACCTCCGCCACACGCACTTTCAAACAATTACCTATATTAAAGCGGTAAATTCAACAACTCCAAGGAGATTTTTATGTTCAACCAGCTCGACAAACCGCAGGCAGGCGAAACAATCGCCATCATGAAAACCAACCACGGCACGATGAAGCTTCGTCTTTTCGAAGAAATCGTCGGTGAATGTGCAACAAACTTCATTGAACTTGCAAAGCAAGGCAAATACGATGGCGCTCCGTTCCACCGCATTATCAAGGACTTCATGATCCAGGGTGGCGACTTCACCCGCAAAAACGGTACAGGCGGTCACGCCGCACAGGGTCCGGGTTCTACAATCGGCGACAAGTACGACAGCCGCCTCACCCACGTCCGTGGCGCTCTCAGCTGGGCAAAAACAGCCATGCCACACAGCATCGGCAGCCAGTTCTTTATCGTTCACGGCAACAACGTGCACTTCCTCGACCACGACCAGTGCGGCCCGGGACCGGCTGACGGTTACTCCGTGTTCGGCCAGCTCTACGAAGGCTTCGAAGTGCTCGACGAAATCGCCGGCGTGCAGACCGACCGAATGGACCGCCCCTACGATGACGTGATTATCGAAAACGTCACGATTGAAAAGGCTTAGTAGCGGTGAGCGATGAGCAATGAGGTCGGTGCTACGCACCTTTGAGCAAAGCAAAAAAAAACTCAAAGGTCCCTTTGGGACCGAGCTCATACCTCAAAGCGACCAAAGGAAGCGTCCTCATAACCAAAGTGAAAAAAAATTCATTTTTTTCACTTTGCACCCTTGACACGTGCAATTATTCATTCTATATTTGTGCGCGTCCTCGGGGTTATAGCTCAGTTGGTAGAGCGCCTGCATGGCATGCAGGAGGTCAGGAGTTCGACTCTCCTTAGCTCCACTAAAAAAAAGACTCGCTAAAGCGGGTCTTTTTTGATTCTAAATTTTTTAACAACAAATAATTGCATTTTCTACAAACATTTTCATCATTATAAAATAATATTTTTGTATTTTTTTACGCGCTATGGATAGGCTTAAAAAAATTTCATCTATTTTATTTACTGTCGGGAGCGTTTTAAGCTTTGCCGATACAGGCTCGAACACCGTTTGCGACGCCTCCAGAATGGACGCATTCGCTTATGACGATTGCATCGCGGCACAGCGAGGTGCAAAAATCGACAACACGGACTTTTCCGAAAGGACCGCACCTCCCGCAGAACTCATTTCACCATCTTACGTCGAACCATTTTCTTACGATCCGTTCCAACGGGATGCCTATTTAACGTCCTCGTTTGGCGAGAACCGTGGCACGCGCTACCATGCCGGAATCGACTACTCCACGCAGATGGAAGAAGGCTGGCCCATTTTCGCTCCCGAAAACGGAGTCGTCAAGGAAGTTAAACTTTCCCCGTTCGGCTACGGCAAAGTATTGTTCTTCGAAGGCAACAGCGGAAAGACCTGGGTATTCGCCCACCAAAGCAGTTTCCCGCAGTCCATCGAAAATCTCTTAAAACAAAAGCAATACTCCACCAAGAGTAACGATGTTTCCATCAAGCCGAACATTCGTTTCCGCAAAGGCGACACGCTCACGTACTCTGGCAGCACCGGCATCGGGAACCCGCACCTGCACCTTGAGGTCCGCCTGAACAAAGACGATGTCACCTCCCCCTGTGGGCTTGGAGTCAAATGCCTCGATACCATAGCACCGCAGATTTTCGGAGTTGCCGTATGGCAAGGCAACAATATCGCTTTGACCACCGACGAAGCTCTCCGCGAAGGTTGCGTCGAAACGCCTGTCAAGAACGAATTTAACTTGTCCATGGCAATAAAAATTGCAGACTACAGCCGCGAACCCAAAGAGAATCCGATGTCGATACGCCGCATTGAATTGTGGCGATATGACGACAAGATTTACAGCAAAGTCATGGATGAACTCAGCTACAAGAAGATGATTGACATCCGCAACGAACTGCTTTGGGCAGAAGAAGCGGACACAGCAGGCGACTGGCATTACATCAACGCGAAGATTGGCCCTATATCCAAATACAGGCTTGAAATTGAAGACTTTAGCGGTCACACCATCAGGCGCGAATTCAGTTTCCACCCTTCGTGCAGAAAGAACAGTCCCTTCATGCTCACCAAATACCAGAACACCCCTGTTTACACGTTCTTGAGCAAGAGCATGTTGGACATTTACCGTTGCGAATCGGGATACAAGTTTACGGCACTCGACATAAACGAACAAGTCATCAGCGATGACCTTTGCAAGATATTCGACCATAACAAACTACTCCCTATCGGAAAAGTTGTAGAAGTATTCCCCACCACAAGATTTATCAGATATAGCGCCGATGCGGCTGCAACAGGAACAGGGCGTAGCGTAAACGAACTCATCGCCATACATGCCTTCACCGGATACCAGAACAACATCAACTGGTTTACGCAAATCGGTGACGTAAAAATCACGCAAAAAATTTCAGGCATTCCATCGGTCACAGATACCACCCTCCGCACACTCGCCATCACGCGCAATCAGACCGACAGCGTGAACTATTTCGAATTCCATCCGAAGGGATTGCAGTTCCACGGCAAATGGAACGTCTGCATCGACAACCCCAACAACCCAGCCCCGCTTTACTGGCTCGGAGAAACAACACGCAGATGGTTCTACTTCGACAAGCAGACTGGCACAAGCAACCGTTGTGCATCAACAAACGAACTTCGAGACATCGCAAACATTTCCGACAACGAAGGAATCACGCTAGGGTTCCCTTACTGGTCCGCCGCCTACGTTGCTGGAGTTCACCAAGTGGCATTGAAAATCCCGGTATTCTCTAAATACGCAGGCATCCCGGACGGAAACGCCATCACCGTCAAGTACGGCAAAAAGTGGATAGCCGCCGAATACGATTCTGAACCGCGAGAAATCGTAATTCTTGGAGAAGCTTTGCCCGAAGCAGACGAATCCATTACGATTCAAATCGTCGATGAATTAAAGCGGAAAACGACAAAAACAATCGTAGTTCCAGGAATTTAAAAATTTTATTCGATTATAGAATTGCCCCAAGGAGATTTTATGCACGCCTTGAAACTCGCACCGTTTATAGCCCTCATGGCAGCGTTTGGATTTATCGCTTGTGATGATAGCAGTTCCAGTTCTAGCAACGGGACTTCTTGTAAAGTGCTATCACAAGAACCGCTTGTTATAGAAACAGTCCAAGAGGGTGTAAAGTCCGAAACAACCTTCAAGTTAGAAGGGAACAAAGTCATCGAAACAATAAAAGCAGACCGCGATATTCCCGAAGAAGTTTGCAACAGCTATAAAAACGATTCCGATTACGGGGATATAGAATGCAATAAAAATACCGTCACGACGACAAGCAAGGACGAGCTTAGCAAAAATGAATTCGAAACTTTAAAGAACCAAGCAATAAATTCTTGCAAGGCATTGAACGACTAAAGTTCAAACTACAATTCGCTATAAAGAACCAGCTTGCGGTTGTTGCCCAGAGCCTCGCGAATGGTATCACGTATAACATTTCTAAACTGCGGAAAATCCACAGGATGGACAGCAAGGCGAGGTAGCCCCATCGGGAGTTTCATAATCAAGGCGGCATAAGCGATGGCCGCCTTTTCTGTTACCTTGGGAATCCCGGCAAAGCTAGCCACGGGCGATGCATAGCGGATACCGTCGGCGGTCGTCAGCGAGAAGCGGTCTTCGTACAACATTTCTTCAGCACGGACTTGTCCAGGCAAGAACTTGTTGCTGAACCAAGTCGGCGGGACAAATGCTACCGGTTTCACGATTTCGTCATTCCGTCCTTGCTGCGGATTTTCAAACAAAGTTTTCCAAGCATCAAGGGCGGCTTGCAATAGACGGCTAGATTCGTATTCGCTGAGCCCCGCAAACTCCGCTTCGCCAGCGGTCATGTTCATGCCGACGAGACCTGCGTAGCTACGGCCCTGGCTGAATTCCGCCTTGTGCTTAAAGCCATGCATCGCCAGTTCGAAACCCTCCGACTTCAGTTGTACAAGCGCATCGCGAAAGCCTTGGATAGCCTCTGGCGTCGCATTCTCGGTATCGGGAATGACAAGCACACTAAACGGCTTACCTGCAACATCCTTGAGTTCTTCTAAAATCGGAAGCGACGTGCGGAAATTCCACACCGAAAAATCGTGAAAGCAAAGGAGATACTTGCGAGACATGATTGGGAAGATAGTAATTAGTGGTTAGTGGTTAGTGGCTAGTGGTTAGGAAATGGAGCTTTGAGCGCAGACCGAGAGCGGCGAGCTATGAGCAATGAGGTCGCTCGTAAACTTGCTTCGAGCAAAATAAATCGGCACCTTCGGTGCTATTATTAAAAGCTCAAAGGAACGTAGTGCCGAGCTCATACCTCAAAGGGCGTAGCCCGACCTCATTGCTATCATTTACTATATTTACCGCACTATGTTTGAATCTATTATCCTCGGCCTGTTGCAGGGCCTCGCAGAATTTCTCCCCATCTCCAGTTCCGGCCATCTCGTTATCGGGCACGAACTCTTAAACATGAACGAAGCGGGCATGTTCTTCGACATCATGCTCCACGCCGGTACGCTTCTTTCGATTTTCGTCGTCTTCCACAAGAAGATTACCGACATCATCGTGGGTTGCCTCCGCCGTGACAAGGAACAATTGCGCGAAGCGGGCTTTATCATTCTCGCGAGCATCCCGACAGCGATGATAGGCCTCGGCTTCAAGGATTTGCTTGAAGGGCTGTTCGAGAATCCGCGTGCAGTATGCGTGGCCGAGCTCTTCACCGGCATCTTGCTTTTCACGTCGCAGTGGGGACCGACCGGAGCCAAGCACCCGGAAAATGAAGGCGTCAAAATGAACTGGTGGCGCGCCCTCGTGACCGGCGTCGTACAAGGCATCGCTTGCATTCCGGGCATCAGCCGTAGCGGTTCCACCATCAGCGCCATGATGTTCATGGGCGTAAACCGCAAGTACGCGGGCGAATTCAGCTTCCTCATGAGCATTCCCGCAGTCGGCGGCGCAGCACTGCTTGATTGCATCAAGTGGATCAAGTGCCAGAGCATGACTCCGGAAAAAGCGCTCCTCGACCCAGAAAAGGCTTTGAAATGCGCTGACGCAGGCAACTTCTCGCCGGAACTTTTGGTGGGCATGATCGTGTCGTTCATTTTCGGCATTATCGCCCTCAAGTGGCTCATGACGTTCTTGCAAAAAGGCAAGTTCCAGCACTTCGCTTGGTACGTCTGGGCCGTGGGTATTCTCGGACTGATCTTCATTTAATTTATCAACAACATTTCAAAAAAGCCCGTCACGACTCTACGTGAACGGGCTTTTTTTATTTCAGCGTTTTTAAGTTAATCGAGCAGCATCTCCACCGGAGGCGGCACAAAAATATACTCGCCGTTGCGGCACTCGAATTCACATTCACCATTGATGATTTTTTTATTTGCAGAATCATTTTCATCGCAAGGAGTTCTGTGAATCGGGTGCATTCTGCAAGCATCTAAATCCATAAAATTCCCCATATACTCAATCCATTTGCCTTCGGAACACAAATATGTAATGTCATAAGAACCGGAATATGGTTTCGTCTTGTCGGAAGACGGTAGCCATTTTTTTTCGACATAAAATTCGCTTTCAACAAGACAGTTCTCCCCCACAACAGGCTCTAATTTTCGCCAAGATGTTCCATCACAAACAAATTCTTTTCGTTGTACGCAATCAACAGTTTTTGTTCCTTTCTCGACATTACATTTTTCATCTGAAGCATCGGTAATGTGCGTGCAATTTTCCGAAGGCTTCATGAGAGTCCAATAACTATCGACACAAGCATATTCATCACCGCTACCACAATCGGTCACAATCGTTGGTGCATTATAGTTGCAAGGTTGACGACCGCAAAGAGTATCTCCCGCAGCACACTTGGTCAAAGCCACGTTCAAGCACTGTCCCTTGTCTAAAGTCCAATAAGCGGTCCCAAACTGTTTAAGACAAGTATAAATGCCCCCGGTTCTGCAATCCTCCACTCTAGCACCTTCAAAACCAGTACATTCGACAGGAGAACGGTTATATTCTTTGCAACGGTAGTAGCCATCGCATGCAGGATACAAACGGGCAAAATCTATGCATTTATCCAAAAATCCAATCGAACTAGACGAAAGTACAGACGAAGAGCTTTCTAAAGCAGCAGAAGAAGAACTCTCGACCAGAGAAGAAAAGCCCTCCAAGACAGAACAGCTCGAAGACAGGATGTCAACAACTTCACTGCTAGACGAGAGCACAAGAACTTCGCCACTAGATGAAGGTTCAAGCGTTTCGCTGCTAGACGAATTTTGCAAACAAGTTGCATCACTTGGTCCGCAGTCGCATTCAAGGTTGCAAGCCACAACGCCAAAAGCGACAATCACCGTTGCGACATAAAATGTTTTCAGCATGTTCTGTTTCATACAGCAACTCCTTTTTTCCTCATCAATAATATACGTTCATCTTTTTCAAAAGTCAAGCATTTCATGCTACAAAATTAAAGTTTTTAATAAAATTTCAAAGAAAATTATTAAAAATCACATTTTACTTTTCTATATGCAACACATTGTAGCATAAAGAATAATCAGTAAATTGAAAGGAATTTCATTTTCAAGGTCGATTTTTTGGATAGAAGCCACATTCTTTACTTTATTTTTGTATTTTAAATTGTACGTAATAAAAGCAAACTCGTTTTCTTTGAAAAAATATGAACAACTATCGCTTATTGAACTCCATTCTCCTTTCTACAATTTTCCTTGTCGCCTGCGGTGACGACAGTTCCTCTACTCCAAATTCAAACGAACTTCCCAACGAAGTAGCCGACTTGACCGAACTCAATACATTCAATTGCAGCAAGGACTTCATCGGCGATAAAGTCTATGTCAAGGATATCGCCCAAAGCTTCGAATGCGACGGAAACGAATGGTTTGAAGTTCCCAAGGCGAAAAGTGCAAGCAGCAGTTCGAAAACGGAAAAATCCAGCAGCAGCAAAAAAGCCGAATCCAGCCAAAAA
>Ga0310786_10004561_pt1 | contig 19260 bp, 11 predicted proteins | sample AusTroGonzalo_MG_FD_203881 | JGI IMG/M metagenome (GOLD analysis project Ga0310786, IMG submission 203881) | Bovine rumen microbial communities from tropical cattle in Woodstock, Queensland, Australia - Gonzalo_03 (v2) (version 2) | ecosystem: Host-associated > Mammals > Digestive system >... | reverse complement strand
CATCTTCACAGAAAAGTCCCGAACTGGTCTTGTACTTGATGTTTTCGGCCATCCAGAGCTTGCCGGCAACGGTTTGTAGCTTGTAGCTGTTGCCATCGCGGTTGTCTGTCATGGTGTTGCCGCTAATAGTCGGGGGGTCTTGAGCTTCGACCGACATGCCAATATCGATGACCAAGGCAGAAGAAGACGAGGCAATTACAGGCGGATTTGCTCTGCATTCATCGGTCCAGCAGAATGCCGGAGAACTGCTAGAATACGGAACAACGACTGAATCGATGCCTTTGCGAATAAAGACTTGTTTAGTCAATGTATCATGCTTTACTTCACCGGACGAGGGAGTCGGGTTCGGGGTAGCATTGCCAATGGAGGAAGAGCTTGTTGCAGGAGAAATTGCAGCCGACGAAGGAACCGAGTTCGGATTGCTTGCAGAAGAAGGCATAGGTTCTTCGCCAAGAGATCCTCCCGGGGTCAAGATATCGCTATCGGACGAACACCCCCAGAATAAGCACACCACACCCACACATCCCAAAAATGTAGTGATCTTTTTCATGCCTGTAAATATAGTTTACATTTTGGGACTTAACGAGAAAAAAGATTTTTACTATGTTTGTCGTCACTATGACGAACGTAGAAATCTTTGATACCACTTTTGCGATGACCATCCTCGTGGTTCTTGCACTCGTTGTTCCTACTGCCCTTTTGTTGGCAAACTGGTTCTTGCACCCGGGCAAAATCAAGGGGACTTCGATCAAAGGTACGTCTTACGAATGCGGTGTCGCACACGTTTCCGGTACTTCGGGCGAACGCTATCCCGTGAAGTATTACATGGTCGCCATGTTGTTCTTGGTCTTTGACCTTGAAGTGGCGTTCCTCTATCCCTGGACCGTTCAATTCCTCAAGGGCGGCTGGGACTTGCTGTTCGTGTTGCTCGGATTCCTCGTGATTCTAGAAGCAGGCTATATCTACCTGGTCAAGAAGGGAATCCTCAACTGGACTCGAATCCAAGACTAAGATTCGAGAAAAGAATATTCTATCTCAACTAAACGAACGCGGTCCTACGGGGCCGCGTTTGTTTTTTTTGAAAGCGCCCCACTCCCCAAAAATTAATTTGTTCTTTTGATATTATATTTTGTCTATCAAGGAGAACATATGAGTTTTGCCCAAAGCGCTGTCAAAAAGTTTGTCGCCGCATTGTCCTTAGTCGTGGCGACACAGGCCTATGCCGAAGTTATCACCACGTTTCCAAAGAGCGACCCCGAAAAGGATTCCACCGGGTGCTACGTCATCAAGACGGCATCCGAACTTTACGGTTTTGCTTCCATCGTGAATGGTTACGACGGCCACACGGCGGAGCGCGAAGCCTGCGGCTATCTTGCAAACGACATCGTGGTCAACGAGAACGTCCTCGACGAAGAAGGCGACATCAACAAAGAAAAAGAGGAATCCTTTGCCATTTGGACTCCGTTCGAATACTTCTCCGGTACCTTCGACGGTCGTATGCACACGGTTTCCGGGCTGTACTTTAGCATGGATACCGTCAATGCCCTGGGATTTTTCGCAAGCGTGGTCGGTTCAAAAGAAAAGCCCGCCGTCATCAAGAACTTCGGTTTGGAAGACTCCTATTTCAGGGCGAAAATAGGCGCATTGGGAATGATCGTGGCCAAGGTACTTGGCGCCGAGTCAGAAGAAACGGCTTCGTACGTCAAAATCCAGAACGTCTATTCCACATCGACATTCTCCTCCATCAACAGAAGTTTTGGCATAGCCATGTTCGTCGGCGGCGCGGGCGATTACTCGAACATCGAAATGGAAAACTGCTATAACCATGGGCGCGCCATCGGTACGGGTCTCCGAGCAAATGGCTTGATCGGATTTTACGAGAAAGAAGCCAGAGTCAAAGTGACAAACTGTTACAGCGTATGGAAAACCATGTCGGGCATGGACAGCAGAAGCAAGGCCCTGTTCGAAACCTACGCTTCCTATTACTACACGGTCTCGAACTGCTACTATTTGGACACGCAAGGGTACCAGGAAAGCGGAGGCAAGGCTGCGACAGAAAGTGCCTTTAAGAACGGTACGGTGGCGCAGGCCCTCCGCGATGGCGAAAACGGCTCCGTGTGGGGGCAGAACGTAGGGGTTGACGACGCCCCGAACTTCTCGGGAAAAATCGAGAACTCGCTTGTCGAAAGGTACAACGTCATATTCCACACCTACGAGGGTGACAGTGCAACCTACTTCGACAACTACATTGCTGGACTGAACACGCAACTTCCCTCTGACGTCTATATACTGAATGGCGAATTCCTAGGCTGGTACGCAAACCCCGAATTCACGGGCAAGCGGTACTACAACATTGATTCCACCCAAAAGGGGGACTTGGAATTCTGGGCCAGGTTCCAGGGGACCTTCGAAGTGACTTTCCATACAAACGGAGGCGAGATTATCGACGAAATCGACTCGTACTACACCAAAGGGGTCGGCATAAAACTCCCGAGAAAAGTAAGGAGAGACTCCTGCCTCTTTTTAGGTTGGTACGATAACAAGGAACTCAAGGGGAAGCGCGTCACCGAAATCACCGCGGCCGACGTGGGTGAAAAAAACTATTACGCCTCGTGGCTTAAACTCAGGGAATTGACGCGAGATCCGAGCGACAGATGTTTCATCATTTCGGACGTTATCGACCTCTACAGTTTTGCCTCTATGGTGAACTACGAACTGTATGCCTACCACGCCTTTGATCACGGTTTCAGACCCGCTGCGTGCGCCAAGCTCACCCAGGATATCGTAGTGAACAAGAACGTGCTTAAAGAAGACGGAACCCTCGACAGCGCAAACGTGGGTTCGTTCCTACCGTGGGTGCCGATGTACCGTTATTACGGCAATATCTATGGGCAGGGGCACAAGATTTCGGGACTCTACGGAGACTCCACTTCGGCAACCTTCGGCATGGGCTTAATTTCGCTCGTTCCCGAAGGAATGAGTGGAACCACGGAACCGTTCGAGATGCACATCAAGGACCTCACCATCGAGGATTCCTACTTTGGCACCGAGACCGGACCCGTGGGTGGTTTCATAGGTATGATGTATGGGCGCATGGGCGTATATGATTTTGGCAACGTCATCAAGCCCGGTGCATTTGTCTATATGGAAAACTGCCACTTCAAGGGCACGCTAAAGTCCAGCATTGCGGGAGGGCTTATCGGGAAATCCCTCGGGACACTCTACATGACTGACAGCCACAACGAGGGCGTTGTCGATGCTCGAAACGCAGGCGGCTTAATAGGAATCCAGGCCGGTAACGCGAACATTTCGGACAGTTACAATTTTGCAAGAATTATTCACCGCGGCGGAGCGTCGGGCGGGCTAGTGGGTAACCAGTCCGACACGCTCAACATCACAAGGTCAGCAAACCTGGCAGATGTCGTAAACGAGACTCCCGAAACGTATGGCACGGCTGGGGGCCTTGTAGGGGAATCGCAAGGGCTATTGAAAATCACGGAAAGCTATAACGTAGGAAATGTGGGCGGATACATCAGTTACATGGGGGGCATCGTGGCGATGGTCTATAAGGACGCCCTTATTGCAAACAGTTACAACACGGGCAAGGTCTATAACTCTGGGACCAAAGGAATGCCTGTTATTGGGGGAATTGTCGGCAGAATCGACGGCAAGGCCAAGTCGGTAAAAATGCTCAACAACTTCAACCTTGCCTACCTTTCGGGTGGCGAATACGTGCTGTACAGCAACCAGATAAACAAGAATGCGGTTTGCGAGAACAACTTTGCGGCCAAGATTCCCGCTAGCAGCAGGGTCGGTACCTATTACGGAGTCCTGTTCGATTTGGAAAGCTTCACGGACAACACGGTCGCGACGGCCTTGCACGATTACGTGCAAAAGGATTCGTTGGGGAACGAGGTCGAAAACGGCATTACGGGCCTAGTGTGGACGCAGGGCGAGAACCACCCGATACTTCTTACGAACAAGCACATCGAGCGTTCTTCGAGCAGCGTTACGCCGGGGTCCAGCAGTAGTGCCGCCGAAAGCAGCAGTTCTAGCGAGATTGCATCGAGCAGTTCGTCTAGTGATGTGCCTGTCTCCAGCTCCAGCGAGGCGAAATCCAGCTCCAGCGAAGCCGTATCCTCTTCGAGTAACGCGCCGGTCTCAAGCTCAGCCGCCCCCTTATCCTCGTCGAGCAGTTCCGTTGAAGTCGCTTTCAGCAGCAGTTCCGAAACGGGTTTGAGTTCATCGAGTTCCGCACCGGCTTCCAGCAGCTCCAGCAGTGTACCTGAATCCTCGTCGAGTAGCGACGACGAACACACCGCATTCACAACAATCGCCACGGCGCCGCATTACAGCGTAAACGTGAACGGTCACGAAATCACGGTGGCGGGAGCACCGGTGGGCGCTACGGTCAGCGTATTCGACATACAGGGGCAGGTGCTCTTTACCCGGCGCAGCGAATCGGCTAACTTCAGCCTCAAAATGCCGCAATCGGGAACATACCTGCTTCGCATCGGCAAAACGGTACAACGCGTACAGCTAAGGTAAAAGATACCGGCTCATCCCCATCGGAGCAAGGACTGGCGGCCAAAATGACGATGCATAATTTGCTAATTTGCGAAGCATGAACAACGCAACGCCCGATTTCAATTCGCAACATTTCGAAGTTGCTGGCTTTATCCGTGAAGTGTTCGGTTACATGGAACGCTTCAAGGGCCAGCTGTTTGTGCTGAAAATCGAGGATGACTTGATGAGTCACCCCCTTTTCCCGGTGCTTATGCGCGATATTGCGCTTTTGCATAAGGCGGGAATTCGCATTATTATTGTGCCGGGTACGCGTAACAGCATCGATGCTCAGCTCAAGGCGTGGGAATTGGAATCCACGTTCCATGCCGGCGTGCGTCTTACAAGTGAAGAAGCCTTGCCCCACATTGAGCAGGCTTCTCTCGGCGTTGCACAGCATATCATGAGCCACCTCACGGCAAGCGGCCTTAGGGGCATTCAGGGCAACTGGGTGCTGGCTCGTAGCATGGGTGTTATCGACGGTGTCGACTACATGCGCACCGGCCGTATCGAACGTATCCAGCGCGATATCCTGGAACAGCTTTTGGAAGAAAAGTTCGTGCCGATTATTCCGCCGATTGGTTGGAACAAGCTCGGGCACGCTTACAATATCAGTTCTACCGAACTTGCGACCGAACTTTGCAAGTACATGAAGGTCGGAAAGCTCTTCTTTATCGGTAACCAGAACGGTATCAAGCTCGAAGGCCTTGTAACAGGCCGGAACACTAAGTACCTGGAACCCACGGATTCGGGCGTTATTTCGGCTATGGACGTGGACCAGGCAAAGGAACTGTTGGAACTCAATTCCGACCAGCTCGACTTTGCACAGATGGATTACTTGATGAACGCCATTCGGGCATGCGAAGCGGGTGCGAACCGTGTCCACTTGCTGAGCGGTGAATTTCAGGGCAGCGTGCTGCAAGAAGTGTTCAGTGCCCGCGGTGACGGTACCATGGTGTACGCCAACCAGTACTCCAGTATCAGGCCCGCAAACATCGAAGACATTCCCGATATTCTGCGCATTATGCAGGACTACATCGACAAGGGATTCTTGGTGCCACGTACGCAGGAAAGCATTTCCGAAAAGCTCAACGATTATGTTGTCTATAGCATCGACAACAGCATTCACGGCTGTGGTGCCTTGCACGCATTCGAAGACGGTATGGCCGAAGTCGCCGGCATTGCAGTGGGCGCAAACTACCGCAAGTCGGGTATCGGCGACGCCATCGTGCGCCACTTGATTTCTGTTGGCCGCATGAAGGGCTATAAGAAATTGTTCTTGCTGACTACGCAGGCTCTCGATTGGTTCTACCACTTCGGATTCGAAGATGGTACGGTCAGCGATTTGCCCAAGAGCAAGCGCGACCATTACAACCAGAAACGGAAATCCCGTATCTTGATACTGCCGCTTGACAAGTAACCCCGGGTAAAACCCGCGGGGGCTTGGCCAGTTATCTAGCGAAAAAGGCTGTTTGTCGGTGAATTGAATTCTAAAGAATCGTTTTATGGTTAATTTATGTAAATTCTAACCATATTTTAGGAATGGAGAACTTATGTCTGCTTTGCATAAGATAATAATGTCGTCTTTAGTGTTGCTTTGCCTTGTGGCATGTTCCGAAGACGAAAGCAGCGAAGAGGTTTTGTTTCGTTTAGATGAAAACGGGGTTGTTTTTTCTCCGACGGATATGTCTGGGGGCACGCGTTACTTGCCTTCGATGAAGGCGGATCGATTCCGCATTGTTCGGGTTGACAATAAATTGAATCCGCTTGATTCATTTGACGTGCCGGCTGATCATGAAGATTGGTATCCGAACTCGTTCTCGGTTGGCACGCGGGATTATGAATTCCCGTATGTGAAAATCGTAACCGTTTTCCCGCTGGATGGAGATGATGAAATGGAATTTCCCCAGTATTACCGTATCGAAAAATACAATAATGGCATAGAGCTGCATATTTATGGTGCCTTAATTTCTGGCCGTGTTGAAACTTTGGTTCAAAAAGAAAAATATAGCTTGAACGATGCTATTGAAAAGGCTTACGGGGAACTTAAAAAAACGCTTGGGATAGATATTGATTTTCCTGAAAACAGAAGTTTTTATCAAGGTAAAAAAGATTCCTACTATAGCGACTATGTGGAGCTGCGTGATTTGTTCCCGTATGTTCTTTGTCGTCATGAAATTTCGGACAGCCTTTTCTACAGTGATTTTATGGAATTGCGAGATTCCTTTGCAAAAGACGGAACACTTGATGATTCTATAAAAGTGCGTGCGGCTGATTCTTGGCTTGCCACGTTCCTGTTGCCATCTGGTACTATGGAATGGTATGATTTTGAAAGCGTTAACCGTGATACGTCTTCCGGGTTAACAGATATTGATACGGCCTTTTTTAATTGGGCATACGAATTGAACCGCTCCTGGAATCAAAAGGACTCCATAGAAATAAAAACTGAACTTAGCCGTTATAATGGACGGATGTTTGTTTATGAAAGCTACAGTGGTGGATGGCGCTTGCAGACTGCTATTGAAGATACGCTTGGTACTTGCTTGTATTATGGTTGGAACTTTGCGGAACATGATGGCGCCGCTTATTTGTGTCGGTATCAATCATTTTATTGGGAAAAGCTAAGCAACATCGATTCTGTATTGAATCACAAATATACAGAGTGCCAAAGGGACTATTGGTCCTATGGCTCGCTCGGTTATTTTAACGACACGATGTATGTTTGCGACTGTGATGATTCTGATAAGTGCGGATGGTCTGTAGTGAATAAGGACTTTAAAGGTACGGTACTTGATACGCCGACAGTCAATATTTTGGCGACACTTCGTTATGGCGACTGCAGAGAACTTGTTGACGCGAAAGAGGTGATGGACGACAGTATCATGGTGAGGTGCTATGGGAATAGGTGGCTCAAGGTGGATACTTTGTCGTATTATATGGGGATTTGTAATAACGGTTCTAACGAAATGGAATATGCTCAGATGCCAAATGGGGATTACTACAAGTGTAGAACTTATGGCGGAAAAGAATGGGAACCCTCTACATACCCTGAAGCGAAAGGTCATATGTGCGATTGGTATACTCCCAATTACTACGAAAAAAACGATGATAAATATTTTTATTGCAAAAATAATTGGGTTGAAGTTCCGGAAGATAGCGTCATCAAGCCTGTTGTGAACGAGGATCCGTGCGATTCTGCGCATTTAGATGAAGCCAAAATCTATGATGACGAAATTTTCATCTGTGATATGTATGAAAAATCAGGCAAAAAACTGTATTATTGGATGAAGTCGAAAGAAAATGATTAACGAATTGCGTAAAATGAGAATACTTGTGTTGCTGCTTGCCTTGTTGTGGTTTGCAGCGTGTTCCGATGACGACGGCAGCGTTGTACTCCGTTTAGATGAAAACGGTTACGTTTTTTCGCCGACAAAATTGGAGGGCTCTGTAGAATTCTTGCCTTCGATGAAACCCGAGGCGATGCGTGTCATAGAACTAGATGAAAAGCTGAATCCGATTGACTCGTTTGAAGTTTCGCTGAAAAAGAATTCGGATACAGATTTCTTTGTGGAAAGTCGCGATTATGAATATCCGTATGTGAAAATTGTGACGGTGTTTCCTGTCGGCAATAAGAAAATGGAATTTGCGCAATATGTACACCTGTCCAATGACAATTCGAGATTAAGGCTGAATATCTATGGAACTTTGGCCGCTGATCGAATTGAATATCTTGTCAAGAACAAGAAAAAAAGTTTCAATCAAGCAGAAACTCAAGCTTTAGAAGAATTGGGTAAGGTGTTCGACGTAGAACTAGACGATGTCAATGAAAGAAGATATAATGGCTTCAGTTATTATGGAGAGCAGTTACAGGATCTCTTGCCGTATGTTTATTGCCGCCATGAAATTTCGGACAGCTTGTTCTATGAGGATTTCAATAAATTCAATAGTATGTTTGCTGAAAAAGGTATGATTGATTCGGCATGGGTCTTGGAAGCGGCTGATGCATGGCTTTCTACTTTTGAAATTCTTGCAGACTCGGCCGATTACCTTTTCAAAAGCGTTTCGAAAGATACTGTAAATTACTTGTATTGGATGGATGAAAAGTTTTTCAGTCGCGCGTATGGAATAGATTTGACGAGCGGGTATACAAAAGAAGTTGTCAACACGAATAGGGCTAGTGCTTTTTACGGCAGGACATTCGTGTATACTAGTCATGTTAAATACGGTAGCAGGCAAAGTAAGTGGCGCCTGTTGTCAGTCTTGGAAGATTCCTTGGGGATGTGCGAACATCAGAGTAGCTATTATAGCACCAAATCTATTCAGCGAAACGATACGATTTATACGTGTCGGCCTGAATCCCATATATGGGAGGTGATTACCGAGCGTGATTCCCTGTTCAATCACCAATATGGCGAGTGTTCAAGGGATCAAAACAATGGCCGGGCCATGTACGTTCATGATTCCTTGTTTGTTTGTGAATGCGAAGACAGCAAATGTGCTTGGAGTGATAAGTATGTAGAAAGAGTATTTCTGGAAAGCGATACAATGTATGCCAAGGTTTTAGACGCCAAGGCTACGGCACGATTTGGTAAATGTGCGTACGGAAACTTTGGCGATATGCTAAAGTTGGATAGCTTGTTTGTGGAATGTTCTGGTAATAGGTGGAACCAGATTGATTCACTGCTGTATTACTTGGGGCACTGTTCTAGTGTCAATTACAAGGGCGAACATAATGGCGCGTATTATTCTTGCCAAGGTACATGGTCCAATATTGACGATACCACATGGCGGGAAATTTATCCTCCCGAATATTATAACGATAAATGCGACTTGAATCGCATCGTGGAATACGACAGCTCATATTACATTTGTGAACAGCTAAAATGTGAAGGAGACGGCTGCTTTGCCTTTAGAACCTGGCGCAAGCTAGAAGACACCGAATTGATTCCGCCGGTTTTGAATAAGGATACCTGCGGAAGTCCTCAAGAGAATTTGAAGATTGTCTATGACGAGGTGTTCTACGAATGTAAAGATGGAAAGTGGAAAACGGTTCCTGAAGATTCTTTGTTGCCTCCAGAAAAAGACGGCCTGGCTTGCGATGATTCCTTGAGTGGTGTCGTCAAAAAGTATGGTTCGTATTATTATACCTGTAAAGAATACCAATGGAAAACTTTAAGTGTCAAAGAATCACTGCCTTATCTATATCGTGACAGTTTGGGTTCTTGTGATACCATCTCGAATAAATTGTTGCTTTGGGATAAAGAACGTGGGGGATTCTTCGGCTGTACTCTGAGGGATAGCATTTATAAATGGGATGCGATAAGCGTTGGAACGGCTCCTTATTCGTTGCCGAAAAAATTGGATGTTTCAAAACTTGCGGGGAACAGCTTGGGTGATTCCACTTATGAAGCGACTGTAGACGGGGTTGTTTATCACTTTAATATCAGGAAAATGACCTATACGCAGCCGTTCTATAATTTGATTTTGAGTCAGGTTGCTTTTGGTGGAAAAAGCTATGCAGCGTATTCGTATGGTGGCCGACTTTTCCTGCATGGGGAACGTGGAAAAGATTCACTCATGCTAAGTTCTATTGAAAACCCGAGTGCCTCTTTCACTGATTTTTATGCGAATTGGAAAAAACGGATAGTTGCAACTTGGCGAGGTTCTAACCCAGATGCAGAGGTGCCGGATTCAAGCGTGTCAGTACTTATGTATAACGAAGATACGTTCATGGCTTATGAACAGGCGAAAGCATTCTGTCCTAAAGGATTCCATATTCCGAGTGAAATGGAATTTGAAAAAGGCTTTAGCTATGGAACAAGTTATTTGGATTTCCGAAATGACTCGCCGATTAGATGGTATTTTAAAGGGTCTAACTTTGATAGCTCCACTTCTAATGAAATCTATGCCGATATTTTCTGGACAAGTACTGAAAAAGATGCAGACACGCAATATTGCTATGAAACGACCATAAGGACTGTTACAATGGATGTTAAGGGTACAGGTGTTGTGGAATGCCCCAAAGATTTGTACCCGATGGTACAGGCGATGTGCGTGATGGATGATTGATTTGTATTTTTTTTAACGAGGTTTGATGATGAATACTCTCGAAGCTATCAAAACACGCCGTAGTACCCGCAAGTTCAAGGCGCAACCTGTAGAACTTGAAAAATTGCAGACCATCGTTGAGGCTGGCCGTTTCGGACCCACCGGCGGTAACGCGCAGACGAATCACTTCTTCGTGATTTCGGATGCTGCAGTGATTGCAAAGCTCAAGGAACTCGTGCAGTCCGCTTTTGCTGCGATGGAGCTCCGCGAAGACCTTTACAAGAGTCTCAAGAATTCGATTACGCTTGCTCGCAAGGGCAACTATTCTTTCTGCTATACCGCGCCTGTATTGATTGTGGTTGCAAACAAGAAGGAATACGGCAATAATATGGCCGATGTCGCCTGCGCTGTCGAAAACATGATGCTTGCCGCGAACGAACTCGACCTTGGCAGTTGCTACATCAATCAGCTCAAGTGGCTGAATGAAGACCCGACGCTCCTCGAATACCTGCGCTCCCTCGGCCTTAAAGAAGACGAACGTGTGTATGCCTCGGTCGCCATTGGCTACGCCGACACAGAATCCGGCCTCCCGAACCGCACGGAATCTCCGCGCATCGGAAACGAAGTCGTATTTGTGTAGCAGTCTAATTTACGCAGAGATTGAAATATGTCAGAACAAATTTTAACTCGCGAATCTTTAATTGAATTTTTCGGTGAACAGGAATACGAAAAGCTTTGCCGCCATGAGGCGGGCCACGCTTTGATTGCGATTCTGTTCAAGCGCCCCATCGATTACGTTAAAATCAACAATTCCAAAGAAAAGCCGAGCGTCACGCGCATGCTGGGGAACTCGCTCGAAGGTTCCGCCCACATTGCGATTGCGGGACACATGTCGGATTTCTTGTTTCGCAAGAATTTCGCCTGTGACCTCGACACCGTCATGAAGGAACTCCCGATGGAACTTTACCGGAGCGATCCGGACTACCAGAGCTTCCAGGCGTCTTGCTATTATTACCAGCTTTCCGAAGCGAATGTCGTTGAGCAGGTGTATAACTTGATGATGGCCTGCCGAAAACCGCTTACCGCGATTGCAACCGCCCTAAACGAAAAGACGAATTTGAGCAATGCGGACCTTGTCGCGATTATGAGCGCGAAGTAACGGGCTTGTGCCAATTTGATAAATCGTCCACGCTTTTTCCGGCGTGGATTTTTGTTTTTCCTGCGACAGGATGTATATTTTAGCTGGGTTGTTTAAATAAGGGTTGCATGCGCTTCCCTAAAGGGTTGTTTATGCTTAAAAGCATTCTACGGACTGCGGCAGTGGCCGCTTCCTTCTCTATGGTTTCGTTATCGGCGGGGGTTTCGCCGGTGCAGGCCGAAACGCTTCCGACTGCAAACGAGATGTTTGCGAAAATGGGATTTGGCATTAACATCGGTAACACGATGGAAGTGCCGGGGAATCCGACCGGTTGGGGCAACAAGTTCCCGACCGAAGCATACATCGACTCGGTCAAGGCGGCGGGCTTTAGCACCATTCGCATTCCTTGCGCTTGGGATAGCCATGCGACAAATGGCGTGATTAATGAAAGCTGGATGGACTCGGTACAGACGGTCGTGGACATGTGCATGCGCGCAGGACTTGTGACTGTCTTGAACATTCACTGGGATGGCGGCTGGCTTGAAGGCAATTTGAGCGACGACAAGAAAGACGAAGTGAATGCAAAGCAGAAGGCTTACTGGACACAGATTGCAAACCGCTTCAAGAATTACAACGAAAACTTGCTGTTCGCAAGTGCGAACGAACCTGCGACTACCGACGACAATTACAAGCACGAAACCGAAATCCTCATGACATACCACCAGACGTTTGTGGATGCTGTGCGCGCTACCGGTGGCAACAATGCGAGCCGTACGCTTGTGATTCAAGGCCCGTCGACAAGTGTAGACCGCACCTGCGAAGTCATGCCGGTTTCTAAGCTCCCGAAAGATGTGATTGCGGACCGCTTGATGGTCGAGGTGCATTACTACGATCCGTACACTTATACGCTCATGAACGATGTTGCTGATTGGGGTGCTCAGGTTTATCCGCAGTATTACTGGGGTACAGAAGATTTGGCGACCGGTGACGACATCATTCACAATTGCGGCTATAACGCTTGGGCGGGCGCGATGGGCGACCCTTGTACAGGTGACCGCATGGATGACCAGTTTGGTAAAATGAAGACGAATTTTGTCGACAAGGGTGTACCTGTTTTAATCGGCGAATTCGGCGCGAATGACCGTGTGGGAGTTTTGACTGGTGACAAGTACGCTAAGCACCGCAAAGGTCGCCTCGCGTATTATGACTACCTAATGAATTCTGCCTTCAAGCACAAGGTGGTGCCTGTCGCTTGGGATACGGGCCACGAAGGCGAAAACAACATGACGATTATCCGCAGGCAATCGGAACCGGATGGTTCTATATTCGATTTGGAAATTTTGAACATCATGCGTCACGCTTATGGACTTGCCGACTATGAGAACAATGGAATCACGCATGTCGAAGACTTTGCTGGCCCGACAAAGATTGCCGAGGCCAAGCCGTTGGTCGCAAATATGGGTCAAATTGTCCGTGTGGAAGATCGCCTCGAAGCGGATGGCGATATTACTTTGTTTGACATGAATGGAGGCCTTGTCCGCCGCGCCGCGAATAACCTTTCGCTGGAAGGATTACCGTTTGGCATTTATTTTGCTAAGTGCAAGGGCAACTTGACCAAGGTAAATGTTAGATAACATAACTTTGTAAAATTACGTTTAAGGTTAAGGTAAAATCCAGGTTCTATGAGAATCTGGATTTTTTTGATATATATTCACTCTGTCACTTAGAGTGATGAAGAGAAAAATGTTTCGTTCAGTTTACGCAGTGTTAGGGTCCTTAATGCTGTTAGTCGCAGTGTCGGCTAACGCCTACACGATTAATTATAATCTGAACGGTGGCGTCAATCATCCTGAAAATCCTGAGAGCTACGACGAGGCTGCGGGCCGTTTCGATTTGAAGGCCCCCTCGCGAGATGGGTATTCTTTTTTGGGATGGTACATTGAATTTTCTGAAGGCGTAGATGTTCCGCCTAACATGTACTATGGAGAATATCAAGATTATTCCATGTATGTGCTTGCAAACTATCTCGGCAGCTTTAGCGTGTATGCCAGATGGGGCCTCATTCCGCAAACGCCCAAGCAAGATGAACGCGGTTGCTACTTGATCTATACCGCCGAAGAACTTTACGGCGTTGCGACTGTTTCGATTGCCGATTCTACGGCGTTCTCCAAAAAAGACGATTACAAATTTGAAGGTTGCGTTTCTCTCCAGAACGATATCGTAGTGAACGAGAATCTTTTGGATTCCACCGGAAACTTGTCTAGGGAAGATTATGTCTGGTGGATTCCTTTAAAGTTCAAGGGAACTTTTGAAGGCAATGGCTTCAAGATTTCTGGCTTGCGCGGTAGCGATGGCTTTTTTGTAACGCTGGGTGACGAAAACGATGTGTGGGGCAAGAGCGTCACGGTTGTAAGAAACTTGGGCATTACGGATTCCTATTTCTCGGGCGGTGATGCTGGTGGAATCGTGGGCAAGGTTGTTGGCCTTGTCCAAATGACGAATGTCTATGCTGATGTCTCTGTTCAAGGCTTGCGCTCTACAGTCGCAAACACAGCTCTGACTGCTGATAGCGTGCAGTTTGAAATTCATTATGTGCTGAACGGTGGCGAAAACAGCGAACTGAATCCGGCGGGATATGTCAAGGGCGATTCTGCCATTGTTCTTGCCGACCCGCAAAAAGAAAACGATGAATTCGAAGGTTGGTTCTTGGACGAAGACTTTACGCAAAAAATCGATACGATTAAGACGGAGCATTTTGGCGATTGGACTCTTTATGCAAAATGGAAGAGCTACTTTGTCATCGACATCGAAATGAATGGCGGCCAGTTCTATAATGGTGAAAGTTTCTACAAACCGCATGTTGTCAAGTGGTCGGCTGATTCTTCAGCGTATGTGCTTGGTAAAGCTTACTGGTCTGGCTTTGAATTTGCGGGCTGGTTTGCGGATTCCTTATTCGAAACTGAGATTGCCGAAATCCCCGCGGGCAACACCGAAGACCTTACGGTTTACGCCAAGTGGAATACGACGGAATATACCATCACGTACCACATGAACGGTGGCGAAAATAATCTGGAAAACTTGACCGCATTCAATGCAGCCGATGTCGGTTTTGAGTTCAAATCTCCCACCCGCGAAGGAGCGAAATTCTATCGCTGGACTCCGGAAAAACTCAGCTACTATTCGGCGGTTCAGTTGACGGAGAAAAAAAGCGTTGATCTGTTTGCGGAATGGACGCCGGCACCGCAAAAGCCTGAACAGGATACAGCAGGCTGCTATCACTTAAAGAATAAAGAAGAACTCTATTGGTTTGCAGGCCTTGTCAACGGCACCTTGGATAGCATCGAGCGCAATCCCAAGGCATGCGCCTCGCTTGATTCCGACATTGTCATCAACGAAAATATATGGCAAGATTCCGTGTTGAATCTCGATGACTCGCTGACTTATTTTGTGTGGGATGCCATTTGGGATTACGAAGGAACTTTTTTGGGCAATGGTTATTCCATTACGGGCCTGCTTGCGAACAGCAGCTGCGGCGATGAGCACATGTTTGCCGGAATGTTCTGCAATGTAAGCAGTTACAAGAATGTCGTGAACGTCAAGGTGAACGGCTCGTATGTTCAGGAATTTGGCTACATCGACAACTTCGTCATTACCGGCGGTACCATGCCTGTTCAGCCCGGAACGCTTCAGGGTGAGTGGCGCGCCGTGGTGGGCGGCAAGAGCGTAAGCCTGTTCGGACTTGCTCCGGGCAAGATGCTTTTCGTGTACGACTTGCAGGGCCGCCTGCTTCGCCGCGAAAGAACGGAACCCATGATGCTCATGGACTTTATGGATGCGGGCAAGTTCCTAATCCGCTACGGAAACGAAACCCGCGCTGTCACGATTCGCTAATTTTGCTATCTTTGGCCCCATGATGGATTTTAAGAAAATGGAAGACGGCTTCCGGATGATTCTGGAAGGCATGGGCGAAAACCCGAACCGCGAAGGTCTTATCGATACGCCCAAGCGTGTCGCGAAGATGTACGCCGAACTCATGACGGGCCTTTCTGGCGAAATGCGTGCCGAAGATATTCTCAAGACGCGCTTTCATGAAAAGTACGATGAAATGATTATCGTGCCGGACATTGAGTTTGCAAGCATGTGCGAACACCATTTTCTTCCGTTCACGGGTAAGGCTCATGTGGCCTACATTCCGGGTGATTGCGTGGTCGGTCTTTCCAAGATTCCGCGCGTGGTGGAATTCTACGCACGCTTCCCGCAGATTCAGGAACGCATGACGCGCCAGATTGCAGAACTGATCCAGAAGGAATTGAACCCGAAGGGTGTCGCTGTCGTTTTGGAAGCATCGCACATGTGCATGACCATGCGCGGTGTGAAAAAGCCTGGTGCCACCATGGTGACCACCCAGCTTTTGGGCCGATTCAAGACCGACGAAAAAACTCGCGCAGAATTTATGTCCAGAATTTACGCCCCAAGGTAAGCGCGAATTCTTTGACATAAATCGTGTTAAATTTTTTAGAATGTTGCCCCCGATTTTATCGGGGGTTTTCTTTTATTGTAGCGTTTGTATACTGTAGTCGCTGTGTAAAAATAATCCTGTCATGTGTTGATAAATTACAGATAAACTAATCTTATAAATTGCCGTTTTTAGCTTAATTTATGGATTTTTTATCCATAACGCTTGGATTTTTTGTCCATGGAATTCCTTTGACAATTTGATAATTCGCGTTTTTTCAAAGGTATCTTTAGAACAGGTTTGGCAATAAAGGAGTCTATATGAAGTCTATGTACTTTAAAAATTTGGCGAAGGGCCTTGTCATTGTAAGTGCCGCTCTCGCCTTGATTAACTGTGACGATTCTACCTCGGCTGCAAACGATACGATTTCTGATCCGTCTCAGCCTGCAATCGAAAATCCCGTGGATGATCCCACGAATACAACAAATCCTGCAGACCCGTCTCAGCCTGGCGAAGTGGTGACTGATCCTACTCAGCAGCCTTCTCAACAGGGTGAAGTGATTGGCGGTGGTTCTGAAAATCCGGCTACTGATCCTTCGACCAATCCGTCTACCGATCCCACAAATCCGGACGTGACTATTCCTGCTTCTAGCGGTTCTGAAGTCGTTGGCCCGAGCGATCCCGTTGCTCAGTCCAGCTCTAGTGAAGCTGTAAAGCCTGCAAGTTCTTCCAGCGAACAGGTGGTTGAATCTTCTTCTAGCGAAACTCCGAAGGAGAAGGGTGTGTTCCTCGCCGAAGGTACTGATGAAACCAAGGACCAGATGCGTGTCAAGTACATTGAACACACTGGTTGGGATGGCAGCGGAATTCTGGCTTATCCAGAACAGCTTTCGAACGACCAAAAGCATGCTGTTGTTGTGTGGGGCCCGGGTGGCGGTACCGAACCGGGCGCATATGGTGGAATTATTCGTCGTCTCGCTTCTCACGGTTTCGTGGTGATTGCTCTCAAGGAGTCTCCGGGTAATGCTACTCAGGCGATTCCGGCCCTCGATTGGCTTGAAAAGAAGAATAAAGACCCGAACGATCCTCTGTACCAGAAACTCGACATGACTAAGGTGGGTTGTTCTGGTCACTCCATGGGCGGCCTCGAATCTGAACAGGCCCTCATCAAGGACAACCGCGTGATTACCGCTATGCTCAACAACAGCGGCGACCTCGGTCACACAGCAATGTCTCAGGTTTCCTCCTCCAAGACGATTGGTATTGTTTACGGTGAAGGCGGCATGGAACGCCCGAACGCCGAAGCGGACTATAACAACCAGGGCGTCAAGGCTCCGGCGTGCCTCATCAAGATGACAGGCGGTCAGGGCAACGAATGCCAGCAGGGCGAATGCGGCTGGGGCCATGGTTCTGGTCCGTGGGGCGGCATGGCTGCAACGGTTGCCTGGATGCGTTGGCATCTCGGTGGCGAAAATAACCGCAAGGCTGACTTCGTCGGTACCAGCGGCAAATATATTAACGGCCCGATTGTCGGTGAACGCGGCAATTGGAAGGGTCAGTGTAAGAATTTCTAAGATACTCCACACTCACTCCTTACATCCCGTCCGAATGGACGGGGTGTTTTTTCTTTTTTAAATAAAAAATTCGTCGATTTGGCAAAAAAGAATGGGCGGAATAGGGTGAAATCTTGTGTAAGAATAATTGCTGAAAATGTATGTCCAACGTGGATAAATTACAAATAAACTAATTGTAAAAATTTGGCGAAATTAGCTCAAAAACGGCGTTTTTGAGCGTTTTTGGCTTGGACTTTTTATCCATAAGAATTGCGAAAAAGGGTGCTTTTTCGCCTGTTTTCCAAGGTATCTTTATTAACGGTGTTGGAATAAAGGAGTCAAAATGAAATCAAAATACTTCAAGAATCTCGCGAAGGGACTCGTTATTGCTAGCGCTGCCCTCGCATTGGTCAACTGTAACGAATCTACCACTGCGGCAGATGAAGGTGGCAACGAACCGACCCCAATTGCAGTTGAAGATCCTACAAATCCTTCTGATCCGACTCAAACCGTAACGGATCCTACCCAAAATCCGGCTGACCCGTCTCAGACCGTGACTGACCCTGCACAGCAGGGGACCGTTACTCCTGTGGATCCGGCAGATCCTAATGCAATTTCGAATGATCCGAATCAGGGCGTGACTGACCCCACTCAGCCTGCAGATTCTACGCAGACTGCTCAGCCCGCAGACACGACTGCTCAAGTTGTTGATCCCGCAAACGGTGGTCAAGGTCAGCAGCCTGCCGATACGACAAAGACAAATCCTCCTGCAGCTTCTAGCAGCTCTGTAGTTGTTGTTCCCCCCAAATCCAGCTCTAGCGAAGCCGTGAAGCCTGCTTCTAGCTCCAGCGAAGTTGTAAAGCCCGCAAGTTCCTCTTCTAGCGCACCGGTTGTGTCTTCTTCTAGCGAAGCTCCCAAGGGCGTGTTCCTTGCCAGCGGTAAGGAAGAAGAAAAGGACCAAATGCAGGTCGAATATAAGACGAATACCGGTTGGGACCGCGGTGGCATTCTCGCTTATCCGAAGCAGCTTTCTAATGACCAGAAGCACGCCGTCGTGGTGTGGGGCCCGGGTGGTGGTACTGAACCGGGTGCTTACGAAGGCATGATCCGCCGCTTGGCTTCTCATGGCTTTGTGGTGATTGCTCTTAAGGAATCTCCGGGTGATGCTTCTCAGGCCATGAAGGCTATTGACTGGATGGACCAACAGAACAAGGATTCCAATAGCCCGCTTTACAACAAACTTGACTTGAACACTGTCGGATGCTCCGGCCACTCCATGGGCGGCCTTGAATCTGAACAGGCTGTCATTAAGGACAAGCGCGTGCTTACCGCATTCCTGAACAACAGCGGCGACTGGAATGGCAACGGTGCGAATAAGGTTCCGACCGATCGCTCCATTGCAATCCTTTACGGCGAAGTTGGTATGGAAAAGGACAACGCCAAGAATGACTATAACAACCAGGGCGTTCGCGCTCCTGCCTGCCTTATCGAAATGAATGGCG
>Ga0310786_10004560_pt1 | contig 19261 bp, 23 predicted proteins | sample AusTroGonzalo_MG_FD_203881 | JGI IMG/M metagenome (GOLD analysis project Ga0310786, IMG submission 203881) | Bovine rumen microbial communities from tropical cattle in Woodstock, Queensland, Australia - Gonzalo_03 (v2) (version 2) | ecosystem: Host-associated > Mammals > Digestive system >... | reverse complement strand
AATTTACACCACCTCGTGGGCTTTCTTGTATACAATGAGATAACAAAATAACATGCGAGCAATCTACTTGGTCACAAGATATTAATATAAATGACCTGCAATTAAGACAAAATACCGCAAATATTTTAAATTATATTGCAGAATATGGGGACCTCCCAAAAGACTTAACAGTTATACCAAAAGATAAAAATGTTTGAATGTTATTTTTAAGCTCCAATGACTATTATGTCTATTTAACTTTAGGGCTATATAAAAATTTATTAGACGTATATACCTGCTATCCTATATACTGTGCAGTAACTAAAGAAGTTAACCAAAAAACAAGGTCTATATTACAAACAGTTGGAATAAAACTAATCGATATAGAAGATGATATAGTTAAAGTGCAAAATATTTGTAATTTGGATTGATATGCAAAAGCTATAAAAAAGCTTGCGATTCTAGGGCAAAATTTTGAAAATAAATTTGAAAAGATGGTCTATCTGGACACTGATTTATGGGTTAAGCAAAATGTAGATGAAATTATGGGTATGCCTCATATGTCTGCCGTAATTGATCAGTCGCCAAAGCCCATAAAGCCATATGTTTTAGGGAACTCCGTTTTTTGCAGCGGATTATTCGTATGAGATTTTAAACATAATCCAGGACTTGGACAAAGACTTTTAAATACACTAAAAGACTTGCCAAAAAATATTTCGTGACATGATCAAACAATATTAAATTATTGGTATAAAGATTGGATTTATAAAGAAGAACTTCATCTAACCTCTAGCTATGGATTAATGAATAGCTTAGCAGAAAGAGGCGCACCGTCTATCGTAGGCTTTGTTGAAGAAGGCCAATTAATACTACATATGGTAAGTAGAAATAGAACAGACTGGCCGTTTAAAACAAAAATTCATGTCACACCACACCAAGTTTTCTTTAAAGATTGGGTCAAATCTATTAGTGAAAGTATAATATATTTTAAAAATAAATATAATATTGATATAGAATTACTAAATCCAGACAATATTATTGATGATTTTGCCAATTAAAAGCTCAATTAAATTGAGCTTTTTGTTTTATATTATTATATTATTTGCTAAATTAATTGATAAGTTGCCGATAAGGAGGAGTTTTATAACAGATGAAAACACAAGACGTTATTGAAGAAGTAAAACTTGAACTTACTGGTGGCGTCCTTGAATTAGAGATAGAAGATGAAACGATAGCCCTTGCTGTTAAAAAATCGCTTAGAGAACTACAACGTTATTGGGATGAGCCATCATTCCTAACGGTGCCGTTTAAATCTTGTATAGATTTAGATGAGCTTGGATTAGAATACTGCTCGATAGTTAAAGTATATAGATTAACTGGCATGGGCAATTCTGATGACGCTACCAATGCACTTACTATGGACCCACTATTTGCTCAACAATGAATGATATTTAGTAATGCTGGCACTATGTATAATGTTCAAGATTATGTCATGAACTATGCCGCATGAACAACATTGTCGCAGCTAAGAAATACCATGTCTACTGATATGGCATTTAGAGAAGATAAGCATAACCACAAGTTATACATAAACAACAACATGTCATCACCTGGATACGTTACAATTGAATTTATTCCTAAACTTCAAAAAGTAGATGATATCCAAAGTGATTACTGGCAAGACATATTAATCAGAATGTGTATTGCACAAACAAAAATTATATTGGGAAGAATCAGAACGAGATTCACTCAATCAAATGCCCTTTGGACACAAGATGGCGAAAAGCTTCTTGAAGAGGGCAACAATGATTTGAAGGAACTTAGAGAAGTTCTAAGAGTCAATAGTCAATTGATATACCCTATCGACTAGGGAATGTAAATAAGGAGAAAAGACAAACCTATGAAAAAAGAAACAGTTGAAAAATTTGATCTTGAAGCTGCATTTAAAGCGTTAGACGAAATCGAAATTCCCGTTGCTGAGAAGGGTATTGCTGCCAATAGAGTAGACTTAAAGGAAAGATTCAATCAAAAGTCGGCGCATGAGACATTAGTTGAAGACTATTATAATGTTAATGATAATGAGTCTCTTAATGAAGCACAGGAAGACAGAGAGGGAGAAGTTGCACAGGCTAAATTAGCCCGTATTGAAAAAATCGTTGATTTAGATGCAGAGTCTCCAGAAGATTTGCTTCCATCTTATGTTGGCAAAGTAATTATTCAATGCCCACAATGTATGACATTATTCTATAAGAATCCAGAAGATATCGAACACTCTGAAGAAAACCCAGAGGTCGTCAATATCAATGAAGTCTGTCAACACTGTGGAAATACCTCTGGCTACACATTAATCGGCAAAGTAGATTCAGTATCTGAAGAAGAGGCTGCTAACTATGAAGCCGCTGAAGAACCAGAAAATGAATTAAATTTAGACTTTGATTTAGAAGAGCCAGCAGAAGAAGAACAACCTGCTGAAGAAGCACCATCTGAAGAAGAATTAGATTTAGATCTTTCATTAGAGGAAATCCCAGAAGAAACAGAGGAAGAAAAGAAAGAAGAGGCCTTTAGTGTTTCTGGCTCGACTCCATTAAATGAGGACGCTGACAAGCCGGAAAACGCCAATGTAAAAGCAGATCAAGAAATTTCCGATACCGACTATTCCAAGATAAAAAAGGAGCTACAGTCCGCAGAGGAAAAGAAAGAAGAATCTGTCCATGCGTCTGAATTATTAAAGGATGCTGAAAAGGATAGTGACTTAGCTACCGAAAACCATTCTGAAAAGCTTACGCTTAATGAAGGTACTAACCAATGCGAATTAACTGAAGAAGTTGATAAAGACTTAGATGCAAAATTAAAAGCACATAATGATTATATTGCTTATTTACAACAAATGATTAAGCAAGAAGAAGAAGCTTTAAAATCTGCTGATAATGATGAAATTAAAGCCGCTATTCAAAGACGTTTAGATGCTTTTATGGCTGACTTAGATGCAGCCCTTCCAGATGCCGTTAAGAATCCAGAAACTCCTGCTGAAGAAGTTATTGAGACTGAAGAAACTGCAGAAGAAGTTCCCAGTGAAGAACCAGTAGAAGAAACTCCGGAAGAAGAAGTTGCGGAAGAAACTTCAGTTGAGGAATCCCCAGTAGATGAAGCTTTAACCGAAGATACAGAAGCACAATCAGCTGAAGAAACTCCTGCTGCAGAAGAAGTAATTGCGCTTCTAGACCTCTCTGGTAGCTTAGCTTCTAAAGAGGCTGAAATGGTAAAAGCGGCAAAAGAAGCTGGTGCAACAAAAATGCATAAATTTACAGACACAGATTTTACAAAAGCGCTTAATTTTGCAAAGGCAAATGCTGATAAGAAATTCATCTTATTAACCAATGCAGATATTGAAGTTAATAAAGGCGGTAAAGAATTAGAAGCACTTCCAAATGTTGCAACTGTTAAAGCCGATGAAAAAACAGAAAGCCTTAATGAATCATTAAAGGAAGCAGTTGAAGACGACGGCTTAGATATATTATTTGCCAGCGATGAATTTAAAAAGCCAATTTCTGAAAAAGAAGTTCAAAAATATCTTGGTGAAGGCACAGATGGTGCAGAAGAATTAGATGAAGCTGGATTATTTAGCAAACTTAAAGATAAAGTTAAAGATCTTTGGGATAGACACATTAGCCCAACTGCCAGACACGATAAAAAGACTGGCGATAACTTAAATAAAGATTTCAGTACTTACGTTGTTGTAAAATGGGCATCAATGGCCGATGAAGGCGTCAGTACAGGCAACTATGAGACTACAATTTTCCGTGAATGGGATAAGGCTAAGAGAGTTGCTATGGAATGGGCAAGCGTAAGCACAAATGGCCCAGCTACGATTTTTGGATATAAAGACGATGCCACAGCAGATGAAGATATCGATGGAAAAGCATACCTAACAGTATTAAAAACACCGGCAACCGGTGGAACAATTAAGGGACAATATTTAGGCCGTTGGAAATATGACGGCGCTACCAAAGGTCCGAAATTAGTTGACGCCATTACTGGTGATGACCATGATGAATCTCCAGCAGACAGACTTGCACAAGATATCGCACACAGAGAAAAATCAGAAACCAACACCGAAAGAGACGCTACGGTAACCGCAGGACAAGTAACAAAAGCTGCTAACTCATTCGAAATTAGAGTTGGTACAATAAAATGGCCAGAAGCAGGCGATTGGGATACAGACTTCCAAAAAGCTGTGGACAAAGCAAAAAATGTTGCTTCTGCATCAAGCGCAAAATCAGTCAGTATTTGGGGTATATCAAAAGCTGATGCCTCTAAAGGCTTATTAAGACTTGTTACTTATACTGATGGTAAACTTTCAAAAGATTCAAATGCCCGTTTAGTAAACTTCGTAAAGGGCAAATTAGATGGCTTAACCGAAAGCTTCTCAATTGCTACATTTGAAGACTTTGATGAAGCAGCATTCAGTGCACCAGTTACTAAATTCTTAACTGAAACATATTCTAATGTCAAAGACTTTAAAGTAACTGATTGTAGCATGAATGAAGAATTGGTCACAATCACTGGTGTAATATCATTCAATAGCGGTAATGAAAAAGAAACAGTATTTGAATTTACACCAAGCTATTGCGCAGATAATTTAGTTTTTAGCGGATGTGATAAAGACTTCTCCGATACAAATGCATTCTCATTATACTGCGACGCAGCAAACCCAACAAACTTAGTAACCGAAAACTTTGAATACCGTTACACAGTTAACAATACTCTAGTTGAAGGTTTAAACTAATTCTAAAGCAATAAGGGCTGGCCGTAATATAAACAGCCAGCCCTCTTTAATAAAAGAAAGGAGTTATTATGTCTGATAATAAAGATAATTACGGTTTATTATTAAATAAAGATATTAAATTACATAGATCATATTTCAAGCAGATGGTAAAACTCCTTGGAATTAATTGTATTTACAAAGCACCATTACCTGGTAAAACCCATGATTTACACGGAGATCTTGATACTGGCTATTATAAACCAGAACTTGTTGGATGTATTTTTCAAGATCACCCAGACCAAAAAACACTGAAGAAAATGGGATGGGTAGCAGAACTTCAAGAAGGATCTTCAATAATTCATGTTCCTTATGATTTACCTCACTTAGAAGTCGGTGCTTTATTTATCGTCCCTAGTGGAATAGACCAAGCACAAGGACGTGTTTTTCGTGTAATTAGTATGCAAAATATTATGGTATATCCAGCGTCTATTGCCTGTGAAATCGCTCCTGAATATGAGGATACTGAAGCGCCAAATCAAACAAAAGACTTTACACATGACAATTTCACAGTGCTAGTAGATAATGAAGAGGATGATTAATATGAAATTTACACTACCTGAATATAACAAATTCATTCTTAAAGAAGCTAAATTTATTCTCAATGAAGACTCAACTACGCCAATGGATGTTGCTAATCAACTCATTGACGCTATTACAGCAGAACTAACCAAAGCTGATAAAACTGGCTTACTAGACATAGTAAATAAAATACTCGCTGCTGTAAATTCTTTTGAAGATGATGATACTAATTTAAAAAAAGCCTATGATGATCTACAAGCAGCGGAAGAAAACGTTAAGAATACTCTAGCATTACCTACAATTGATTATAATGATTCTGCAAGTTTAGTGCAATTAACTGCAGATTTAAATGATTATTTGACAAAACTAGATAAAGCTGCCGATGAATACCAAACAGCCAGCTCGAATTTTACTGGTATAGACACCACGGCTAAAGCTACCCTAGATGACACAATTGCAAAACTAAGGGGTGATTTAGGTGGTGGCAAAATCAGAAGTGCTGTTAACTATTTCAATCAACTTGTAAAAAGTTTTGTGCCTCTTTTGGACCCAGCAAAGCTTGCATCAGCAGACAAACTAACAAAAGCTGATTTAGATGATTTTATAACTGCTGGCAAAATCATAAAAAAAGCCCTCGGTTCAACTACGAGTATTGTATCAAAAGGCCATTTAGAATCTCTGGGCGCTAAAGAATTACAAGAATACCTCAAAGGGCTAAAAGACCTTCATAATAGTATAAAAGCATTATTAACCAATAAGCTAAAAGCTTCTGCTACTATTGAATTTACTAAAGACAATATTGATTTCTTAACATCACGTTTAGATACAATAGTGGATAATATTGAAACACTTCAAAAGACTGCCGGTGGTACTACTAGTGCTGCATCTACCCTTGATTGGGCGGCTCGCTATGCAAAATGTCAAAGTACAGTTGATTTTGATATTTTCTGGAATGGTAATCCTGTTTTATCTGATCCAGTTGAACATGCTGGTTATTATAATTATGAGTGAGGGGATAAAGCAGAGGCTATAAAGACATTGGGGCCAGAATTTAAACAGGCTTTAGTTAATAATGGCTGAGATGCTATTAAAAATCCTATTATTAAATTTCTAAAAAGTGATGCTATTGAGCCTTTATTAGGAACAACCCTTAAAAGAGCACAATTTGAAACTATTTTAAATGCAGTTAGACAAGACTGGCTAGTAGCTAAAGACTTTGATTCAGAGAGAGGCACTTTTGGTGAATATAATATAATTTTTAATAAAAATTTATACGACTTAAGCGTGACTGATATGGACTTTTATTTAGAGTCTCAAAATGAAGTCAGACAAAATGCCATAAATTTACCACCAGCAACATATTCTTGATATAAGGCAAGTAATGGAAATAAAGGTACTGTTTTAAATAATATATTATTAGATGCAGGTAATTCAAAAGACCTTATGGCAACAATTAAACCTGGTGGACCATTTAGAAATAAGACAAGGGTAAGTCAAATACTCGAAGCTATAAAACCTGAAAATAGTGAAGAAAAAGACCATGCTACAGACGCAACAATTAAAGACATTTTAGCTAAAGTAACTACAAGCGATATGGCGAAAAAATTATTGTCTTATTTAGTAGATGCTTTAAGAATCGACTTCTATGATACTATTGCAAAAGTTAATAAAGCAACTAAAACTAAAAATGACTTATATAATAATAGAACAACAACTCCTACAAGCTATGACGATACAGTTCAATATGATACATTAATGCAATTTAAAGGCATTAAATATAGTAGGCCGCAAATTGAGACATTACTTAGAGAATTAGCTAAAATGGCTGGTTTTATAGATTAGGTAATATATAAAATGTTTATTTCAGTTGAGGGCGGCCGCACGTCATTATATAAGATAAAAATATATGCTAGAATGTATGTGTATTTATCTAAAAAGGGAGTTACTGAACAACAGTTAGAGAATTATTTAATAGAAAAGTATAATATGACACTAACAAGAGCTTGTTGTATACTTATACAAAATGCAGCTTACAGGTGTGATTCAAAAAACAAAACTACTATAGTATTTCCAACAAAATATTTAGACGACTTAGCAAGTTTAATAACATATGGCACTGGAAAAATACTTGGTAGCCCGATATTACGCAATGCATTTAATTGCTAATTAGTAAAGGAGAGACTAAATGGCTTGTAGATATTATGATGACTTAATAGCAGCAAAGATTAAAAAATGGATTCCAGATAGCTCTACTTTGCGCGTATTAAAACCAGATGAGTCAAAAAGATTATTTGAATTAACAGCAAATGACAATAATGATGAAGCATTTAAGCTTCCATTAATTGCCATCTCAAGAAATAATGATATAGAGCTATTATTAAATATTAAAAACCCAAAATCTTACGATGGCATAAAATTAATGCAAACGCCAACAGAGACAATGCAATTTAATGTCATTCCAATTAAATTACAATATCAAATTGATATTTATACAAAAAAATATGAAGAGTGTGATGAATACATAAGAAGTTTATTGTTTAAACTTATAAACAATCCAAAGCTTATGATTCAAATTCCATATAATAATACCTACATAGAACATGTAGCACACCTAAGGGTATTAGACACGGTATCAGATACAAGCTCAATTTCTGAAAGAATATTCAGTGGACAATTTACAAGATTTACTATTCAGTTAGAAATTCAAGATGCATTCTTGTTTAGTATTCCGTACAGAAGAAACTGGGTATTATGTGTCGATCCAAATGACTTTGTGTCAGACCTAGACAAGAGTTGTTTGGATGATTTACCAAACGTTTCGCCTGAGCCATTAGTAATTCCTGTTAAACCAGGTGAATTAGAATTATCTGAGAATATTAATGAAATAGGTGAAAAAGAGCTCTTAAATCATTTCGATATAAGAAAGATTTAAATTTGCTCATTATTTATTTGCTAAATTAATTGAAAGTTTAGATTTATTATAAATCAAAAACGGTAATAAACTAACATTAAAGGAGAGTTAAACATGCCAAAAATTATTATTAAAGAATATGATAAAACAAGTGCTGGCACTGGTCCTTATTCCAATTTTGCTGTACTTGTTCCAGGCTATGTTTCAGAAGATACTGACTCAAGCATTTTCGATGAAAACGGAATTTGTGAATTCTCTAACCAAGCAAAGTTTGTTCAGGCTGTAGGAAAGGTTTCAGCCAAAGCAGGCGTTACAAAAGCAGCAACCGCGGCAGTTCCAACTGTTGTTGTTCCTGATAAAAAGGTATTTGCTAAATCTGAAATCACTGAGGAACAATGGGTTGCATGGAGAGATGCAAACAGATTGTTCTCTGCTACGCCACATGATTATGGATACAGCTATATTGGCTATTTAAGAGATGACGAATATATCTATAAAGCAGTCGAAAAAGATGAACCATACGAAGAAACCACCCCAGAAATCGAGCCTGTTGAGGACGAGCCAGAAGAACCAACATCAGAAAACACTAGTGAAAATGGCGAAAATAGTGGCGAGTTCGGCGGCGAAAACACTGGCGAAAATAATGAGAACAATGAAGAGCCTACAGAAGAAGAGCCTACAGAAGAAGAGCCAGAACCTGAGCCATACGTTCAAATGTATGCTGTTATCGATATCGGCAACTATGGCAACGATAGAGAAGAAGCAGACCAATATGGTAACCAAATCGCTTACGAATTACTTGGTTTAGGTTATACCGTATTATATAAATTATTAACAAACAACGAAGACCTTACAAAAGAAACATATTGGGAGGCATGTAAAGATAAGTCTATCTATGACTTCAGATATGTTGTCAATGGTGTATATAAAAATTGTCATGCCGCCAATGAAGCAATTATTAAATTAGCTCATGCTTATAATAATAGTGAAAACCAAGGCGGACGTGGTGATTGTATCGCCTTAATTGATATTCCTGGCGAAATCTATGAAGGCAAAACTCAGGCAGCGGCAGTAACTGCTATTGGCGAAGAAGCTTCTAGCATTACAGGAAGCCAATACGCTGCAGTATTCGCACCATATGTTACATATGGTATTGCAGAAGACGCAGAGTTTGGAAATAACAGAACATTCCCTGGCTATTTCCACTATTTAGCTTGCGCTTCAAAAGCATTTGATATTTATAGTGAATGGTATGCAGTCGCTGGTTATACAAGAGGCATTAGCAATTATTCAATTACAGCCCTCGGCTGTAAATTTGGTGAAGCTGCTATTGATGCCCTTGAGCCAAGGTATATTAAAGATGGCGTTAAAGTTGCAGTCAACTTAATCATCACCATGAAAGGTGCATATTATCTTTGGGGCAATAGAACAGCTTTAACGCTTGGTCAAAAAGATGTCGAAGAATTAAGAGCTGGACACTTCTTAAACATCAGACAACTCTGCTCAACTATCAAGAAACAAGTTTACGTTACTTGCAGAAAATATACATTTGATCCAAATAGCGATGTATTATGGGCTAAGTTCTGCGCAGACATCCGTCCAACGCTTGAGAGGATGAAATCTGATCAAGGCATTACGGATTATAGATTTGTTAAAGTCAAAACAAACCAAAAAGCAATCTTAAAAGCAAAAATCAGAATTGTACCAATCGAAGCTGTTGAAGATTTCGATATCAGCCTTACACTAGAAGATTCTGTTTCAGGCATTACAGCAGGAATTGATGAAGAATAATAGGTAAAGGAGAGAATAGATTATGGCATTCGATGAAAGTTTAAACGTTAGACACATTAGCGACCATCCTGAGGATTATGAAGCTGCCAGAACCGGGTTTTTCGTCTTACTTGTTAGTGGTCTTGAGAATTTACGTCAACCATCATACAGTGGCGAAGATGATCCAGCAATTGGTTCAACTGACTGGATTCCAAGCGATGCAGCTGACACATTAAGATTAAATATTATTAAGTGCCCTGTCCCACATTTTGAAATCTCAACTAATGAATATAGACGTGGTAATGACGTTGTTCACTTTGCAGGTATTCCTACTTGGAATGGTGGAACATTCGTTGTTGATGATATTGTTGGAAAGAGAACAAAAGAAATCTTAATGGCTTGGTTATATCTTGCATATAATCCACATACTCGTAAAGGTGGACGTATGAAAGACTACAAGAAAAATTGTCAATTAATTGAATATACACAAGATTATGAACCAATTAGAACTTGGAATCTTGATGGCGTATTCATTACAAAATTACAAGAAGACGATTTTGATAGAGAAAACGACGGACCAAGAAAAATCAGTGCAGACTTTATCTTCGATAGAGCTACATTAGCAACAGATACTGTTGAATAATAATTAATATTTATAATATAAAAGCCATAGCAATATGGCTTTTTATTTTACAAAAAAAAATAAATTTAATAAATCTATTTTTATTTTATTCGCTAAATTATATGAAGCTTGCAGAGCAAGTAATAAATGAAAGGAATTTAGAAACATGGGAAGGCACAAGGTAGACAGAAGCAATAAAATAATGCAGACGTTCGAAGCGACTAAGCCATTAAAAGAGCGTTTGGTTGCATTAGCAAAGAAAAAAGATGTTACGGTCTCTGCGCTAATCCGCGAGATTCTAGAAAAATATTTTGAGGAGCGTAATTAGAAAGGAACTATTATGACAGAAGAAAGACAAACAAATTACACAATTGGTGAAGGTGTTGAATTACCTTCAAAAGGTCTTATCTATGATAAGAAAATGTCACCTGGGGTTGAACTTAGGAGCATGACTGCGCGTGATGAGATGAAGCGTTTATCGCCGAGTACTTCACAATTTAAGTTATTAGCCGATATTATTGAGGGCTGTATGATCGAAAAACCGGCAGTACATGTCTATGACATGGCATTAGGTGATTATGAATTCTTATTGCATAAATTAAGAGTAATTACTTATGGCGGAAGCTATAAGTTAACTTTACGTTGCCCACATTGTGGTGAAGTCGTTGATGTAACAGCAAATCTAGAAGACCTTGGAATCAAAGAATTCGATTTTGATTTATTCAACGAGAAACGCATTATATCACTTCCAAAAAGCGGACATGTGGTAGCGATTAAATTTCAAACACCAAGAATGCTTGACGAAATTGAAGCTAAAACAAAAGAAATGAGAAGAAAGTATAAAGATGCCGATATTTCATTTGATATTCTAATTTTATTATCAAGCGTCATTGATTCAGTTGATGGTGAAAAATTAGACCAGGTAAAATTAGAATCATTTATTAATAAACTACCGGCAATGGATATGACAAAAATAATTAATGCCGTTGATGAATTAAATGCTTTAATAGGAGTGAACAACGATTTAGTCGTTGACTGTAACAAGTGTGGAGGAGAGGTACATACATCCTTTCGCTATGGACCGGAGTTTTTTAGACCCACAACTATTTAATAAAAATGAAAATTATGGACAAAAACGTTATAAAGAAATTGTAAAGGAATGTTGGTATATAAGCGATAATCTAAATACTAGCTATACAGATGTATTAGACATGAGCTTTCAAGAAAGATATTATTTAATTACATTTATAAATGATAAACAAGAACAAACTCAAAAAGCTATAGAACAACGCCAACAAGAACTAAGAAATAAGCGTAAAAAATAATATAAAACCTGGGAGGAATGACTATGCCGGATGATTATAATCCATCGAGAAAACAACAGCTGCTCGAAGATCAAAACGAAGTTTTGAGATGAATAAAAGATCGACAATTGCGAGAAGCCGCCGCCGAGGAGGCACTTTTAGCATTACAACTGGGTAATCTTAAACGCTTACAGGAAGCTCAAAAACAATATGTAGATGAAGCTACGGCCGCACGATTAAAGGCCGAAACTGAAATTAATGAACGTCTTATCCAAATGGGCTATGACGTAGCCGATGTTACGGCAGCATCTTGAGAAGAGCGTACTGGCAAGATAAAAGCAGACTTTGATGCTGCAATGAAAGCGGCAAAAACAAAGTCTGAACGCAAGCAACTTCAAGCAGATTACGACGAGAGGATGCGATTAGAAACAGAGCATCAAAAACGAATTGATAAAGTAAATGAAGCACGAAACAAAGAAGTAGACAAGCGAAATAAAAAACTGCAAAAAGAAGCAGTTAGCATGTTCGGCGATATCGGCTCCGCCCTTTTTGACAAAGAAAAGGCTGCAGAAGTCGCCGAGATGCTACGCGAGGCCGGCAAATCTGAAGCAGAGATTTCAAAAGTAATTAGCAATGCCAAAAAAGAAGTTGTCGCCAATGCTGCAAAAGATGCTGTATTAAATTGGGGCAAAGAAATTCAAGCTCAAGCCAAAAATATTGGCTTAACCCAAGGCTTAGTAGATACTAGACTACAAGGCTCTAATCTTAATTCAAAATGAATGGGCTCTTATTGGAAGTCATTCAATGATACAATTACAATGCACGTCGGCATGTCACCGTTCGTAAAGCAAGCAGATGTAGTTGAAAAACTTAAAACGTTAGTTGGCAAAGGTATTTCATTTAATGTTGAAGAAAGAGCTTTCTTAGATACAATTAGCGATAAAATTGCCAATACCTTCAATGCAGCCGACGCAACATTAGTAAAATTAGTTCGTATCCAACAAGCAGACACGACTGCTGCTCGTTTAGGTATGGAATCCGCTTTAACTGCCTTCTTGAATAGTATGTATGAAACTTCTGAATACATGACGGATGCCGCAGAATCGGTTAGAGCTAATTTATATGAAGCAAGCGCATTAATGACAGCGCAAAAAGCTACCGCATTTGAATATCAAGTTCAAAAATGGATGGGCTCATTATATTCTGTTGGCTTCTCAAATACTAGTGGTTTATCTACTGCATTAGGTAAGTTAGCCGCTGGCGATATCTCATCAATCAATGACGGAGGTTTTGGCAACTTGTTACTTATGTCTGCCAATAGAGCAAATTTATCTATGGCAGATATCCTAGCCGATGGCTTAGATGAATCTAATACCAATAAATTAATGCAAGCCATGGTAGAATATTTAGGACAAATCTATGCCGAAACAAAAAACAGCAAGGTAGTTGCACAACAATTCGCTAATGTTTATGGTTTAACAGCATCTGACTTAAAAGCTGCGGCTAATCTATACGGGTCTACCAAAACAATTAGTAATAACAATATGGGAACGGCAGACATGATGAGAAGATTGTCAAGTATGGCTTCTTCTATGTTAATGAGAACAGGTTCTGCAGAAATGATTGATAATCTATTCGGCAACTTAAATTATGCGACTGCCTCCACCATGGGAAATAGCCCTGCATTATACACCACATATCTTCTTGCTGATATGTTAGAGGACGTTACTGGTAATGGTATTGCATTGCCGTTCATTAATACATTTTTCGGAGGTATCGACCTTCATACATCAGTGTCTCAATTAATGAAATTAGGCACTTTAGGTGTTGGCGTATTAGGTGGTATCGGTAAAATGCTTGTCGGCATGGCCGGAGGAAATGGAACAGGTAGTGGAATGCTTAGAGGCTTTGGTGTAACGCAAGGCATTAAAACATTGTCTCGTGGCACGGGCACAGGACTTACAACGTTAATGGAAGACTTCTCTGAGTCTGGCTATGTCGGTAACTCAGATTCTAGTGACGTTCAAAATGCAACCACTACAGCCGCAGAGGACCAAGGACAAGAACAATTAAATGCTGCGCAAGACGACAACGAAGTCACTATGAAAATGGTAGATGACCATATTGTTGAGATTGTCACATTATTACAAAAAGTATCTACTGATTCGGCATTAAAAGTCGAAATAGAAAATACTGAAATATGACAAGGTTATCATAATCCAACATATGGCGGTTAATAGGAGGATTATAAATGGAAACTTTTAATAATACTACATTGTTTACGGGTTATTTAAAACAGCTATTGCAAGATTTTAATCTTCCTAAATATCGAATCTATACAAAAGCACAACAAGTATATAAAGAAAAATATGGGGTAGAACGATATGATGTTTTAGAGACTGAAACTGAATATTATAGCGAGAGCTATGGTAAAATAATCTATCCTAAGCAATTACGTTATATTCCATATATCAAAGACAATAGAATTCAAGAATGTATAAAAGGCGTTTGGTATGACATTGGTAAAAAAGGAAATGTAAAAGCTGAACATTCTCGTACATATACCTGTGGTGAAAGAATTTTGAATTATACTAAAAATCTTATTATAAAAACAAATTCATATGATTCATATACACATGAATATCTAGGCGATTATTTAAGATTTATTCGTGACTATAAAAACATAAACTTAATGCCATTATATAATTGTTTTAGTAATAGGCAATGTGATAATTTAAAAATTAAAATTACTAAAAAAATAAAAGATACAAATAAAACAATTAAAATGATATTTGATTCTGCAGATAAAAACTACAAAATCTACATGATACCAGTAAAATTATTTAAGGAATATACCATTGCCATTGATTCTGATTATCCGATAGAGCTTTGCTGCGGATTATATGGGCAACACCAAGACACGCGACAAAAATTTGCCACTATTGCTGCCTTAACCTATAGAAAAGTCTCAAAAAGCTGCTTTTCAACTCCATTTTTGTTTAGTGACCTTCTTAATTTCAAAGATGTTTTAGATAAAAATTTACTTATAGAACTTGCGCAAAATGAGGGTGATTTAAAGCTTTTCTTAAAAGTCCCAGCAAGCAACAAATCTACTATCATCATATTAGAAGGAAACTATTTAACTTGAAATGATAAGGTTACTACGAATATGGCTAAAACTGAAAATAACTATACTGTTATAAACTTTGAATATTTTGATAAGTTAGGCGTTCCAGAATTTGAGCTTTGTACTCCGTTACAACTTTTGAAGATGAATACAGAGCAACAACATCCATTTGCAGATAGACTTATAGAGTATCTTATTGGAAATGTCATTACTGACGATGACTTATTATCTAAAAATATAAAAAGAGTACAAAAAGCCTTAGAAAAAGCTACCTCTACTACAAATAACCACTATCATCTCTATATAGACAAAAAAGATATTTCTAAATACCCAGACTACCCATATACTAAAGATGAACATGGGGATATTATCAAGATTTTTGCAGTCGATGACCTAAACGAAGTACCATTCGTTCCAGGAACAATAACAGATATTTCAAACAGAACTAAAAAAATACCAGTACCTACATATCGCTATCATAGAGGCATGCCAGGAATTTGGGATCCTGAAATCAAGCTATTAGTTTATGACTACATAAATACACATTATAATACTAATTTTGATGTAAACCATGATATATTAGGCTATGTAGACAAAGACGCAGAAAAATATTATCAATATGTAGAAACAACCACAAAGAAAAATTCTATTAGTATTGCTAATACAGAAATAACTGAGGAGGATAAGTTATAATGGCAGCTACTGATAAATATATATTACCTGACAACTACATCTATATTTCACACTTAGAGGATGATTTTAAATTTTGGCGCATTCCCTCTTGTCCAGACCATATTTCAGACAGTATGGGCTCAACCTTTGGTGAAACAACTGCATTAGGACGTTCTGCACCTGTATTCACCTATGGTAGATCTGGCCCAAGAACTGTGCAAATAGAAATTAAGCTGCATAGAGATATGATGGATGATGTAAATGTTGGCTTTAGTAATTCTGAACTAAAAACTGGAGAAGACTATATTGATAATCTAATTAAAGCATTGCAGTCAATTGCTGTTCCTAGATATAATATGGATAATAAAGCAGTTGAACCTCCGCTAGTTGCACTAAGACTAAGCAATGAAGTATTTATTAAAGGGGTTGTAACGAGTGCAATAGGTTTAGATTATAGATTACCATTACTTTCAGATGGCAAATATGCAGAGGTCAGTCTATCACTGACTGTCACAGAAGTAGACCCATATGATGCATCAACGGTATTTAAAAACGGCTCTTTCAGAGGTGTTGTAAAAACGCTTAAAAAGGGTATGAACATCGAAGATAATGAATAATAAGGAGGAATAACTATGGATAATTATATAAATAAAAAATATGCTCAATATACATATACTTGTCGATATACGGGTATTCCTTATTATTATGATAAAATGAATCAAAGAGAAGTCTACGGCGTTATTAAACCAATGCTTAAAAATTCTCCTTGGGTCGCACATAAAGTTACTCAAGAAGATTCTTTAGACTCACTTGCATTAAAATATTATAATAACCCAACATATTGGTGAATAATTGCTTTCTATAATAATATATTAGACCCGTTCATTAAGCTTAGGGATAAATTCACTATCATTAAAATTCCTAATATATCTAGCATAACCTTTGGAGACTTGCGCTAATTATGGCAATATTAACAAGAGAAAGAAAATCATTATTATCTAGTCAAGCAAGAGTTCAAGCGCCATGGATCAAAGTCACAATCGGAGCTTTTACTTTTGGTGTATACTCTAAAAAAGAAGTAGGCAAAGATGCCGCTGGTTTTTATACTCTTTATGATGTGCAATATCCTAACTACGTAAAAAGCTTGTCTATTATAAAAATGAACGGACAAGTAAACCAATATACATTAGACCTTGATTATCCTATCAGACCACAGGACGACCCCAACTTTTTTGAAAAGGTTTTCAGTAGCGTAAGCAAATCACGTAAAATAGTATTCAGCTATGGCGACGCCTCAATGCCAACCTATATTTATAAAGATGAAGAGGCCCTTATTACTAAAGTAACGCAACAATTTGATTTACAGAACTCTGTCATTAAGTATAAGGTACAAGCAGTATCAAGTGCAATTATTGGGCATGTCGGAAATTTCTGTTTTCCGTCTCCTGGCGTTCGCTGCCCAAGCGAAGTAATAAAAGAAATATTCTTCAATAAGACATATCACCTTGAAGAAATCTTTAAAGGGGTAACTGCAGCAAATATCAATTCATTAATTGAAGCTGGTGATAAAGCCGTTAAAATCTATACAAAAACCAATATGTCTCCACTTGATTATATTGCATATTTAGTTAGTTGCATGGTGCCAGACAGCTCAGATACATCACAATTAAGTAATGCTATTTATGTATTAACTTACCATGATGATACTATTTATGGCGATGGTTCTGATGATGATCCGGAAATTCATGGCCCATATTTTAGAGTAACAAAAACGTCTTATGCAAAGGAACAATCAGACGCGTATGAATTAGATGTCGGATTTAATACTTCTACTATTGTTACAAATTTTAGTATTAATAAGGACGAAAACTATTCTATGTTCTTCGATTACATCAATGAGTTTTGTCCAGAACAATATACAAGACGTTTAGATGATAAGGGCGGTTGGACTGATGTATTTGCTCCAACATTTACTTCGGGCAATGATAAGTTCAAAACAACTGAAACAGACATGACCTGATATACGAAACTAACGAAATATCCTGTTAGCGCATCCGTAACAATTCAAGGACTATTAAGACCGGCGACATTAATGCAATATGTTAGATTGAATGTCATATTCCCAGGCGGTAATAAACACATTAGCTCTGGTTTGTATATCGTAACTAAGCAAGTTGATACCCTAAGCGAATCTGGTTATAAAACTGTATTATCATTAACTAAAATTGGTGGAGATGCAGTATATTCTACAGATACTGGAACAACACGATAAAAAATAAATTTATTAAATCTATTTTATTTAATCTGCTAAATTATATGAGAAATCAAGAAAAATTTAGCAGATTTTTATTATTTTAAGATAATGGAGGCTAATAAAATATGGTAACAAAAGGACTTATTACAAGCATAGACTATAATGGAAATACCTGCGAGGTACGTATTCCTCTTTTTGAAACTGTTCAAAATACAAATGAAGTTATTTTGCCCGCGACAATCGCAATAGCTCCTGGTGTTTATAATGGTTATAAAGAAGGAGATGTCGTAATCGTTACCTTTGAGGACAATAATCTAGACAATCCAATAGTAATTGGCAAATTATATTTAGGGGCTGCTACAGAAAAAGCATCTCCAAGAGGCGCCATCAACTGTGAAACGATTACGTCTGACAAGTCTGCCTCAATGCCATTAGATACAAAGCTAGTAAATGACGCGGGCGATAATGGTCATGTTGGGGTTGAAAATAATGTAACTACATATTCTTCTATTGCTGATATTGCTAAAAAAATGCAAACTCAGTCTGAGGAAATAGGCTCTGCAACAGTTAAATTAGTAGACACAGAAAACAGCTTAGAAGCAAAAGTCTCTAAAGAAATGGATGCAACTATAACGGGATTTGGCTGGAGCTTAGAGGAGGACGGTTGGAGAATTATCTCGTATAACTCTGCATTAAAATTTCCAGAAATAGATATCATGAAAGTAGACAATAGCGGCGTAACTATTGCTGGTACTTTAAAATTAGTCGGATATCCAAGAAAGATTGAAAAATTCTATTTGCAAACTGACGAACCATCTCCTACGCCTAGCGCAGATGATCCAAACTGGAGTCCAAATGTTCCAGCATGGGACAACGGAAAGTTCATTTGAGAAAAAACCGTTACCACATATTATGAATATAATCCAGATACAAAATTATTAGATGAAAAAACATCTACTGTTATTGTCTGTATTACAGGAGCGATTGGCGAAAGCGCCAGATCTTATTGGTTAGTCTCTTCTACTCCAGTACACGTAGGCAAAAATGCCACAGAAAACATTAGTATAAAAGCTATGACAAAACTTGGCGAAACTGAAGAAGAAGACCTAGACGATAATGCCTATTTAAGCTATAAATGAGATGTCCCTAACGAAGATTGAACAATCTGGGATCATACCAATACCATTACTATTGCAAAAGCTAATATACAAGCAGCGGATCTTTTAATAAGAGCAACTCATGATGACCCTGATATGGTGGTAAACCCATTCGTTTATG